>Ga0213828_1000162_pt1 | contig 75794 bp, 58 predicted proteins | sample MC6MC0897MG_FD_180664 | JGI IMG/M metagenome (GOLD analysis project Ga0213828, IMG submission 180664) | Enriched soil aggregate microbial communities from Iowa State University, Ames, United States - MC6-MC0897-MG | ecosystem: Environmental > Terrestrial > Soil > Unclassified | place: USA: Iowa...
CTACCGCTCATTCAATCGCACAAGGATCCAACGCCGTGCCGACACCTCCTGTCTCCGCGCTGGTTGCCCAGATGGGCGAGGGCCCGGCGCCGCTGTACGCGCGGGTCAAACAGATGATCATCCAGCAGATCGACAACGGCAGCTGGCCGCCCCATCACCGGGTCCCTTCAGAAAGCGAGCTGGTCAGCCAACTGGGCTTCAGCCGCATGACCATCAACCGCGCCCTGCGTGAGCTCACGGCCGAAGGGCTGTTGGTGCGCATGCAAGGGGTCGGTACCTTCGTCGCCGAACCCAAGAGCCGTTCGGCGCTGTTCGAAGTCAACAACATCGCCGACGAGATTGCCGGGCGTGGCCACCAGCATAGCTGCCAGGTGGTCATCCTTGCCGAGGAGGCCGCCGGCTCCGAGCGTGCCCTGGCGCTGGACATGCGCGAAGGCCAGCGGGTGTTCCATTCGCTGATCGTGCATTACGAAAATGGCATACCGGTGCAAATCGAGGACCGCTACGTCAATGCGGCGATCGCGCCCGATTACCTCAAGCAGGACTTCACCCGGCAAACGCCATACGCCTACCTGTCCCAGGTCGCACCGCTGACCGAGGGTGAGCACGTGGTCGAGGCGATTCTGGCCGAGCCGCACGAGTGCCAGCTGCTGCAGATCGAGCGGGGCGAGCCTTGCCTGCTGATTCGCCGCCGCACCTGGTCCGGCCGCCAGCCGGTCACAGCCGCGCGGTTGATCCACCCCGGTTCCCGTCATCGCCTGGAAGGACGATTCAGCAAATGAGCCAATTGCAGGTGTTGCGTGCGCAGGGCTACCCGCGCATGCCATGGAAGAACGGGGGCGGCTTCACCGAGGAAATCACCCGCGACAGCGGCGAAGGCCTCGAAGGGTTCGGCTGGCGCCTGTCGATTGCCGATATCGAAGAGTCTGGCGGTTTCTCGTCGTTCGCCGGTTACCAGCGGATCATCACGGTGCTGCAGGGCGATGGCATGCGCCTGCTGGTCGACGGGCAGGCCAGCCGGCCGCTGTTGCCATACGACGCGTTTGCCTTCGCAGGCGAGAGCCAGGTCAGTTGCAAGCTGCTGGGTGGGGCGATTCGTGATTTCAACCTGATCTACTCGCCACAGCGCTATCGCGCGCGCTTGCAGTGGTTCGATGGCACCACCCGGCTGTTCAGTTCGGCGTCGACGGTGTTGTTGTTCGCCGCCAGCAATCAGGTCGAGGTGCAGTTGGCAGGGGGTGAGGTGCAGCGGCTGGGGTTGCATGACTGCTTGCGGCTTGAGGGTAACGACGCGCTGGTGGGGTTGGAGGTTCAGGGGCGGTTTTGCCTGATCGAACTGATTTCACGTTGAGATAGGCGGGGCCGCAACGCGGCCCCAGCTTTTTCTGGTTACCAGCGTAGAGGTCCAATTATTTTGGTTGTCCATGCTTGTACATACAAGTAAAGGTGTGTTTGTATATTGCCCACGACACATCTGCCCGCGGACGACCGCAGAGGACCCTTCCCGTGACCGACAACAACAAATACCGTGACGTTGAAATCCGTGCCCCACGTGGCAACAAGCTGACCGCCAAAAGCTGGCTGACTGAAGCGCCGCTGCGCATGCTGATGAACAACCTCGATCCGCAGGTCGCGGAAAACCCCAAGGAGCTGGTGGTCTACGGCGGTATCGGCCGGGCCGCCCGCAACTGGGCCTGCTACGACAAGATCGTCGAGACCCTGACCCGCCTGGAAGACGACGAAACCCTGCTGGTGCAGTCGGGCAAGCCGGTCGGCGTGTTCAAGACCCACAGCAACGCCCCGCGCGTGCTGATCGCCAACTCCAACCTGGTGCCGCACTGGGCCAACTGGGAACACTTCAACGAACTGGATGCCAAGGGCTTGGCCATGTACGGCCAGATGACCGCCGGCAGTTGGATCTACATCGGTAGCCAGGGCATCGTCCAGGGTACCTATGAAACCTTCGTCGAAGCCGGCCGCCAGCACTACGGTGGCAGCCTCAAAGGCAAGTGGGTACTGACCGCAGGCCTGGGCGGCATGGGCGGTGCCCAGCCACTGGCCGCGACCCTGGCCGGTGCCTGCTCGCTGAACATCGAATGCCAGCAGAGCCGCATCGATTTCCGTCTCGAAACCCGCTATGTCGACGAGCAGGCCACCGACCTCGACGACGCCCTGGCGCGCATCGCCAAGTACACCGCCGAAGGCAAGGCCATCTCCATCGCCCTGCACGGCAACGCCGCTGAAGTGCTGCCGGAGCTGGTCAAACGTGGCGTGCGCCCAGACATGGTCACCGACCAGACCAGCGCCCACGACCCGCTTAACGGCTACCTGCCGGCCGGCTGGACCTGGGAGCAGTACCGCGACCGTGCGCAGACCGAACCGGCTGCCGTGGTCAAGGCCGCCAAGCAGTCCATGGCCGTGCACGTGCAAGCCATGCTCGACTTCCAGAAGCAAGGCATCCCGACCTTCGACTACGGCAACAACATTCGCCAGATGGCCAAGGAAGAGGGCGTGGCCAACGCCTTCGACTTCCCTGGCTTCGTGCCGGCCTATATCCGCCCGCTGTTCTGCCGCGGCGTGGGTCCGTTCCGCTGGGCCGCGCTGTCTGGTGAGGCCGACGACATCTACAAGACCGATGCCAAGGTCAAAGAACTGATCCCCGACGACGCCCACCTGCACCGCTGGCTGGACATGGCCCGCGAGCGCATCAGCTTCCAGGGCCTGCCAGCGCGTATCTGCTGGGTCGGCCTGGGCCTTCGCGCCAAACTGGGCCTGGCGTTCAACGAAATGGTACGCAGCGGCGAGCTGTCGGCGCCGATCGTCATCGGCCGCGACCACCTGGACTCCGGTTCGGTATCGAGCCCCAACCGTGAAACCGAAGCCATGCGTGACGGCTCCGACGCTGTCTCCGACTGGCCGCTGCTCAACGCCCTGCTCAACACCGCCAGCGGCGCCACCTGGGTTTCGCTGCACCACGGCGGCGGTGTAGGCATGGGCTTCTCGCAGCATTCGGGCATGGTCATCGTCTGTGACGGCACCGATGAAGCCGCCGAGCGCATCGCCCGCGTGCTGACCAACGACCCGGCCACCGGTGTCATGCGCCACGCCGACGCCGGCTACGACATCGCCGTCGACTGCGCCAAAGAGCAAGGCCTTGACCTGCCAATGATCACGGGCTGATCGCTGCACTTTGAGTGATACTGAACAACAAGAAGGGGCCTGCGGGCCCCGACAGAATGGAGTAGCGAAGTGACCGAACTGACCCTCAAGCCTGGCACCCTGACCCTGGCCCAGCTGCGCGCGATCCACGCCGCACCCGTGCGCCTGCGCCTGGATGCCAGCGCCGACCAGCCGATCAACGACAGCGTTGCCTGCGTCGAACAGATTCTTGCCGAAGACCGTACCGCCTACGGCATCAACACCGGTTTCGGCCTGCTGGCTTCGACCCGCATTGCCAGCCATGACCTGGAAAACCTGCAGCGTTCGCTGGTGCTGTCCCACGCCGCCGGCATCGGCGCGCCGCTGGACGACGACCTGGTGCGGCTGATCATGGTGCTCAAGATCAACAGCCTCAGCCGTGGTTTCTCTGGCATTCGCCGCAAGGTGATCGATGCGCTGATCGCCCTGGTCAACGCCGAAGTCTACCCACACATTCCGCTCAAAGGCTCGGTCGGTGCGTCCGGCGACCTGGCACCGCTGGCGCACATGTCGCTGGTGCTGCTCGGCGAAGGCAAGGCGCGTTACCAGGGCCAATGGCTGTCGGCCACTGAAGCGCTGGCCGTTGCCGGCCTGGAGCCACTGACCCTGGCCGCCAAAGAGGGCCTGGCCCTGCTCAACGGCACCCAGGCCTCCTCGGCCTACGCCTTGCGCGGGCTGTTCTACGCCGAAGACCTGTACGCCGCCGCCATTGCCTGCGGTGGCCTGACCGTGGAAGCGGCGCTGGGCTCGCGTTCGCCGTTCGATGCACGGGTGCATGCCGTGCGTGGCCAGCGTGGCCAGATCGACACCGCCGCCTGCTTCCGCGACCTGCTGGGCGAGTCCAGCGAAGTGTCGCAGTCGCACAAGAACTGCGACAAGGTCCAGGACCCGTACTCGCTGCGCTGCCAGCCGCAGGTCATGGGCGCCTGCCTGACCCAGTTGCGCCAGGCTGCCGAAGTGCTCGGCGTCGAGGCCAACGCGGTGTCGGACAACCCGCTGGTGTTCGCTGCCGAAGGCGACGTGATCTCGGGCGGCAACTTCCACGCCGAACCGGTGGCCATGGCCGCTGACAACCTGGCCCTGGCCATCGCCGAAATCGGCTCGCTCAGCGAGCGCCGCATCTCGCTGATGATGGACAAGCACATGTCCCAGCTGCCGCCGTTCCTGGTGGAAAACGGTGGGGTCAACTCTGGCTTCATGATTGCCCAGGTGACCGCTGCCGCATTGGCCAGCGAGAACAAGGCCCTGTCGCACCCTCACAGCGTCGACAGCCTGCCCACTTCGGCCAACCAGGAAGACCACGTGTCGATGGCCCCGGCCGCCGGCAAGCGCTTGTGGGAAATGGCCGAGAACACCCGTGGCGTGCTGGCCATCGAATGGCTGGGCGCCTGCCAGGGCCTGGACCTGCGCAAGGGGCTGAAGACCTCGGCCAAGCTGGAGCAGGCACGCCGAGCGCTGCGCAGCGAAGTGCCGCACTACGACCGCGACCGGTTCTTTGCGCCGGATATCGAGAAGGCCGTCGAGCTGCTGGCTAAAGGCAGCCTGAGCGGGCTGCTGCCAGCTGGGGTTCTGCCTAGCCTGTGATGCCTCTGGGGCCGCCTTGCGGCCCATTCGCGGGGCAAGCCCGCGCCCACACAGAGCTGAACCTGTTGGGGGCGGGCTTGACCCGTGAAAGGGCTGCAACGCGGCCCCCTCGATCTCACGACCACAAAAACAAAATTAGGACGTGACATGCAACAAGCTCAAGGTCTTAAGCGCGGGCTGTCGGCCCGACACATCCGTTTCATGGCGCTCGGCTCCGCTATCGGTACCGGGCTTTTCTACGGTTCTGCCTCGGCCATCCAGATGGCCGGCCCAGCAGTGCTGCTGGCCTACCTGATCGGCGGCGCCGCCGTGTTCATGGTCATGCGCGCCCTTGGCGAGATGGCCGTGCACAACCCGGTCGCCGGCTCCTTCGGGCACTACGCCACCACCTACCTCGGCCCCATGGCCGGCTTCATCCTCGGTTGGACCTACGCCTTCGAGATGGTCATCGTCGCCATCGCCGACGTGACGGCCTTCGGTATCTACATGGGCTTCTGGTTCCCTGAAGTGGCCCGCTGGATCTGGGTGCTGGGCATCGTCTTCCTGATCGGCGGCCTGAACCTGTGCAACGTCAAGGTGTTCGGCGAGATGGAATTCTGGCTGTCGCTGCTCAAGGTCGGCGCCATCGTCGCGATGATCCTTGCCGGCCTCGGCATCATGGCCTTCGGCTTCAGCCAGGTCGGCACCGGGCATGCGGTCGGGTTGAGCAACCTGGTCGAGCACGGCGGCTTCATGCCTAATGGTGTCGGTGGCCTGATCGCCTCCTTCGCAGTGGTCATGTTCGCCTTCGGTGGTATCGAAATCATCGGCGTCACTGCCGGTGAGGCCAAGGACCCACAACGGGTCATTCCCAAGGCCATCAATGCCGTGCCGCTGCGTATCCTGCTGTTCTACGTGCTGACCCTGTTCGTGCTGATGTGCCTGTACCCGTGGCCGCAAATCGGCAGCGAAGGCAGCCCGTTCGTGCAGATCTTCAGCAACCTGGGGATTGGTTCGGCGGCGGCAGTGCTCAACGTCGTGGTGATTTCCGCTGCCATTTCGGCCATCAACAGCGACATTTTCGGCGCGGGCCGCATGATGTACGGCCTGGCCCAGCAAGGCCACGCGCCACGCGGGTTCAGCAAGCTGTCCCGGCACGGTGTGCCTTGGATGACCGTGGTGGTGATGGGCGCGGCGCTGCTGATCGGCGTGGTGCTCAACTACCTGATCCCCGAAAACGTGTTCCTGCTGATTGCCTCGATCGCCACCTTCGCCACCGTGTGGGTGTGGTTGATGATCCTGCTCACCCAGGTGGCCATGCGCCGCAGCATGAGCCGCGAGGAAGCCGCCCAGCTGAAGTTCCCGGTACCGTTCTGGCCCTATGGCCCAGCCATGGCCATCGCGTTCATGGTGTTCATCTTTGGCGTGCTCGGTTACTTCCCGGACACTCAGGCAGCCTTGCTGGTGGGTGTGGTCTGGGTGGTGTTCCTGGTCGCGTCCTACCTGCTGTGGTGCAAGCCGCGGGCAGGGCAGGGCAAAGCGGCCCAGGCGCAGGCCGAGCTGCACCGCTAGTACAGGAGATTGCAAATGAGAACCCTCTGGCAGCACTGCCATGTGGCAACCATGGTCGACGGCCGTTACTCGATCATCGAGGACGCGGCGATCGTCACCTGCGCCGGGCTGATCGAATGGATCGGCCCACGCAGCGCGCTGCGGCCGGTCGAAGTGGAACGCACGGTGAACCTGGGCAATGCCTGGGTCACCCCCGGGCTGATCGACTGCCACACTCACGCGGTGTTTGGCGGCAACCGCAGCGGCGAGTTCGAGCAGCGTCTGCAGGGCGTGAGCTATGCCGAAATCGCCGCGCAAGGCGGCGGCATCGCCAGTACCGTGCGGGCCACCCGTGCGGCCAGCGAGGATGAGCTGTTCGCCAGTGCCCGCCAGCGGGTTCAGGCGTTGATGCGTGATGGCGTGACCACCCTCGAGGTCAAGTCCGGCTATGGCCTGGACCTGGCCAACGAGCGCAAGATGCTGCGCGTGGCACGGCGCCTGGCCGACGAGTTGCCGCTTGCCGTGCGCGCCACCTGCCTGGCCGCCCACGCCCTGCCGCCGGAGTACGCCGGCAGGGCCGACGACTACATTGCGCACATCTGCGACGAGATGCTGCCTGCCCTGGCCGCAGAAGGGCTGGTGGATGCGGTGGATGCGTTCTGCGAACACCTGGCGTTCTCCCCGGCCCAGGTCGAGCGGGTATTCATCAAGGCGCATGAGCTGGGCCTGCCGGTGAAGCTGCACGCCGAACAGCTGTCGTCGCTGCACGGCTCGAGCCTGGCGGCGCGCTACCAAGCATTGTCGGCCGACCACCTGGAATTCATGACTGAGGAAGACGCCATTGCCATGGCCGCGGCCGGCACGGTCGCCGTGCTGCTGCCGGGCGCCTTCTATTTCCTGCGCGAAACCCAATTGCCGCCGATGGACGCCCTGCGCCGTCACGGTGTGAAGATTGCCCTGGCCAGCGACCTCAACCCGGGCACCTCGCCGGGGTTGTCGCTGCGCCTGATGCTGAACATGGGCTGCACGCTGTTCCGCATGACCCCGGAAGAAGCCCTGGCCGGTGTGACCACCCATGCCGCCACGGCGCTAGGCCTTGGCGACAGCCATGGCACGCTGGAAGCCGGCAAGGTGGCGGACTTTGTCGCCTGGCAGATCGAGCGCCCCGCCGACCTGGCCTACTGGCTGGGTGGCGACCTGCCCAAGCGTGTGGTGCGCAAGGGCCACGAGATACTCAACTGAGCGAGGCGAAATGAACAAGGTACTGAGTTTTCACCAGGGCCGTTTACCCCTGCTGATCAGCATGCCCCACGCAGGCCTGCAACTGACCCCAGCGGTGCGCGAGGGCCTGGTCGACCAGGCGCGCAGCTTGCCTGACACCGACTGGCACATTCCGCAGCTCTACGATTTTGCCCGTGAACTGGGCGCCAGCGTGGTGGCGGCGGAGTATTCGCGTTTCGTCATCGACCTCAACCGGCCCGACGACGATAAGCCGTTGTACGTCGGGGCAACCACCGGCTTGTATCCGGCCACGCTGTTCGAAGGGCAGCCCTTGTTCAAAGACGGGCAGGTGCCCTCTGCCGAAGAGCGCGCGACCTACCTGGAGCAGATCTGGCGGCCGTATCACGACACGATCAGCCAGGAGCTGGCCCGCCTGCGTGAGCAGTTCGGCTATGCGTTGCTGTGGGACGCCCACTCGATTCGCTCGCTGATCCCGCACCTGTTCGACGGCAAACTTCCGGATTTCAACCTTGGTACTTTCAACGGCGCCAGCTGCGATCCTGAGCTGGCGCAGTTGCTTGCGGGCGTGTGCGCCGAAGCGCCGGCTTACAGCCATGTACTCAACGGGCGTTTCAAGGGCGGCCATATCACCCGCCACTATGGCAACCCTGCCAACCATATCCATGCGGTGCAGTTGGAGCTGGCGCAAAGCACGTACATGGAAGAAAGCGAGCCGTTCGCCTATCGCGAAGACCTGGCGCAACCGACCCAGGCCGTGCTGCGGCGTTTGCTCGAAAGCGTGCTGGCCTGGGGCGTGCAACGCTACGGGAAGTGAGCGCAGGGGGGCGGCCTGCACACAGTGGCCGCCCAGGCGAGTGGCTGCCTACTCGGTCGATGAACGGGGCTTGCGATCAGGGTCTGCAAACGATGTGAGTTCGCGAATCAGGCGTAACTCGCGTGTTTGCCTGTTGCGCTCCAATGCCTCGAACTCCTCTGCCAACGAAGAGAGGGGCCTGTCAGGGTATTGGTCCGGTAGTTCGGATACCTGGGTCTGGTACGTGTGCTCGATGTCTGCAAAACGGTCGGCATAGGCTTGGCGCAAGTACTGGACCCAGCGCGGGTTGGCGGCGGCAAAATTCAGGAAATCCTCCGCCAGCTCGCGACGCTGCACTTCCAGCTCGGCATACGCCAACTCATCGATATTGGCATTGATCGCGTAGCGCAAGGTGTCGTTGGGTAGGCCCAGTTCAAGCGGGGCATTCAGTTCACGACGGTAGGTGAGGCGAACCTCCGCTTCATCCCGGTTGGCCGCCTCGCTTTGGGCAACCTCATCCAGGGCCTGCAAGCGATACAGGCGGCGCAGTTCCCGATAAAGGTTGCCCTCGGTATCTGCCGCATCGATCTGCAGGCGCTGGTTGGCGATGTACAGTTCGATGTTCTGGAATACCAGCAGCGCGCCGTCGTGGCAGGTCTGGTCGCCATTGTCCTGCACCAGTGCTTCCCTGGCCTGAAGGTTGAACAACGCAAGGTCTTGCGTGTTGACCACTGCACTGACCAGCACCTTGCGCACACGTTGGCAGAATGACACGCGGGTCTGGCCGTTCTGGTACGGGGCCGCGTTGCGCAGGCGACCGACCAGCGCCAGAAGATGCTCGGCTTCACCTGAACCCTGGAGTGTCTCCCAGCTGTCCCGCAGTGCTTCGTTTTCGAGGTCCGTCGCGAGCAGCCAGTTTTCCACATTGGGTGCATCAGCCATTGGGTCCAGGAAGGGGAAGTGGCGGTGGCCGCCCATCCCGCCCTCTCCCGATGACTCGCTCATGCTGTCGGACAGGTCGATGGCAAAGGTATAGCTGCGCTGGCTGTCGGAAGAGGCACGGGCGCGCATGACGGCTTCGTCCGTCAGCGGGTTACTGAACAACAGAATCGAGCTGATGGGGAAGTCGTTATCCAGGTTGGCCAGGATGTGCTCTGGCAGTTCGGTGAGCTGGTTATCACTCAGGTCCAGCATCTCCAGGGGCAGCAGGCCGTCTACCCAGGCCGGCCACTGGTCCAGGGCCATGCTGTTCAGGTCGAGGCGGCGAATCGTTTGCAACGCCTGCGGCGCGTGTGTGATCGTCCCCATGCGGTTGCCCGTGAGGTCCAGTGAATTGAGGTTGGGCAGACCGCCCAGGGTGTCGAGCACCTGCTGGTCGATCAGCAGGTCTGACTGGCGCAGGGCAATGTCGGTCAACCCAGGCAAGCGCAGAAGGGCAGAAGGCAACGTTTGCTCGGCGTGCTGGTATTCGTCGATCGTCAGGCGCGTCACCCGTGCCAACCGGCTCAGCAATGCATCGAACTGTGCGGTTGAGCCGCTGACGCGATCAAGCGCCAGGTTATGTACCTGCGCGGTGAAAAAGGCAGGCAAGCGTCTCGGGAAATGCTCCAGGTCAACATCGTTCAGGCGCAATGCCGCGCGCGTCAGCCCTATCTCCTGGTTATGCCAGAACTCGTTCAGTGCTGCTGCGATACGGGTCCTGGCCGCCATGACCGCCTGGCTGACAGGGGCGGCCGAACTGGAGGCGTTTACATAGTTGTCGATGGCGTCGCGTAGCTGTTGGCGTTGTGCCAATTGGGCGGCCAGGCGCGCTCTGACGTCTTCAGGCTGGTCCATTTCGAAGCGAGAGGCGCGGCCATCTTCGCTCAGCATCACGCGCCTCACCTCATCCTCGAAGAGCGGATTGCCCTGCATCGAGACCAGCGCGTGCTCGGCAATATTGATGTGGTTATCCCGCAGAAAGTGCGGGAGGATCCTGATGTGGTTGTTGCGCAGGCCAATGTGATGCACCTGGGTCAGGGTATTGAACCCCACCCCCTCTGGCCAATGATCCAGTGCCATGTTGTCCAGGCCCAGGTAGTCCAGTGTCAGCTCGTTGAAGCGCGGGGGGTAATGCTCGGAAAACCGGTTGCCGCTCAGGTCCAGGCGTCGCAGCTGAGTGAGCCCTGCCAGGCTGTCGATGTCAGTCGAGGACAGCGAGATATTCTGGTTGGTCAGGCTGAGCGATTCGAGCGCCGGTAGCCGCTGGGCGATCATCGGCAGGCTGAACTGCAGGGCGGAAGGCGTCCCTTCAGGCCGGTAGTTCCGGCTGATCTCCAGCGACCTCAGGTTTGCGAACTGTCGCGTCAGGCTGTCCAGTTGCGGGCCGTGCTGGTTCCAGCCTTCATAGTTTTCGGGTGACGTTTCTATCAGTTGCAGGTCCGTGACGCTGGCGCTGAAAAATTCAGGCAGTTCGAGCGGAAACTGCGCCAAGGACAGGCGTTCAAGGCGAAGCGGCCCGACGGCATCGCTGGCGGTCAGGAATGCGCGGTCATACCAGTGCTGGGAAATGGCGTTCATCAACCGCTCGAAGTCATCCGGGGGCTGATGGGGCATCCGTGCGGCCAGCTGGCGCCAGTCAGCCAGGCGGCTTTGCAGCTGGTTGCGTTGCTCCAGCAGCACGCTGAGCATGTCATCGATCTGGGCGCGGGTCAGGTTTCTGTTTTCCAGCGCTGCCAGGGTCTGTTCGGCGGGGCGAGGAATGGGGGCGTATTGGCCAATCTGGCGTATTGAATTGAGCAATGTTTGCCTCGAGATGCTGGCAACGCGCGGGCGATTGCCACCCAGCGGGTAACCCAAGCGACCATCTGCCAGGCGCATTGGCGAGCGAAAGCCCGGGCGCACGCTCTGCATGCCGAGGACCTTGCGCAATGCCGCGCGGGGCAACAGAGGCGCCTGTTGAACCCTGCGTCTGAGCGCCTGCTCATCCTCAACACCCAGCGCCTCACGTTGCTCGGCAGTCAACACTTCGAACAGCGCTCCGGGCAATGAGCTGTGCACCGAAAGCAGATCGTCGGGCCGGGTACTGTCCATGACCACGTAACCCGCACGTGCGCTGATGATCAACGTGGTCGCGGGTACTTCGCTGGCGCCGATGCTGGCGACCTGGGCGGGCGAGCGCTGACGCTGCTCAACGGTGATGGGGGTCTCGGTTGACCAGCCGGGGAGCTGCTCCAGGGTGTGCAAGACCAGTACATCGCTGTCCCAGTTACGCACGCTCTCCAGGTAGAGCCCTTCGTAGGCGCGGTTCAGCCTGACCTGCTGCGCAAGGCAACGAACCTCTTCGGCGAGCCGGGTGGGGACTTTGCCGTGGGCCAGCTCAGCCCGTTCGGAGGGGCTGGCATGGCGCAACAACTCTTCGGTGAGGGGCGCTGGAAGCTGTGGGTAGCGAGATTGGATCACTTCGGCGCCGGGCATCCGGGGTGTGGGCAGCGCTCGATAGTGCCTCTCGAATTCGCTGTGGAGCACGTTCGGCTCAGCCAATTCAGGGCGTTGCTCAAGTGCCTGATAGAGCTTGAAGCGCGACAGGGTGTCTTCCAACTGCGCGGGTAAGCGCTGACTGTCGCACAGCGCCCTGCGCAGCACATCCTCCTGCGTGCCACTTACGCGCAGGATACGCAGTGCAGTCTCATCGTCGAAATGCGCGCCAAGGTGGCCAGCGCGCCTGAACAAGGGCAGTTCTGGCCATTGCTCGGGCCGGTCTGCGGGGAGCAGCCAGGCGCCAGCACCGTTGTGGCGCAGCGGTGGTTCATAGCTGAGTGCCTTGCTGGGGTGCACAAGGCGGTATTCAGTGCTGCCAGGCGCCTGCGTGACGGAGTAGGTGTTGCCTTCGATTGCCAACCAGGCCTTGCCATCATGGTGATACAGGCCGAACTCATCCGCCTGCAGGCCAGCCGGCAGCACGGTGTCATGGGCGAACGGCCGGGCGTCCGGTAACCACAGACGGCTACCGCCATCGGGCATGACCACAGGCTCGAGCTCCTCGATGAACGAGGGCATGTCCACGGGTATCTTCTCGACGGCCGGGGTGCCATCGGCCGCGCCTGTTGCCACGGCCACTGCGGTGAGTGCGACGTTCTCGACGATGTCCATCAGGTAGTCGAGCGCTTGCTCACGATCGCCGTCGGCCCAGTTCTCGATGCCCTCGAAAACCTCGTAGCTGAGTTGAATCAGTGACAGACCAAGCATCAACTGGCCCAGGCCAGGCACGACGAAGGCACCGAGGTTCAAAGCGCCCAATGCCAGTTGGGCAAAGTAGGCCCTGCGCTTTTCGGTGGTTTTTTGATCTTCCTGGGCCGTTGAAACGGCATGGTACGAGGCATCGTCCATGCGCCGTTGGCGTTTCTGGCTGACCAGTTCGTCGAGCAGCGAGCGGTTGAAGGGCTGCAGCGTCACCGCTACCCATGCTTCGGGGTCACGTACGCGGTTGGTCAGCTCACCCTGGTGCGTCGGGGATGGCTGCACACGGCTCCAATCTACCGGTTGCAGGCAGTCGCGTAGTTTTTCCATGAAGGTGGCGCTGTCGCGGGCAGGTACGCCCTGCTGCAGATGGCGGATCTGCATTGCCCACAGTTGCTCGCGCAAGTGCACTTGAACTTCAAGAACAGTGCTGTGCACTTTCAGCGGCACTGGCGCGCCCGGCAGATAGGTTACCAGGACGTTCTTGTACGGAAGGCGAGTTGTATCGTAGCTCAGAAACAACTCGGGAAAAGGCACCACGCCGATCACCAGCGCGCCGGTCACCGACACGTCGAACAGCTTGAGGAACGCCCACCGCATGGGGCTTTCCAGGTAGTGCACCTCGTCGCCCCGGATGAGCTTCAACAAGGCCTCATACAGGGGCAGGTCAAGCATGTTGCTCAGGTAGGCCCTGTGCAGCTCGAGGCGAAAGGCGCATTGCTCAGCCTTGCCAAGCGTCTCGCTTACCGCTGCGCCATCACCCCCGGAGTCCGGCTGGTAGACGGCAGCGAGCAACGCCTGATACTGGCCGCCGATGTCCAGCTCGCGGACTAAGGAGGCAAAAGCCTGCGGGGCTATCTGAACCGGGTTGCCGGTGGGCAGATGCGCCAGGAACTGATTGTTGTCGAGCACCACGGACTTCAACGTCTGGCCATCGAGACCGCCAGGCTCGGCTTCGGCCGCTTCAAAATTTTGCAGGGCGCAATGCAGCAGGCTCTGGGTGGCCAGCTTGAACGCCCGCTGGGCAGCGGTGAACGGGTCTGCACCCATGCTTGCCTGATAGGCTTCGGCCTTGCCGGCGTTGAACAGGTAGGTCCGGGTGACATCCAGCGCCAGGCCGAAGCGCGCTTCGATGGCCGAGGTCAGCTGTTCCCTGGCGAATGTCTCCAGGTCGGGAAGGGCTTTGAACAGTGCGTTTGCGTCGCTGCTGGCGTGCCTATAGGCCTCATATTCCCTGGCCAGCTTGCGGGCATCAGCCGGTTGCTCCTGGCAAGCCTTGGCAAACCAGGGGGCTGGGGTGTTCAGTGCTGTGCGCATGTGCTGATGAGTGGCAGGCGTGGTACTGACCATCCAGGCTGGGATTTTACCCTCGATCAGGGCCTGAGGATGGGAAGTGTCATCGCTGGCGTCGGGAAGGTGAGTCATTGGCTAGCCTCGCTTGATAAAGCAGCGAGGCTAGCCAGCGTGGCCTGTGGCATGTGCATAACATGATCTGAGCACAGACACATGCTCTAAGCGCAATTCAGGTTTATGATGCCAAACGGCAGACTTAATCCTCACACGGAGTGCGCAATGCAGACCCTCTACCCGCAGATCAAACCCTACGCCCGGCACGATCTGGCCGTGGAAGCGCCGCATGTGCTGTATGTCGATGAAAGCGGCTCGCCTGAAGGTCTGCCGGTGGTGTTCATCCACGGTGGCCCGGGCGCGGGTTGCGATGCCCAGAGCCGTTGCTACTTCGACCCCAACCTGTACCGCATCATCACCTTCGACCAGCGCGGCTGTGGCCGCTCCACGCCACATGCGAGCCTGGAGAACAACACCACCTGGCACCTGGTCGAGGACCTGGAGCGCATCCGCGAGCACCTGGGCATCGACAAGTGGGTGCTGTTCGGCGGGTCCTGGGGTTCGACACTGGCCCTGGCCTATGCCCAGACCCACCCCGAGCGGGTACATGGCCTGATCCTGCGCGGCATCTTCCTGTGCCGCCCGCAAGAGATCGAGTGGTTCTACCAGGAGGGCGCCAGCCGCCTGTTCCCCGATTACTGGCAGGATTACATCGCGCCAATTCCGGCGGACGAGCGTGGCGACCTGGTCAAGGCATTCCACAAACGCCTGACCGGCAACGACCAGATTGCCCAGATGCATGCCGCCAAGGCCTGGTCGACATGGGAAGGCCGCACTGCCACCCTGCGCCCCAACCCGCTGGTGGTCGACCGCTTCTCCGAGCCACAGCGCGCGCTGTCGATTGCCCGCATCGAATGCCACTACTTCATGAACAACGCTTTCCTCGAGCCGGACCAGTTGATCCGCGACATGCCGAAGATCGCCCACCTGCCGGCAGTGATCGTGCATGGCCGCTATGACGTGATCTGCCCGCTGGACAACGCCTGGGCGTTGCATCAGGCCTGGCCGAACAGCGAGCTCAAGGTGATCCGCGACGCCGGCCACGCCGCGTCCGAGCCGGGCATTACCGACGCCCTGGTACGTGCTGCTGACCAAATGGCGCGCCGCTTGCTCGATCTGCCCCTGGAAGAAGCATGAGGGGGCTGTTGCAGCGCGTGCGTGGCGCGCGGGTAGAGGTGGCCGGCGAGATCGTCGGCGCCGTCGATCAGGGCCTGCTGGTGCTGGTGGCCGTCGAACCTGAAGATACCCGGGAACATGCCGATAAGCTGTTGCACAAGCTGCTCAATTATCGCGTGTTCAGCGATGAGCAGGGCAAGATGAACCTGTCGCTCAAGGATGTTGGCGGCGGCCTGCTGCTGGTGTCCCAGTTCACCTTGGCGGCCGACACCCGCAGCGGTATGCGGCCGGGCTTCTCGACGGCGGCACCGCCGGCGCTGGGGGCCGAATTGTTCGACTATCTTTTGCGCCAGGCCCAAGGCCAACATGCCACGGTTGCAAGCGGGCGCTTCGGTGCAGACATGCAGGTGCATCTGGTCAATGATGGCCCAGTGACATTTCTGTTACAAATATGAGGTAAAAAAACCCCTGGTTTGTGGGTAAAACAGGGGTTTTGTACGATAAATAGTTGTTCCAGCCTGATGCGTTGTAACGCGACCTGCTGGATAATCGCGCGCTGCGTGGGCCTGCGTTCGCAGGTTCGTTCTACTCTGACTCGAGCATTGTCTGGAACCGTTTGGGGAATCATTACGCCCTCACGGGGTCCGAACAGTGCTCGCCAACCCGGCATTTGTCGCTGGCCGTTGGTTTCATGATCTGTTTTCGGCGAGGGTTGCTCGTGATTGTTAGTCCCCAAAAAGCATCAAGAATCCCCGGCATGCGGCTGCGCAAGGCCCTGATGGCCAGTGCGGCACTGGTCGGCCTGATGAGCGCGGGCCAGCTGTGGGCATTCAATCTTGACGATGTTGCAGCCAAGGCAAAGGATCTGGCCGGCCAGAAGTACGAAGCCCCGAAAAGCAACCTGCCGGCCGTGTTCCGCGACATGAAGTTCGCGGACTACCAGAAGATCCACTTCCTGCAGGAAAAGGCCGAGTGGGCCAAGGACAAGACGCCGTTCAAGCTGTCCTTCTACCACCAGGGCATGCATTTCGACACGCCGGTGAAGATCAACGAGGTCACCGCCAGCAAGGTCGAGGAAATCAAGTACGACCCGAGCCGTTTCGAGTTCGGTGACGTGCCGCATGACCCGGAAACCACCAAGAACCTGGGTTACGCCGGTTTCCGCGTGCTGTACCCGATCAACAAGGCCGACAAGCAGGATGAAATCATGACCCTGCTTGGCGCCAGCTATTTCCGCGTGGTCGGCAAGGGCCATGTGTATGGCCTGTCGGCCCGTGGCCTGGCCATCGACACCGCGCTGCCGTCGGGCGAAGAATTCCCGCGTTTCACCGAGTTCTGGGTCGAGAAGCCAAAGCCTGCCGACAAGCACCTGGTGATCTACGCCCTGCTGGATTCGCCGCGTTCCACCGGCGCCTACAAGCTGATCCTGCGCCCAGGCAACGACACCGTGGTCGACGTGCAGTCCCGCGTGTTCCTGCGTGACCACGTCAGCCGCCTGGGTGTTGCCCCGCTGACCAGCATGTACCTGTTCGGGCCTAACCAGCCGTCCAAGGTCATGAACTACCGCCCGGCCCTGCATGACTCCGAAGGCCTGTCGATCCACGCTGGCAACGGCGAATGGCTGTGGCGCCCGCTGAACAACCCGAAACACCTGGCCGTGAGCAACTTCAGCGTCGAGAACCCGCGCGGTTTCGGCCTGATGCAGCGTCATCGCGACTTCAAGGATTACGAAGACCTCGACGACAACTACCAGAAGCGCCCGAGCGCCTGGATCGAGCCTAAAGGCGACTGGGGCAAAGGCACCGTCGATCTGGTCGAGATCCCGACCGCCGACGAAACCAACGACAATATCGTTGCGTTCTGGAGCCCGGAAACCCTGCCAGAGCCAGGCAAGCCGTTCGAATACGCCTACCGCCTGCACTGGACCATCGACGAAGCCAAGTTCCAGGCTCAGGAGCTGGGTTCGGTTACCCAGACCATGCGCTCCACCGGTGACGTCAAGCAGTCCAACCTGATCCGTCAACCGGACGGCAGCGTTGCCTTCCTGGTCGATTTTGCAGGCCCTGCGCTGGCATCCCTGCCGGAAGACGCCGCAGTGCGTAGCCAGATCAGCGTTGGCGACAACGCCGAGGTGGTCGAGAACAATCTGCGCTATAACCCGGAAACCAAAGGCTGGCGCCTGACCCTGCGGTTGAAGGTCAAGGAAGCCAACAAGGCCACCGAAATGCGCGCCGCGCTGGTGCGTGACGTACCGGTCGAGCCGGCCAAGCCTGCCGCAGACGCCAAGCAGGACAAGGCCGCTGCCAAGCACGCCAAGCACGAAAAAACTGCCAAGGCGCAGGAGCCTGCCAAGGCCGAACAACCCGCCGCCGATGCGGCACCCACCAACGGGACCCCGGCCACCACCGAAGAAAAGGTGCTGACCGAGACCTGGAGCTATCAGTTGCCTGCCGATGAGTAACTCAAGCGCAAGGCCGGAATCGCTTGGCGAATACCTGGCCCACCTCCCACTGAGCGATGAGCAGCGCGCGGAACTCGCCAGCTGCACCTCGTTCAGCGAGCTGCACCAACGCCTGGCGGCCAACCCGGCCGCCGAATCCACCGAGGCCGTACAGGCCTCGGTGGGCCCGCGGCTGACCGTGGGCAGCGCCGCCGAGCTGGAAGACGCCGAGATGCTTGGCGTCGACGGCAGCGGCCGGCTGTGCCTGAAGATCGCACCGCCGATCAAACGTACCCGGGTAGTGCCCGAGCCGTGGCGCACCAACGTGCTGATTCGCATGTGGCGGCGCATGACCGGCCGCACCAACGCTCCCCAGCCCGAGCAGCGCGAGCTGCCCAAGGCGCGCTGGCGTACGGTCGGTTCGATCCGCCGCTACATCCTGCTGGCCCTGATGATCGGCCAGACCATCGTCGCCGGCTGGTACATGAAGGGCATCCTGCCGTACCAGGGCTGGTCGTTCGTCGACCTCGACGAAGTGGTCAACCAGCCACTGTGGGACACCGTGGTGCAGGTTTGGCCGTATGCCTTGCAGACGTCCATCCTGATCCTTTTCGGTATCCTCTTCTGTTGGGTTTCGGCGGGCTTCTGGACCGCGCTGATGGGCTTCCTGGAACTGCTCACCGGCCGTGACAAGTACCGCATCTCCGGCAGCAGTGCCGGTAACGAGCCGATCGCACCCGAAGCGCGCACTGCGCTGGTGATGCCGATCTGCAACGAAGACGTGCCGCGCGTGTTCGCCGGCCTGCGGGCGACCTTCGAGTCGGTGGCTGCCAGCGGCAACCTCGACCGTTTCGACTTCTTCGTGCTCAGCGACACCAACGACACCGACATCGCCGTGGCCGAGCAACAGGCCTGGCTGGACGTGTGCCGCGAGACCAAGGGCTTCGGCCGTATCTTCTACCGCCGCCGGCGCCGCCGCGTTAAGCGCAAGAGCGGTAACCTCGACGACTTCTGCCGTCGCTGGGGTGGCGAGTACAAGTACATGGTCGTGCTCGATGCCGACAGCGTCATGAGTGGCGAGTGCCTGAGCAGCCTGGTGCGCCTGATGGAGGCCAACCCGGATGCCGGTATCATCCAGACCGCGCCCAAGGCGTCGGGCATGGACACCCTGTATGCGCGCATGCAGCAGTTCGCTACCCGCGTGTACGGCCCGCTGTTCACCGCCGGCCTGCACTTCTGGCAGCTGGGCGAGTCGCACTACTGGGGCCACAACGCGATCATCCGCATGAAGCCGTTCATCGAGCACTGCGCCCTGGCGCCGTTGCCGGGCAAGGGTGCGTTCGCCGGTGCAATTCTGTCCCACGACTTCGTCGAAGCCGCGCTGATGCGCCGTGCCGGCTGGGGCGTGTGGATCGCCTATGACCTGCCGGGCAGCTACGAAGAACTGCCGCCCAACCTGCTCGACGAGCTCAAGCGTGACCGCCGTTGGTGCCACGGCAACCTGATGAACTTCCGCCTGTTCCTCGTCAAGGGCATGCACCCGGTGCACCGTGCGGTGTTCCTGACCGGCGTGATGTCGTACCTGTCGGCGCCGCTGTGGTTCTTCTTCCTGGTGCTGTCGACCGCGCTGCTGGCGACCAACACGCTGATGGAGCCGCAGTACTTCATCGAGCCGTACCAGCTTTACCCGCTGTGGCCACAATGGCACCCGGAGAAGGCCGTTGCGCTGTTCTCCACCACCATCGTGCTGTTGTTCCTGCCCAAGCTGCTCAGCATCATCCTGATCTGGGCCAAGGGTGCGGTCGAGTTTGGCGGGCGCATCAAGGTCACCCTGTCGATGCTGATGGAGATGCTGTTCTCCATGCTGCTGGCGCCGGTGCGGATGATCTTCCACACCCGTTTCGTACTGGCCGCGTTCCTCGGCTGGGCAGCGACCTGGAACTCGCCACAGCGTGACGACGATTCCACCCCGTGGAGCGAGGCCGTGCGCCGCCACGGCCCGCAAACGCTGCTGGGCTTTGCCTGGGCTGCGCTGGTGGCCTGGCTGAACCCGAGCTTCCTGTGGTGGCTGGCGCCGATCGTCGGTTCGCTGGTGCTGTCCATTCCGGTTTCGGTGATCTCCAGCCGTACTCGCCTGGGCCTTGCGGCCAAGGACGAGAAGCTGTTCCTCATCCCTGAGGAATACGCGACGCCGCAGGAGCTGCTGGCAACCGACCAGTACACCCACGAAAACCGCTGGCACGCCCTGCACGACGGCTTTGTGCGCGCCGTGGTCGACCCGCGGCAGAACGCCCTGGCCTGTGCCATGGCCACTGCCCGTCACGGCCAGGCTGCGCCGATTGAAGCGCTGCGTGCCGAACGCGTGGCCAAGGCCATGGAAGTCGGGCCGAAAGGGCTGGACCTCAATACCCGCCTGGCCCTGCTCAGCGACCCGGTGGCGCTGACCCGCCTGCACGAGCAGGTGTGGGCAGAGCACAACGCGGCGTGGATCGATGTGTGGCGCGCTTCCATCAAGAACGACCCGCACTCGCCACTGTTGCCGCTGCACCCGGAAAACGAAGGCCAACCGGCACTCGTCGGCGCCTGAACCATCCATTCGCGGGGCAAGCCCGCTCCCACAGGGATAGCACAGCATTCAACAACTGTGAGGTACCTGTGGGAGCGGGCTTGTCCCGCGAAGCTTTTAACAGCCCATGCATTCGATTTTGGCCAACAAAGTCCCCCCCGGCGCTAGGTCCCCGAGCCGCCATGCGTTAGCATCCCATTCCGATACGACGCCTCGGCCGGTACGGCCGTGCCAACACAATAAGATTCGCTACTTTTCTTGCTAGGGGACTTGGTGATGATCAAGCAATACCTTTCGCGACTGCTGGTCGGTGTAACCGCCCTGGTCGCTGTAACTGCGGCCCAGGCAGGCGCCATCGATGACGCGGTCAAGCGCGGCACCCTCAAGGTGGGCATGGACCCGACCTACATGCCGTTCCAGATGACCAACAAGCGTGGCGAGATCATCGGCTTCGAAGTCGACATTCTCAAGGCCATGGCCAAGTCCATGGGCGTCAAGTTCGAGGCAGTGTCTACCGCCTATGACGGCATCATCCCGGCCCTGTTGACCGACAAGTTCGACATGATCGGCAGCGGCATGACCCTGACCCAGGAACGCAACCTGCGCCTGAACTTCAGCGAACCCTTCATCGTGGTTGGCCAGACCCTGCTGATCCGCAAGGAGCTGGCGGGCGAGATCAAGTCGTACAAGGACCTGAACAACGAGAAGTACCGCATCACCTCCAAGCTCGGCACCACCGGCGAGATGGTTTCCAAGAAACTGATCGCCAAGGCCAAATACCACGGCTACGACAACGAGCAGGAAGCGGTGATGGACGTGGTCAACGGCAAGGCTGACGCCTTCGTCTATGACGCGCCGTACAACGTCGTGGCAGTCGAGAAGGCCGGCGCTGGCAAGCTGCTGTTCCTGGAAGAGCCCTTCACCTACGAGCCGCTGGCTTTCGGCCTGAAGAAAGGCGACTACGACAGCATCAACTTCATCAACAACTTCCTGCACCAGATCAAGCATGACGGGACCTACGATCGTATCCACGACAAGTGGTTCAAGAACAAGGACTGGCTGAAGGAAATGGAATAAGAAGTAGCTTCAAGCCGCAAGCTGCAAGCTGCAAGAGAAGGTGGGCCAATACGCGGTCTGGTTTTCCTTGCAGCTTGTAGCTTGCGGCTTGCCGCTTTCTGGAGTAACCCCGTGATCAAACACAAGAAAGCCCAGTGGCCCTGGCACGCGCTGACTGCGCTGGTGCTGGTTGGCCTGGCGGTCAGTCTGTATCTGGCCACCTCGTTGATGTCCTATGAGTGGCGCTGGAACCGCGTCCCTCAGTATTTTGCCTACCAGGCCGAAGACGCCCAGCGCGCCGCCAGCAATGGCACCGTGCAGGACATCGTCATAACCGGTGACACCGCCCGCGTCTCGCTCAAGGGCGAAGACGGCGCCGAGCAGGTGCTCGATGTGGACAGCAACAGCCTGCAATTGAGCCGTGGCGATGACGTCGCCGAAGGCGACCAGGTCGGTGTGACCCGCCACTGGGCGGCTGGCCCGTTGGCGTGGGGCCTGTGGACCACGCTGTGGTTGTCGGTGGTGTCGGGCGCCCTGGGCCTGGTGATCGGCCTGTTCGCGGGCCTGTGCCGGTTATCGAACAACCCGACCCTGCGTGACTTGTCGACGGTGTACGTCGAACTGGTGCGGGGCACACCGCTGCTGGTACAGATCTTCATCTTCTACTTCTTCATCGGCACCGTGCTCAACCTGTCCCGCGAATTCGCCGGGGTTGCGGCGCTGGCGCTGTTCACCGGGGCCTATGTGGCCGAGATCGTCCGCGCCGGTGTGCAGTCGATCGCCCGCGGCCAGAACGAGGCGGCCCGCTCGCTGGGCTTGAACGCCAGCCAGTCGATGCGCCATGTGATCCTGCCCCAGGCCTTCAAACGCGTGCTGCCGCCGTTGGCCGGCCAGTTCATCAGCCTGGTCAAGGACACCTCGCTGGTCTCGGTGATCGCCATTACCGAACTGACCAAGAGCGGCCGCGAGGCCATCACCACCTCGTTCTCGACCTTCGAGATCTGGTTCTGCGTGGCAGGCCTGTACCTGCTGATCAACCTGCCGCTGTCGCACCTGGCCAGCCGGCTTGAGCGGAGGCTTGCGCAAAGTGATTGAAGTCCGTGACCTGGTAAAAGTCTTCGACACCCGCGGCCAAGTGGTTCGCGCGGTAGACAATGTCACCACGCGTGTAGCCAAGGCCGAAGTGGTGGTGGTGCTTGGCCCGTCGGGTTCGGGCAAGTCGACCTTCCTGCGCTGCCTCAACGGCCTGGAGCATTTCGACGAAGGCCATGTGGCCATCGACGGCCTGCAACTGGCCGACCCGAAGACCGACATCAACGCCTACCGCCGCGAAGTCGGCATGGTGTTCCAGCATTTCAACCTGTTCCCGCACATGACCGTGCTGGAGAACCTGTGCCTGGCGCAGAAGGTGGTGCGCAAGCGCGGCAAGGCCGAGCGTGAGGCCAAGGCCCGGGCCCTGCTGGAGAAGGTCGGTATCGCGCAGAAGGCCAATGAGTACCCGTCGCGGTTGTCCGGCGGCCAGCAGCAGCGCGTGGCGATTGCCCGTGCCTTGGCCATGGAGCCGAAGGTGATGCTGTTCGACGAGCCGACCTCGGCGCTCGACCCGGAAATGGTCGGCGAAGTGCTGGATGTGATGAAGACCTTGGCTCAGGAAGGCATGACCATGGTCTGCGTTACCCACGAGATGGGCTTTGCCCGGGAAGTGGCTGACCGGGTGCTGTTCTTCGACCATGGCAAGTTGCTGGAAGATGCCGCGCCGGCGCAGTTCTTTGATACGCCGAAGGACCCGAGAGCGCAGGCGTTCTTGCGCCAGGTGCTGTAACCGCTTGGGGGCGCATTGCGCCCCCGGCAATCTCACAGGCTGAATCGCCCGACCATCCCCCGCAACTGCCGCCCCAGTTGCTCCAGCTCGCCACTCGAAGCCGCCGTCTGTTCACTGGCCGCACTGGTCTGGTCAGACACATCGCGCACATTCAGCACACTGCGGTTGATCTGCTCGGCCACCACGCTCTGCTCTTCGCTGGCCGTGGCAATCTGCTGGTTCATGCCCTGGATACTCGACACCGTATCGGTGATCTGCCCCAGCGCATGCCCTGCCTTGCGGCTCAGCTCGACACTCTGCTCGGTCAGGCGCTTGCTGTTGTCGAGCAGGTGCGTGACCTCGTCTGTGCCGCTGTGCAGGCTTTCGATCAGTTGTTCGATCTCCTCGGTCGACTGCTGGGTCCGTTGCGCCAGCCCGCGTACCTCATCGGCGACCACCGCAAAACCACGCCCGGCTTCACCGGCCCGGGCTGCTTCGATCGCTGCGTTCAAGGCCAGCAGGTTGGTTTGTTCGGACACCGACTTGATCACATCGAGGATGCTGCCGATGCGCTGGCTTTCGCCCGCCAGATGCTGCATGGCTGCCAGGCAATCGTCCATCTGCCCGGCCAGTTGCTCGATGCGGCTGATGGCTTCGGCCACCACCTGATCGCCCACCTGCGCCTGCTGGTCGGCATTGGTTGCGGCCAGCGATGCTTGTTCGGCGTTCTGCGCCACCTCTTGCACGGTCGCGCTCATCTGGTTCATGGCGGTGGCCACCTGGTCGGTTTCCTCGCGTTGCTGGTTGATGCGCAGCTTGGTGTCCTCACTGCTGGCGGCCAGTTGCGTGGCCGCCTGTGACAGGTGGCCGACACCTTGGTCGATGCCGCCGATCAGCTCGCGCAGGCTCAAGGTCATGTCGCGCATGCTGGACTGCAACTGGCCCATCTCGTCACGGCGCAGCACCGGCTCGACCTGGCTCAGGTCGCCCTTGCTGATACGCGCGGCCACGGCCAGTGTCTGGCGCAGCGGCTGGGTAATCTGCAGGGTGATCAGCCAGCCGGCGATGACCCCCACCACCAGCGCCAGCACGGCCACGCTGGTCAGCAACGAGCGGGCTGCCAGGGCCTCGCTGTCGCGTTGCTCGACCTTGCGCTCGCCCAACTCCACGCTGACGGCGCTTAACTCATCACCCATGTTTTCCATGTTGCCTTGCAACTGCTCGACCCGCACGGCGGCGCTACGGTACTGGTCCAGGCTGGTGCGGTACTTGGCCAACTCGACACCGGGCTGTTCCGTCAGCGTGCGCGGCAGGCCCAGGGGCGCAAGCCCCTTGAGCAACTGGCCAAGGCTGCTGTCGGCGGCGTCAAGTGCGCCATCGCCGACTTTGGCGAAACCCTCGACGGGCGAGAAGGTATAGGCGGGTACCAGGCTCTGCTGGTTGGCGCCGTCGACGTGACGGCTGAGGGTATCCATCAGGCCCAGCACGCCGCTTTGCTGGCTGTCGGCAGGCATCTTCAGCAAGGCCTGGGTCTGCAGTTCGTCGATGACGTCGTTGAGTTTCTGCTCCTGCGCCTGCATGGCCTCGCGCAGCGCGTGCCGCTGTGCGACCGTGCGCTGCAGTTCGGCGAAGTCGTCGCGCAGGCGCTGCAACAATTGCAGCTTCTGGGTGAGCATCTGGCGTGAATCATCGACATGGCTGCGTTGCTGCAGGGTGGTCAGCATGCCTTCGAGCTGGTCGAGGATGCGCATGATGCGCGACTTGCTGGCGTCGTCGCCGAGCACGCGATAGGTGATGCGCTCTGCGCGCAGGTCCTTGACCAGGTCGTTGATCAGGCCGATTTCACTGAGTTGTTCCGAGCGGGTGATAGCGCCATCCAGCGCGCGCCAGCCGCTGAGGGTGGTGGCCAGGGTAAGCAGCAAGACCACGGCGAAGCCGAGGGCAAGCTTGGCGCCGACACCGACGTTGCCGAGCCTGCGGTTGAGGTAGCCGAGCATGATGAGTCTCCGTCCGTTTGAGAGAGGGCATGCCGGCGCAATGCCGGCATGACACCCCTGCCCATCGGCCGCGGAGGCGTAGGACTTGACCTGATAATCCCGTAGGAAAATTCAGCAAAGACTGTATGAATTTCTGCAGGCCCGCCGCGACGCTTGTGTAGGAGCGGCCTTGCGTCGCGATCGGGGCGCGTAGCGGCCCTGGTTTTTCGGCTTCGCCGCAGAGAGTGCTGGGGGCGCTACGCGCCCCGATCGCGACGCAAGGCCGCTCCTACACCACGCCCGCAGGCCTTGCACGATCAGAGCCTGAACCGCCCTACCAGCCCTTGCAGGTGCGTGCCCAACCGCGCCAGTTCCACACTGGAGCTGGCCGTCTCTTCACTGGCCGCCGAGGTCTGATCGGAGATATCCCGCACATTCATCACGCTGCGGTTGATCTCCTCGGCCACCGCGCTCTGTTCTTCCGCCGCCGTGGCAATCTGCTGGTTCATCGCCTGGATCGACGACACGGTACGGGTGATGGTCTCCAGAGAGCCCCCGGCGCGGCGGGTCAGCTCGACACTGCTGTCGGTCAGCTGGCGGCTGTTGTCCATCACGCTGGCCACACGTTGCGTGCCGCTTTGCAAGCCGGCAATCAGTTCTTCGATTTCTTCGGTCGACTGCTGCGTACGCTGGGCCAGGCTGCGCACTTCGTCGGCGACTACGGCAAAGCCACGCCCGGCCTCGCCGGCCCGTGCTGCCTCGATCGCCGCGTTGAGGGCCAGCAGGTTGGTCTGCTGGGCCACCGATTTGATCACATCGAGCACGCTGCCGATCTTGTCGCTCTCGGCCTTGAGCTGGTTCATCGCTTCGCTGGAGTTGGCCACCTCAGAGGCCAGGCGCTCGATCTGGGCCACCGCCTCACCCACCACCCGATCACCCTCGCGGGCTTGTTGGTCGGCCATCAACGCGGCTTCCGAGGCCTGTTCGGCATTGCGTGCCACCTCGTGCACGGTGGCGGTCATCTGGTTCATGGCCGTCGCCACCTGGTCGGTTTCTACCTTCTGGTTGTTGACCCCGGCGCTGGTCTGCTCGGTCACCGCCGACAGTTCCTCGGCGGCGCTGGCGATCTGCGTGACACCGTCGCCGATGCCGCCGATCAACTCACGCAGGCCCTGGGTCATGCGCTGCATGCTGGCCTGCAACTGGCCCAGTTCGTCGCGGCGTTGTACCGGCAAGTCCTGGCTCAGGTCGCCACTGGCCACGCGCTCGGCAGCGTTCAGGGTCTGGCGCAGTGGGATGATGATCTGCCGGGTGATGGCCCAGGCCGCCAGCAGGCCCAGCGCCAGGGCCAGGGCGGTGGCGGCGGCGAGTAGGGTCTTGGCCTGGCTGGCACCGGCGTTGCGCACTGCCGTCTGTGAGGTGGTCATCGTCTGGCTGGTCTGCAGCAGCACCGAGCCTTGGTCGGCCATGTGTTGCAGCGCCTGCTCGCTGGCAGCCTGCGCACTGCCGAACTGGTTGACCGCGTCACGGTAGCCGGCCAGGGCGGTGGCGGCATCGTCGAGGCTGGCGGCATGTTCGGCGGGCACCTTGGCCGGCAGCGCCTTGAGTTCGGCCAGGGCCTGGTCGATGGCCTTCAGTGCGGTCTGCTGGTACTGCGCATCGCCGCTGTAGGTATAGCCACGGACCTGGAAGCGCGCTTGTTGCAGCAGTGCGCTGACGTCCACCGCATACTGGTACTGGCTGATATCGCCGCCCTGCAGCAGGCCCCGCTGGACCCGGCCGACCAGCTCGACGGCCTTGTCGGCGCTGTCGCCAAGCACGGCACGGCTGGCCTCGCGGCGCTGGCCGGCCTGTTTCAGGTCGTTGAACGCTTGTTGATAGATGCGCACGGCCTCGCGCTGCTGTTCAAGGCGCTGGCGGTCGGCGGGGAGTTCGATCTGGCCCAGCATCAGTTGCACCTGGCGATCAAGATTGGCCAGGGCCTTTTCCAGCTCGGCCACAGCGGCGTCATTGCGGTCGCGCTGGTAATGCTGGCGGGCGATGCGCAGTTCCTGGGTATATTGCTGGATCACCGAGATATTACCCAGCTTGTCGCCGCGGTCGATGACGCTGTCCAGGCCGTGCCAGCCGGTCAGGGTAATGGCCAGGGTCAGTAGCAGTACCAGGCCGAAGCCCAACCCCAGCTTGCGATTGACGCTTACATTTCCCAGCACGTGGGCTAACCATCGGTACATGTTCGACTCCCCGGTAACTTGGCAGCACGGTTAATTATTGTGTTGCCAAGGCATCGGCCCGGGAGAGAGAAACTTGATGGGTGAAAAGCCTGACGATTGCGTCAGAAAATACGCGATAACAGCGCGATTACGGCAGTCTCCACGCGCAGGATGCGCTCACCCAGTTGCACAGGCGCAAGGCCAGCCTTGCCCAGCAGCTCGACTTCATAGGGGATCCAGCCACCCTCAGGGCCGATGGCCAGGGTCACCGCTTGCTCGACGGCCCGCGGGCAGGCAGGGTAGGGGCCGGGGTGGCCCACCAGGCCCAAGGTGCCTTCGGCGATGGCCGGCAGGCGGTCTTCGACGAACGGCTTGAAGCGCTTCTCGATGATCACCTCGGGCAACACCGTGTCGCGGGCCTGCTCCAGGCCCAGGATGAGGTTTTCGCGAATGCTTTCGGGGTTAAGGAAAGGCGTTTGCCAGAAACTCTTCTCGACCTTGTAGCTGTTCACCAGGATCAGGCGCTCGACACCCAGGGTGGCGACGGTCTGGAACAGCCGGCGCAGCATTTTCGGCCGCGGCACCGCCAGCACCAGGGTCAGCGGCAGCTTGGCTGGCGGCGGCTGGTCGAAGCCCACTTGCAGTTCCGCTTCATGGCCTTCCAGGCGCACCACGGTGGCGCGGCCCATCAACCCGTTGACCTGCCCGACGCGCAGGCTATCGCCCACCGCCACCCGGTGAATCTCCTGCATGTGGGTGAAACGCCGGTCGGCCAGGACCACGCGGTCGGCCGCGATGAAATCGGCTTGTTCGAGTAACAGCAGGTTCACGGTTGCGTCGCAGGGGGTTGGTCGTTGTGATCGTTTGCGGCTTCATCGTGCTCGCTGCGCTTGCGGATCAGGCTGCCACACAGCACACCGACCTCGAACAACAGCCACATGGGCACTGCCAGCAAGGTCTGGGAGAAGATGTCCGGTGGGGTCAGGACCATGCCGACCACGAAGCAGCCGATGATCACGTAAGGGCGAACCTTTTTCAGGTACTTCACGTCGACCACGCCGATCCACACCAGCAACACCACGGCCACCGGGATCTCGAAGGCGACGCCAAAGGCGAAGAACAGGGTCATGACGAAGTCGAGGTAGCTGGCGATGTCGGTCATCATCGACACGCCTTCCGGTGTGGCGCTGGCGAAGAAGCCGAAAATCAGCGGGAACACCAGGAAATAGGCGAAGGCCATGCCGGCGTAGAACAGGAAGATGCTCGACACCAGCAGCGGAATGGCGATGCGTTTTTCATGGCGGTACAGCCCGGGTGCGATGAAGCCCCAGATCTGTTGAAGAATGAACGGGATCGCCAGGAACAACGACACGATCATGGTCAACTTGAACGGCGTGAGGAACGGCGAGGCCACGTCGGTGGCGATCATCGTCGCATTGGCCGGCAGGTGGTCGCGCAGCGGCGCCGAGACCAGGGTGTAGATCTGCTGGGCGAAGGAGAACAACCCGGCAAAGATCAGGAAGATGACGGCGACACAACGCAGCAGGCGAGTGCGCAGTTCGGTCAGGTGCGAGACCAGCGGCATGGGCTGGTCGTGTTCCGGATTTTCGCTCATGGGGCTCGCGGCGGTTGTGGCGGTTCAGAGGGTGCGGCCGGGGCGGCAGGCGTGGCGTCTGGCGTAGCTTCGAGCCCTGCGGGAGGTTGCACCGTGGCCGTGGTGACCGGTGGCTGCACCGGTGGCGTCTGCGGGTTGAGGATGCGCCGGGCTTCCTCTTCCATGTGCAGGATGTGCTCGTTGTGCAGCTGCCGACGGATATCGTCGGCGCCGATCTCGCGCTCGACTTCCATCTTGATGCTGTTGAAGCTGCGCTTGAGGCGCCCGATCCACAGCCCGGCCGTACGCGCGGCGCCGGGCAGGCGCTCGGGGCCGAGCACCAGCAGGGCGACGAGGCCGACGAGCAGCAGCTCACTGAAACTGATGCCGAACATGGGTCAGTCTTTCCGCTGTGGCTCTTGGACCGGCTGGGCCTGGCCCTCGATGGTGTGGCCCTGGGCCTGCTGGGCAGTGTTCTGCACTGGCGGAACGGGCTGTGCAGGCGGCGGCGTCTGCTCGGCCGGCTTGTTCTCTTCGTCGCTCATGGCCTTGCGAAAGCCCTTGATCGACTCGCCGAGGTCGCTGCCGAAGTTTTTCAGCTTCTTGGTGCCGAACACCAGCACTACCACCACCAGCAGTACAATCCAGTGTTTCCAGTCAAAGATACCCATGTTGCTCTCCTAGAATTCTATTCAGTCAGGCGGAAGGTTGACGCGCAGCCTTCTCGTCATGCCCGGAAAGCCCGAAACGGCGCTCCAGTTCATCGAGCACGGCCTGTGGATGCTGCCCCAACGCGCTGAGCATCACCATGCTATGAAACCACAGGTCGGCGGTTTCATAGATGACATCGCTGTAATCCTTGCTGATCGCAGCATCCTTGGCGGCAATGATCGTCTCGATGGACTCTTCGCCGAGCTTCTCGAGGATCTTGTTCAGGCCCTTGTGATGCAGGCTTGCCACGTAGGAGCTGTCGGGCGCCGCGTGCTTGCGTTGTTCAAGCACTTCGGCCAGGCGGTTGAGGGTGTCGCTCATGTCAGTGTCCTGCGCTATAGATGGCGTCCGGGTCCTTCAGGACCGGGTCGACGGTTTGCCATTGGCCGTCTTCGTAGACGCGGTAGAAGCAGCTTTCGCGGCCGGTATGGCAGGCGATATGGCCCAGTTGCTCGACCATCAGGATGATCACGTCGGCATCACAGTCCAGGCGCATTTCGTGCAATTTCTGTACATGGCCGGACTCCTCGCCCTTGCGCCACAGTTTGCCACGCGAGCGCGACCAGTAGATGGCGCGTTGCTCGGCGGCAGTCAGGGCCAGGGATTCGCGGTTCATCCAGGCCATCATCAGCACGCGTCCGGTCTTGTGGTCCTGGGCAATGGCCGGTACCAGGCCATCGCTGTTCCACTTGATCTCGTCCAGCCAGTCTTTCATCGTCGACTCCAAAACGGACCCGCTCCTGTGCCGGGCCCTTTGCGCTAGTGTGCCAGCCAGAGGCGCGGCTGGCTATTGGCGCACGATCAGGTAAAGGCCAGCGGCCAGCATCAGCCATGCCGGCCAGGCGGCCGGGGCGGCCAGGCTGGCGGCCTCGGCGGCACCTGCGGCCAGTACCGCGCCACCGCCGAGCAGGCCGGCGCCGAGCAGGCGCAGTGCCCAGCGGTCGCCCTGGCGGCGCCGCTGGGGCAGTTGCGGGTCGTGCAGGTGCGGTTGCGACAGGCGTTCGAGCAGGTCGCGGGTCATGCCGGCCAGGTGCGGCAGTTGCTCGGCCTGGCTGTACAGGTTGCCGACCATGGCCTTTGGGCTGTAGCGCTCGCGCATCCAGCGTTCCAGAAACGGTTTGGCGGTGCTCCACAGGTCCAGGTCGGGGTACAGCTGGCGGCCCAGGCCCTCGATGTTGAGCAGGGTCTTCTGCAGCAACACCAGTTGCGGCTGGACCTCCATGTTGAAGCGCCGGGCGGTCTGGAACAGGCGCATCAGCACCTGGCCGAAGGAAATGTCTTTCAACGGTTTTTCGAAGATCGGCTCGCACACGGTACGGATCGCGGCTTCGAACTCATTGACCTTGGTGTGCGCCGGCACCCAGCCCGAATCGATGTGCAGTTGCGCGACGCGGCGGTAATCACGCTTGAAGAAGGCGATCAGGTTGCGCGCCAGGTAGTCCTGGTCCTCTGCGGTGAGGCTGCCGACGATGCCGCAGTCGATGGCGATGTACTGCGGGCTCCACGGCTTTACCGTGCTGACGAAAATGTTGCCGGGGTGCATGTCGGCATGGAAGAAGCTGTCACGGAACACCTGGGTGAAGAACACCTCCACACCGCGCTCGGCCAGCAGCTTCATGTCGGTACGCTGGTCGGCCAGGGTTGCCATGTCGGTGACCGGCACGCCGTAGATGCGCTCCATCACCAGCACCTTGGGCCGGCACAGGTCCCAGTAGACCTGGGGCACGTACATCAGCTCGGAGCCCTCGAAGTTGCGCCGCAACTGGCTGGCGTTGGCCGCCTCGCGGAGCAGGTCGAGTTCGTCGTAGATGGTCTTTTCGTAATCGTTGACCACTTCGACCGGGTGCAGGCGGCGAGCGTCGGCAGACACCCGCTCGGCGCCCTTGGCGATCAGGAACAGCCAGGCCAGGTCCTGGGCAATGATCGGTTTGAGGCCCGGGCGTACCACCTTGACCACGACTTCTTCGCCGCTCTTCAGGCGCGCGGCGTGTACCTGGGCCACCGAGGCCGAGGCCAGCGGTTCGACGTCGAAACGGCTGAACACCTCACCGACCTTGGCGCCGAGCTGCTCCTCGATCAATGCCACGGCCTTTTTCGGGTCGAACGGCGGCACGCGGTCTTGCAGCAGCATCAGTTCGTCGGCGATGTCGGTGGGCAGCAGGTCGCGGCGGGTGGACAGCAGCTGGCCGAACTTGATGAAGATCGGCCCCAAGTCCTGCAGCGCCAGGCGCAGGCGCGCGCCACGGCTGAGCGCGGAGGGCGTGCGCGGCAGCCAGCGCCAGGGCATCAGCAGGCGCAGGCTCATCAGCCACCAGGGCAGGGGCAGGTCGAACAGCAGGTCATCGAGGCGGTAGCGGATCACCACACGCTGGATGCGAAAGAGACGGCGGACGGCGAGCAGCTTCATGCGTTATCGCTGGTATCAAGGGATCGGGAGAGGCGCAGCAGGCGCGCCTCTAAGCGTTCTGTATCGACCTTCAAGGCATCGAGCTCGCTGAAGGCGGCTTCGGCTTCGCGTTTGCCGACCAGGGTGCGGGACTCTTCGGCCAGGTACTCGGAGAGGTTCTGGCTGAAGCGCGTCAGGCCTTGGCGGGTCCAGCGCGCACGCAGGCGGATGTGGCCTGCCAGCAGCGCGGTGGCGACCGGGCCGAGCCAACGCTGCAGTTCGTGCTCCCAGTCCAGCTCCAGGTCCTGCAACACGCCGAACAGGTCGAGCAGTACGGCGCTGTCGCCATGCAGTTCGACCTGCGGGCTGTGCAACACGGCGGTCTTGTCCCTGGCCAAGGCCAGTTGCGCCAGGCTGCCAGCGGGGGCGCGCAGGCTGCAGTCGACCTCGCCTTCCCAGTGCGCGGCCAGCATCAGGCCGTCTTCATCGGGCAGGATGAACACCTGCAGGGCCGGCTGACGGCAATCGATCTCGATGACCTTGCCTTCGAGCGCAGCCAGCCGCGGCAATGCCGTGCTGTCCATGCGCAGGACGCGGTTCAGGCCATGTTCGACGCTGGCGAGCAGCCCGGCCAGCAGCATCAGGGCTTGATTCCCCGGTGTACGGCGACGATGCCGCTGGTCATGTTGTGGTAGGTGACGCGGTCGAAGCCGGCGTCGACCATCATGGCCTTGAGGGTTTCCTGGTCGGGGTGCATGCGGATCGATTCGGCCAGGTAGCGGTAGCTTTCCGAGTCGTTGGTGATCAGCTTGCCGGCCAGTGGCATGAAGGCGAACGAGTACGCGTCATAGGCCTTGGACATCAGCTTGCTGGTCGGCTTGGAGAATTCGAGGATCAACAGGCGCCCGCCCGGCTTGAGCACGCGCAGCATCGAGCGGATGGCTTCGTCCTTGTGGGTGACGTTGCGCAGGCCGAAGGCGATGGTCACGCAGTCGAAGTGGTTGTCCGGGAACGGCAGCTTCTCGGCGTCGGCCTGGACGAACTCGATGTTGCCCGCCACGCCACGGTCGAGCAGGCGGTCACGGCCAACCTTGAGCATCGACTCGTTGATGTCGGCCAGCACTACCTGCCCGGTCGGGCCGACCAGCCGCGAGAACTTGGCGGCCAGGTCACCGGTACCGCCGGCAATGTCCAGCACGCGGTTGCCGCTGCGCACGCCCGACAGCTCGATGGTGAAGCGCTTCCACAGGCGGTGCATGCCGCCGGAAAGCACGTCGTTCATCAGGTCGTACTTGGCCGCCACCGAGTGGAACACCTCGGCGACTTTCTTGGCTTTCTGGCTCTCGGGGACGTCCTGGTAGCCAAAATGGGTGGTGGGTTCGGCGTGTTCGCCTTTGCGCTGGTCGTTCATATCGCTTCACCGGAAAAAATTACCGCCATTCTAGGGCGAACGGGCGGATTTGTCTTGGCGGGGTGTGCCGGGGGGCAGGGGCGGGCATAATGCCGATTATGTCTTCATATCCAGGAACACCCGCATGACCCAGATCAGCGTCGAACGCAAACACTCCCTTGGCCGCGAGGCCGCTCGCGCCAAGGCCGAAGCGCTGGTGGACAAGCTGAGCCGCGAATATGACCTCAAGGCCACCTGGAACGGCGACCGCGTCGACGTGGCACGCAGTGGCGCCAACGGCAGCGTGCACATCGGTGACGACAGCATCCGCGTCGAGCTGAAACTGGGCATGATGCTGTCGATGATGAGCGGCACCATCAAGGGCGAGATCGAGCGGGCGCTGGACAAGGCGCTGGCCTGACCCGAGCGGTTTTCAGACGGACGGGAACGGGATCACCCCATCGATCTGCTCAAGGCGCAAATCGCCCCGGTAGATGTTTATCCGCTCTGCCGAGTCGTGTGAGCGCTGCAGGCGTTCGTCTCGGTTCATCGCCCGTGGCTCCCAGAACTTCAAGTGGCCTTTGGCGAACTCACGCGGCGCGGCTTGGGCACTGGTGTAGTGAAAGTGCGCTTCCCAGAGTTTCTGCCTGGGTTGTATGCGATGGATGGCATACACATCCAGGTAGTCATTTTGCTTGAGCCGTTTGCGCGTCTTGGCCAGTGCGATCTCGATATGGCCCTCCTGGTACAGGTAGCGCAGAGCCGTGCTGTCCGGGTGTTGGGTGTTGAAGTAGGCATCGGTTAGCAAGCGGCGCTTTTCTGCCTGCAACTGCGCGACGGCTTCGTTCAGCTGCACCGCCAGGGCCTGGCCGTCGGCTGGCCCGGCCGTCAGTTGACGGGCGATGTCGGCCATGTCCTGAATCTGCCAGTCCATCAGGTCTGCCAGGCTATTGGGTTCCTTCGAGTAGCGGGCGATCAGGGCAAGCTTGTCGGCTTTCTGCGCGAGCAGGCTGGTGCCGACCTGGCGCAAGTAGGCATTGCTGCGAGGGGTGGCGATGCTGGGGAGTTGTTCCCACTGATCGCTGCGCTGCTGGTACTCAATGGTCTGCTGGGTCAATGGGTCGTTCTGCGTCGCCACGCCGTTGTCCTGAGCCTGTTCGGCCAGGATCGTTCTGCCTTGCGTGGTGCGGATCAGCTTGCGTTTGCCTGGCCGCCCTCGGTAAGTCACCTGGCGGGCTTGCGCCGGCTCACCGCTTTCACCGGCGCGCAGCGCGTTGTTCAGGTCATGCTCGGCCGATGACTTCAAGGCCGTCAACTGGCTGATGTATTGCTCCACGCGTGCAGCGTTCAGTGCTGGCTCGTTCAATGACAACAAGTAGTTGGCTTTACCCAGCGATGTCTCGTATTCACGCAATGCAGTGCCGAGGATTTCTGCCTGTTCCTCGGCGGGCAAGTTTGCCGCGGCCAGGCCGTCATGGCTTAGCAATGCCGCTTGGAAGCCAGGGTTGCGCAGCGCTGCCTGCATGCGCAGCAGCTCGTTGAAGTTTTCACGGGTGAGTTGATCTCTGTCGACACTCAGCTGGGCCAGGTCGGCGAGTAACTGAGCGCGCATGATGACGGTTGAAAAGTGGCGTTGGCCGATGACCTCCTCAAGCTTTGCCTGCTTGCCTTCGAACTGCAGGCTGGTGTCGGCCAGGGCTTGGGCGAGGTTCTGGTCGAGGCGTTCACTGACCGCCAGCAAGCGCTTGTGGGTGGCGTGGGCAGCTTCCACGTTATCGCGGTAGGCAAGGTACAGCAGCCCCTGTTCTTCACCAAAGGGTAGCCTGGCCAATTGCTCGGACTGTTGCTTGAGGACGTCATAGTCGGTCAGGTCGAGCAAACGGTGATAAAGATGCACGTCCGTTTCGAGCAGTTGCTCCGACCACTGGCCGCGGGCGTAAGCCGATCTGCTGTTTGGGTCGAACCTGGCGAATCGGGGCTCGCTCATTTGGCCAAACAGCTCGATTTGCGAGGTTAGCAAGTTGACCTGTTTTTCGTACGTCAGTGACAGTATCTGCAGGTGTGGCTGGGCCTCGTTGCGCATGGTCTGAAGCGTGCGCAACTGCGTCTGCAGTGCTTCGGGTAGCTCGTTGCGGGCCACGCCCGGGTACTGTTTCACCGTCTGCCTGAATGCCGCTGCGGCATTGTCGTAGGCTTGGGTCAGCGTCAGGTAGCGTTCAATGAAGCGCTCGTTCTTCACCAGTTCGTCGTCGTTGCGTTTGCGGTTTTCCTGCAAGGCAACCATTGCCCGTCGATTTTCATCGAGCATCGTCTTGCGCGACCTGGGCATGCCGCCCGCCAGCCGCAAATCGATCGCCCATTCGCCGTTCCAGCGGGTCAGCCACGGCCCTCTGCTGCGCTCGCGGCCGACGATGAGGTAGCCATCCCATTCGCCCCCCTGCGCCGCCCAGTCGCCTTTGCTGGTGTCGGGCCCGATGATGCGAACCCCCGACCAGCTCTCTTCGACTTCGTAGGTGGCGGCTCCCAGCTTCACGTAATAGCGCCCGTCGATGTTGTAGAGCCCGCGCAGGCGTCCTTGCGGCTGTGCAGCCAGCCCATGCAGGTCAACGTTGGCGCGCAGTTCGAGCAGGGCGCTGCGTGCTGCGTCGGGCAAATTGCCCAGGCGTTGGTTGTCGCTCCAGGCGCTCACCCTGAACGTCGTGGGCATAGCGTGTTCTGTGGGGGGGAGCCAGTCTCTGGCCTGAGGCTGTTCCTGTGGCGTCGCGCTGCCCGCTTGCCGAGGCAAAGGCCCACCCAGGTGCACCCCGGTTTGCCCGGGCGGGCTCGTTTCAGGGCGCGCCGTGGCAGGCGTATGCACCAATAGCATGGCGATACTGAACAACAGGTCGGAGCAGGCCAGGGCCTTTTCCTCAAGGCTGCCCTGGGACAGTGCTGCCAGGTCGGCTTTCACGCTGATAAACGCCGAGACCAGCCAGGCTACTGTCGCCGCAGGCCCGCGCAGCAGCACGGTGACCGTGTTGAACGCCAGCCAGCCCAGTTGGATGACCATCGCCCAGCGCTGTTGGGCATTGGAGACACTCTGCCGTGAGGCCAGCAGCAACATCGCCTCGGCATGTGCCTCGAGCAGTTGGCTGTCCAAGTCGTCTGCCCACGCCTTGAAGGCCAGACTGGCCGGCGCACGCAACTGCTCCAGGGCATGGTCGCTCATCATTGTGCCGGGCCCCAGCAGATCTGCCAGTTCGGACAGGTGAGGGTGCAAGTGGGGGAGGGTGAAACCATCGTTTTCGTAGATCGGGCGGTCAGCATCATCCAGCCAGGCCAGAATATTTCGTTGCAACTCACCGGCGGCACGGATGCTGGCCATGAGCTGCGCCTGGCTGGCGTACTCGTGCAAGCTTCGGCTTGCGCCAAGAGGGCAGTAGAGTATCCAGGACCGGGTCTGTACAACCTCGATCAGAAACATGCCACGTACCCGGTTCGCCTTGGTGGCGCCCGCTGCACAGTTGAAGGCCAGAGGGGCCACTTTTATCGCGGTCGCGGCAGCTGTCGAGTCATCGCAGAATTCAGCCAGTGCCTGGCATGCACGCTCACTCAGATGCCCCTCGATCTTGGCTTGCAGCGCGTCAAACAGCAGGGTGCTGCGCCATTGCCTGGCGAAGCCCTGGATGCGCTTGACTCGATCAGTCGGGTCTTGCAGCCGGGCATGGAGGTACAGGGGGTACTGACCCCCGACGTCGAGCGTGTGTACCAGCCCGTTGATGTAGTCGAGGGTCAGCCAACCCTCGGCGGCCTGGGTGCTGTCCATGGTTACGGCCGAGGCCACTTCATGCTGGCTCGGCTGCAAGCGCGCGATAGCCAGTTCGGTAAGGGTGATGGTTTCAAGGGGTTCCAGGCGGGCCGGCCCGTTGGACGATGCCTCGACGACCTGCGAGATCGTGATGAGCAGGTGGTCGGGGTCCACGCTTGTTTTGTCTGGGTGGTCCGCGTGCATCTGTTCTCGCAGGCGCCGGGCGGTGTAGTGCTGAAGGTCCTCGAGATCAGCAAGCGCCGGCGTGCCCTTTGCCAACGCTTGACGCGAGGACAATGCCAGCATTGCCATGTGGTAGCGGAAACGGTCGGTGGCACTGGCCTGGGCAAGCCAGCCCGGCAGGGGGATGGCGGGCGCCTGCTGGTCGGTGCTGCCGGCGTCGGTGAACGCAGAGGAGGGGTCGCTGAGTTGGCTGTAAAGGCTTTCCAGCTCACGCGCCTGGGCGATCGGGTAAAGCTGCACGCGCTCGATGTTCTGCAGGGCAGCGTTGAGCAACTGGCTGGCCTGGTAGCGGAAGGCGCAGCCGTTAACCGGTTCGCAGGCCCAAGAGAGTGTGTCGAAATCATAGCGGTCGGCCAGCGCGTCGCGCAGCGCGCAGGCGAACTCGGCGAGGTCGTCGAAGCGACGTACAGTGCCTGATGGCTGGCACCAGAGCACCAGGCGACGCTCATCGCGCTCCGCGATCACCAGCAGGTCCGCCGATACCAGCCGATGCTCGACACTTTGCTGCTGAAGCGATACCTGCAGGCCCTGCACGGCAGGGGTGGCGTTGTCTTCGGCGACCAACCCGTACAACAGGTTCTTCTCGTCCTCGTTCAGGCCCATGCGCTCGATCGCATTGAGCAACGCGGCCTTGAGCACCTGCTCCAGCCAGCGCAAGCGGGACACATCCGAGTCGCCATCGCGCCCACACCAGAAGCTGGCCTGCGCGTGTTGGAACGTTTCGATGAGGGTTGCCAGCACCTCGTCGAATACCTGGTTCACCTCAGCCATGCGCAGTTCAATGACGGGGGCTTGCGGCTGTGGGCGAAAAACCTCGGGCGGCGACAGGCTGAGCTGGTCGGTGGCGGCCAGGGCCATGGGGCTGCTGCTCAGGAAGTGCTCGAGCAACGTCTCGACCAGATCACGCTGCCAGACTGAGCCATCGCCTGCTGGCGCGGGGAGGATGGTCATGCCTTCGAGAGACTGGAGCTGCGGGTGGTTGCTGCGAATCCAGGGGTAACGGTCTGCCAGCGCTTCGAAGGCGGCCCTGGCCATGACGCTACGCAAGCTGGGGCGTTCGGCAAAGCAGGCAGCAACCAGGTGCCTGAAGGAGAGATGACCAAGGGGGGCGGCGGGGGGCATGTCAGGAGCGCTCCAGTCGGATGGGAGCTGCATGCTTGTCCGCTTTCCAGGGACCGTGGTGGTAGATACGTAAGCGCCGAGCTTAGGGTGAAGATTCTAATTTGGCCCACTACCTTATGCTCAAGCCCAACCTCCATGGGCGGTTCCTCTCCACTCATGAGCATGAGGTACAGAGCATGGCCAAAGTGAATGTGAAGAAAAAGGACGACGCCCTGGGCACCCTGGGCGAGGTGCGCGGCTACGCGCGCAAGATCTGGCTGGCAGGTATCGGCGCTTACGCCCGCGTCGGCCAGGAAGGTTCCGAGTACTTCAGCGAGCTGGTCAAGGCCGGCGAAGGCGTTGAAAAACGTGGCAAGAAACGCATCGACAAAGAGCTCGATGCCGCCAATACCCAGATCGACGAAGCGACCCAGGAAGTCAGCCGCGTACGCGGCAAGGTCGAAGTTCAACTGGACAAGATCGAAAAAGCTTTCGACGCACGGGTTGGTCGCGCCTTGAATCGCCTCGGCATTCCGTCTAAACATGACGTTGAGGCGTTGTCCATCAAGCTTGAACAGCTGCACGAGCTGCTTGAGCGCGTCGCGCACAAACCATAAGGAGAGCAGGATGGCTGGCAAGAAGAATTCCGATAAAGAAAGCAGCTCCTGGGTCGGCGGGATCGAGAAGTACTCCCGCAAGATCTGGCTGGCCGGGCTGGGTATCTATTCGAAGATCGACCAGGACGGCCCGAAGCTGTTCGACACGTTGGTGAAAGACGGCGAGAAGGCCGAGAAGCAGGCCAGGAAGACCGCTGAAGATGTCGCCGAAACCGCCAAGTCTTCGACCACCTCGCGGGTGTCTGGCGTGAAGGACCGTGCGCTGGGCAAGTGGAGCGAGCTCGAAGAAGCCTTCGACAAGCGCCTGAACAGCGCCATCTCGCGCCTGGGCGTACCTAGCCGCAACGAGATCAAGGCCCTGCACCAGCAGGTAGACAGCCTGACCAAGCAGATCGAGAAGCTGACCGGTGCTTCGGTCACGCCGGTTTCCAAGGCTGCTGCGAGCAAAGCTGCTGCGAGCAAGACTGCGGCCAAGCCGTTGGCCAAGGCGCCTGCCAAACCGGCTGCTAAAACCGCTGCTGCCAAGCCTGCGGCCAAGGTTGCTGCGGCCAAACCCGCAGCCAAGGTTGCCGCTGCCAAGCCGGCGGCAAAACCGGCTGCCAAGTCTGTTGCAGCCAAGCCTGCTGCAGCGAAGAAACCTGCGGTGAAGAAGGCCCCGGCCAAACCGGCTGCGGCCAAACCGGCAACACCGGCCACCAGCGCCGCACCCGCTGCCACCGCAGCGCCAGCGCCAAGCGCGGCACCGGCCAGCAATACACCGTCGGCACCGGTGAGCGCAGTTACCGAAGCCTGATACTGCGTGGCTTCTTCGCGGGCTTGCCCCGTGAAGAAGCCACTGCCGATTGAACAGCTTTACCCCTCCAGGTACCTCACCGCCAACTGCTCCGCCGCCGCCCGTGCCGGGGGCTGCAGGTGCGGTGCCACCAGCATCATCACCTGATACACGACAATCCCCACATCCCCCTCGCGCCCCAGCACGCGCTGGTAATCCAGCGAGAACATCAGCGTCAGGGTGATCTGCTCCACCAGTTGCCCCAGTGCCTGGGTCTCGCTTACCACCTGCCCCTGGCCCTTGAGGCTGGCGAGCAACGCGGCAAGGGTGCGCTTGAGCGCGTTGATCAGGCTGCGCATGCCACGGGCCAGCTTGGGCAGGCGCCCGGTCAGGTTCGACAAGTCCTGGAACAGGAAACGGTACTGGGCCATGCGTTCGACGATCAGGTGCAGAAACAGCCAGTAGTCCTCGGCATCCAGGCGCACCTCCAGGGGCGGGTCGAGCAGAGGCATCAGCGCCTCTTCGAAGCGCTCGAACAGGCCCAGCACCACAGGCTCCTTGCCATGGAAGTGGTAGTACAGGTTACCAGGGCTGATGCCCAGCTCGTTGGCGATCTCCAGGGTCGAGACGTTCGGTTCGCCCTGCTGGTTGAACAGCTGCAGAGCGCATTCAAGGATACGGTCGCGAGTTTTCATCCAGGCGGTGTGCTCATCGGGTCAGGACATAGGTGCCTGGCGCAGGGCCCAGCGGCGGATAGGTTGCATTACCAAGCTCGGTGCGTGGCGCCTTCAGTGGGCCGGAACGGGGTGTGACCCACTCCAGCCACAAGGGCCACCAACTGCCCTCGCTACGTTGGGCGTCGTGGAACCACGCGCGCGGGTCGCTCGACAGCTTGGGGTTGGCCAGGTAATAGGCCTTGGGGTTGCCGGGTGGGTTGATGATGCTCTGGATATGCCCGCTGTTGGCCAGTACAAAGCGCCGTTCGCCGCCCAGCAACAGGGCCGAGCGATACACGGCGTCCCAGGGGGTGATGTGGTCGTTGCTGCCGGCCACGGTGAAGCTGTCGAGGTCGACCTGTTTGAGGTCGATGGGCGTGCCGCAGACTTCCAGGCCCGCCGGGTGGGTCAGTGGGTTGAGCTTGAAGAAGTCGAGCAGGTCGCCATGCAGTGCGGCGGGCAGGCGCGTGCTGTCGGCGTTCCAGTAGAGAATGTCGAAGGCTGGCGGGGTCTTGCCGAGCAGGTAGTTGTTGACCCAGTAGTTCCAGATCAGGTCGTTGGGCCGCATCCAGGCGAAGATGCGCGCCACCTCGGCGCCGTCCAGCACGCCGCGCTGGTAGGAGCGGCGCTTGGCCGCCTCGAGGGTCTGCTCGTCGGCGAACAGGCTGGCAGGGCTTTCGAACTTGCTGTCGAGCAGGCTGACCAGGTACGTGGCGCTGCGTACCCGGCGCAGCTGGTGCTTGGCTTGCAGGTGGCCTTGCAGCGCCGCCATGGTCAGGCCGCCGGCGCAGGCGCCCATCAGGTTGGGGTCGCGGTTGCCGCTGATGCTGCGGCAGGCATTGAGCGCTTCTTCCAGGGCCTGAACGTAGCTGGACAGGCCCCACTCGCGGTGCCGTGGATCGGGGTTGCGCCAGCTGACCATGAACACCTGCAGGCCATTCTTGAGCATGTACTGGACGAAACTGTTGGTCGCGCTCAGGTCGAAGATGTAGAACTTGTTGATTTGCGGCGGCACCACCAGCAGGGGGCGGGTGTGCTGCTTTTCACTCATCGGCTGGTACTGGATCAGCTCCAGCAACTCGTTGCGAAACACCACGGCGCCTGGGGTTGCCGCCACATTGCCGCCCACCTCGAAGGCGCGCTCGTCGACCTGGCGAGGCAGGCCGTCGTTGTGGCGCAGATCGTCGAGTAGGTGCGCGGCGCCACGCAGCAGGCTCTGGCCGCCGGTATTGAGCAGCTCCTTCACCGCCAGCGGGTTGAGCAGCGAGTTGCTGGGCGCCAGGGCGTCGTTGATCAGGGTGAACAGGAACTGCGCACGGGCCCGGTCATCGGCGTCCAGGTGGCTTTCCTCGATCCACAGGCGGGTCTGCTTCTGCCAGGCCAGGTAGGCTTGCAGGCCACGCCGGTACAGCGGGTTCTGGCTCCATGTCGGGTCGCTGAAGCGCGTGTCGCGCGGGTTTGGCTGGTAGGGCGTGTCGCCGAGCATCACCCGGCCGAGTTGGCCGCTCAGGGCCAGCAGGTGGCGGGCGGTGTGCAGCGGGTTACGCAGCCCGTGGCGGCCGACGCTGCGCAGGGTGGATATCAAATCGCGGCCGCGCAGGCCGAGCATGGCGTTCTGCACGTTCATGCTGGTGGCGGGAAGCGTTGGCGTTCCTTTGGCCGGTTTGTCTTTCATGGCAACACTCCCTGGTCTTGACCCTTGCGCCTGATGCCCATCGCAGGCAAACCCGCGCCTACACGCCCGAAGCCGGGCGAGGGTGCATGACTGCGCGCTGACGCTCTTGCTGAAGGAACTTCATGATGATCGGGGCGACGGCCTCGGCCCGGGTGATCAGAAACAGATGGCCGTCGTCGATAATGTGTAGCTGGGCATTGGGAATCCGCCAGGCCAGCAGGCGCATGTTGATCAGCGGGATCAACGGGTCGTCATCGCCTGCCAGCACCAGCGTGGGCTGTTGGATCTTGTGCAGCCAGTGAATGCTGGTCCAGCCTAGCCCTGCGAACAGTTGCCAGTAGTAGCCCAGCTTGCCGCCGGAACGCACCTTGGATGCGTGGTGCATGGCCAGGTCCGGGTCGCGGCGAAAGCCGCCGCCGTAGATCAGCGGGGCGATGCGGATCACATGGGAGGGCTGGATGTAGCGCCGGGGGCTGGCCATCATCCACAGCACCTTGGGCTTGCCCGGCACCATTACCGCGCCCGCAGCCGTGGCTGCCAGCACCAGCTTCTTGCAGCGCTCGGGGTAGTCGTGGGCGAATTGCTGGGCCAGCGCGCCGCCCCAGGACACGCCAATCACATTGACCTGGCCATAATCGAGGTAGTCGAGCATGCGTGCCGTCAGCTTGGCCAACCCCGGAAAGCGGTAGGGCTGGCGCGGCGTGGACGAGCCGCCCACGCCCGGTACGTCGAAGGCGATGACTTCCAGGTCCGGGTCCAGTGCTTCGATGAACGGGAACACCAGCTCCAGGTTGGCGCCGATGCCGTTGAAGATCAGCAGCGGCGTCAAATGCGGCTTGCCAGGGCGCACGGCAGTGCGGATGGACTGCTGGTCCAGTTCGACGGTCCTGAAGATATAGGGTTGCGGCATGCGCGTGGCTCTGTGGTGAAGTAAACACCGTGGTCACCCGCAGGTGGCCACGGCGCTGCAACTCAACGTTCGTGAACGTAGGTGCCCGGTGATGCCTCGCCTGCGGCATAGGCGCGGTTGCCGAGGCGGGTCGGCGCTTTTTTCAGCTCGCCGGCACGCTCGCCCAGCCAGCTCTGCCAGTGCAGCCACCACGAGTCGGCATGCTTGGTGGCGTTCTCCTGCCAGGCCGCCGCGTCGCCCGGGCGATCGGCGCCGGTCATGAAGCGTGCCTTGGGGTTGCCCGGCGGGTTGAGGATGCTCTGGATATGGCCGCTGTTGGACAACACGAACTCGATCTTGCCGCCAAACAGGTGCGCCGAGCGGTAGCAGGATGGCCACGGGGTGATGTGGTCGTTGGTGCCAGCAAGGCTGTAGATGTCGCACGTGACCTGCTTCAGGTCGATCGGGGTGCCGCACACTTCCAGTGCACCGGGGCGGGTCAGCGGGTTACTTTTGAACATCTCGATCAGGTCGCCATGGAAGGCGGCCGGCAGGCGCGTGGTGTCGTTGTTCCAGAACAGGATGTCGAACACCGGTGGCTCGTTGCCCAGCAGGTAGTTGTTGACCCAGTAGTTCCAAATCAGGTCATTGGGGCGCATCCAGGCGAACACCTTGGCCATCTCGCTGCCTTCCAGCACGCCGGCCTGGTAGGAGTGGCGCTTGGCGGCTTCGAGGGTCTGCTCGTCGACAAACAGCGCGACTTGGGTGTCCATTGTGGTGTCCAGCACGCTCACCAGCAGGGTCAGGGCATTGACCTTCTTCTCGCCAAGGGCGGCGTAATGGCCCACCAGCGCGGTGCAGGTGATGCCGCCGGAGCAGGCGCCGAGCATGTTCAGGTCTTTGCTGCCGGTAATCGCCAGCACCGCGTCGACCGCTTCCTTGAGCGCATCGATGTAGGTCGAAAGGCCCCATTCACGCTGGGCCTTGGTCGGGTTGCGCCAGCTGATGATGAAGGTCTGCTGCTGGGCGCGCAGGCAGAAGCGCGCCAGGCTCTTTTCCGGGCTCAGGTCGAATACATAGAACTTGTTGATCTGTGGCGGCACCACCAGCAGCGGCCGCGCATGCACCTGTTCGGTGATGGGGCTGTACTGGATCAGCTCGAGCACGTCGTTGCGGTACACCACGGCGCCGTCGCTGGTGCCCAGGTTCTTGCCCACCTCGAAGGCGTCCATGTTGACCTGACTGGGCATGCCACCGTTGTTGACCATGTCCTTGGCCATGTTGGACAGGCCATCGAGCAGGCTCTTGCCACCGGTTTCGAAGAAGCGTTTGACCGCCGCCGGGTTGGACAAGGTGTTGGTCGGCGCCATGGCTTCGGTCATCAGGTTGATGACGAACTGGCCACGGCTGATGTCCTGGGGCGACAGGTCGCTGCTGCCGATCCATTCGTGCAGTTCTTTGCGCCAGGCCAGGTAGGTTTGCAGGTAGCGGCGGTAAAGGGGGTTGTTGCTCCAGGCGGGGTCGTTGAAGCGACGGTCGTCGCTTTCGGGCGTCAGGCTGGACTTGCCCAGCAGCACGTTCTTCAGCTCCAGGCCGAAGTGCGCCACGTGCTTGGCGCTGTGCAGCGGTTGGCGCACGGCCTGGCGCAGCACGGTGCGTGCCGAACTCAGCAGGTCCTTGCGGCGGATGCCGATGACCGGGTTCAGCCCCAGGGTGTTCTCCGAGGCCTGCCGCTGCAACTCATCGTTGTTCTTGTTACTCATCTACGACGCTCCGTTGTCCAGAGACGAGTACCGGTTGCCTGTGGCGGGGTGCACAGTCCAGAGCCCGGTACTGCTACTCGGGTGACCAGTGATAAGGAACAGCGGTGCTGCGGGCCGGTTGCATGGGGTGATGAGCTGCGGGGAGTTCTGCGTGTGAAGACAGCCTGCTTTCGCTCGCGACCTCTACATACCGGCCTGGTCCTGGTTGCCTTGAAGACAATGCAGGGACCTTGCCAGCTCCATTGGTTACCCGACTTTCATGTAATGCGCAAGACAGCTCGTCACTGAGCTGTCTGTAGGGCATTCAAGCAGATGAGATTAGAAAATGCGCTCTAAACCGCAGGCGGCTTGAGCTAGAGCATGAGTTTCACAACGGATTCGGCCGGATCGCGGGACTTTCCGGCCTGATGCAACGCGTCGAGGTACTCGGCCCACAGTTGCGCCTGGCGCAGGCACAGCTGTTCCAGGTACTCCCAGGTGAACAGGCCGCTGTCATGGCCGTCGTCGAAGGTCAGTTTCAGTGCATATTGGCCGGCGGGTTCGAGGCCGGCGAGGCCGACGTTGATCTTGCCGACTTGCAGGATGGGGTTGCCGTGGCCCTGGACCTCGGCGGAAGGCGAGTGCACGCGCAGGAATTCGGCGGGCAGGTGGTAGACCTCGTCTGGGCCGTAGGTCAGGCTCAAGGTCTTGGAGGCTTTGTGCAGGTTGATGGCGGTGGGCAGGCGGGCCATGGGCTGAATCTCTTCTGAGCGATAAGCTACAAGCTTCAAGCTACAAGAAGTGATATTCAAGCCATCGCGGAAAAATCATGTCTCGCGGTGCTGCAAGCGACACTGAACAGCTTGTCGCTTGCAGCTCAAGGCTTGCCGCTTACAGGATGTAGCGCGACAGGTCTTCGTTCTGCGCCAGCTCACCCAGGTGGCTGTTCACATACCCGGCATCGATCTGGATCGGCGCTTCGTCGTGCGTGCTGGCCAGGTCACCGGCACTGAACGACACCTCTTCGAGCAGGCGCTCGAGCAGGGTGTGCAGGCGGCGGGCACCGATGTTCTCGGTCTTCTCGTTGACCTGGTAGGCAATTTCGGCCAGGCGCTTGATACCGTCGGTGAGGAACTCGATGTTCAGCCCTTCGGTCTTGAGCAACGCCTGGTACTGCTCGGTCAGCGAAGCGTGCGGTTCTTGCAGGATGCGCTCGAAGTCTTCCGGGGTCAGAGCCTTGAGTTCGACACGGATCGGCAAACGGCCCTGCAGCTCAGGCACCAGGTCGCTCGGTTTGCTCAGGTGGAACGCACCCGAAGCGATGAACAGGATATGGTCGGTCTTGACCATGCCCAGTTTGGTGTTGACGGTGCAGCCTTCGATCAGCGGCAGCAGGTCGCGCTGAACGCCCTCGCGGGACACATCGGCGCCGCCGACGTTGCCGCGCTTGGCCACTTTGTCGATTTCGTCGATGAACACGATACCGTGCTGTTCAACCGCTTCCAGGGCCTTGGCCTTGAGCTCTTCTTCGTTGACCAGGCGGCCCGCTTCTTCCTCGCGGACCATCTTCAGCGCTTCCTTGACCTTGAGCTTGCGCGCCTTGCGCTTGCCCTTGCCCATGTTGGCGAACAGGTTCTGCAACTGGTTGGTCATCTCTTCCATGCCAGGCGGCGCGGCAATCTCGACGCCCACGGCATCCGCCACTTCGATCTCGATTTCCTTGTCGTCCAGCTGGCCTTCGCGCAGGCGCTTGCGGAACAGTTGGCGAGTGTTTGAATCGCTGCTGGTCTGCGCGGCTTCCTCGCTGAAATTGGTGACCCGCGCCTGCGGCAGCAGCGCGTCGAGGATGCGGTCTTCGGCGGCGTCTTCGGCGCGGTGGCGCACGCGGATGATCTCCTGCTCGCGGAGCATCTTCAGCGCGGCATCGGCCAGGTCGCGGATGATCGATTCGACGTCACGGCCCACATAGCCGACTTCGGTGAACTTGGTCGCTTCGACCTTGATGAACGGCGCGTTGGCCAGCTTGGCCAGGCGGCGGGCGATTTCGGTCTTGCCGACACCGGTCGGGCCGATCATCAGGATGTTCTTCGGCGTCACCTCGGCACGCAGCTCGGCCGGCAGCTGCATGCGCCGCCAGCGGTTGCGCAGGGCGATGGCCACGGCGCGCTTGGCGTCGTCCTGGCCGATGATGTGGCGGTTCAGTTCGTGAACGATTTCGCGGGGGGTCATGGACATGATGAAAATGGTCCTCGAGCAGAGCAATCAGTGTGGAAAAGTCCCGCCGCGGGCGGGACGCCAAAACAACTGATCAGTCGGCCAGGTCCTGCTCCTCGATGGTCAGGTTATGGTTGGTGAACACGCAGATGTCACCAGCGATGTTCAGGGCAGTCTCGGCGATTTCGCGGGCCGAGAGGTCGGTCTTGTTCAGCAGGGCACGGGCTGCTGCCTGGGCGTAGGCGCCACCGGAACCCATGGCGATCAGGCCGTCTTCGGGTTCGACCACATCGCCGTTGCCGGTGATGATCAGCGAGGCGTCCTTGTTGGCCACGGCCAGCATGGCCTCCAGACGGCTCAGGGAGCGGTCGGTACGCCATTCCTTGGCCAGCTCGACGGCGGCACGGACCAGGTGGCCCTGGTGTTTTTCCAGTTGCCCTTCAAAACGCTCGAACAGGGTGAACGCATCGGCGGTGGCGCCGGCGAACCCGGCAATGACCTGGCCGTGGTACAGGCGACGGACCTTTTTGGCGTTGCCTTTCATCACGGTGTTGCCGAGGGAAACCTGGCCGTCGCCGCCCATGACGACTTTGCCGTTACGGCGGACAGAAACGATGGTGGTCAAGGGGAGAGTCTCCACGCAGCGGGGCGAAAGTGCCTGATGCAGACTCATATGGGGGTGGGGGGAAGGATTTCAACCATTAGCGACCAGCTGCAAGCTGCAAGCTGCAAGAAAAAGCGCGTCGGCGCCATGCCTGCTTTTTCTTGTGGCTTGCAGCTTGAGGCTTACAGCTGGTGGTCAGGCTTCGTGGCAGACGTGCCCATCGACCAAGGTATAACGCACCGCCCCTGGCAGGCAGTGGCCGATGAACGGGCAGTTCTCGCCACGCGAGAGCCATTGCTCGCCGGCGACCGTCGAGGCTTTCGGGTCGAACAGCACCAAATCCGCTGCGCCACCGACCTTCAGCTCACCTGCCGGCAGGCGCATGGCGGCAGCCGGGCCGCTGCTCAGGCGCGCGAGCAAGGTCGGCAGGTCGAGCAGGCCGTCCTCGACCAGGGTCATGGCCAGTGGCAGCAGCACTTCGACGCTGCTGATACCCGGCTCCGTGGCGCCGAACGGGGCCAGCTTGGCATCGCGCTCATGGGGCTGGTGATGGCTGGAAATCGCCTGGATCACGCCCGACTTGACCGCCGCGCGCAGGCCGTCACGGTCGGCGGCGGTGCGCAGCGGTGGCTGCACGTGGTACAGGCTGGAGAACTCGCGCAGCGACTGGTCGGTGAGAATCAGCTGATACAGCGCCACGTCGGCGGTAACCGGCAGGCCCAGCTCCTGCGCCTGGGCGATCAGCCGCGCGCCGCGGGCACTGGTGATCTGGGTGAAGTGCGCGCGCACGCCGGACTGTTCGACCAGCAGCAGGTTGCGTGCCAGGGCCACGGTCTCGGCAGTCTCGGGGATGCCGGGCAGGCCGAGGAAGCTGGCCATTGCGCCCTCATGGGCCAGGCCGCCCTGGGACAGGTCACGGTCCTGGGAGTGGAACACCACGGTCAGGTCGAACGTGGCGGCGTACTCCAGGGCACGGGCCAGGGTGCGGTTGTTGGGGATTTCCTTGAGGCCATTGCCGAAGGCCACGCAACCGGTGTCGCGCAGGGCCACCAGCTCGGCCAGCTGTTCGCCTTCCAGGCCCTTGGTCAGGGCGCCGATCGGGTAGACCTTGCTGTTGCCGGCTTCGCGGGCGCGGTCGAGGATCAGCTCGGCCACGGCCGAGGTGTCCAGTACCGGTTTGGTCTGCGGTGGGCAGCACAGGCTGGTCACGCCACCGGCCACGGCGGCGCGGGTTTCGCTGGCGATGCTGCCCTTGCGGCTGTAGCCCGGCTCGCGCAGGGCCACGTCGAGGTCGACCAGGCCAGGTGCTGCGATCAGGCCCTCGGCCTGGATCGTGCGGCTGGCGCTGAAACCGGCCGGTGCCGCGCCGATCGCGGCAATGCGGCCGCCATCCAGGTGCAGGTCGGTGACCTGGTCCAGGCCGCTGTTGGGGTCGATGACCCGGGCGCCAAGAATGCTGATGCTCACAGGGCGTTCTCCTGGTCGAGTTGGCGTTGCGTGTTTTGCCCGCTCATGGCCATGGACAGCACGGCCATGCGCACGGCGATGCCGTACGTCACTTGGTTGAGGATCACCGAGTGCTTGCCGTCGGCCACCGCCGATTCGATCTCCACGCCGCGGTTGATCGGGCCAGGGTGCATGACGATGGCATCGGGCTTGGCGCCGGCCAGGCGCGCGGTGGTCAGGCCGAACAGGCGGTAGAACTCGCCCTCGCTGGGCAGCAGGCCGCCGGCCATGCGCTCACGCTGCAGGCGCAGCATGATCACCACATCGACGTCTTTGAGGCCTTCGGCGAGGTCGGTGTACACCTTCACGCCGTATTGCTCGATGCCGATCGGGATCAGGGTTTTCGGGCCGATCACGCGGATGTCCGGGCAGCCCAGCGCCTTGAGCGCGAGCATGTCGGAGCGGGCCACGCGCGAATGCAGGATGTCGCCGACGATGGCCACGGAGAGGTTCTCGAAGCTGCCCTTATGCCGGCGGATGGCCAGCATGTCGAGCATGCCCTGGGTCGGGTGCGCATGGCGGCCATCGCCGCCGTTGATCACGGCAACGTCAGGGCACACGTGTTCGGCGATGAAGTGCGCGGCGCCCGAGTCGGAATGGCGCACGACGAACATGTCGGCGGCCATCGCTTCCAGGTTGCGCAGGGTGTCGAACAGGGTTTCGCCCTTGCTGGTCGAGGAGGTCGACACGTTGAGGCTGATCACGTCGGCCGACAGGCGCTGCGCGGCCAGTTCGAAGGTGGTACGGGTGCGGGTCGAGTTTTCGAAGAACACGTTGCACACGGTCTTGCCGCGCAGCAACGGGACTTTTTTCACGGCCCGGGCACCGACTTCCAGGAAGGAGTCGGCGGTGTCGAGGATCTCGGTCAGCAGTTCGCGGGGCAAACCGTCGAGCGAGAGAAAGTGGCGCAGCTGGCCCTGATCATTGAGCTGCAGCGGGCGCTTGGCGTCGATTGGCGTCATCGCGGGGGACTCTTAAAGGGCGGAAGCGGAGGCGAGGTCCTGTCGCTCGAGGGCGAGCGGTGCGGGTCCGGTCAATTTTACCCGTTCATGGGCCGCCAGCGACAGGGTGGCACCGAGCACATTGGGACGAATCGGCAGTTCACCGGCGTCAAGGTCGAGCAGGCAGACCAGGGTGACGCTGGCCGGACGGCCGTAATCGAACAGTTCGTTGAGCGCGGCGCGAATGGTGCGGCCGCTCATCAGCACGTCGTCGATCAGCACCAGGTGCTGGCCTTCGATTTCGAATGGCAGGTCGGACGGGCGCACCTGCGGGTGCAGGCCGTTCTGGCTGAAGTCATCACGGTAGAACGACACATCCAGGGTGCCCATGGGGCTGGTATCGCCCATTTCTTCCTGCAGCGCCTGGGCGACCCAGACGCCGCCCGTGCGGATGCCGATGAAGCGCGGCTCGGTGATAGCACGGCGGGCCAGGTGGGCGCGAAGGTCGACAGCCATCTGCCGGATCAGATCGGCGGGATTGGGTAGGCTCATTGCGTGCTCCTCGGGGGCCGCCGGCTTGGCCCGGCGGCAAAGATGATCAGGTGTTGGCCTCCAGCCAGCCTTGCAGCAGCAGGGCGGCGGCAATGGCGTCGACCGGGTTGTCGCGGTAGCTGCCGCGCTGGCCGCCTCGGCTCAGGCGTTCGCCCTTGGCCTCGAAGGTAGTCAGGCGTTCGTCGTGGGTGTGCACGGGCAGGTTGAAGCGGCCGTTCAGGCGCCGGGCGAACTTCTCGGCGCGCGCGCTCATTTCACTCGGCGTGCCGTCCATGTTCAACGGCAGGCCGACGACGATGGCGTCGGGTTTCCATTCGGCGACCAGTTTTTCCACCTGGGCCCAGTCCGGCACACCGTTTTGCGCCTTCAGGGTGCACAGCTCGCGGGCTTGGCCCGTGATGACCTGGCCAACGGCCACGCCGATCTGTTTGGTGCCGTAGTCAAAGCCCAGCAGCAGGCGTAGTTCGGCCATCAGGCGTGGCCCGCCTGGCTGGTCAGCAGGCTGAGGTTGATGCCAAGGCTGGCGGCCGCGGCGTTCAGGCGCTGGTCGCTGGCAAGGCCGAAGATGATGTCGGCGTCGAACGGGCAGTTGAGCCAGGCATTGTCGGCCAGCTCCGCTTCCAGTTGGCCTGCTTCCCAGCCGGCGTAGCCCAGGGTGATCAGGCTGTTTTGCGGCCCGACGCCTTCGGCGATGGCAAACAGCACATCCTGTGAGGTGGACAACGACAGGCCCTGCAGCTCGACGGTGGCCTGGTAGGTGCACTCGCTGGAGTGCAGCACGAAACCGCGATCGGTCTGCACCGGGCCACCTTGGTAGATCGGCACGTGCAAGGTGCTGGCCGGCGGTTCGTCGTCCGGGCGCAACTGCTCGAGGATGTCGCCCAGGTTGAGCTCCTGCGGTCGGTTGACCACCAGGCCCATGGCGCCATTGGCGTTGTGCTCGACGATGTACGTGAGGGTCTGGGCAAAGTTCGGATCGGCCATGTGTGGCATGGCGATCAGGAACTGATGCTTGAGGTAGCTCGGGGCGAGGGTTTTCATGGGGGATAGTGTGGCGCCAGGTGGCGAGGCTGACAAGGTGGTTTGTGTCGCCTGTGCTTGCTCCGCGCAAGGGCCGGCACAGGCGTAAATCAATTACTGGACAACCGGTCCCCACGGGCAAACCGCCAGGTACGAATGATCTCCAGCCGGTCATATTCGGCCAGGTCGCCGGTAAAGGGCGCAAACGGCGCCGCCAGCCTGACGATGCGTTGCGCGGCCTGGTCCAGCACCGCTTGCCCGGACGACTCCAGCACCAGCACCTCGTAGAGCGAGCCATCGCGGTTGATCGACACCATCATGCGCAGGTTGCCGTAGATTTGCTGGCGCCGCGCTTCGTCGGGGTAATTCAGGTTGCCCACCCGCTCAACCTTCTTGCGCCACTCTTCCTTGTACCAGGCGCCCTTGTCGCGCATGGTCGAGGCCGCATTGAGGCGATGGATGCGCGGGCGCTTGGCGTACAACTGCTGTTCGTTGGACAGCTCCGCTTCAAGGCTGGCGATCTGGCTGGATAGCTGCGAGCTGTCGAAATCGGGCGTCGGCGTTGCCGGCTTGGGCTGCGCCTTGCTTTCCTTGGGCTTGGGCTCGACTTTATGAGGCTTGGCGGCCTGGGTCACCACCGCCGACTTCTCGGGCGTGGGCGGCGGCACCACTTCGGGCCTGGCTGCAGGCGGCGGCGTGACCTTGTTGATCTTGCTGTCCTGGAAGGGGGCGACCTCGGTGGTCTTGGGCACCGCCTTCTTCTCCAGGGTACCGCTGCCTTGCTGGTTGTCCTGGGCCTGGTAGTCAGCCTTCTCGGGCGCTTTCTCGCTTTTGAAGGTGGCCAGGGTGATGTCCATGGTGTGGCGGATTTCGGCAGGTTTGACCACGCTGAAGCCGACCCCAAGGATCAGCGCCAGGTGCACCAGGGCAGCCAGAAACAAGGTAAAGCCAAGCCGGTCCACCGGGCGAACGCGGGGTGGCAGCAGGTCGGAGGGGATGTCAGCGGGCAGCGTCATCAGGTATCCAGCAACCGCAGGGCGGGGCAGCGGGTCAGGTAAAAGGGACCCGCATCATACCCCACTCTGGGTTTATGCCGCGCGTTGCCGGTCAGCGCGCCTTCAGCTGGCGATCAATGGCGTCCATCAATTGCCCGCCGATATCGGTGCCGAAGGCGTTGTCGATCTCGCGGATGCAGGTCGGGCTGGTGACGTTGATTTCGGTGAGGTAGTCGCCAATCACGTCCAGGCCGACGAACAGCAGGCCTTTCTCGCGCAAGGTCGGGCCGACCTGGGCTGCGATCCAGCGGTCACGCTCGCTCAGCGGGCGCGCTTCGCCACGGCCACCGGCGGCCAGGTTGCCACGGGTTTCGCCGCTGGCCGGGATGCGCGCCAGGCAGTAGGGCACCGGCTCGCCGTCGATCATCAGGATGCGCTTGTCGCCGTCCTTGATCGCCGGCAGGTAGGCCTGCGCCATGATCTGCTGCGCGCCCAGCGCGGTCAGGGTTTCGAGGATCACCGACAGGTTGGGGTCGCCGACCCGGTGGCGGAAGATCGAGGTGCCGCCCATGCCGTCCAGCGGCTTGAGGATTACATCGCCATGCTGGGCGGCGAACTCACGAATGATGTCCGGGCGGCGGCTGACCAGAGTCGGTGGCGTGCACTGCGGGAACAGCGTAGCGAACAGCTTTTCGTTGCAGTCGCGCAGGCTTTGCGGGCGGTTGACCACCAGCACGCCGTCGGCCTCGGCCTGCTCCAGCAGGTAGGTGCTGTAGACGAACTCCATGTCGAACGGTGGGTCCTTGCGCATCAGGATCACGTCCAGCTCGGCCAGGGTGCTGTCCTGCTCCTCGCCCAGTTCGTACCAGCGAGCCGGGTCGGCGAATACCTTCAGTGGGCGCATCCGCGCACGCGCTTTGCCTTCGCCCTGGTACAGGTCGCGCTGTTCCATGTAGAACAGGCTCCAGCCGCGTGCCTGGGCGGCCAGCAGCATGGCCAGCGAACTGTCCTTCTTGTAGGAGATGGACGCGATGGGGTCCATGACAATGCCGAGGCGAACGCTCATGGGTGGTTCCTCTTTGGCGGCGTGCAGCCGCGATGGATCGAAAGAAAAGTGGCTCAGGGTGGCGCCGGGAGCGCCGATGGTCAAGGGGCGCAGCAGATGGAATGGCCACCCGGAGTATGCTAAAAATGCAGCTGCAAGCCTTAAGCTACGAGCCTCAAGAAAACAGCATCCATGCGCCGAGCCGCTGTTCTTGTAGCTTGCCGCTTGCAACTTGCAGCTTCATTTCTATTGGTAGGCGTCTATGGAACAACCCCTGAAGGTGATGGTGATCGACGACTCACGCACGATCCGCCGTACCGCGCAGATGTTGCTCGGCGAAGCGGGTTGCGAGGTGATTACCGCCAGCGATGGCTTCGATGCCCTGTCCAAGATCGTCGACCACCAGCCACAGATCATCTTCGTCGATGTGCTGATGCCGCGCCTGGACGGTTACCAGACCTGCGCCGTGATCAAGCACAACAGTGCCTTCAAGGACATACCGGTGATTCTCCTGTCGTCGCGCGACGGCCTGTTCGACAAGGCCCGCGGGCGGGTGGTGGGGGCCGACCAGTTCCTCACCAAGCCGTTCAGCAAGGAAGAACTGCTCGATGCGATCAGGGCCCATGTGCCCGGTTTTGCCGAACACCAACAACACGCACCCTGACCGCGTCCGCCATGGCGCGGTCTTTCTTTCCTGATGGGGAAACAGCATGGCCCGAGTTCTGATTGTCGACGACTCGCCGACAGAGATGTACAGATTGACCGAATGGCTGGAAAAGCACGGTTACGAGGTGCTCAAGGCCAACAACGGTGCCGACGGCGTGGCCCTGGCGCGTCAGGAAAAGCCCGACGCGGTGCTGATGGACATCGTCATGCCCGGCATGAACGGCTTCCAGGCCACCCGCCAGTTGAGCAAAGACTTGGAAACCAGTGCCATCCCGGTGATCGTGGTCACCACCAAGGACCAGGAAACCGACCGCATCTGGGCCACCCGCCAGGGCGCTCGCGACTTTTTGACCAAACCGGTCGAAGAGGACGCGCTGATCGCCAAGCTCAACGCAGTGCTGGGGGGTTGACCACCCGCCCGCAGGGCGCGTCGCTGACCGCCTTCGAGTTGTTGCTGGACATCGACCGGCGCTGCCGCCTGCTGGTGGCGGACCAACCCCCGCAGGACACCCGCCTGCAGCAGTGGAGCGGGATCGGCTTTCGCATTGCCGGGCAATGGTTCGTCGCGCCCATGGGCGAAGTCGCCGAAGTGCTGCGCGAGCCGCGCAGCAGCCGTGTGCCGGGGGTGCAACCCTGGGTCTGCGGGGTGGCCAACCTGCGCGGGCGGTTGTTGCCGGTCATGGACCTGAGCAGTTTCTTCGGGCTCGGCCCGGCGGCGCCCGGCAAGCAGCGACGGGTGCTGGTGCTCGACCACGAAGACTTGTTCGTCGGCCTGCTGGTGGACGAGGTGCTGGGCCTGCAGCACTTTGCCCTGAGCAGCCTGGAACTGTCACCGCCGCAGCCATTGATCCGCGCGGCTGCCCGCTTCGTGCAGGGGCACTTCCCGCGTGAACGCAACTGGGCGATCTTCAGCCCCTTCGCCCTGGCCCAGGCGCCGGGCTTTCTCGATGTGGCGTTATAGGACCTGCGAACGTGAACAACCCCGCCACCCGTGCTACCGCAACGCCCATGGCTCCGCGCACGCGCAGCATCGCGCAGATCACCGTGCTGTTTCTGATCCTGATCCTGTCGATCATCCTGCTGTTCGCCAATTTTGCCTACCTGAGCACCCAGTCCAACTACGACAAGCAGTACATCGGCCATGCCGGCGAGCTTCGCGTGTTGTCCCAGCGCATTGCCAAGAACGCCACCGAGGCGGCGGCCGGCAAGGCCTTGGCGTTCAAGCTGCTGTCGGATGCACGCAACGATTTCGAACGGCGCTGGAGCTACCTGCGTGAAGGCGACAAGTCCACCGGCCTGCCGGCGGCGCCAGTCACGGTGCGCGATGAGATGGAGGCGGTGCGCCAGGACTGGGAGAACCTGCGCAAGAACACCGATACCATTCTGGCCAGTGAGCAGACGGTGTTGTCCCTGCACCAGGTGGCCGCGACCCTTGCCGAGACCGTGCCGCAATTGCAGGTCGAATACGAAAAAGTGGTCGAGATCCTGCTGCAGAGCGGCGCCCCGGCCAACCAGGTGGTGGTGGCCCAGCGTCAGTTGCTGCTGGCCGAACGCATCCTCGGCTCGGTCAATACCGTGCTGGCCGGTGATGACACCGCGGCCCAGGCCGCCGACGCCTTCGGCCGCGATGCCGGGCGCTTTGGCCAGGTGCTCGAGGGCATGCTCGGCGGCAACCCGGCCATCCAGGTGACCCGCGTCGAGGACGCCGATGCGCGGGCGCGGCTGGCCGAAATCGCCGAGCTGTTCCAGTTCGTCGCAGGCTCGGTTGACGAAATCCTCGAAACATCGCCTGAGCTGTTCCGCGTGCGCGAAGCGGCGGGCAACATCTTCAGCCTGTCGCAGACCCTGCTCGATGAGGCCTCGCACTTGGCCAACAGCTTCGAGAACCTGGCCGGCGGGCGCACCCTCGATACCGTCGGTGGCTACGCCCTGGGCCTGTTGGCGCTGGCCTCGATCATCCTGATCGGCCTGGTCATGGTGCGCACCACCAACCGGCAGTTGCGCGAGACGGCGGAAAAAAACGAACGCAACCAGCAGGCGATCATGCGCCTGCTCGACGAAATCGAAGAGCTGGCCGATGGCGACCTGACCGTGACCGTGTCGGTTACCGAGGACTTCACTGGCGCCATCGCCGACTCGATCAACTATTCGGTCGACCAGCTACGCGACCTGGTCGCCACCATCAACCACAGCGCCGTACAGGTGGCCGCTGCCGTGCAGGACACGCAGAACACCGCCCGCCAGCTGGCCAAGGCGTCCGAACACCAGGCCGAGCAGATCAGCGAGGCGTCCGAGGCGGTGGGCGACATGGTCGAGTCGATCGACCGGGTTTCGGCGCATGCGTACGAGTCGGCCAAGGTGGCCGAGCGCTCGGTGGCGATTGCCAACAAGGGCAACGAGGTGGTGCACAACACCATCAACGGTATGGACAACATTCGCGAGCAGATCCAGGACACCGCCAAACGGATCAAGCGCCTGGGGGAATCTTCCCAGGAGATCGGCGACATCGTCAGCCTGATCGACGACATTGCCGACCAGACCAATATCCTCGCCCTCAACGCGGCGATCCAGGCGTCGCTGGCCGGTGAAGCCGGGCGCGGGTTTGCGGTGGTTGCCGACGAGGTGCAGCGGCTGGCCGAACGGTCGTCGTCGGCCACGCGACAGATCGAAGCGCTGGTACGGACCATTCAGGCCGATACCAACGAGGCGGTGATCTCCATGGAGCAGACCACCGCCGAAGTGGTACGCGGCGCGCGCCTGGCCCAGGATGCCGGGGTGGCGCTGGCGGAAATCGAAGGGGTGTCACAGACCCTGGCCGAACTGATCCACAGTATTTCCGACGCGGCCCAGTTGCAGACGTCCTCTGCCGGGCAGATTTCCCACACCATGGCGGTCATCCAGCAGATCACCGCACAGACATCGGCAGGGTCTGGCGCCACGGCCGACAGCATCCGCCACCTGGCACGCATGGCCAGCGAAATGCGCCGGTCGGTCTCTGGTTTTACCCTGCCGGCACCCGCCGAGCCGCGCTGAGGAATGCCCATGGCTTCTGCTGCTGTAAGCCCCGAGCGCCACGAAACGGTAGCGCTGGCCTGGACCAAGGCCGCCATCCTCGACTGCCTGGGCCAGGCGCGACAGGCCCTGGAGCGCTTTGCCGGCGAGCCGGGCGACTTGTCCATGCTGGCGTTCGTGGTCGACAACCTGCACCAGGTGCACGGTTGCCTGCGCATGCTCGAACTGCGCGGCGCGACGCGCCTGGCCGAAGAGCTGGAGCTGTTCGCCCGGGCCTTGGCCGAGGGCCAAGTCAGCCCTCGGGGTGACTGCCTGGGGGCATTGTTCCGAGGCCTGGAGCAACTGCCGTCGTACCTGGAGCGGCTGCGCGGCGCCCGCCACGACCTGCCGTTGGTGATGCTGCCGTTGCTCAACCAACTGCGCGCCTGCCGTGGCGTCGAGCCCCTGGCCCAGGCCAGCCTGATCAGCGGCACGGCGCAGCGCTTTGCCGGTTCCGACGATTTGGCCAACCTCGACCTGTCGCTGGGCAACTGGCGGGAGCAGATGCAGGCCGGGCCCGGTCGCGATGCCTTGCGCTCGGTGGTGAGCGCGCTGTGCGACGACCTGATGCGTATCAAGGAGCGCCTGGACCAGTTCGTGCGTGGCGGCCTGCCGCACAGTGAACAATCGCAAGCCTTGCTCGCCCCCTTGCGCCATGTCGCCGACACCCTGGCGGTACTGGGCTTCCAGCAGCCGCGGCGGGTGATCATCGACCAGGTGCTGGCGCTGCAGGCCCTGGCACCGGGCGAGGGCTCGGTGGATGACGCGGTATTGATGGATGTGGCGGGTGCCCTGTTGTATGTGGAGGCGACGCTCAATGGCATGGTCGGCCCGCTGGAAGAAAGCGGCCAGGGCGGCATGCCGGGCTCGGACCTGGCCGAGATCCGCCAGTTGGTGCTGAGCGAGTCGCTGGCGGTCTTGCAGCAGGCCAAGGACTTGATCGGTGATTGCCTGGAGTCCGATTGGCCGCGGCAACGCCTGCAGCCGCTGCCGGGGTTGCTGCAGCAGGTGCGCGGGGCGTTGGCGATGCTGATGCTGCCCGGGCCAGCCGAGGTCTTTGCCGGGTGCGCGGGCTACGTGCAGCGCTGGTTGCAGCACCTGGACGTCGAACCACCGGCCGATGAGCTGGCACACCTGGCCGACGCCCTGAGCGCTGCCGAGTGCTATCTGCAATGGCGGGTGGCCGACCCGCTGGCCGATGGCCAGCCCTTCATCGACATGGCGCGTGTCAGCCTGGCGGCGCTGGGCGTGACGTGCCTGGTCAGCGAAACGGGCCTCGGCCTGGACGACAACGGCGACGGCATCGATGACGAGCTGCGCGAAGTGTTCCTGGAAGAAGCGGGTGAGCTGCTGCCGGAAATCGAACGCCACTGGTTGCGCTGGCGAGCCGACAACCAGCAGCGCGATGCCTTGCTGGAGGTGCGCCGCGCGCTGCATACGCTCAAGGGCAGCGGCCGAATGGTGCATGCCGAGGCGGTGGCGGAACTGGCCTGGGGCGCGGAGCACTTGCTCAACCGCATGCTCGAAGGCCGTATCGTGCTTACCCCGGAAGGGGTGGTGGCCTTGCAGCAGGCGTTCGTGCACCTGCCGGACCTGTTGTCCGACTTTGCTGCCGGGCAGTTGCCGCAACTGACCGAAATCGAGCAACTGGCCGGGCATCTGCACGCGCTGGCCGAAAACGATGCGCCACCCGCCGCCGACATCGATGGCCTCGACCCACAATTGCTGGATATCTTCCGCAACGAGGCGCACGGCCACCTGGACAGCCTTGAGGCATTTTTGCAGGGCGCCGAGGGCCAGGACACGCCGGTCAGCGACAGCCTGCAGCGCGCCCTGCATACGCTCAAGGGCAGTGCTGCGATGGCCGGGGTGATGCCGGTCGCCGAGCTGGCCACCGCGTTCGACCGCCTGGCGCGCGAGTACAAGGGCCACCAGTTGCCCCTGCAAGTGGCCGAGCTCGAATGGCTGGAAGCGGGGCGTTCACTGTTCCATTTGGGGCTGGCACAACTGGACAGCACGCCGCTGGCGGCCATCCCCGGCGCTGGCGATTTGATCGAGCAGGTCGGCCAGGCGGTGGATGTGCGCCTGGCCAGCCTGCATGAAGATGCCCAGCATGCGCGACGCAGCAAGCGCGACCCGCAGCAGACCGCCAGCTTCCTGGCCCAGGCCATGGACATTCTGCTCGACGCCGAGTCGTTGCTGTCGCGTTGGCAGGAGCAGCCGGGCCAACGGGGGCCCCTGGATACCCTGCTCGATGAGCTGACCAGCCTTGGCCATGCGGCGCACCTGGCCGACCTGTGGCAGATGGACGACGTCTGCGAGGCCCTGCTCGATGTCTATGGCGCCGTGGAGGAGGGCAGCCTGGCCGCCGACCCGCGCTTTTTCGCCCACGCGCAATCGGGCCACGAAGCCCTGCTCGACATGCTCGACGAAGTGGCCGCAGGGCAAGAAATTTCGTCCCGGCCAGCACTGGTCGACAGCTTGCGCAGCCTGTTGGCGCAGGCCCTGGCCCCGGACGCCACCGGCCTGGTAGGTATCGATTCGGTCACGCCGCTGCACCCCGACATGGAGCTTGGCTTGGGGCTGTCGCGCCCTGCGTTGCTGCCGGCTGCAGGCGACGTGTCGGCCGAGGAGCCTGACAGCCCAGGCGACAAGGAGCTGCTGGACGTCTTTCTGGAAGAAAGCTCGGACATCGTCGAGAGCGCTGCGGCGGCCTTGGCGCGCTGGCAGGCTGACCCGCGCAACAGCGTCGAGGTGGAAAACCTGCTGCGCGACCTGCACACCCTCAAAGGGGGCGCGCGCATGGTCGAGATCGCCGCCATCGGCGACCTGGCCCACGAACTGGAATTTCTGTACGAACTGCTCGCCGCCGGCCGCCTGCCGCCGAGCCCGCCCCTGTTTGCCCTGTTGCAGAATTGCCATGACCGCCTGGCGCACATGCTCGATGCCGTGCGCCTGGGGCAGCCGCTGCACGCGGCCACGGCGCTGATCGACTACATCCGCAACTTCAGCAGCGCGGCCCTGACCGACAGCGCCGCGGGCCAGGGGCCGCAGGAGGCTACGGCCCTCGAGGCGCCCGTGGCGGCACCGGAGCGGGTGGCGGGTGACATGGTCAAGGTCGATGCCGAACTGCTCGACGACCTGGGCAACCTGGCCGGTGAGCATTCGGTCATCCGTGGCCGCATCGAGCAGCAGGTCAACGATGCCCAATTCACCCTCAACGAAATGGAAACCACCCTGGAGCGCATGCGCGACCAGCTGCTGCGCCTGGACGTCGAGACCCAGGGGCGAATCTCCAGCCGGCAGGCGTTCGAGGGCGACGCCTACGACGACTTCGACCCGCTGGAAATGGACCGCCACTCGCAGTTGCAGCAGCTGTCACGGGCCTTGTTCGAGTCGGCGTCCGACCTGCTCGACCTGAAGGAAACCCTGGCCCAGCGGGCACAGGAGGCCTATAGCCTGTTGCAGCAGCAGGCGCGGGTGAACAGCCAGTTGCAAGAAGGCCTGACCGCCACCCTGATGGTGCCGTTCGAACGCTTGGTGCCGCGCTTGCAGCGCGTGGTGCGCCAGGTTGCCAGTGAGCTGGGCAAGCAGGTCGAGCTGGTGGTCGGCAATGCCGAGGGCGAGCTGGACCGCAGCGTGCTCGAACGCATGGTGGCGCCCCTGGAGCACATGCTGCGCAACGCTGTAGACCATGGCCTGGAAAGCCGCGAAGCGCGCCTGGCGGCGGGTAAGCCCGAGCACGGCACGATTCACCTGAACCTGTTGCACGAAGGCGCCGACATTGTCATCGAGATGACCGACGACGGCGCCGGCGTGCCGTTGGAGGCGGTGCGGCGCAAGGCGATCAAGCGTGGCCTGCTGGACCCGCAGGCGCACTTGAGCGACCACGAGGTGTTGCAGTTCATTCTGCGCCCCGGTTTCTCCACCGCCGAGAAGATCACCCAGATCTCCGGGCGTGGCCTGGGCATGGACGTGGTGCACGAAGAGGTCAAACAGTTGGGCGGCTCGATGACCATCGAGTCGGCCCAGGGCAAGGGCGCGCGCTTTTTGATCCGGCTGCCGTTCACCGTGTCGATCAACCGTGCGCTGATGGTGCACCTGGGCGAGGACCAATACGCGATCCCGCTCAATACCATCGAGGGCATCGTCCGCGTGCCGCCGGCGGAGCTGGCGGCCTGTTACCAGCTGGATACCCCGCAGTACGTCTACGCGGGCCACACCTACGCGTTGCGCTACCTGGGTGAGCTGCTGCAAGGCCTGCCACAGCCCAGCCTGCTTGGCCAGAGCGTGCCGCTGCCAGTGCTGCTGGTGCATTCCCAGGAACAGTCGTTCGCGATCCAGGCCGACAGCCTGTCGCCTAGCCGCGAGATCGTGGTGAAGAGCCTCGGCCCACAATTCGCCGCGGTTGCCGGGTTGTCTGGGGCGACCTTGCTGGGTGACGGCCGGGTGGTGCTGATTCTCGACCTGCTTGGCCAGTTGCGTGGTCAGCAAAGGCGCCTGGCGCGCCTGCCGGGTGGTGGCGACGCGCAGCGCCAGCTGTTCGGCCCGGCGCCGCGACGGGCACTGCTGGTGATGGTGGTGGACGATTCGGTGACGGTACGCAAGGTCACCAGCCGGCTGCTGGAGCGTCATGGCATGAACGTACTGACGGCCAAGGACGGGGTCGATGCCATGGCGCAGCTGGAAGAGCATCGCCCCGATGTGTTGCTGCTGGATATCGAGATGCCGCGCATGGACGGTTTCGAGGTGGCCACGCGCATCCGCCGTGACGAGCGCCTGAAGGGCTTGCCGATCATCATGATTACCTCACGCACAGGGCAGAAGCACCGCGACCGTGCCATGGCCATCGGTGTCAACGAGTACCTGGGCAAGCCTTATCAAGAGTCTGTGTTGTTGCAGAGCATCGCCCATTGGAGCCAGGCCCATGCTTGAACTTATCTCCAGCCAGCGCAGCAGCCTGACCGGCCTGTTGCTGCCCTTGGGCGACCGGACTTTGGTCTTGCCCAATGTTGCCGTGGCCGAACTGATCGCCCAGCGCAATCTGCTGTGTCAGCGTGGCGAGCCTGCCTGGCACCTGGGCTGGATAGACTGGCGCCAGCAACGGTTGCCGCTGATCGGTTTCGAGGCGGCGTGCGGGGGGGATACCCCGTGTGGTGAGCGGGCACGTATCGTGGTGCTCAATGCGCTGGGCGATACCGGGCTGCGTTACCTGGCGGTACTGCTGCAGGACATCCCGCGTTCGTGCAAGCTCGACAGCCAGCTCAATTACGTGGACGTGGCGCTGGGCAGCCTGGAGTTGGCAGCGGTGCAGGTGGGCGAGCAGGTGGCGCGGGTGCCGGACCTGGTGGCGCTGGAGCGCTTGGTGCGTGACGCGCAATTGCAACCTGAGCCTGGATAATAGGGCGTTTGATCGGGCCTCTTCGCGGGGCAAGCCCGCGCCCACAGGCACAGCATTTTGTCCAACCTGAGGGAGCGGCTTGCCCCGCGAAGAGGGACGAACGGAACACCTCAGGAACCCAGCCCGCCAAAGGAGGTCTGTGTTTGCATGTATTACGGTGAACGCTTCAACGCCTGGACCCACCTGGTCGGTGCCGTCCTGGCCTGCATAGGTGCCATCTGGCTGATCGTCGTCGCGGGCCTGCAGGGCGACCCCTGGAAGATCGTCAGTTTCTCCATCTACGGCGGCACGCTGCTGCTGCTGTACAGCATCTCCACCCTCTACCACAGCACGCGCGGGCGGGCGAAGGTGATCATGCGCAAGCTCGATCACCTGTCGATCTACCTGCTGATCGCCGGCAGCTATACGCCATTCTGCCTGGTCAGCTTGCGTGGGCCTTGGGGCTGGAGCCTGTTCGGGGTGGTGTGGGGGCTGGCGGTAATCGGCATGCTGCAGGAGATCAAGCCCCGCTCCGAGGCGCGGGTGCTGTCCATCATCATCTATGCGGTGATGGGCTGGATCGTCCTGGTGGCGGTCGACCCGCTACTGCGCAGCCTCGGCACCGCCGGCTTCGCCTGGCTGGCGGCCGGCGGCGTGTTCTACACGGTGGGCATCATCTTCTTTGCCTTCGACAGCCGTTTTCGACACTGGCACGGCATCTGGCACCTGTTCGTGATCGCCGGCAGTGTGATGCACTTCATTGCCGTGTCGTTCTACGTGCGCTAGGCGCTGGGTTAAAAGTCGCCCCACAACTGCTGTGCCACCGACAACGCCACCACTGGCGCGGTTTCGGTGCGCAGCACGCGTGGGCCGAGGCGGGCGGCGTGGAAGCCGGCGGCCTTGGCCTGGTCGACTTCGGCGTCGTTCAGGCCACCTTCAGGGCCAATCAAGAAGGCCAGGCGTGACGGCGTGGCGTGGCTGGTCAGCGGTTCGGCCACGGGGTGCAGCACCAGTTTCAGGTCGGCCTCGGTGTGCTTGACCCATTCGGCCAGTGTCACCGGCGAGTGAATCACCGGCACGCTCGACCGGCCGCACTGTTCGCACGCACTGATGGCCACCTGGCGCCAGTGGGCCAGGCGTTTGTCGGCGCGTTCGTCTTTCAGGCGGACTTCACAGCGTTCGCTGACGATCGGGGTAATTTCATTGGCGCCCAGTTCGGTGGCTTTCTGGATCGCCCAATCCATCCGTTCGCCACGGGACAAGCCCTGGCCGAGGTGGATGTGCAGCGGCGATTCGGCCTGGCCGGCAAGGGTCTGGTCCAGTGCTACGCGCACGGTTTTCTTGCCGACTTCGAGCAATTGGCCGCGAAACTCCTGGCCGCTGCCGTCGAACAGTTGCACGGCATCGCCCGGGGCCATGCGCAGCACGCGGCCGATGTAATGGGCCTGGGCCTCGGGCAAGTCATGCTCGCCAAGGCTCAGGGGGGCGTCGATGAAGAAGCGGGACAGTCTCATGGTTAAGCTCAGGAAGTGAAGAAGTCATCGACCCTTGTAGGAGCGGCCTTGCGTCGCGAAAGGGGCGCGCAGCGGCCCCAGGTTCTGTGGCGCAACAAATATCGCCGGGGCCGCTGCGCGCCCCTTTCGCGACGCAAGGCCGCTCCTACCAGGGAATGCGTGGTGTTGGGTTAGCCCGGGTCGCGGAAATCGGGGTGGAAGTTGGCTGGCACCGCCACGCTGACGCTGTCTCGCGTGGCGATGTCGATGCCTTCACTGGCCACCTCGGCAAGGAAGTCGATCTGCTCGGGCGTGATCACGTACGGCGGCAGGAAGTACACCACGCTGCCCAGCGGGCGCAGCAAGGCGCCACGGGTCAGGGCGTGCTCGAAGACCTTCAAGCCACGGCGTTCCTGCCAGGGGTAGGCGACCTTGCCAGCTTTGTCCTGGACCATCTCGATGGCCAGGGCCATGCCGGTCTGGCGGATCTCGGCCACATGCGGGTGATCGGCCAGGTGCGCGGTGGCCGTGGCCATGCGTGCGGCCAGGGGCTTGTTGGCCTCGATCACGTTGTCCTGCGCGAAAATATCCAGCGTCGCCAGCGCGGCGGCGCACGCCAGCGGGTTGCCGGTGTAGCTGTGCGAGTGGAGGAACGCGCGCAGCGTCGGGTAGTCGTCGTAGAAGGCCTGGTACACGGTGTCGGTGGTCAGGCACGCCGCCAGCGGCAGGTAACCCCCGGTCAGTGCCTTGGACATGCACAGGAAATCTGGACGGATACCCGCCTGTTCGCAGGCGAACATCGTCCCGGTGCGGCCAAAGCCCACGGCGATTTCGTCGTGGATCAAGTGCACGCCGTAGCGGTCACAGGCTTCGCGCAGCAGCTTGAGGTAGATCGGGTGGTACATGCGCATGCCGCCCGCGCCTTGGATCAGCGGCTCGATGATGACCGCGCTGATGCTGGCGTGGTGTTCGGCCAGGGTCTGCTCCATGGCCTGGAACAGGTTGCGCGAGTGTTCTTCCCAGCTCATGCCGTCGGGGCGCAGGTAGCAATCCGGGCTGGGCACCTTGATGGTATCGAGCAGCAGCGCCTTGTAGGTTTCGGTAAACAGCGGCACGTCGCCCACCGACATCGCGGCAATGGTTTCGCCGTGGTAGCTGTTGGTGAGGGTGACAAAGCGTTTCTTCTCGGGTTTGCCGATGTTCTGCCAGTAATGGAAGCTCATCTTCAGCGCGACTTCGATGCAGGACGAGCCGTTGTCGGCGTAGAACACCCGGTCCAGCCCCGCCGGGGTCATGGCGACCAGGCGTTCGGACAGCTCGATTACCGGCTGGTGGCTGAAGCCGGCCAGGATCACGTGTTCCAGCTGGTCGACCTGGTCCTTGATGCGCTGGTTGATGCGCGGGTTGGCATGGCCAAACACGTTGACCCACCAACTGCTCACGGCGTCCAGGTAGCGTTTGCCTTCGAAGTCTTCCAGCCACACGCCTTCACCGCGCTTGATCGGGATCAGCGGCAACTGCTCGTGGTCTTTCATCTGGGTGCAGGGGTGCCACAGGACCTTAAGGTCACGTTGCATCCACTGATCGTTGAGGCCCATGGGTACTTCTCCTGGCTGCACTGCTGGCTTGGACCGCGTAAGCCTAAGCAAAGCTGCCGGGCAGGACAACCGCTGCTCATCAATGACGCTGGGTGCCGGTCCATTCGAGCTTGCGAATATGTACGGTGCCGGCCTGCGAGGTGGAAATGGTCAGACGCCGGAAAGGCCCGTCGATGACCTGGTGATAGGGTTGTGTGGAGATGGGGCCGGGCATCAGGTCAGTAAAACCGCTGCCTTCGATCGTGATCCAGTAGAAGTTGCGTGGCGCGGGAGCAGCCAGGTCGTAATCGTGGCCTTCGGCATCGAACAGCATGTGCAGGTCGTCACAAAGGAAGTCGCTGACCACGTAGTACTCCAGTCGCAAGCATTCGACCTCTTGGGCGAAGGTGATATCCACATCGCTGTTTTCGCCAATTACCAGTTCCGTGCCATCGTCGCCCCTGAACGCTTCGTGAAAGCCCGTCCAGGATGTGCTGTTGGCGCGAATACTCAGGCCAGATGCCGTGCACAAGGTTTGTTTGTGCCAGAGAAATTGCCGTGCGACGTGAGTGAAACACTCCTCGAAGATCATCTGCAGGCCCTCCTGGCGGGCGCTTGGCCATTCGCGTCAGCATTACCTGCCGTGGTGCGACCTGGCTACTGACAAAAATGTCAGTTGCCAAAAGGACTTGATGTCGCTGTGGTGGCAGGGTTGGCAGACCTGACGTATTCTTAACGCATCTGTCTCGGGGCATTTCTGCCTCCCTTTTTTTCTGAAACGTCTGACTCGGAGTTCGCCAACATGGCTGCTGCTTGGGTGCGCCTGTGCGCGTTGGTATTGATCGGTGTGTCCAGCGGCGCCGCGCTGGCGAAGGACAAAACGCCCACGGCCATCGTGGTGGGTGGTGGCCTGGCGGGCCTTACCGCAGCCTACGAGCTGCAGAGCAAGGGCTGGCAGGTGACGCTGCTGGAAGCCAAGTCGGGCATGGGCGGCCGCTCGGGCCTGGCGACCAGCGAGTGGATCGGCAATGCCAAGGCGCAGCCGGTGCTCAACCAGTACCTCGACCGTTTCAAGCTTGAAACACTGCCTGCGCCGGAGTTCGTGCGCACGCCGGGTTACCTGATCGACGGTGAATACTTCAGTGCCACCGACCTGGCCACCAAGCAGCCCGCCACCGCCGAGGCGCTCAAGCGCTATGAGAAAACCCTCGATGACCTGGCCCGGTCGATCGACGACCCGCTGAACCCCCAGGCGACCAGCACATTGTTCGCGCTCGACCAGATCAACGTTTCCACCTGGCTCGACAAGCTGCAACTGCCAGCCACCGCGCGTCAGCTGGTCAACCAGCAGATCCGTAGCCGCTACGATGAGCCGTCACGCCTGTCGCTGCTGTACTTCGCCCAGCAGAATCGCGTGTATCGGGGTGTCAGTGACCGTGACCTGCGCGCCGCGCGCCTGCCCGGTGGCAGCCCGGTACTGGCTCAGGCTTTTGTCAAACAGCTGAAAACTATCAAGACCAGCTCGCCGGTCACCGCCATCGTCCAGGACAAGGACGGCGTCACGGTCAAGGTGGGCAGCGTGGGCTACCAGGCCGATTACCTGGTCATGGCTGTGCCCCTGCGCGCCCTGGCCAAGATCCAGATGACCCCGGGCCTGGACAACCAGCACCTGGCGGCGATCAAGGGCACCAACTATGGCTGGCGCGACCAGCTGATGCTCAAGTTCAAGAAGCCGGTGTGGGAAAGCCGGGCGCGCATGTCTGGCGAAATCTTCAGCAACGCCGGCCTGGGCATGCTGTGGATCGAACCGGCACTCAAAGGCGGCGCCAACGTGGTGATCAACCTGTCCGGCGACAACGCCCGCCTGTTGCAGGCGTTCGGTGACAAGCAGATGGTCGACCAGGTGCTGATCCGCCTGCACGCGTTTTATCCACAGGCCCGGGGCTCGTTCACCGGCTACGAGGTCAAGCGCTACAGCACCGACGCCGGTATGGGCGGCGCCTACCTGGCCTATGGCCCGGGGCAGATCAGCAAGTACTGGCGCCTGTGGGAGCGCCCGGTGCAGCGCATCACCTTTGCCGGCGAGCATACCGACGCCCTCTACCCTGGCACCCTGGAAGGCGCTCTGCGCAGCGGCCAACGTGCGGCCAGCCAGGCACAGGACCTGTTGGCCGGCAAGTCATTCGACCCCGCCAAGGCTGTGCCGGTTGCGGCCGCAGCCGCAGCAGGTGCTGCTGCGGCCAAGGACAAGGGCGGGTTCTTCTCGAACATGTTCGGTGGCGGGTCCGGCAAGACCGACAAGTCTGAAAAAGCCCCCGCCAAGGCCGAGCCGCTGAAAGATGAGGCCAAGCAGGACAAGCCAGGGTTCTTCTCGCGCCTGTTTGGCGGGGCTGACAAGCCCGAGGTGAAAGCCGAGCCGCTTGCCAAGGCCGACGAAGTGGCACCGGCGCCTGCTGCGCCAACCCCCGTTGCACCGGCAGTTGAGGCCAAGCAAGAGGCGGCCAAGCCTGCTGCCGCCAAGCCCGCCGCAACCCAGGTAACCCCTGCCAAGCATGCGCCAGCACACAAGCCGGCGGCAAAACAGGCGCACAAGCCTGTCGAGGCTAAAAAGGCCACGGCAAAATCGGCGCCGGCCAAGAAGCTAGTGGCCGATACCCAGGCCAAGGCAGGCTGACCTCCTCCCAGTGCCGGCTCAAGGGCCGGCACTGGCGGCCCGCGTTAATCCAACTATCGTTAATGTTTCCTTAATGGGAAGCTTACACAATACATATCGGATTTCTCGATAATCCGAAGCAATTTTTTCCGCTTTTATTCGATACGTTACGCGTTAGTCTGTGCACAGCTTTCACGGGGAAACACGCCAACATGCAACTGCGCAATTCACCTTCTCGCTACGGCGTGGTCAGCATCATCCTGCACTGGGGTGTAGCGCTGGCAGTCTTCGGCCTATTCGGCCTGGGGCTGTGGATGGTCGGTCTGGACTACTACGACCCTTGGCGCAAAGCTGGCCCGGACTTGCACAAAAGCATCGGCCTGATGCTGCTGGGTGTGATGCTGCTGCGTCTGATCTGGCGTTTCATCAGCCCGCCACCGCCGGCGCCGGCCAACCACGGGGCACTCACCCGCGTGGCCGCCAAACTGGGCCATCTGGCACTGTACGTGGGGCTGTTCGCGGTGATGATCGCCGGTTACCTGATCTCCACCGCCGACGGCGTCGGTATTCCGGTATTCGGTCTGTTCGAAGTACCGGCACTGGTCAGCGACCTGCCCGATCAGGCGGACCTGGCTGGTGTGATTCATCTTTGGCTGGCCTGGGGCCTGGTGATTTTTGCCGTGCTTCATGGCCTGGCCGCATTGAAACACCATTTCATCGACCGTGACGCGACCCTGACCCGTATGCTGGGCCGCAAAGCTTGACTCTCAACCTCAATTGCAAGGAATAGAAAGGATGTTGAAAAAGACTTTTGCCGCTCTGGCGCTCGGTACTGCACTGTTCTCCGCTGGCGCCATGGCCGCCGAGTACAAGATCGACAAGGAAGGCCAGCACGCGTTCGTCGACTGGAAGATCAGCCACCTGGGCTACAGCTTCATCCACGGTACTTTCAAGGACTTCGACGGCAACTTCACTTGGGACAGCGCCAAGCCTGAAGCGAGCAAGATCAGCGTCGACGTGAAGACTGCCAGCCTGTGGTCCAACCACGCCGAGCGTGACAAGCACATCGCCAGCAAAGACTTCCTCGATGTGGGCAAGTTTGCAGACGCCAAGTTTGTTTCCACTGCCGTCAAATCGACCGGTGACAAGACCGCTGACGTGACCGGTGACCTGACCCTGCACGGCGTGACCAAGCCGGTCACCTTCAAAGCCACCTTCAACGGTGAAGGCAAGGACCCATGGGGTGGCGAGCGTGCTGGCTTCAACGCCACCACGACGCTGAACCTGAATGACTTTGGCATCAAGGGGCCAGGCGCGACTTCGCAGACCGTGGACCTGGATATCAGCCTTGAAGGCGTGAAGCAGAAGTAATGTGTTGTAGCTGAAAAAGCTGGGGCCGCTGTGCGGCCCTTTCGCGACACGAGGCCGCTCCTACACAGAGCGGCCTTTTGCCGTGAAAGGGCCGCGCAGCGGCCCCAGCTTTTTACGATCAGCGGTTGCGAGTCAGCAGCGCCGGGCGCTCGCCACGTGGGCGGCTTGGCAGATCGTCCAGTTGCTCAGGCGTCGGGTAACGGTCGAGCTTGGATTCCTTGCGGATGATCACCGGCTGGTTCTGCGGCTCACGCGAGCTGCGTACTGCAGGTTCCTGACGGGCAGCATCATCGCGAGCCGGGCGACCGCGGCCACCGCCACCGCCATCACGGCGTGCACCGCCACCGTTGTTGTTGCGCGGCGGGCGCTTCTCGCCGCTGGTGCTGCGTGGCTGGGCGCCATTGCGAGCTTGGCCACCGCCACCACCGTTGCTGCGCTGGGCAGCACCTTGGCTTTGGCCTGCGCCAGTACCAGCGCCACCACCACCACCAGGACGACGGTTACGCCCCTGGTTCTTGCCCTGGTACGGGCTGACGTAGTCGGCGCGGTTGCCGAAGTTGTCGACTTCGTCATCCAGGAACTCATCCGGCGCACGGTCAGATGGCGCTTTGGGTGTGCTGTTCTGGCTGGCTTGCTGCTGGCGTGGCTTGTTGTCACGCGGCTTGCGCTGCTGCGGCTTGTCGCCGGACCTTTCCTTCTCGGCAGGCTTGTCGGCAGCGGGCTGCTTGGCCTTGCCTTTATCCTTGCCTTTGTCCTTGCGGCCACCGTTGGCGTCTTTGCCGCCTTCGCCGCGTGGCTGGTTGCGACCGCCACGGCCGGTGTTCTGCGGGCGTTCGCGTACTTCAGGCTTCTCGGCTTCCACCTGGCTTGCATCAAAGCCCATCAGGTCGCCATCGGCAATCTTCTGCTTGGTGACCCGCTCGATGCTCTTGAGCAGCTTCTCTTCGTCTGGCGAGACCAGGGAAATAGCCTCACCCGAACGGCCTGCACGGCCAGTACGGCCGATACGGTGCACGTAATCTTCTTCGACATTGGGCAGCTCGAAGTTGACCACGTGGGGCAACTGATCAATGTCCAGGCCGCGGGCGGCGATGTCGGTGGCAACCAGCACCCGTACGGCATTGGCCTTGAAGTCGGCCAGGGCTTTGGTGCGAGCGTTCTGGCTCTTGTTGCCGTGGATGGCGGCGGCGGTCAGGCCGTGCTTTTCCAGGTACTCGGCCAGGCGGTTGGCGCCGTGCTTGGTACGGGTGAACACCAATACCTGTTCCCAGGCACCCAGGGTGATCAGGTGTGCCAGCAGTGCACGCTTGTGGCTGGCGGGCAGGCGGTAGATGCGCTGCTCGATGCGTTCGACCGTGGTGTTGGGCGGCGTGACTTCGATGCGCTCCGGGTTGTGCAGGAGCTTGTCGGCCAGGTCGGTGATGTCTTTGGAGAAGGTGGCCGAGAACAGCAGGTTCTGGCGCTTGGTCGGCAGTCGGGCGAGGACCTTCTTGACGTCGTGGATGAAGCCCATGTCGAGCATGCGGTCGGCTTCATCGAGGACCAGAATTTCTACATGGGACAGGTCAACCTTGCCTTGACCGGCCAGGTCGAGCAGGCGACCAGGGCACGCCACCAGGACGTCGACACCTTTGGCGATGGCCTGGATCTGCGGGTTCATGCCGACACCGCCGAAGATGCAGGCGCTGACCAGTGGCAGGTCACGAGCATAGACCTTGAAGCTGTCATGCACCTGGGCCGCCAGTTCGCGGGTCGGGGTCAGGACCAATACGCGGGGCTGGCGTGGGCCATGGCGCTGCGACTTGTCGGGGTGGCCACCGGGGAACAGGCGCTCGAGGATCGGCAAGGCAAAACCGCCGGTTTTACCAGTACCTGTCTGTGCGGCGACCATCAGATCGCGGCCTTGCAACACGGCGGGAACAGCCCGCTGTTGCACCGGAGTCGGCTGGGTATAGCCCGCAGCCTCGATAGCGCGGACAAGAGCCTCGGAGAGACCGAGGGAAGCAAAGGACATGGGCGATCCTGTTCTCGTGTGGGCTGGGCCCGTTGGGATGTTCTGCCTGGCGCGACGGGCATCGGTGAGATGCGATCGCGTCCGGTCCAGCTTGGCTTTCACTGCACATCCAGGAAGCGGAGGGCTGACGCGGTAGGGCGTCGATGCCGATCGGGATGCCTGTTGCTAGGCCGAGCGTCCGGGCGTAAGCCTGGCGGGAAGGCCCGAGTATAACAGAGCTATCGCGGCGTGCTGCTTTCCTGCTGCTCAACGGCGTTGAGAATGTTTCCGATGTCGCCTGTGTAACGGTTGTTGATGGCGGCATAGGCGGGTTCTTGCTTGAAGCGCTGCAATTCTTCAGCGAACGCCTGGGCCAATGCTTCGCGCCCAGGTTTACGGGTCAGCCCCAGGTACTGCGTCTGTCGGCTGATCAGCAGCGGCAGTTCTTCGACCTGCTGTTCCAGGCCCAGTTGACGCATCAGGTAGCGGCCAACCCTGCGGTCGGTAATCAGCAGATCGATACGGCCAAGCATCAACTTGCCGAAGTTGGCTTCATGGGTGGGGGCTGCTTCGCGTCGGAAACGGGGCGAGTCGTTGAAGGCCGAGCCGTAGATATAGCCGGGCGATGTGCCTACGCTGAGGCCAGCGAGGTCATTCAGGCCGGTCACTGCGTGCCGACGGCTGCGGGCCTGAAACAGCACGAACTCGACATCCGACATGGGCTCCGACGGGTAGATCAGAAAAGGCCTGCGCGCGTCGATCTGAAAGATATCGACAATACCGTCCGCCAGCCCTTGCTCGATCATCGCCAGGCAGCGCTTCCAGGGCAGAAATTGCCATTCCACCTCTACACCCAAGCGCTTGAAGACCTGGGTGGTGACCTCGTAATCGATACCTCGGGGCTGGCCTTTCTGCTGGTAGACATATGGCGCCCAGTCGTCGGACACCAGGCGCAAGCGTTCGGCCAGGGCCAACGGGCTCAGGCAGGCGAGCAGCAGGATCCAGAAGAGGCGGATGATGGCGGACATGGGCCGCAGATTACGCGCTCGGCCTGCTCAAGGCCAGTAAGAGGAGGCTGTTCAGGCCTGCGCCGAGCTTAACAGGTGCGCTTCGATATCCTTGCGCCGCGCCCCCAGCGACAGGCGCAAGCCCGGGTGGCGCAGACACTGGCGCAACTGCTCGGGCTCGATGCGGCCGTGGCGCGCATTGAAGTTTTCCAAGGCTTTGTCCCACCAGGCCGATGCACAGGCGCGGTCGAATTCATTGGGGTAGGGGTAGCTGCCGTAAAGCAATTCGCGGGCAAACTGCCGCTCGTTTCGGGGCAGGGTCAGGCTCAGTGCCTTGTAGCCCAAACGGTGCAGGGTTGGCGGCCGTGGCAGTTGATCGTTGACCCGTGCGACATCGGCCAGCGCCGCCTCGCAAAGCGGCGCATCGCCGTGCTTGCGTAGCCAGGCCTGGATCTTGGCGCGAAACTGGGCTTTGCGGCTCCAGTAGTGGTGAATGACGTCGGTGCATTCGGCCACCTTCAGCCTGCGGTAGGCCGCCACCGCCAGGCAGAACTCCTCCAGGGTGTAAGCCTCGCGGGCCAGTGGGTAGAACTCGTCCATCATGGCGATGGAGTGGTCCAGGGTCGGCGCGTCTTCGGCGCTGAGCCCGATCACGCCAGAGTTGATCAGCGGCATCTGGCAATCGGCCAGGCCTCGGCTCTGGAGAACGGCCAGCAGGTTCTTGTACAGCAGGCACTTCTGGTTGGCGCCGTAGCGGCCACCGATGGCGTTGCACAGCAGTTGGCCGGGCTTGACGCGCTCGAACAGGCGCATCGGCGATTGCCGGAAGAAGGTGTCGGTATCGATCAGTATGGCCAGTGGGTGCTGCTCGAGTACCTGGCGGAGCAGCACGTGCTTGCTGCGAAAGTGATAACCGTGGGGCGCATTCCACGCTGTGCGCGTGGCTTCGTCGAGCAGATGCACCGTGACCGGCAGCTTGGCATACGGCGCTGGGTTGTCGGTGTAGACCTGGATGTCCAGGGCCTCGTCTGCCGACCGGCCCAGGTGGGCAAGGGCACTGACGATGCTGAAGCAGGCTTCCTGATGGTAGGTGGCCGGGCCGAAAGCCAGGTAGACGAGCTGAGGGCGCGATGGCTGGGGATGCTGCATGTCAGGCAAGACCTGTTTAACCCGAAAATAAATAAGGCCTTAGTCTATGACCAAAGCCTTAATCATTTCTTAAGCAGATATTGCCAAGAAGTTTCAGCGAGGCAGCTTCAGGTTGTTCCAGATCGCGAGGCTCGCTTCGGCTTGGTTCAACGTATAGAAGTGCAGGCCCGGTGCGCCGCCTTGCAGCAGCTGTTCGCACATGCGGGTGATCACTTCTTCGCCGAATGCCTGGATACTGGCGGTGTTGTCGGCATAGGCTTCCAGTTGCTTGCGGATCCAGCGCGGGATCTCGGCGCCACAGGCGTCGGAGAAGCGTGCCAGCTTGCTGTAGTTGGTGATCGGCATGATGCCGGGCACCACCGGGATCTCGACGCCCAGTTTCTGCGCACGCTCGACAAAGTAGAAATAGCTGTCGGCGTTGAAGAAATACTGGGTGATGGCGCTGTCGGCACCGGCTTTGACCTTGTGCACGAAGTTGGCAAGGTCGATCTCGAAGTTGCGCGCCTGCGGGTGCATCTCGGGGTAGGCGGCCACTTCCAGGTGGAAGTGATCACCGGTTTCCTGGCGGATGAACTCGACCAGGTCGCTGGCATAGCGCAGCTCGCCGCTGGCCATGCCCATGCCCGAGGGCAGGTCGCCGCGCAGGGCGACGATACGCTTGATGCCCGCTGCCTTATATTCGGCCAGCAGGCTGCGCAGCTCTTCTTTGCTATCGCCAACGCACGACAGGTGCGGCGCTGCAGGTACCTTCACTTCACTTTCCAGCTGCAGCACGGTGTTCAGCGTGCGGTCGCGAGTAGAGCCGCCGGCACCGTAGGTGCAGGAGAAGAAGTCCGGGTTGTAGGTGGCCAGCTGGCGGGCAACGCCCATCAGCTTTTCGTGACCGGCATCGGTCTTGGTCGGGAAGAATTCGAAGCTGTAGCGGCGTTCTTGTGACATCACTCTTTCCTCAAGCAGCAAGCTGCTAGCGGCAAGCTGCAAGTAAAAGCCAGATCGGTGATGGCCGATCTGGCTTGGCATCGTTCAAGATCGTTAGTGCATGAACCACAAGCGACAGCGGCACGGGGCGCCTTTTCTTGCCGCTTGCAGCTTCAAGCTTGCCGCTTATCAGTAGCGGTAGGCGTGCGGCTTGAACGGGCCTTCGACAGTCACACCGATGTATTCGGCTTGCTGCGCGGTCAGTTTGGTGACGACGCCGCCGAAGCCGCGGACCATTTCCAGGGCCACTTCTTCGTCGAGTTTCTTGGGCAGCACTTCAACGGTCAGGCGCTCGGCTTTCTTCTCGGCCGACAGGTCGGCGTACTTCTGCTCGAACAGGAAGATCTGGGCCAGCACCTGGTTGGCGAACGAACCGTCCATGATGCGGCTTGGGTGACCGGTGGCGTTACCCAGGTTCACCAGGCGGCCTTCGGCCAGCAGGATCAGGTAGTCGTCGTTTTGCGGGTCGAAATCGCCAGCGCCGGTACGGTGAATCTTGTGTACCTGCGGCTTGACCTCTTCCCAGGCCCAGTGCTTGCGCATGAAGGCGGTGTCGATCTCGTTGTCGAAGTGGCCGATGTTGCACACCACGGCGCGCTTTTTCAGGGCCTTGAGCATGTTGGCGTCGCAGACGTTGACGTTACCGGTGGTGGTGACGATCAGGTCGATCTTGCCCAGCAGGGCCTTGTCGATGCTGGCTTCGCTGCCATCGTTGATGCCGTCGATGAACGGCGAGACCAGCTCGAAGCCGTCCATGCATGCCTGCATGGCGCAGATCGGGTCGACTTCGGTGACCTTGACGATCATGCCTTCCTGACGCAGGGACTGGGCCGAGC
>Ga0213828_1000166_pt1 | contig 75082 bp, 70 predicted proteins | sample MC6MC0897MG_FD_180664 | JGI IMG/M metagenome (GOLD analysis project Ga0213828, IMG submission 180664) | Enriched soil aggregate microbial communities from Iowa State University, Ames, United States - MC6-MC0897-MG | ecosystem: Environmental > Terrestrial > Soil > Unclassified | place: USA: Iowa...
GCCAGGAACGGCGCGAACATGGTCACGCCGACGAAACCGCCGTGGTCGGCGATGAACTTCAGCTCTTCGTCCGACTTGTTGCGCGGGTGTTCTTTCAGGCCCGACGGCAGGCAATGGGAGTAGCAGACCGGCTTCTTCGATTCGAGGATGACCTCTTCGGAGGTCTTGGAGCCGACGTGGGACAGGTCGCACATGATGCCGACGCGGTTCATCTCGGCGACGATCTCGCGGCCGAAGCCCGACAGGCCACCGTCACGCTCGTAGCAGCCGGTACCCACCAGGTTCTGGGTGTTGTAGCACATCTGCACGATGCCCACGCCCAGCTGCTTGAACACGTCCACGTAGGCGATCTGGTCTTCGAACGCGTGGGCGTTCTGGAAGCCGAAGAGGATGCCGGTCTTGCCCAGCTCTTTAGCCTTGCGGATGTCGGCGGTGGTGCGCACCGGCATGACCAGGTCACCGTTGTCGCGGATCAGCTTCTGGCTGGCGGCGATCTGGTCGACAGTGGCCTTGAAGCCTTCCCAGACCGACACCGTGCAGTTGGCCGCAGTCAGCCCGCCTTTGCGCATGTCCTCGAACAGTTCGCGATTCCATTTGGCAATGATCAGACCGTCGATGACGATGCTGTCGGCGTGAAGTTCTGCTGGGCTCATCAGGCTGTCCCCTTTTATTGACTGGGTTCTTGAGTGGTCCGCGCCTGAAGCATGTGCCGGCGCTTTGGGGCCAGCATATGCCTGCGGCCCGAGGCGCCCCGATGCAAAAACGACAGGGGGTTTGCCGAAAGCGTCAATGCGCGACAACAGGCGCTCTGCGGCGCTGTCTGGCGATGAGAGACAGTCTCGATAACGACATGTTCGAGGCTTTCATGAACATTTCGTCAGGGAGCTACCACGTCGCCTTCGGCTGAGCGAGAATCCCTGCGATTCGTCAGCCTGTTGAGGAGAAAAGGATGAAATCAATGGCATGGCTGGTACTGCTGGCCGTCGTTTCGGGCGCCCAGGCCGGTGAGGAAGAGAGCACCCCCTGCGACAACGTCGAGACCGACCAGCAGAGCTACGCGTGTGCGGCGTTCAACAAGCAGACCGCCGAGCGTGAGCTGAGGTCGGCTTACGATGACCTGACCCAGCGCATTCGCGACCAGTATGCCGACGAAGCCGACCAGGCCACCGCCTTGGTCGGGCGCATGGCGGCGGCAGAAACGCTGTGGGCACAGCTGCGCGATGCCGATTGCAAGGTCGAGACCTATGCCGAAAAGCCTGGCAGCAAAGCGTTCGAGGCAGCGTGGAATACCTGCGTGGCGCAGCGCAGTGATGACCGGTCGGAGTATTTGCAGTCCATTGGCCAGCAGTAAACCTGCACCGGCCTCATCGCGGGGCAAGCCCGCTCCCACAGGAGTTACGCGTCCCTTGGGACCATACCTATCCGTGGCAGCGGGCTTGCCCCGCGAAAAGGCTGGTATGACAACCCTTAAACCACCCGGGCCAACCGATCCTCCCGCGGGCAGCGCTGGTACCGCGCGCGGTAACAGCGGGTAAAGTACGACGCCGACTCGAACCCGCACGCCACCCCCACCTCCAGCACGCTCATGTCGGTCTGGCGCAACAGCTGCCGCGCCTTGTCCAGCCGCAAGCGCAGGTAAAAGCCACTGGGCGTGTCATCCAGGTGCAGGCGAAACAGCCGCTCCAACTGGCGCCGCGTCACCTGCACGGTATCGGCCAGCAGTTGGGTATTGAGCGGCTGCTCGGTGTTGCGCTCCATCTCGCCGATCACCTTCACCAGCTTCTTGTTGCTGATGCCATAACGGCTGGCGATCTGCATGCGCTGGTGGTCCTGTCGCGGGCGGATACGCCCGAGCACGAACTGCTCCGACACCTGCACCGCCAACTCACTGCCGTGTGCCTGCCCAATCAGGTCGAGCATCAGGTCGATCGAGGCAGTGCCGCCGGCACAGGTGATACGCCGCCGGTCGATCTCGAACAGCTCCTGGGTCGCCTGCAGGCTCGGGTAGCGCTCCTTGAAGGCTTCCAGCGCCTCCCAGTGCACCGTGGCCCGGTGGCCGTCGAGCAGGCCGGCCTCGGCCAGCACCACCGCACCGGTATCGATACCGCCGAGGATGACCCCCTCGTGATCCAGACGGCGTAGCGCCTGCTGCAGTGGCGGGCCGAAGCAGGCCAACGGCTCGAAACCGGCGACGATCAGCACAATGGCGCCCGCCTCACCAGCGCCCAGCGCCGCGTCGGCGTTCACCGACATCCCATTGCTGGCCTGCACCGCCCCACCGTCCAGGCTGAGCACGCACCAGCGATACAACGGGCCGCGAAAGCGGTTGGCCACGCGCAGCGGCTCCAGGGCACTGATGAAGCCCATCGCCGAGAACCCCGGCAGCAGCAGGAAGTGAACGGTATCCGCCATCGAATGCTCCACAAGAGAGGTGGTCGCCAGGGTGCAAGTGTTGGTCGCCAGGGTGCGATTTTCCACCCCGCCAGCGGCGTAGTTTAAGCAAACGGTCCGCAGAGGCCGCCCACCATAACAATATGCACTGCCGATGGAGAGCCACCATGCACAGCTTGATCCGCCGCAGCCTGTTGACCCTTGCCGTGAGCAGCATCGCCTCTACCCCGCTTTTTGCCGCCGAGCCCGCCGCCTGCCAGAACGTGCGCCTGGGCGTGGTCAACTGGACCGACGTCATCGCCACCAGCGCCATGGCCCAGGTGCTGCTCGACGGCCTGGGTTACCAGACCAAGCAGACCAGCGCTTCGCAGCAGATCATCTTTGCCGGTATCCGCGACAAACGCCTGGATATGTTCCTGGGTTACTGGAACCCGATCATGACCCAGACCATCACCCCGTTCATCGACGCCAAGCAGGTGAAGGTGCTCGACAAGCCGAGCCTGGAAGATGCCCGGGCAACCCTGGCAGTGCCCAAATACCTGGCAGACAAGGGTTTGAAGACCTTCGCCGACATCCACAAGTACGAAAAGGAGCTGGGTGGAAAAATCTACGGCATCGAGCCGGGCTCGGGCGCCAATACCCAGATCAAGGCGATGATCGCCAAGAACCAGTTCGGCCTGGGCAAGTTCCAGCTGGTCGAGTCCAGCGAAGCCGGCATGCTCGCTGCGGTCGACCGCGCCGTGCGGCGCAAGGAGGCGGTGGTGTTTTTCGGCTGGGCGCCGCACCCGATGAACGTGAATATCGACATGGCCTACCTGGGTGAGAGCCAAGGCGCCCTCGGCCCTGACGAAGGCCGGGCCACGGTGTGGACGGTGACCGCGCCGGACTACGCCGAGCGCTGCCCCAACGCCCACCGCCTGCTGGCCAACCTGACGTTCAGCGCCGAGGACGAGAGCCGCATGATGCAACCGCTGCTCGACCACAAGGATGCACTGGCGTCGGCCCGCCAGTGGCTCAAGGACCACCCTGAAGACAAGGCCCGCTGGCTTGAGGGTGTGACCACCTTCGACGGCAAGCCGGCGGCGGACAACCTCAAGCTTACTGCCAACTGACAGGCCCATTCGCGGGGCAAGCCCGCTCCCACAGGATGTCCACTGAATCAGGGCCGCGCGCCTCCTGTGGGAGCGGGCTTGCCCCGCGAAAAAGCCAACACCGATCTCATAAGGAACTGCCATGAACCACGACGTCATCATCACCTGCGCCCTCACCGGCGCCGGCGACACCGCCTCGAAAAGCCACTTGGTCCCGGTCACCCCCAAACAGATCGCCGAGTCCGCCGTAGAAGCCGCAAAAGCCGGCGCCACCGTGGTCCACTGCCACGTCCGCGACCCGCAAACCGGTCGCTTCAGCCGCGACGTGAACCTCTACCGCGAAGTCATGGAACGCATCCGCGAAGCCGACGTGGACATCATCGTCAACCTCACCGCCGGCATGGGCGGCGACCTGGAAATCGGCTCGGGCGAATCGCCCATGGAATTTGGCCCTGGCACCGATCTGATCGGCCCGCTGGAACGCCTGGCCCATGTCGAAGCCCTGCTGCCGGAAATCTGCACGCTCGACTGCGGCACGCTCAACTTCGGCGATGGCAATTCCATTTATGTTTCCACCCCTGCGCAGCTGCGCGCTGGGGCCAAGCGCATTACCGAACTGGGGGTGAAGGCCGAACTGGAAATCTTCGACACCGGCCACCTGTGGTTCGCCAAGCAGATGATCAAGGAAGGTCTGCTCCAAGACCCGTTGTTCCAGCTGTGCCTGGGCATCCCGTGGGGCGCACCGGCAGACACCACGACCATGAAGGCCATGGTCGACAACCTGCCCGCCAACGTCACTTGGGCCGGCTTCGGCATCGGCCGCATGCAGATGCCGATGGCGGCCCAGGCCGTGCTGCTCGGCGGCAACGTGCGCGTTGGGCTGGAAGACAACCTGTACCTGGACCGCGGCGTACTGGCCAGCAACGGCCAACTGGTCGAGCGCGCGGTGGAGATCATCTCCCGCCTCGGTGCCCGTGTCCTGACCCCGGCCGAGGGCCGGGCAAAAATGAACCTCGAACGCCGCTGACCCCCTCTGGAGACCGATATGCCATTCATCACCAAGATCAACACCTTCGCCGCCCTGGGCAGTGGCGTGATCGGCAGCGGCTGGGTTGCCCGCGCCCTCGCCCACGGGCTCGATGTGGTCGCCTGGGACCCGGCACCGGGCGCCGAACAGGCCCTGCGCCAACGCATCGCCAACGCCTGGCCGGCGCTGGAAAAACAAGGCCTGGCACCGGGTGCATCGCAAGATCGATTGAAGTTCGTCAGCACCATCGAGGCGTGCGTGCGCGATGCCGATTTCATCCAGGAAAGCGCCCCAGAACGCCTGGACCTCAAGCTCGACCTGCACGCCAAGATCAGCGCGGCGGCCAAGCCGAACGCGATCATCGGCTCCAGTACTTCGGGGCTGCTGCCCAGCGAATTCTATGAGTCCTCGACCCACCCCGAACGTTGCGTGGTCGGCCACCCGTTCAACCCGGTGTACCTGCTGCCATTGGTAGAAATCGTCGGTGGCCGCGACACCGCGCCAGAGGCGATCGAGGCAGCGAAAACCATCTACACCGCCCTGGGCATGCGCCCGCTGCATGTGCGCAAGGAAGTGCCCGGCTTTATCGCCGACCGCCTGCTCGAAGCGCTGTGGCGCGAGGCGCTGCACCTGGTCAACGACGGCGTGGCGACCACCGGCGAGATCGACGATGCCATCCGCTTTGGCGCCGGCCTGCGCTGGTCGTTCATGGGCACCTTCCTCACCTACACCCTGGCCGGTGGCGACGCCGGCATGCGTCACTTCATGGCCCAGTTCGGCCCCGCCCTGCAACTGCCGTGGACCTACCTGCCGGCACCGGAGCTGACCGACAAACTGATCGACGATGTAGTGGACGGTACCTCGGAGCAGTTAGGCGAGCGCAGCATCGCCGCGCTGGAGCGCTATCGTGATGACACCCTGCTGGCGGTGCTGGAGGCAGTGAAGACCAGCAAGGCCGCACATGGCATGGCCTTTGGCGATTGAGGAGCAAGCAATGCCCGCACTGATCACCTACCGCACCCCAGTCCAGGAGGACTGGGTCGATTACAACGGGCACCTGCGCGATGCCTATTACCTGTTGATCTTCAGCTATGCCACCGATGCGCTGATGGAGCGTATTGGCCTGGACGCCGATGCGCGAGACCAAAGTGGGCATTCATTGTTCACCCTCGAAGCGCACATCAATTACCTGCATGAGGTAAAGCTCGGCAGCGAAGTGTGGGTGCAGACGCAGATCATCGGCTTCGATAAAAAGCGCCTGCACCTCTATCACAGCCTGCATCGCTCAGGGTTCGACGAGGCGCTGGCAGCCAGCGAACAGATGCTGCTGCACGTGGACTTGGCCGGGCCGAAATCCGCACCCTTTACAGAACTCAGCATTACCTTGCTGCAGACGCTGGACGCGCAACAGCAGGATCTCCCCGCAGCCGAGTTCGCGGGCCGTATCATGCGCTTGCCAGGCAACCCACTTACTGCAGCTCCACCTGCTTGATCTGCCGGGTCAGGCTATTTCGATGCGGTTTCATCTCCATACCGGCAGGCAGGTCGATGGCGGCCGCCGACACTCCGTAGATATTGAAGTCGCCTGCGTAGGTATGGCTGATGTAGGTATGGCGAGCGAAAGTGTTGCCTAAGTAAAGGGTTTTTTGCGGGCCCATGTTCTCAATGCGTGCCGACCAGACCTTGTGATTCCAGCTTGCCCCACAGACGTTCTCTATCAAGGTAACTCTTACCTTGGGGTCGAGGTTGAACGAGCAGCTGTCGCCGCGCATGTTCAGTTTGTCGAAGACCGTGACGCGCACGGCGTTTGCTGGCGGGTAGAAGTTCTCGACAACCTCTCTGCGCTCGTTGAAGCGACGGGCGACATCATGGTTTGCCGCTGTTCCCAGAGGAATGCCCTGATAGGTCAAGCGTGGGTTGGAGTGATAGGCAATACGCGGGCAGGAGCCACCCGAACAGTCATAGGACATTTGCGTACGAAAGCGCGGCGTGCCGGTGTACCGGTAGCCGTACATGTAGGGCGGAGCACCTGCACTGTCACCCTCTTCCCAGTTGTGCGTAGCGCCCAAATTGTGTCCCATTTCATGCGCCAATGAGCCTAGGCAGGAAACAAGCGAATGGGCGTTAGCCTTGAATGCCGGCCGCCACGCCACACCACACACCGACGATACAGTGGAATATTGGACAACCAGATCCGCCCCCAACCTTTCCCGCTCGCTCAGCACCCGGTCAGAATAGGGCTTGGCGGTACGGATATCCCCCAACTGCTGAGTATGGGTTCTCCCGGCCTCGTCGTAGTCGCCATCGTAGTAGCCCGCCAACTGATACGTGATCTGCACGTCACTGTTTTTCATGTATTGATTGGCATTGTTCAGCGCTTGGGCCAATTCAGCTTTGTAGTTGGGGTTTCTGGCCCGCCTCTGATTGGTCGTGAGGAACAGCACTCGAATCGTGCTGTGTGCTTATTGTGCAACCCTGCCTGCGGTGTTATCGCGGGCTGACGCCTTGGAGTCCACCAAGGGTTCCGCCTCAGGCGGCAGTTTGGTCTCATCTACTTGTATCAGTGCATGCAGCCCAGGGCTGATAGAAGTGAGCCGATAGCGCTTGCCTTCAACCACCACGTCCCCCACCAGCTTATCGCCCTCACGCACGAGCGACAGGTAGTAGAACGGATCATTGTCGATCTCGGATGCTGCAGTCGGATGCGCCTGCTTCCACGCCGACGGTTTGTATCCCACCCAGCCATCGATCCCTGGCGTGATGGTGGTGAAGTCGCGCAAGTTGAACTGTGCCTTCTTTCCATCAGGCAGGCTGACCGCCAGTACTTTTGTCTCTTTACTCACCAGCGCCGTATCGGCCTTTACCAAGGTGATTTCAGCATTCGCAGGGTCAGCCAAAAGCGTGGCCAAGGCACCCGTAGCGGTGCTCTGCAACGTCTTGCGGTCCTGGGTGGGTTCAAGGGTGAACAGCTGAGGAGCTGCGCTGATGGGTGCATTGAACGTCGGTTTCGATGCGGAACACCCCCACACCACAAACAACGCTGAAGCTACCAGACACGTTTTCCAGATCGCCTTTTTCATATTTTCCGCTCCTGTGGAAGCCCATCCGCCACAGCAGAGCAAAACGACAAGGTCTTCGTCATCTGGCAGAAATGTCAGGTGTATGGATGAACAGGGGCAAGAAACGGATTAAAAAACAAAAAAATAACCCCGGAAAGCCGTGAGCATCCGGGGCCAAGAGCGAGCAACATCCACTGTGAACGAGCGAGGGTGACCAAACCCTCCGTTGCGGTAGATGGCTTGAGTGTGCGCACTTCATGGCGGGGAGATTTAGCCGTAAACGACCTGTTCTTAGCCAAAGCAGTCATGCCGACATTCTGTGGTTGCGGCCCTGTCGCAGGGGACACAGAATCGGTCGTAAATCACAGCAGCACTCTCTTAGCGATAAAAGGGACAACAGCCATGATGCATGCGGATTTGATTGATCAGGACGACCTCGCCGGCCACTTGCGCGCGCGCGGTTTCGAGATTCCCGCCGGGGCCAGTGCCGAGCAGGCTTGCGAGGCGGTGGTGCGCGGTTTGACCGAGCCTAATGCACGGGCGCTGAAGGGCATGGTCGAGCAGATGTATACCGGGAGCGCGACGATCCTGCCGGCGGTGCGCCAGGCGATCGATAAACAGCTATTGCCAGCCTTGGCGAGCTTCAACAACAGGGGCTGAAACCTCACTTTGCAGGGTCTCTACCGGCCCCTTCGCGGCGATTCGACGCGAAGGGGCCGGTGCCGTATCAGAGCCTTACACTGGCAAACGTCGACTCGTTGCGCGCCTGGCTCAAAGCCGCCAACGGGCCGCTATGCGGTGCCAAGGTCAAGGCCTGCGGGATCGGCATCATCGCTACCTGCTGGGCCGTGTTGGAGCCCACGCGCTCATCACGCGGCGGGATGCCAAAGTACTCGCGGTAGCACTTGGAGAAGTGCGGCGTGGAGACAAAGCCGCACACCGAAGCCACTTCGATGATCGACATCGGCGTCTGCTTGAGCAACTGCCGTGCGCGGATCAGGCGCAGCTTCAGGTAGTAGCGCGACGGCGAGCAGTGCAGGTACTTCTGGAACAGCCGCTCGAGCTGGCGCCGCGACACCGCCACATACACCGCCAATTCGTCGAGGTCGATCGGCTCCTCGAGGTTGGCCTCCATCAGCGCGACGATTTCCTGCAGCTTTGGCTGGTTGGTGCCGAGCATGTGCTTGAGCGGCACACGCTGGTGATCCTGCTCGTTGCGAATGCGCTCGTAGACGAACATCTCGGAAATCGCCGCCGACAGCTCACGGCCGTGATCGCGGCTGATCAGGTGCAGCATCATGTCCAGCGGCGCGGTGCCGCCAGAGCTGGTGAAGCGGTTACGGTCGAGGGTGAACAAACGGGTGCTCATGTTCACCCGCGGGTAGGCCTCCTGCATGGCCGCCAGGCATTCCCAGTGCACGCTGCAATCGAAACCGTCGAGCAGCCCGGCGCAGGCCAGTGCCCAACTGCCGGTGCACACGGCGCCCAGGCGACGCGACTGACGGGCCTGCGCCTGTAGCCAGGTGACGTGTTCACGGGTGACGGTGCGCTGGATGCCGACGCCACCGCAGACGATCACCGTGTCGATTGGCGGTGCGCTGTGCATGGCCGCATCGGGGGTGATCTGCAGGCCATCGCTGGCCCAGACCTGGCCGCCATCGACGGTCAGGGTGTGCCAGCGGTAAAGCTCGCGGCCAGAAAGCTGGTTGGCCATGCGCAGCGGCTCGACGGCCGATGCCAGGGAAATGAGGGTGAAGTTGTCCAGTAGAAGAAACCCGATGGACTGGGGGGCTGTGCGGTTCTGGGTTGGGGTCCCGGAGGTGTACGACGTCATCGCGATTTCTCCTCACACAAATGCAGGGTGTGCCTCAGGCGGGCACTGATTTCTTGTTATGGCCCCTGTTTCGTGTTGCAGGGGCTTGTAACCAAACACAACGCAAACGCCGTGCCGGAACTTGAACGGCTATCCGAAAAAACCTGAAAACGACGCCTTCATCAGGCAAATCAGGCCCTTCGATCACGCCGGTCAAACTTCCAGAACCGGCGTACTAGGCGTGCTACGTGTAACTGCTGAGCACTTTGGTGACAGATGCCCCGGGGGTTGCCCAGAAACGACACTCTTAAGTGTCACCGACAATGCCCACACTCATCGCGACATCTGACGGCCGGTCATACACAAACGCCCCATAACGGGGCGTCGTGCTGCCATCAGAGCGAGATTAGCGCATCAGCATTCGATCGCGCTGACGGCCAGGCCGCCACGCGAAGTCTCTTTGTACTTGTCGTGCATGTCGGCGCCCGTATCGCGCATGGTGCGGATCACCTGGTCGAGCGAAATGAAGTGTTCGCCGTCGCCGCGCAGGGCCATCTGCACCGCGTTGATTGCCTTCACCGCAGCAATCGCGTTGCGCTCGATGCACGGCACCTGCACCAGGCCACCGACCGGGTCGCAGGTAAGCCCAAGGTTGTGTTCCAGGGCGATTTCGGCGGCGTTTTCCAGTTGTGCCGGCGTTGCCCCCAACACTTGGGCAAGGCCCGCGGCAGCCATGGCGCACGCCGAACCGACCTCGCCCTGGCAGCCGACTTCGGCACCGGAAATCGAAGCGTTCTTCTTGCACAGGATGCCCACCGCTGCGGCCCCGAGGAAGAAGTCGGTCACACTCGACTCATCCACCGCATCACTGAAGCGCATGTAGTAGTGCAACACTGCCGGGATGATGCCGGCCGCCCCGTTGGTAGGCGCGGTGACCATGCGCCCGCCGGCGGCGTTCTCTTCGTTGACCGCCAGGGCGAACAGGTTGACCCACTCCATGGCGCTCAGCGTCGAGCCGATTACATTAGGTTTGCCGACCTCCTGCAAACTGCGGTGCAGCTTGGCGGCGCGGCGGCGTACGTTGAGGCCACCGGGCAGCGTGCCTTCGTACTTCAAGCCGTTGCTGACGCAGTCCTGCATGGCTTGCCAGAGCGTGCGCAGGCCGGCGTGGATCTCTGCCTCGGTGCGCCAGACCTTCTCGTTGGCCATCATCAATTGCGACACGCTGAGGTCGTTTTGCTTGCACAGCCGCAGCAGCTCGTCGGCGCTGTTGAAATCGTAAGGCAACACCGTCTGGTCGGCATCCAGCACGCCACTGGCGGCCTGGGCGGCATCCACCACGAAACCGCCCCCTACCGAGTAGTAGGTGTCACGGTGCAGCTCGCCCTGCGCGCCCTCGGCGACCAGGGTCATGGCATTGGGGTGGTACGGCAAGTTCTCGTCCAGCAGCAGCATGTCGCGGGCCCAGACGAACTCGATGGGCAGGCGGCCGTCCAGCAGCAGGGTGTTGGTTTCGCGCAGGTCGGCGATGCGTGGGACGATCTGGGTCGGGTCGATGGCGTCAGGCCAGTCGCCCATCAGGCCCATGATGGTGGCGTTGTCGGTGCCGTGGCCGATGCCGGTGGCCGAGAGTGAACCGTAGAGCCGCACCTCGATGCGCTTGACCTGTTCCAGTTCGCCGCGCTCACGCAGCCCCTGGACAAACAGAGCGCCAGCACGCATGGGGCCGACGGTGTGGGAGCTGGAAGGCCCGACACCGATCTTGAACAGGTCGAACACGCTGATGGCCATTGTCGAATCACCTCTTGCTGGGCTTGTCTCTGCGCGCCATGCGCAGGGCGGGGCAACTGCTAGGCTGAAGCTGCGAGCCGCCATGAATGCACGCATCATCGGGCTTTTGCCTACCCCCTCGCCGTCTGCAACCGACGTACTTTTGTCCAGCTGCGCCGCGCTGTTTTTACCTGAGGTGCTGCCACCATTACGCCGCTTTCCAGTGGCCGGGTGACGCAAAAACGCGGCCGAGGGGGTGGAAAAATCCATATGCGACATCGCCCGTACTGGATACGACCCGTTGCGTACTGGATACGACCCCACCAGTAGGCGATTGCCCGGCGCTGGAGGATTATCGAAAGCGACTCGTAAAGCACGGCCACGCAACCTGCCCTCTGCAGGCCTGGTCGACCGGACCTTCAGAAAGCCCGGCGACCCATGCGAACCCGAAGACAAAATCTCAGGAGTCCATCCATGAAAGGTTCACCCTCGCTGTTGCTGGTTGCGTTGTTGTCCGCACCGATACTGGCCCAGGCCGCCGAGCCTGAGCAGTGCCAGACGGTACGTTTTTCCGATGTCGGCTGGACCGACATCACCGTGACGACAGCCACCACAAGCGTTGTGCTCGAAGCCCTGGGTTACAAGACCCACACCACCATGATCTCGGTACCGGTGACCTACAAGTCGCTGGCCACCGGCAAGGACCTGGACGTGTTTCTCGGCAACTGGATGCCGACCATGGAGAACGACATCAAGCAGTACCGCGACGCCGGCACCGTCGAGACCGTGCGCGCCAACCTGGAAAACGCCAAGTACACCCTGGCCGTACCCCAGGCGCTGTACGACAAGGGCCTGAAGGATTTTGCCGACATCCCCAACTTCAAGCAGGAACTGGACGGCAAGATCTACGGCATCGAACCGGGCAACGACGGCAACCGCACCATCCAGAGCATGATCGACAAGAACGCCTTCGGCCTGAAGGACGCCGGTTTCAAGATCGTGCAATCCAGCGAAGCAGGCATGCTGTCGCAGGTTGACCGGGCGCAGAAACGTGGCGAGCCGTTGGTGTTCCTGGGCTGGGAACCGCACCCGATGAACACCCGCTTCAAGATGCAGTACCTGAAAGGCGGGGACGACTACTTTGGCCCCGATTTCGGCAAGGCAACCGTATTGACCAACACCCGCAAGGGCTACGTGCAGGAATGCAGCAACGTTGGCCAACTGCTCAAGAACCTGTCGTTCGAGCTCAAGGATGAAAGCACCATGATGGGCTATGTCCTGGACGACAAGATGAAACCCGAAGCAGCCGCCAAGAAGTGGCTCAAAGACAACCCCGGCAAGCTGGATACCTGGCTGGCCGGCGTGACCACCGTTGATGGCAAACCCGGCCTTGAGGCGGCCAAGGCCAAGCTCGCGCAGTAACGAACCACGCAATAGCGCTACCTCGGGGCGGGACCGTGCCCGCCCCGGACTGATTTCAATCTTTGCAGGTGGAAGCTCGCTATCATGCTTATCGATCAGAAAATACCCCTGGGCCAGTACATCGCGTCGTTCGTCGAATGGCTGACCCAGAATGGCGCCGATTATTTCGACGCCATCGCGCAAGGCCTGGAGTTCATGATTCATGGCGTCACCAGCGCCCTGACCTGGTTCAACCCATTCGTCCTCATCGCCCTGTTCGCCGCCCTGGCGCACCTCATCCAGCGCAAGTGGGCGCTGACCGCATTCGTCGCCCTATCGTTCCTGCTGATCCTCAACCTGGGCTACTGGCAGGAGACCATGGAAACCCTGGCGCAGGTGACATTCGCCACGGTGGTCTGCGTGGCCTTCGGTGTGCCGCTGGGCATCCTCGCCGCGCATAAACCGATGTTCTATACCGCCATGCGCCCGGTGCTCGACCTGATGCAGACGGTGCCAACCTTCGTTTACCTGATCCCGACCCTGACCCTGTTCGGCCTGGGCGTGGTCCCGGGGCTGATCTCGACGGTGGTGTTCGCCATTGCCGCGCCGATTCGCCTCACCTACCTGGGCATCTGCGATGTGCCACAAGAGCTGCTCGACGCCGGCAAGGCCTTTGGCTGCTCGCGTCGCCAGCTGCTGACCCGCATCGAACTGCCGCACGCGATGCCGAGCATCGCCGCCGGTGTGACCCAGTGCATCATGCTGTCGCTGTCGATGGTGGTGATCGCGGCCCTGGTGGGCGCCGATGGCCTGGGCAAACCTGTGGTCAACGCACTGAACACCGCCGATATCTCCCTGGGCTTCGAAGCGGGCCTGGCGATCGTGCTGCTGGCGATCATGCTCGACCGTATCTGCAAGCAACCGGAAGTCACGGTAAGGGGTGAAGCATGAGCATCATTCGTTTCGAAGACGTCGACGTCATCTTCTCCAATAAACCGCGCGAGGCACTTTCGCTGCTCGACCAGGGCAAGACCCGTGAGCAGATCCTCAAGCAGACCGGCCTGGTGGTGGGTGTCGAAAAAGCCAACCTGGACATCGAGAAAGGCGAGATCTGCGTGCTCATGGGCTTGTCCGGTTCGGGCAAGTCGAGCCTGCTGCGCTGCATCAACGGCCTGAACACCGTCAGCCGCGGCAAGCTGTTCGTCGAGCATGAAGGCAAGCACATCGACATTGCCCACTGCACCCCGGCAGAGCTGAAGATGATGCGCACCAAGCGCATCGCCATGGTGTTCCAGAAGTTCGCCCTGATGCCCTGGCTGACCGTGCGCGAGAACATCAGCTTTGGCCTGGAGATGCAGGGCCGCCCAGAGAAGGAGCGGCGCAAGCTGGTTGACGAGAAGCTCGAACTGGTGGGCCTGACCCAATGGCGCAACAAGAAGCCCGATGAGCTGTCGGGTGGCATGCAGCAGCGTGTGGGCCTGGCCCGGGCGCTGGCGATGGATGCCGACATCCTGCTGATGGACGAACCGTTCTCGGCGCTCGACCCGCTGATCCGCCAGGGCCTGCAGGACGAACTGCTGGAGCTGCAACGCAAGCTGAACAAGACCATCGTGTTCGTCAGCCACGACCTGGACGAAGCGCTGAAACTGGGCAGCCGTATCGCGATCATGAAGGACGGCCGGATCATCCAGTACAGCAAGCCCGAGGAGATCGTGCTCAACCCCGCGGACGACTATGTGCGCACCTTCGTTGCCCACACCAACCCGCTCAACGTGCTGTGCGGGCGCAGCCTGATGCGCAGCCTGGACAACTGCAAACGGGTCAATGGGTCGGTGTGCCTGGACCCGGGTATCGACTCATGGCTGGACATTGGCGAAGGCGGCTTGCTCAAACGTGCACGCCAAGGCCAGAACGGCCTGGATATGCAGAATTGGGCGCCAGGGCAGAATGTAGAACTGCTGGAGCGCAGGCCTACGGTGGTGCACGCCGATATCGGCATGCGTGAGGCGCTGCAGATTCGTTATCAGACGGGCAACAAGCTGGTGCTGCAGGATAACGACAAGGTGGTGGGGATTCTTGGGGATACCGAGCTTTATCACGCGTTGTTGGGCAAGAACCACGGGTGATGCTGTTGGGGCCGCTGTGCGGCCCTTTCGCGACGCAAGGCCGCGCCTACAGGGACTGCGCTGCTCATGAACCTGTGGGAGCGGGCTTGCCCCGCAAATGGGCTGCAAAGCAGCCCCAAGCAATGGATCAGCGAACGACGATCCCGCGCGAAGCCATGTAGGCCTTGGCCTCCGGCACCGTGTACTCGCCAAAGTGGAAGATACTGGCCGCCAGCACCGCGCTGGCATGCCCTTCCACAATCCCGTCAGCCAGGTGCTGCAGGTTACCCACCCCACCCGAAGCGATCACCGGAATACCCAGCGCATCGCTGATGGCCCGGGTAACCCCCAGGTCAAAGCCGTTCTTCATGCCGTCCTGGTCCATGCTGGTCAGCAGGATCTCGCCGGCACCCAGGCCTTCCATCTTCTTCGCCCACTCCACGGCATCCAACCCGGTCGGCTTGCGCCCGCCGTGGGTGAAGATTTCCCAGCGCGGTGCTTCACCGGGTGCGGACACCTTCTTGGCATCGATGGCGACCACGATGCACTGCGAACCGAAACGGTCTGCCGCCTCGCCCACGAACTCCGGGTTGAACACTGCGGCGGTGTTGATCGAGACCTTGTCGGCACCGGCGTTGAGCAGGTTACGGATGTCCTGCACAGTGCGCACGCCACCGCCCACGGTCAGCGGGATGAACACCTGGCTGGCCATGCGCTCGACGGTATGCAGCGTGGTATCGCGGCCATCGACGCTGGCGGTGATGTCGAGGAAGGTGATTTCGTCGGCACCCTGCTCGTTGTAGCGACGGGCGATTTCCACCGGGTCGCCGGCATCACGGATGTTCTCGAACTTGACGCCCTTGACCACACGGCCGTTGTCCACGTCCAGGCAAGGGATGATGCGTTTAGCTAAAGCCATGACTTCTCCTGGAACGGCAGCTTCAAGCTTCGAGCTTCAAGCTGCAAGAGAACAGCCTATCGCGGTCTGGCCTTTCTCTTGCGGCTTACAGCTTACAGCTTGCCGCTGCTCTTAATAGTTGTCGCAGAAGGCCTGGGCCTCGGCGACATCGAGGGTGCCTTCGTAGATGGCACGGCCGGTGATGGCGCCGATGATGCCTGGGGCCTTGGCGTCCAGCAGGGCCTTGATATCGCCCAGGTTGTGGATGCCGCCGGACGCGATCACCGGAATGCGCGTGGCTTCGGCCAGGGCTTTGGTGAAGGGCACGTTGCAGCCCTGCATCATGCCGTCCTTGGCGATGTCGGTATAGACGATCGCCGACACACCATCGGCCTCGAAGCGCTTGGCCAGGTCGATGACCTGAACAGTGCTGACTTCAGCCCAGCCGTCGGTGGCAACGAAGCCGTCCTTGGCGTCCAGGCCAACGATGACCTTGCCCGGGAACGCCTTGCAGGCCTCGGCAACGAACGCTGGCTGCTTGACCGCCTTGGTGCCGATGATGACGTAGCTGACACCCGCCTTGACGTAGTGCTCGATGGTTTCCAGCGAGCGGATGCCGCCGCCGATCTGGATCGGCAGGGTCGGGTAACGCTTGGCGATGGCGGTCACCACTTCGCCGTTGACCGGCTGGCCTTCGAAGGCGCCGTTGAGGTCGACCAGGTGCAGGCGGCGGCAGCCACCCTCGACCCACTTGGCGGCCATGCTCACCGGGTCGTCGGAAAATACCGTGGAGTCTTCCATGCGGCCCTGGCGCAGGCGCACGCAAGCACCGTCCTTCAGATCGATAGCGGGGATAATCAGCATCTTGGGAACCTGTCTATTTGTTGGGTTTCAGGGCTTCTCGAGTGCCCACAGGTCGCTCTCGATGCTCTCGAACCGCTCCTTGAGGTGCAGCTGAACATCGGCAATCGCCCTGTTGTAGTAATGGGGTGCAATCTCTTTGCTGAACAGGTCGAGGACCTCGGCCACTTCGAACGAGCCCAGCTGCAACTCGAAACGGTCTTCGAGAAAGCGCTTGAGGGTGTCGAGCGCCTCGCGCTCCTGCTCGGCGGCCAGGGTGATGACCGGGGCCTTGGTCTTCGCTCTGCTCATTTACCAGCGCCCGTCCCAGGCGACGAAGTTCTGCAGCAACTGCAGGCCATGGGTATGGCTCTTCTCCGGGTGGAACTGCACGGCAAAGCGCGAACCGTCGGCCAGCGCGGCGGCGAAGTCGACGCCATAGTGGCCGCGACCGACCACCTGGGCCGGCTTGCCAGCATCGATGTAGTAGCTGTGCACGAAGTAGAAGCGCGCGCGGTCAGGGATGTCGTGCCACAACGGGTGATGGATGGTCTGGCTGACTTCGTTCCAGCCCATGTGCGGCACCTTCAGGTGCTCGCCATCTTCTTGCAGGCCCTTGCCGAAGAAACGCACCTGGCCGGGGAACAGGCCGATGCAGTCGACGCCGTTGTTTTCTTCGCTGTGTTCGAGCAGCGCTTGCATACCGACACAGATGCCCAGGAACGGGCGGTCCTGGCTGACCTCGCGCACCAGGCTGTCAAAGCCCAGGCGGCGGATTTCGGCCATGCAGTCGCGTATCGCACCCACGCCAGGGAACACCACACGGTCGGCCTCGCGGATCACCGCAGCGTCGCTGGTAACCAGGACTTTGCCAGCACCGACGTGCTCGAGTGCCTTGGCCACCGAGTGCAGGTTGCCCATGCCATAGTCGATTACGGCTACCGTTTGCATTTACAGGCATCCCTTGGTGGAAGGCATCTGCCCGGCCATGCGCTCGTCCAGCTCCACGGCCATGCGCAGGGCGCGACCGAAGGCCTTGAACACGGTCTCGATCTGGTGGTGGGTGTTGTGGCCACGCAGGTTGTCGATGTGCAGGCTCACCAAGGCATGGTTGACGAAGCCCTGGAAGAACTCCTGGAACAGGTCGACATCGAAGCCGCCGACGCTGGCGCGGGTGTACGGCACATGCATCTGCAGGCCTGGGCGGCCGGAAAAATCGATGACCACGCGCGACAGCGCTTCATCCAGCGGGACATAGGCGTGGCCGTAGCGGCGGATGCCTTTCTTGTCACCGATGGCCTGGGCGAATGCCTGGCCCAGGGTGATACCGACGTCTTCGACGGTATGGTGATCGTCGATGTGCAGGTCACCCTTGCACTCGATGTCCAGATCGATCAGCCCATGCCGGGCGATCTGGTCGAGCATGTGTTCAAGGAAAGGCACACCGATATCAAATCGGGCCTTGCCGCTGCCATCTAGGTTGATCGAGGCCTTTACCTGGGTTTCCAGGGTATTGCGCTCGACGGAAGCCTTACGTTCGACCATCACCAGCTCCGCAAAATCATTGGGCGAAAAGGGTTCCATTATAGGCCCAGAACGCGCCAGCTTGAAACGCGGATGACATATGGCAGGGCAAGCAATTGCGGGGGCCGGATGCTGTTACAGGTCTATACAAGCAGGGATCCTGGGGCTGCTTTGCAGCCCCAGGCCCACCCTCAATGGAACAGCACAGCCGTCTTCTGCAGGGTAATCCACACGCCCCACGCCAACGGCACTACCACCGCCGCCCAAGCCAGCAGTACCCACGGCAAGCTCCCGGGCGCCGCATGCCACTCCAGCGACCGCGCACCCTCGGCGCCCTTGTCATGGCTCAACGCACGTTCGGCAGCCAGTTGCGCGTCGCTCATGAAGTACTTGTCTGCCACCGGCCGAATCAGCATGTTGCAGATGAACCCCAGCACCAGCAGCCCAGAGAGGATGTAAAGGGTCATGTCGTAAGCCGCCGCCCGTTCCACGCCCGCCGCCAGCTGAGACTCACGCAGGTAGGTGATCAGCACCGGCCCAAGCACACCCGCCGCCGCCCAGGCGGTCAGCAGGCGCCCATGAATCGCACCGACCATCTGTGTGCCGAACAGGTCGGCCAGGTACGCCGGCACCGTGGCAAAGCCACCGCCGTACATCGACAGGATGATGCAGAACGCCGCCACGAACAGCGCCACGTTGCCCAGGTGGCCCATGTTCGGCACCAGGCTGTAGAGGCCAACGCCCAGGGCGAAGAAGGCGAAGTAGGTGTTTTTGCGCCCGATGTAGTCAGAGAACGATGCCCAGAAGAAGCGCCCGCCGATGTTGAACAGGCTCAGCAAGCCGGTGAAACCTGCGGCGATCGCTGCAATCTGCGCCAGCTGCGCGGCATTCAACTCGCTGAAACGCAGCTCGTTGCCCAGCAACTTGCCGGCGAACACTTCCTGCAACAGCGGCGACGCCATGCCGAGAATACCGATGCCCGCCGAGACGTTCAGGCACAGCACCAACCACACCAGTGCGAACTGCGGGGTTTTCCAGGCAACGCTGACGTGCACATGGCGGTCGGTGACCATGCCATTGCCGGCCTTTTTCGCCGGCGCCGTCCAGCCCTCGGGCTTCCAGCCGGTCGGTGGCACGCGGTAACCCAGCGCGCCCGCCGACATGAACACGAAGTAGATCGCCGCCATGACCACGAAGCTCTGCCATACGCCAACATCCTGCGCGCTGCCGAAGTGGCCCATCAGCGCGGTCGCCAGCGGTGCACCTACCATCGCGCCGCCGCCGAAGCCCATGATCGCCATACCGGTGGCCATGCCGCGTTTGTCCGGGAACCACTTGATCAGGGTCGAGACCGGCGAGATGTAACCCAGGCCCAGGCCGATACCGCCAATCACGCCTGAGCCCAGCCACATCAGCCACAGCTGATGGGTCTTCACGCCAATCGCCGAAATCAGCATACCGCCGCACCAGCACACAGCCGATACCAGCCCGGCCTTGCGCGGCCCGGCGTGTTCCAGCCAGCCACCCAGCACCGCCGCCGAGCAACCGAGGAACACGAAGAACAGCGTGTAGATCCAGCTCAGCATCGAAATCGGCCAGTCACACTCGGCACTGAACAGGCGGGCGATGAAGCCCATGTCGGCCGAGCAGGCGACCGGGGCGGTGATGCCGATGGCTTGCGACAGCGGCAACCAGAACACCGAAAAGCCGTAGGCCATGCCGATACACAAGTGGATAGCCAGGGCCGCCGGTGGTACCAGCCAGCGGTTGAAGCCCGGGCGGGCGATGATGCGCTCCTTAGACAGGAAGCTCGGCGCGCCGGCCAAGGTGCCCGCCGTGACGGTACTGCTCATGGGTTTTATCCTTTGTTATTGGGCCTGGACTGGGCAAGCGAACCGCGACAATGGGTCGCGGGCACACAAAAAACGGCGCAAGGTTACCAGCATCAGGTGGCATGAAAGCAATCTGATATCGTGGATTTTTCAGTCGCTGAAACGGTACGAGCGGGCTCGCCCAATCCTGTGGGAGCGGGCTGCCTCCGCGAAGAGGCCGGCCGACGAAAGCCGCACAATCTGAGCCATTCGTAGGTAAATGCCCTGTATCTCTTGTCGGATACGCAGATATAAGCACTGCGGCGCTATACTCTGCCGCTGAATTTCAAACTGGACTACAAGGACTCGCCCATGAAAGCGTTCGGCAAAATCCTGGGACTGGGGCTTCTCGGGTTGCTGCTGATCATCGTGGCGCTGGGCTTCGCCCTGACCCACCTCTTCGATCCCAACGACTATAAAGACGAGATTCGCCAGCTGGCGCGCGACAAGGCTCATGTCGAGCTGACCCTCAACGGTGATATCGGCTGGAGCCTGTTCCCGTGGCTGGGCCTGGAGCTGCACGAAGCAAGCATCGCTACCTTGAACAAGCCCAAGGAGCCGTTTGCCGACCTGCAGATGCTCGGTTTGTCGGTGCGTGTGCTGCCGCTGCTGCGCCGTGAGGTGCAGATGAGCGATGTGCGCGTCGAAGGCCTGAACCTGACCCTGGCCCGTGACGAACACGGCCACGGCAACTGGGAAGACATCGGCAAGCCATTGCCGGCTCAGAACGACGCGCCGGCCACCACACCGGCCCAGCCGTCGACCGAGCAGGCACCGGCACAAGCCGAAAGCGGCAGCGAGCGTGCGGTCAAACTCGACATCGACAGCCTGACCGTGAACAACGCCCGCGTGCAGTACACCGATGCCAAGAGTGGGCAAAGCTACAGCGCCGAAAGCATCCAGCTGAGCACCGGCCCGGTCCACGAAGGGGCGAACATTGCGCTCAAGGCCAGTGCATTCCTGAGTGCCAGCCAGCCGAACATCAAGGCACGCACCGAGCTTGCCGGCGAGCTGCGTTTCGATCGCAAGCTCAAGCGCTACAACTTCGAAGACATGCGCTTGTCGGGCGAAACCTCGGGCGAACCGCTGGCCGGCAAGACCGTGACCTTCGCCGCCCAGGGCCAGCTGCTGGTCGACCTGGCGGCCAATGTGGCCTCGTGGAACGGCCTGAAAATCTCGGCCAACCAGCTGCGTGCGCTGGGCGAGCTGAACCTGCGCGAGCTGGACAAGGCACCGCAACTGAGCGGCGGCCTGTCCATCGCCCAGTTCGACCTGCGCAGCTTCCTCGACGGCGTCGGCCACCCGCTGCCCGCCACCAACGACCCGGCTGCCTTCACCAAGCTGGAACTGGTCACCCGCCTGCAGGGCACACCAAACAGCCTGGCCCTGGCCGACCTGGCGGTGAAGCTGGACGACAGCACCTTCACCGGCCGCGTAGCCGTCGAAGACTTCGCCAAGCAAGCCCTGCGCCTGCAACTCAAGGCCGATACCTTCGACGCCGACCGCTACCTGCCGGCCAAGAGCGAAGAAGCCAAGGGCGCTACCGCCGCCCGCCAGGCCGAGGTCAAGCAACAGGAAGCCAGCGCCGTGGCCGGTGCCGGCAGCTCACCGCTGCCCAACGCCCCGACCCAGGTCGCCTGGAGTGACGACAAGCTGCTGCCGGTGGATCGCCTGCGCGCCCTCGACCTGCAGGCCGACCTGGCATTCGGCGCGCTGACCCTGGACAAACTGCCCATTCAGGACGCCCAGCTCAAGGCCACCGGCCAAGGCGGCCTGGTGACCCTGCAGACCCTGCGCGGCGAGCTGTACAACGGCACCTTCGAGGCCAAGGGCACTGTCGATGTACGCCCCGCCGTGCCGCAGCTTGGCGTCAGTACCAAGATCGACCGGGTACCGGTGGAGCACTTCATCAAGACCGAGGGCAAGGAGCAGACGCCACCGGTCAAAGGCCTGCTGACCCAGACCAGCGACCTGACCGCCACCGGCAACAGCCAGAAGGCACTGGTCGATACCCTCAATGGCAACGCCAACTTCACCATCAACGACGGCGTGCTGGTCAATGCCAACCTGGAACAGCAACTGTGCCAGGCCATCGCCACGCTCAACCGCAAAGCGCTCAGCGGCGAGCCGCGCGGCAAGGACACGCCCTTCCAGGAACTGCGCGGCAGCCTGGTGGTGCGCAATGGCGTAGCCAGCAACCCAGACCTCAAGGCACGCATCCCGGGCCTGACCGTCAACGGCCACGGCGATGTCGACCTGCGCGTACTGGGCATGGACTACAACGTTGGCGTGATCGTCGAGGGCGACCAGCGTGCCATGCCGGACCCGGCCTGCCAGGTCAACCAGCGCTATGTCGGTGTTGAAGTGCCGCTGCGCTGCCGCGGCCCACTGGAGCTTGGCGCCAAGGCCTGCCGCCTGGACCAGGATGGCCTGGGCAAGGTCGCCGCGAAACTGGCCGGCAACCGCCTGAAAGACAAGATCGATGAAAAACTCGAAGAGAAACTCGGAGACAAAGTGAGCCCGGAAGTAAAAGACGCGCTCAAGGGGCTGTTCAAGCGATGAGCCCCGAGCAGTTCTCCAGCGCCGTGCTGGACTGGTATGACGAGCACGGCCGACACGACCTGCCCTGGCAACAGGGCATCACCCCATACCGGGTGTGGGTGTCGGAAATCATGCTGCAGCAGACCCAGGTCAGCACCGTGCTCAACTACTTCGACCGCTTCATGCAGGCCCTGCCCACCGTGCAGGCGCTGGCCGAGGCGCCGGAGGACGAGGTGCTGCACCTGTGGACGGGCCTGGGCTATTACACCCGCGCCCGCAACCTGCAAAAGGCCGCGAAGATCGTCGTCGAGCAGCATGGCGGCGAGTTTCCGCGCAGCGTCGAGCAACTGACCGAACTGCCGGGCATCGGCCGCTCCACCGCCGGTGCCATCGCCAGCATCAGCATGGGCATCCGCGCGCCGATCCTGGACGGCAACGTCAAGCGCGTGTTGGCCCGCTACACCGCCCAGGCCGGCTACCCTGGCGAGCCCAAGGTGGCCAACCAGCTGTGGGCCAGCGCCGAGCGCTTCACCCCGCTGACACGCGCCAACCACTACACCCAGGCGATGATGGACATGGGCGCCACGCTGTGTACCCGCAGCAAGCCCAGCTGCCTGATCTGCCCGCTGCAGCGTGGCTGCGAAGCGCACCTGCACGGCGAAGAAACCCGCTACCCAGAGCCCAAGCCACGCAAGGCGCTGCCGCAACGCCGGACGCTGATGCCACTGCTGGCCAACCACGAAGGCGCGATCCTGCTATACCGTCGCCCTTCCAGCGGCCTGTGGGGCGGTTTGTGGAGCCTGCCGGAGCTTGAGAACATCGAGCAGCTCGACGACCTCGCCTACCAGCACGGCCTGCGCCTGGCTGGCAGCCAAGCCCTGGATGGCCTGACCCACACCTTCAGCCATTTCCAGCTGGCGATCGAACCTTGGCTGGTACGGGTCGACCCGGTCGGCCAGCACGTGGCCGAGCCCGACTGGCTCTGGTATAACCTCGCCACCCCGCCGCGCCTGGGCCTCGCCGCCCCGGTCAAGAAATTGCTCAAACGCGCGGCCGACGAACTGATTGCAGGAGACGCCCGATGACCCGCACCGTGATGTGCCGCAAGTACAAAGAAGAACTCCCAGGCCTGGAGCGCCCGCCCTACCCCGGCGCCAAGGGCCAGGACATCTTCGATCACATCTCGCAGAAGGCCTGGGCCGACTGGCAGAAGCACCAGACCATGCTGATCAACGAAAAGCGCCTGAACATGATGAATGGCGAGGACCGCAAGTTCCTCCAGGCCGAAATGGACAAGTTTTTCGCCGGCGAAGATTATGCCCAGGCGGAAGGCTACGTTCCGCCGGCCGAATGACCCCAGAAAACGTAAGCGACGGAATTAATTTAAAATTTTTTCAAAAAGTCGTTGACGGACGGTCTGGAAATCTATTTAATTCACCTCGTCGCCCAGATAGCTCAGTCGGTAGAGCAGAGGATTGAAAATCCTCGTGTCGGCGGTTCGACTCCGTCTCTGGGCACCACCTTCAGCTTCTGGTGGTTGCAAAGTTACCCGAAGCGACAACAAGAAACCCGCCAAGTGCGGGTTTTTTGTTGTCTGCGATTTTTGTGTCAGGATCGGCTCGCGAGCCTCGAAAGTTTGGGATGCCGGGTTTGTCATGGCATCTGTAGCGCTCGATCTCACAGGCGCAGAAAATTCTAGGGGAACGTGCATATCACAACCCGCCACCACCGCCACGTTGACCAACATCAAAAAGCCACCCATCGCTCACCCTTAAAATGCCAGGTGGACATTCGACTACCCGCAAGGACTTCCATGAGCGAAGAATCCACCCTCCTGCTCCCCGCCCCCAGCGAACCCACCCCCACTGCGCCGCGCCCGCGCCGGCCACGTCAGCGCAAGCCCGAACCCGCGATTACCCGGATCAGCCAGCAACCCGCCGCACTTGAAGTGGCCACGGCGCCCAAAGGCAGCAACGAAGACAGCACCCGCGCACGCTTGCCTGCCAGCTACCCGTATCGCACCCGCCTGCACCGCCAGGAATACGAGAAGACCAAGCATGCCCTGCAGATCGAACTGCTGAAGGTGCAGAGCTGGGTAAAAGAAACCGGCCAGCGCGTGGTGATTCTGTTCGAAGGCCGCGACGCGGCGGGCAAAGGCGGCACCATCAAGCGTTTCATGGAGCACCTCAACCCGCGCGGCGCGCGGATCGTCGCGCTGGAGAAGCCTTCCGAACAAGAGAAAGGCCAGTGGTACTTCCAGCGCTACATCCAGCACCTGCCGACGGCGGGTGAAATGGTCTTCTTCGACCGCTCCTGGTACAACCGCGCCGGGGTCGAGAAGGTGATGGACTTCTGCACCCCGCTGCAGTACCTGGAGTTCATGCGCCAGGCACCCGACCTTGAGCGCATGCTGTGCAACAGCGGCATCCTGCTGTTCAAGTACTGGTTCTCGGTGAACCGCGAGGAACAGCTACGGCGCTTCATCTCACGCCGCGACGACCCGCTCAAGCACTGGAAGCTGTCGCCCATCGACATCAAGTCGCTGGATAAGTGGGACGACTACACCGCAGCCAAGGAGGCGATGTTCTTCCATACCGATACGGCCGATGCGCCATGGACGGTGATCAAGTCCGATGACAAGAAGCGCGCACGCATCAACTGCATCCGCCACTTCCTGCATTCGCTGGATTACCCGGGCAAGGACCCGGCTGTGGCACATGCCCCGGACCCCATGCTGGTAGGGCGCGCATCACGCGACTTCGAAGAGGACGAGACGCCAGCCACCGCCCACTGAAAGGGGCAATCAGAAGTTGGCCATGGCGCTGCAGTATTCAGCCTTGGTGGTCTTCACCGGCTGCTCTACGCCCAGCTGGCGCAGCTCGACGCCACAAGCGTTGTAGCCGCGCACCACCACTTCGTAATCGGCGCCTTTTTGCGGCACGAAATAGAACATGCCCAGGCAATTGGTGACGCTGTTGTAGCTACTGCGCCCGCCGTCGAGAAAGTGCAAGGTGAACGGTTTGCCGGCCGGCACCAGCACTTCGCTGACCGCATCGCCCGCCGCCACAGGGGCGCTGGCAGGCATGCCCAGGGTTTCGCCATTGCGGTCGGCGAAGCCCTCCTTGGGCACTGCAATCACCCCTGCCCCGGGGCTGTACCAGTCGACGCAATCCTTGCCCGGCACAGCGCGCACCATGCCATCGGCAATCACCCGCAGGCGTGCGGTATCGCCCGACGTCGGCGAGCCATACGGGGTGTTGAACGACTTGACGGCGGCAATGTTGCCGCAGCCGGACAGCGCCACAGCCAGCAGGCCAAGCGAGATCGCTGTTTTCATCCGTGAATTCCTCATGAGTGGGTACCGGACATCCGGCAACCTGCCTAGGACCCTCGCTTGCCGCTTGGGTTTCGCAGGCAAGTACGATTCAATACGCGCACTTTTTCAGGCACCCCCAAGGACCTACCCATGGCCACCCCTACCAAGCAACAGAAACGCGCCAAACGCGCCGCCAGCAAGGCCAAGCAGAACCGCATGGTGCGCAGCGGCCAGACGGTCAAAGCCAGCGCCGGTGACAGCGCCAGCATCGAGCAGGTGTTCAACAAGGCCATGGAGTCGGACAGCTACAAAGAGCTGTTCGACAAGATGAAGGCGGCACAGGAAACCAGCCTGGTCGCGATGATCTCGGTGTTCCTGGTCGACCCGCTGCTGACCCTGGTACTCAAAGGCCACAAGGAAGAGCACGCCACCGACTACATCGTGCTGGTGTTTACCGCCTACCGCACCTGGCTCGATGGCGCCGACGAAGACACCACCATGGCCTGGCTGGAAAGCGACGCGTTCCAGGAAGCCTATATCACCGCTTCCGAAGTGGTGGCCAAGCAACAGCAGAAGCTGTACGGCTGACCTGCGAAAAGGCCAGACAAACAAAAAGGCCGCACCCAACACAGGGCGCGGCCTTTTCATTCATAGCAGCGCAGATCAGTTATCCAGCGCCACCCGCCCAGCCGCTTCGCGCTTGCGATGCACCAGCAGCCCTGCGGCCACCACACCAATGCTCAGCAAGGCAGTCGCGATGATCTCGGCACGGTGATCTTCACGCAGCCCCATCACCACCAGCACCGCAATGATGAAGGCAATGGTCGCCCAGGTCAGGCCCGGGAACAGCCACATCTTGAAGTCGATCTTCTCGCCACGCGCTTCACGCTGGCTGCGCATGCGCAGTTGCGAAATAGCGATCACCAGGTACACCAGCAGCGCGATGGCGCCGGAGCTCGCCAGCAGGAACTCGAACACCTGGGCCGGCGCAACGAAGTTGGCGAACACGCAGAGGAAGGCCGCGGCAGTGGACAACAGTACCGCCCAGTGCGGGGTGCCCGCCTTGGTGGTGCGCTGTGCAACAGCCGGCGCATCGCCACGTTTGCTCAGCGAGAACAGCATGCGCGAAGAGGTGTACAGCGCCGAGTTGAGGCAACTGGTCACGGCGATCAGCACGACGATGTCGACGATCAGCTTGGCATTCGGCACGCCGATGCGGCTCAGCACGGTCTGGTAGGAACCCAGTTCCGCCAGGGCCGGGTCGTTCCACGGCACCAGCGCCACGACCAGGAAGATCGACACCAGGTAGAACAGACAGATACGCCAGATCACCGAGTTGGTGGCGCGGCTGATCTGCTTGCCCGGGTCCTTGGACTCGGCAGCGGCGATGGTGACGATTTCGGTGCCCATGAACGAGAACATGGTGGTCAGCATGGCGGCCAGCACCGCGCCCAAGCCGTTGGGCATGAAGCCCTGGGTGTCGAACAGGTGGCTGACACCGCTCACCTGGCTGCCCGGCGCCAGGCCGAACATGGCCACGCAGCCCACCACGATGAAGCCGATGATCGCCAGCACCTTGAGCAGGGCGAACCAGAATTCGAACTCGCCGTAGTTCTTCACGCTGCACAAGTTGGTCAGGGTCAGCACCAGCGTGATGATCAAGGAGAAGGCCCACAGATCAACAGCAGGGAACCAGGCATGCAGAATGGCTGCGGCCGCGTTGGCTTCCAGCGGGATCACCAGCACCCAGAACCACCAGTACAGCCAGCCGATGGTGAAGCCGGCCCAACGCCCGATGGCGCGGTCGGCATACGTCGAGAAGGAGCCCGTGTCAGGCGAGGCAATGGCCATTTCGCCCAGCATGCGCATGACCAGCACCACCAGCGTACCGGCAGCCGCGTAGGCCATCAGTACGGCAGGCCCTGCGGCCGCAATGGCGTGGCCGGAACCCACGAACAGACCGGCGCCAATTACGCCAGCGATGGACAGCATGGTGACATGCCGCGATTTGAGCCCCTGAGCGAGGTCGTTGGAATTGTTACCGCTCATAAAACTACCTTTGTAAGGAGTGGACCACGCCGACTACGGGAACGAAGCGCGCCTGGGGTTGTTTAGGCGTCGCTGCAATCGGCGGTTTCCCAGTGGCAATAAGCGAGCCAGTTGCTGAATGCATTCGTCAGAAATCTCTGGCAACCATTAAGGGCGCGGCTTGCAGGGCTTTCGGCCATGCTTTGACCGAAAGGTCGCCAAAACCACCTTCCAAGTCGGGATTACGGAAATACCCACTTACAAACGCACCAAAGGTGCTCCCAGGTAACACCTTTGCACCGTTGCAATGCAAAAAAGTACAACCTCAAGGTACAACCCATTACCCACGTTCACCCTTTTGCAGGTAAACCGATTACCAACCCTGTGCCGGCGGGTTTACCCGCGAATGGTCCAAAACCGCTTCCAAGAGCGGGCCAAAGCTGGCACCATCGCGCCTTTTTTCATCAAGGCTCTGGTGTTGGGCTAGACCTTCGCGGTCATCCTCGCGACGTTGCACTGCAGCGATGCGACAATCTGCCCCGACAGCGACCCGAGCCCCTAGCGACCCTGTTGGCCGCCTAATGCCGCTATGCTAGCTTGGCGCACGCCAGGAAGGCCGCCAACAGCTGGGAACGCACCCGAACACATGAGGACCGCACATGGCCCAGGCCACGCCCGCGCTGGAAATCCGCAATCTGCACAAACGCTACGGCGAGCAGGAAATTCTCAAGGGCATTTCGCTGACCGCGCGCGATGGTGACGTGATCTCCATCCTGGGGTCGTCCGGTTCCGGCAAGTCCACTCTGCTGCGCTGCATCAACCTGCTCGAAAACCCGCACCAGGGCGAAATCCTGGTCGCCGGCGAATCGCTCAAGCTCAAGGCCGCCAAAAACGGTGACCTGATCGCCGCCGACAACCGCCAGATCAACCGCCTGCGCAGCGAGATCGGCTTCGTCTTCCAAAACTTCAACCTGTGGCCGCACATGTCGATCCTCGACAACATCATCGAGGCCCCGCGCCGCGTGCTCGGCCAAAGCAAGGCCGAGGCCATCGAAGCCGCAGAAGCCTTGCTGAACAAGGTTGGCATCTACGACAAGCGCCACAGCTACCCCGCCCAGCTTTCCGGTGGCCAGCAACAGCGCGCCGCCATTGCCCGTACCTTGGCCATGAGGCCCAAGGTCATCCTGTTCGACGAGCCGACCTCGGCGCTCGATCCGGAAATGGTCCAGGAAGTGCTAAACGTTATCCGCGCATTGGCCGAAGAAGGCCGTACCATGCTGCTGGTGACGCACGAGATGAACTTTGCCCGCCAGGTGTCCAGTGAAGTGGTTTTCCTGCACCAGGGCCTGGTTGAAGAGCAAGGATCGCCGCAGCAGGTCTTCGAGAACCCGACCTCGGCGCGTTGCAAGCAATTCATGTCCAGCCACCGCTAACGGAGCAACACGAATGCAGACCTATAAGAAATTCCTCCTGGCCGCTGCCGCCACCCTGGTGTTCTCGGCAAATGCCATGGCAGCCGAAAAACTCAAAATGGGCATCGAGGCGGCCTACCCGCCGTTCAACAACAAGGATGCCAGCGGCCAGGTGGTCGGCTTTGACAAAGACATCGGCGACGCACTGTGCGCCAAGATGAAAGTCGAATGCGAAGTGGTCACCTCTGACTGGGACGGCATCATCCCGGCGTTGAACGCCAAGAAGTTCGACTTCCTGATCTCCTCGCTATCGATCACCGACGAGCGCAAGCAGGCCGTCGACTTCACCGACCCGTACTACTCGAACAAGCAGCAGTTCATCGCACCGAAAAACGTCGACTTCAAGACCGACCGCGCCTCGCTCAAGGGCAAGACCATCGGTACCCAGCGCGCCACCCAGGCCGCGACCTGGCTGGACGACAACGGCGGCATGGACAACGAGTTCAAGGTCAACCTGTACGATGGCCAGGAAAACGCCTACCTGGACCTGACCTCCGGCCGCCTCGACGCCATCCTCGCCGACAAGTACGCCAACTACGACTGGCTGAAGTCTGCCGCTGGCAAAAACTTCGAGTTCAAAGGCGAACCGGTGAACGACAGCGACAAGGTCGGCATTGCCGTACGCAAAGGTGACGATGAGCTGCGTAACAAGCTCAATGCCGCACTGAAGGAAATTGTCGCCGACGGCACCTACAAAAAGATCAACGACAAGTACTTCCCGTTCAGCATCTATTGATTCGCCCCGACCGGCACGCCCTTGCGGCGTGCCGGTCCCTAGAACGACCCTACCCATGAATATCGACCTGCACGGATTCGGTCCGGCCCTGGCGGCTGGCACCTTGATGACCGTAAAACTGGCGCTCTGCGCCTTGCTGCTGGGGCTGGTCCTGGGCCTGCTCGGTGCCCTGGCCAAGACTTCCCCGGTCAAGCCGCTGCAATGGCTTGGCGGCTTCTACTCGACCCTGGTTCGCGGCGTGCCCGAACTGCTCTGGGTCCTGCTTATCTATTTCGGCACCGTCGGCCTGATGAACAGCATCGGCGAAGCGCTCAACATGCCGGGCCTTGAGCTCAGCGCCTTCGCTGCCGGCGTCATCGCCCTCGGCCTGTGCTTCGGCGCCTACGCCACCGAGGTGTTCCGCGGCGCCATCCTGGCGATCCCCAAGGGGCACCGTGAGGCGGGCCTGGCACTGGGCTTGTCCAAGGCGCGCATCCTCTCGCGCATCATCCTGCCGCAGATGTGGCGCATCGCCCTGCCCGGCCTGGGCAACCTGTTCATGATCCTGATGAAGGACACCGCGCTGGTATCGGTCATCGGCCTTGAAGAAATCATGCGCCACGCGCAAATCGGCGTGACCATGACCAAGGAGCCGTTCACCTTCTACATGGTTGCGGCCTGCATCTACCTGGGCTTGACCGTCGTCGCCATGACCGGCATGTACTTCATGGAAAAACGCGCCGCTCGCGGCTTTGCGAGGGCCGAACAATGAATTGGGAAGTCATCATCAAATGGCTGCCACGCCTGGCCCAGGGTGCGACCCTGACCCTGGAGCTGGTGGCCATTGCCGTGGTTGCCGGGTTGATCCTGGCCATCCCGCTGGGCATCGCCCGCTCGTCGCGGCACTGGTACGTGCGCGCCGTGCCGTTCAGCTACATTTTCTTCTTCCGCGGTACGCCGTTGCTGGTGCAGTTGTTCCTGGTCTATTACGGCCTGGCCCAGTTCGAGGCGGTGCGCAGCAGTGCGTTGTGGCCTTACCTGCGCGATCCGTTCTGGTGCACCGTGCTGACCATGACCCTGCACACGGCCGCCTATATCGCCGAGATTCTGCGCGGTGCGCTGCAGTCGATCCCCAAGGGTGAGATCGAAGCGGCACGGGCACTGGGCATGTCGCGCACCAAGACCCTGATCTACATCATGCTGCCGCGCGCCACGCGGATCGGCCTGCCGGCCTACAGCAACGAGGTGATCCTGATGCTCAAGGCCAGCGCCCTGGCCAGTACCGTCACCCTGCTGGAGCTGACCGGCATGGCGCGCACCATCATCGCCCGGACGTACCTGCCGGTGGAGATCTTCTTTGCCGCCGGGGTGTTTTACCTGGTTATCTCGTTTGTCCTGGTGCAGGGCTTCAAACTGCTGGAGCGCTGGTTGCGGGTAGACGCCTGCCAAGGGCGCTAGACCTCACCCCCGCTCCGACCCTGTAGGAGCGGGCTTGCCCCGCGAAGGGCTGCACAGCAGCCCCAACCCTGCCGACAACAACCATGACCCCACCTTCCATCCCCCACAGCGACCGCTTCCAGGCCCTCGACCAGTTCCTGACCGAGCACCAGCACCTGTGGAAACCCAGGCCATTCACCGCTCTGCGCCTGGACTGGGAAGCCGAACACCCCGCACTCTCCGCCCACTTGCGCCAATGCAGCCTGAACGACGCCGAAGCCGAACGGGTGACGCAAGGCGTGCCCGCCCCCTTCCCCCAACTGGCCCAACAAGCCCAGCAACTCTGCACCCTCGACGCACTCCCGGACGCTGGCCTGCCAGCCGCCGCCCACCGCCTCGACGTTGGCGTGCCCGGCCGCAAATGGCAGCAGATCGAAGCCTTCACCCGCCGGCTAGCCTTCAACGCGCCAACCCGGCACTGGCTGGACTGGTGCTCAGGTAAAGGCCACCTCGGTCGCCGCCTGCTGCAACCCGGCCAGCACCTGACCTGCCTGGAATACGACGCCGAGCTCGTGACCGCGGGCCAGGCCCTGAGCGACCACCACCACCTGCCTGCACACCATATCCATCAGGATGTCATGGCCGCAGACAGCGCCGGCCACCTGAATAGCGACAAGACCGTGGTCGCCCTGCACGCCTGCGGCGACCTGCACGTACGCCTTCTGCACCTGGCCAGCGAGCAAGGCTGCCGGCAAATGGCCGTGGCCCCTTGCTGCTATAACCGCATCCAGGCCCAGCAGTACCAGGGGTTATCCACCGCCGCGCAAGCCTCCAGCCTGCACTTGTCGCTGGACGACCTGGGGTTGCCGTTGAGTGAAACCGTCACCGCGGGCGCCCGCGTGCGTCGCCAACGCGACACCTCGATGGCCCGCCGCCTGGGCTTCGATCTGCTGCAACGCCAGCAGCGCCAGTGTGATGATTACCTGCCCACCCCCTCGCTGCCGGTGGCCTGGCTGGACAAGCCTTTCGAGGCGTACTGCCGGGGCCTGGCCGAGCTCAAGCACGTGCCCCTGAGCGGCACGCCCGACTGGGCTGCCCTGGAAGCCGCCGGCTGGCAGCGCCTGGCCAAAGTGCGCAACCTGGAACGTGTGCGCAACCTGTTCCGCCGCCCGCTGGAACTGTGGCTGGTACTCGACCGTGCGCTGTTTCTGGAAGAACAGGGTTATGCCGTACGCCTCGGGTTGTTCTGTGACTACCCACTCACCCCGCGCAACATCCTCATCCTGGCAGAACGCGACCGTTAGCCGCAGCACAACCTGTGGATAACTCTGTGCACAAGCTTTTGATGAATGGTTGGATCCAAGCGCTATTTCAAGCGTTTGGCTTATTCCTTCGTACAGCTCAAGGCCAGCAAAAACAGGCGTTTGCGCAAAGACCAGCGGTGTAGCAGCTCGGCATGCCTTTCGCGCAAGTTGGCAATGCTACTTGTGCATAAACTTTTCTTGTGCGCCCGCCTGGGGCCGCAAAGCGGCCCTGTGGGTCAGCGGCATTTGTTCTTGGCCAGCTCGATATCGTTCATCAATGCCTTGGCCATCGCCGTCAGGTAATCGGCCGCACCCAACAGCTTGTGGTCGTCTTCCATATCACCCTCCCTGAGCAGATGCTTGATGTAGCTGAGCAGCACAGAGACCTGTTCATAGGCATCGTCGATCGCAATACCGGGCTGCACCCGCAAAAGGCCAACGGGTGGGTCGCCGACGTCCAGGAAGGTTTCCAGGCCGGCTGTGGTGATGGGCTTGGGGCTATCGTTCATGCGATTTCCCCCTCCGCGCTCATGCGTTCACTGGCGTGCTGCAGCAATATCGCTGCCGACTCGGCGGCCTGAGCTGTGTGGGCCAGCCGGCTAATGCCGGGTTCGCCGGCGTGGGCGCAGCAGTGTTCGTCGAGGGTTTGGGCCACAGCGCGGATGAGCTCGCGGGCCTGGGTGAGTGCGTCGTGTGGGGAGATGTCGCTGTGGATAGAGAAGTAGGGGGTGTGGATGAGCGGGCGTGGTGGGTCGGGGACGATCTTGATCATGGCGTAACTCCTTATTCACGGAAGGAACTGCCACTAAATCTTTCTCACGGATTTAGGTGGCAGCCATACGCGGGGTGAGAAACCGAGTGAATAAGGAAAGCCCCGGCCAGACCGAAGTCTGCCCGCGTACAGCCACCATTTGGGTGACGCTCATTCGTGGTCGGGTTCTCACACCCGGTCGCCGAAGCGACCCAGAAACGGTATCCGTGAGGCATTTCCCCGACAACAGCGATACTTCAGCAGCGCGCGTAGGATAGGTCCGAAGCATGCAAACCCCGAAGCATTTGGTTTCAGGTTCAGAAATGCCCTACAGCTGATAGCCGCCTTGATTGTAGGAGCGGCCTTGCGTCGCGAAAGGGCTGCGAAGCAGCCCCAGGTTTGCGAACCAACGCAGGTATCGACGTTTGTTCACACATTGCTGGGGCCGCTTCGCAGCCCTTTCGCGACGCAAGGCCGCTCCTACACACGCACGCGCGACGGTTGAAGACGGTCGATCAGCGCCCGCAAAGCTCGCACTGCACACCTCCCCACGGTGTATCATTCACCCCCAAATCATTAAAAAGAGACGTCGCGCGCTGCCCGCCAGCCCCGCGACCTTCTGGCGTTGCGCCAGAACCGACAATGGACTAACGGACTTCCTCATCGTGACCCAAGCCAAACCCCTAGCCCTGTTGACCTTCGCCATGGCCCTGACCGCCTGCGCCAGCGACACCCCAAGCCACCCTTCCAGCCACCTGGGCTGGGACACCCCCGGCATGCAACTGGGTGGCGACAGAGGCCTGCCCCTGCGCGTCGAGAGCCCTTGCCGCAAGCGCGGCTGCGACAACGACAAGCTGTTCTTCAACCCCGGCAAAACCGAACCAAGCGTCAACACGATCCACCGCGGCTGGTAAGAAAAATCTCCTTTTAAGCCGGTGACTTAGGTCATTTGCAAACAATCGCAAGGAAGTGGTTTACAGGCGCCAAACGATCGTTATAATGACGCCCCATTGCCGGTATAGCTCAGATGGTAGAGCAACTGACTTGTAATCAGTAGGTCCCGGGTTCGATTCCTGGTGCCGGCACCATTCAAGGTTCCATAGAAAGCTTTCAAAATCTCTGGAACCCCCGAAAAACCCGCCTTCTGGCGGGTTTTTTCGTTTTGGCGTTCCGTCGGATTCCGAGGGTAGCCAGCGCTAATAAGGGTAGTTTTAAGGATAGAGGTCCGTTTCGATATCGGAGACTACCCTTATGGCCCGCACCACTGCACCGCTTACCGACACCGCCTGTCGCACGGCAAAGCCCAGAGAGCGCGAGTACAAGCTCTTCGACGGCGACGGTCTTTACCTGCTTGTGCAACCCAACGGCCGCAAAGGCTGGCGGCTCAGGTACGTGAAACCCGATGGCCGAGAAGGCCTGACCGCCCTCGGGAGCTACCCGGTGGTCGGGCTTGGCGACGCGCGCCGCAAGCGCTTCGAGATCAAGCAACAGCTCGCCAACGGCATAGATCCCATCCAGTACAAGCAACAAACCAAGACCCAGGCCGTGATCAACGGGCGGACCTTCGAAAGCGTTGCGCTCGACTGGCACGCGAGCATGGTGCCCAAGTGGGCACCCGGCCACGCCAAGACAGTGCTCAGCCGCTTGAAGACCCACGTCTTCCCTCTTCTCGGTGCCAGGGCAATCGTTGAGCTCGACACTCACGACCTTATGCAGCCACTGGAGGCCGTGACGAAGCGCGGCACCATCGACGTGGCGCTCAGGATCAAGAACTACCTGCAAAGCATCATGCGTGAAGCCAAACGGCTGCGGCTGATCACAGCGAACCCAGCTCACGACCTCGATGGCTCGATCAAGACACCACGGGTAACTCACAGACCCGCACTACCCTTATCGCGGCTGCCCGAGCTACTGGCATGCATTGAGGACTACAGAGGTCGTCCGCTCACGCGCCTCACGGTGATGCTGTCGTTGCATGTATTCGTACGCTCCAGTGAACTGCGCTTCGCCCGTTGGAATGAGTTCGACCTCAAGCGCGGAATCTGGGAGATCCCCGACACCCGCCCGGCGCTGGACGGAGTGCCCTTCTCCACAAGGGGTACGAAGATGGCCGGTGACATCCACGTTGTACCCTTATCGCCGCAGGCAGTGGCCTTGCTTGAGCAGATCCACACGATCACCGGCAAGTTCGAGCTGGTGTTCGCGGGGGATGCCAAACCTTGGAAACCGATGTCCGAGAACACGGTAAATGCCGCGCTCAGGACGATGGGCTACGACACCAAGGTGGATATCTGCGGCCACGGGTTCCGCGCCATGGCGTGCAGTGCGCTGGTCGAGTCTGGCCTATGGTCGGAGACGGCTATCGAACGGCAGATGAGCCACAAGGAACGCAACAACGTGCGCGCCGCTTATACCCACAAGGCCGAGTTCCTCGAAGAGCGCCGGATGATCATGACCTGGTGGAGTCGGTTTCTGGAGGCGAACCGCGAGGACCATGTGACGCCGCATGAGTTTGCCAAGCAGGCGGGCGAGAACGTCACGCGGCTTCGCAGTGCCAAGAGGGCCGAGTAACCCGCCGCACCACCACCTCAACTCGCTGTGAAGTTACCCACAGCACCGCATGAAGCTCCTCCGCGCAGGTCCTTTCAAACGGGGCTGCAAAGCCGCCCCGTTTGAAAGGACCATACCTACGAAAAAAAATGCTGGCACAGCGTACGTCTGTGGAAAACCACTGATGTCCACCGGGGGATAGTTTTATCCACAGGCGCTAAATCCCTGATATCGCGCTGCTTGACGAATATTGTCCACAAGCGTAGACCGGGAGTCGCAAGAGCTGTCGATGACAGCACCCAGGTGACCCGAACCTTAAAGGTCACGCCGCTCCCACGGTGGTTCACCCGCAAGTACGATTCGCGTCCGGCAGCTCGTACGGTCACTACCCATGTGATGGATGCCAACTCAATATCGTTGCCCCTGGGCAACCCACCCTACCCATCTGCTCAGCAGCAACCTATCCGCTTGGCCATTTCGCGTGCGCCAACCTGCGCCCGTCTCTTTCACTGGAAAGAGACGGGCGCTCCTGACACTGCTGCAGCCCTGATCGCACATGGCTCAGCCGCAATTCCCCTCGTGACAATTGGCGTGACAAACACCGATGTCACCAGCAACAGCCATGCAGATGATGGTGCCGCAGACCAGGGAATGGACTGCACCTGACTGACAGTCAGGCAAGCCCCGGTCATCGCATTGCTGCGTTCACCCGACTCAGGATCTCGCGGCACTGGTCTCGTCAGCCAATGCAGCCTCCACCCGCCCACCGGTAACGGTGCTCAGGAGGCCAGATCATGAGATGCCCTTGCTCCCGGTTGTAAGGAGCCGCCAGTCCCGCGTAGAGGACGTTCCCCACAGGTCGCAGGGGCCTTGATCCCTGATAACACTCAGCATTCTTGGCGGGATGACGTGGGGCGAGGACTGGAGAGCAGAAGTTCAGGTGTTTGATATGGCTTTGGTAGATACGCGACACAGCGTCGCTATTTACGGCAGCCGAAGACAATCCAGACTGAAATTGCAGAGCGCTGGGGGGGCAGACACTTGCGGTACTTGATGGATTCGCGAGCCATTTGAATACGCTCCCTAGAGCAGCACCTGCAACATTAGACCTGGACTCTAACATGATAGATACATCAAAGATAACCAACAATGAAAACAAGCTTATCCAGCCTTTTGAATTACTGATAATTCTAGTATAAACTCCAGATTAAACTTAAAGAAAACGGAGAAAAAATGAGATACAAAATCCCATGTAAGGAAGCAGGTTTTTATCCATCGGCACTAGCTATTCTTGAGCGGATAAATGTAGACGACTTAGAACCAAACTCAAAATACTACCATCCGGCAGATACCTTTTTGCTAGCATTCACAGATGCTGTTGAATGCCTAAGTCGACTAGCTGACAGGATTACCAACGAAATGGAGTTAGCTCGTTCCGGGAACAGAAAAAAATCGCCTGAGGATACTTTGGTAAGAATGGATAACATTCGACTAGATGTGTTTAGCATGATTTTTCATTGTGGAAACTTCATTGAGGCGTGCCAAACAATAATAAAAACCCTGATTCATGACAATACAAAGTCCGCTGGAAAAGCAGCGAAAGAATTTAACGCAATGACAGAGCCTTACAGGAGCCACGTATCCAAGATAATAAATGAAATAAAGCACAAACATCGCCGAGTTCGAGTGCTTTCAGCTGATTGGGGTGAGAATATAATTCTCGGATACTATATTGAAGGAGTGGTGGAAAAAGGGCTTATCGGACCAGACCCACTAATTCACAAACGACATGGATCTATCGCAACCGGCTACTCTTTGAACTGGGAGCTTCAGAACCACCTCGTGAATATGTATTTTACCGCAATGTGTCTTGAATCCGCCCTCAGCAAAGCTATTCCTCACATAAAAAACTTAAAAGCAGCTAACGAAGTAGCCAGCAATAAAACACTGAATGAAAATTTGTCGCGGCATTTAAGCAAGATTTCCGAGATCCCAGCACTTTACTTACCAAACGAGTTTTCCGGCGCTCAGTACTCCGTGCTTAAAAAGGGTGACAACTATGAGCTTTCAAATAGCAACGACAAAAAACCTTTAAATAAAAAAACACACCCTATGAATGTAAGCCTGTCTACTCGAGTGGGACTTTTTAATCTGGGAGTTGAAATGCCTTACTACTTACCTGAGCCGGTGAGCAATGCTCTGATAAATAAGTTTCACAAAAATTGAACAAATTGAGGCGTAAACCGTGGCGTTATGCGAATTCGTAACAACTCGCACAACGCCATCAAAGTTTTGAAGCCTATTGGACTGCAGGCATTAAAACAGAAACTCAAACCTCAGAACATGCTCACTTACTTCAGGAACAGATCGACACAGGAGGTTGTAGATTTCTTTTAGCTCTTCAATTTCGCCCGGGGTCATAGCCAAATGAGGAAAATGTCGCGCCATGTATTTATCGATCACCCCTAGAACGCAAATCATTGTCAGAGCCCTGATCGCTAGCAATAAGTCGCAGTATTCTTTCTTGAAAGACGGAAGGCAATCCGCCAGCATTGGCAATGTTAGTCGATCCGCTGGGTGATGCTGGTACGCTAAAGAAGAAAAATTCTGGAGATCCTCTTTGGATATTAGATGCGCAACTCCAGTGAGCAGACTATAAATATCTTTAAGCTGCCTCTCCAACACCTTAATATTAGGTGCGCGATCATTACTCCGGGTGTCATTGAATACGTGAATGAGTTGAGTAAGTGATTCGATCTCTTGTCTAAGCAAACAGCAGGCTTGAGAATAAGCCCCTTCAGTGACAGCTAGTTCAGATATTCTTAGCCCTGAAACGTAACACGCTACTAGAACCTCAAATTCTCTACGCTTCTCATCCACTTCTATGTGAAATCCGAAATCACTCTGCTTTCCCATACATTCGAACGAGCATAGCTTTCTTATTCTCTTGCTTAAAATATTAACTATGTTCCAACTCAGTTCAGTTAACGCTGAAAACCGGATCGAATTTTCGTGATTCTCTTTTGAAGCCTTATCAATCATAATACTAAGTACAGAGTAACTCATGCGAACCTCTATAATTATTCAGCCGTGTCTAACCTCTTGTATTTAAATGAAAGAAGCTGACGTGAGCGAGTATGGCTGGCCCATACTTAAAAAACAACTAGTTACTATGCAATGAATGGATTTAGTATATAGATATACCTTTGCAAAATTCAAGATCGCCCCAAAGCTTGCTGCACAACAATCGTGCTGATTGTTCGCGACCGGCGATTAGAAAAACCTCCACCACGCTTGGGTGGCCGGCTATGAAGCTAAATAACGGCTCACGTCACAATAAAAACTTCTACTATAAAAAAGAGAGCTAGGGAGGATAGTTTTAGGGGTAGAAGTAAAAAGCACAAATAAGTAACTCAAATAAATCATATATTTATTATTTTTTTCGACTCCTGGTGCCGCACCATACGCAGTATCAAAGAAGGCTCACCGAAAGGTGGGCCTTCTTTGTTTGTGTGTTCGCTCCCCCGCCCCGCAATTACCCCAGGGGGAAGCAAGCGTGACCTGTCAGGCTGCCTTCTGCTCCAACGTCTCCCAGCCCAAACAAGCCAACGCCAGTGTGCGTGGTACCGCTTCACGACCGCTACTGTAACGGCTGATACTGCGCGCACTGACGCCCAGTGCTTCGGCAGCCTGGTCGAGCGTCATCCGATGCCGCAGCCGCCAGCGAATGAATATCCGGGTGTTCTCATCCGGGGCGTTTTGGGCAAGCGCGTCCAGCAGTAGGGTGTCGGCACCGATCTGAATATCCAGCGCCCGCCATTCCACGGACCAGCCTCCATCCCCTAACGTTACGTCTTCGAACGCTTTGCGCTTAGCCAGTGGCGCCAACCCCGGATACGCTTTAAGCGCGTCGCTCATATCCAGGGTAAACCGCTGCCCATTGGTAAAAGTCAGCTCAAGGCTAACGCCCGACCGAGGCTGAACCGCCCGCAGGCGGGGACGTTTCATCGATGCCATTTCATCCACTCCTTCTTGTGTCAGATAGCGCCCCTATCACCTCCAGTCAGTGATACTGCTCGGACCGACTTTCGCGATCACATGCCGATCGCAGAAACGATAAGTTGAAACCTTACCGCAGACGCAGCCCGCCTTGATTTCAATCAAGGCTGAAAGCGCTGGAAGGCATAGCTTGGGCTCAGCACCCCACTTGCGAGAATGGACGCTATGGCCAAGAAATTCCCCACCAACCCCAGCCACCCTGAACGCATCTGCTGGGGGTGCGACCTGTATTGCCCCGCCAAAGCGCTGGCCTGCGGCAATGGAGCCGATCGCACTATGCATCCGGTGGAGTTGTTCGGGGAGGACTGGGACCGTATGGAGGACCGGTTGGACAAGCCGGTTCGCGAGGTTCAGCAGGCGCAATCCAACTGACCGCAGGGGGCCGCTTTGCGGCCCATCGCAGGCAAGCCAGCTCCTACACAAAACGCGCAACACCACAGGCACCGCGCTGGCCTGCGATGGGCTGCGCAGCAGCCCCAGGTGCCTCCGTCAGAACGCCGTACTCACCGTCAACGACAGGTTCCGCGGATCACCATAAATCGCCCCCGCGTAGAACCCGTAGCGGGTGTAGTAGTGCTTGTCGAACAGGTTATTGGCATTGAGGCTGACACTCGTATCGTCAGTCAGCTGGTACTTGGCCATGGCATTCCAGATCGCATACCCCGACCAGTTGACGTCGGTAGCGCCCGTACTCACGCCATTGCTCGGCTGCCCAGCCGGGCTGGATACCGCGCGAATGTTGCTCTGCGCGGTCACCCCTGCGCCAAGGGTCAAGCGGTCCAGCGGGCCAGACAGCCGATACGTGGTCGAAGCCTTGAACAGGTGCGACGGGTCGCTGCGGCCATCACTGTCGATACGGCGGAAGTGCAGGTACGTGTAGCCCGCGTAAACGTTCCAGTTCGGGGTCAGTGCACCGGCGATTTCCAGGTCGATGCCGTCGGTTTCCTGGCCAGAGCCGGCTTTGTAGGCGTCGTTACCGGTCGGTGTGGTCAGGTCGCCGTCCAGCACGGCCTTGTTTTCCTGCTTGGTGCGGAAGTACGCCGCCGAGGCATTCAGGCGGCCATCGAACCATTCGCCCTTGATGCCGGTTTCGTAGCTTTGCCCGCGAATCGGCTCGACCTTGCTGCCGCTGCTGGTCTCGGCGGTCTGCGGGGTGAAGATGTCGGTGTAGCTGGCGTATAGCGAGTAGGTGTCGTTGAGGTCGTACACCGCGCCCAGGTAGGGGGCGACGATGCCGTTTTCTTCCTGGCTGGTGCGCACGCCGGCATTGCTGCGGGTGATTGCGGAGTAGTTGCTGGTGCGCACGCCGACGATCACCGACAGCGGGTCGGTGATGCTCAGGCGAGTAGCTGCATACATACCCTGCAAGCGGGTGGTGGTCTTGCTGTGGCGGCCGGTGCGCGAGGCGATCATGTCGTACTCGTCATCCACGCCATTGCGCCAGTCGGTCAGCGGGAAACCGTTGTTGGCGCGGAACTGGCAACCCAGCGCCGCGGCACTGACGCGGCCGTCGCTGACCATGTTGCAGGTGTATTCCGGTGACCAGGCCACGGTGCGGCTGTCGTTGTAACCGACCATCGCCTGATGGGTACGGCCGAACAGCTGGAACGGGCCGGACAGGTCGATCTGCGCCGACTGCTGGGTGGTGTCGCTGGCGCTGTGCAGGCCGTTGAGCACGGCGCCGCTGCCGTCCTGGTCCCAGTAGCCGCCGAAGGTGCCGCGGCCCGCCGAGTTGACCTTGGCCAGCCCGCGGTGGTTGAGGGCCTCGGCGGTGCTTTGGGCGGCCTTCAGGTCCAGCGTCCAGTCGTTGTCGAAGCGATGCTCGAGCGAGCCGAACGCCGTGCGGGTGGTGTACTCGCCAAAGCTCCAGCTGGGCACCACGTTGGTGCTGCGCGGCAGGTCGGTCTTGCTGCCGTCGCGGTACCAGATCGGGATGTTCGCACCCCAGCCGCCGCCGACGACCTTGTTGTATTCGTACTGGTAACCGGCACCCAGGGTGGTGGCGTCGTCGAGGTCGAATTCGAAGTTGGCCAGCGCAGCGCGGGCGCGCTCGGACTGGTTGTCGCGGAACGAGTTGGCGTCCTGCTGGGTCATTACAAACCGCGAACGCAGGCGGCCGTCCTCGGACAATGGCAGGTTCAGGTCGGCGCCCAGGCGGCGTTTGTCCCAGCTGCCGTAGGTCGCGTAGGCACTGCCGCCGAAGGTCTTGGTCGGGGCCTTGCGGATCAGGTTGACGGTGGCCGAGGGGTCGCCGGTGCCGCCCAGCAGGCCGTTGGCGCCACGCACGATGTCGATGCGCTCGTACAGGTCCATGTTCAGCGCGTTACCACCGCCGCTGAAGTCGGAGCCACCCTGAAACTGCAGGCCATCGACCTTCCAGTTGCTGATCGAATAACCTCGCGCCCGGTAGTCGGTGCGCCCGCCGACTTCGGCTTTGCTGGCCGTCACCCCTGGCGTGGTTTCCAGCGCCTGCTCGATGGTGTGGATGGCGCGGTCGTCCATCTGCTGGCGGGTAATGGTGGTTACCGACTGCGGCGTTTGCCGCGGCGTCAGCTTGAGGCCGGTTGAACTGCGGCTGCTCTCGACCGTGTACCCTAGCTGGCCGGCTTCATCGGCAGGCGCCAGCGCGCTGTCCTCGATCTGCGTGGCATCCAGCACCAGTGGCTTGCTGTCGGCAGCCATGGCGCTGCCGCTGATGGCCGCGGCGATGAAGAAGGCGAGCGGGGTGAGGTGACTTGCGCCTCGGCCGATGGAAGAGAAGTCGTTCATGATACTCCGAGGTTTCATTTGGGAAGGTTTCGTATTCGCAGATGATTTTTTGTTACGATTCTAGGGATCCGCCCTTGGGGCTCCAGCCCCGGCTTGTACGGGGATGTAATTGAACGTAACGAGCGCCTCCGGCCCTCACCGAACAGGTGTGTTTAGCAATGAGTACAACGCTGCTGGTTGTCGACGATGACGACGAAATCCGCGAACTTCTCTGTGATTACCTGACAGATGCCGGTTACACCGTACTGGCCGCCGCTGATGGCGAGCAGATGCGTGAGCAACTGGCTGCGCACAAAGTGGAGCTGGTGGTGCTGGACCTGATGCTGCCCGGCGAGGATGGCTTGAGCCTGTGCCGCCAGCTGCAAGCCACCCCTGGCCTGGCGGTGATCATGTTGTCTGCCAAAGGCAGCACGCTGGACCGCATCATTGGCCTTGAAGTGGGCGCGGACGACTACCTGGCCAAGCCCTTCGAGCCACGCGAGCTGATTGCCCGGATCAAGGCCGTGCTGCGTCGCCCCCAGCGCCTAGATACACCGGTGGCAAAACCGGCTGTCGAAGCGCAGCAATTTGCCGGTTTTCGCCTCGACCACGTGAAGCGCCTGCTCACCCGCCCGGACGGCGAGACACTGCCCCTGCCCCGCTCCGATTACCGCGTGCTGCGTGAGCTGCTTGAAGCCAACAACCGTGTGGTGTCGCGCGATCATCTGACCCGCAGTGCGTTCGGCCGTGACCACCTGCCCGATGACCGCTCGGTAGACATGTGCGTCAGCCGCCTGCGCCAGCAACTGCGCCGCGCGCCGGGCGCCGTCGCGCAGATCCTCACCATCCGCAACGAAGGCTACCTGCTGAGCCTCGCCCGCAGCGAGGCGGATGCCTGAGGTGCGCTGGCTCCGCCGGCTGTGGCCGCGCACGCTGTTTGGCCAACTGCTGCTGATCATGGTCAGCGGCACGCTGGTAATCCAACTGATGTCGAGCAGCATCTGGTTCGATGTGCGTTTCGCGCAGGTGCTCGAAGCCCCGGTGCGGCTGATCGCCGCCCGCAGCGCGCCCCTGATTGCCAAGGCCGACTGCCATGCCGGCGCAGTGCGGGCGCCAGCCCATTATCAGCTGCGCTGTGCCGAAGCCTTGCCCGCGCAAGAAGGGGACGAACGCAGGGGGCGCAAACGCATCGAATTGCTGCTGCACCAGGCCCTCAAGTACGAACTTGGCCATGCTGTAGACGTGCGCCTGATGAAGGTGCAACTGACTGACGAACTGGGCCAGCCGATTGTCTGGCGCAGCCTGTTCGGCTTGCGCACGGCCCAGGCGCATATTCAGTTTGCCGTGCCGCTGGCCGATGGGCATTGGCTGACCATCGATGGCCAGGAGCTGCAGGGCTGGAGTGGCGAGTCTGCCTGGGCGTTGATCAGCGACTACCTGCTGCGGGTGTATGCCCTGCGTATCGTCGCCGTGCTGCTGGTGTGCCTGCTGGCGGTGCGCCTGTGCCTGCGCCCGCTGCAGCGCCTGGCGGACGCAGCGCGAGGGCTGGGCAGCAACCTGGAGCAGCCGCCCTTGGCGCTGGATGGGCCGCAGGAAGTGCGCCAGGCGGCGCAGGCTTTCAATGCGATGCAGCAACGGTTGATTGCGATGGTCAACGACAAGGCCTACTTCCTCGCCGCCGTTTCCCACGATTTGCGTACCCCGTTGACCCGCATGCGCCTGCGCCTGGAGCGCCTGCCAGACGATGAGCAGCGCGAACGGCTGCGGCAGAACATCACGCAGATGGACGACATGATCGGCCAGGTACTCGACTACCTGCGCGCCGGCGAGCAGCAGAACCTGCAACAGGTGGACCTGGACCAGCTGGTCGCGCGCCAGTGCGCAGACTTGGCCACCGCCAGTGAGCCGATTCCCGTTGAGGGCCAGGCTGGCACCGTGCGAGTCGATGCCCTGCTGCTGCAGCGGTGCCTGCAGAACCTGCTGGTCAATGCCTTGCGCTATGGCAAAGACGTTTCGGTCACGCTAGAGCGCGCGGCCACGGGGGTTTTTATCCACATCGATGACTGCGGGCCGGGGATTGCACCCGGCTTGATGGCGACGGTTACCGACCCGTTCGTGCGGGGGGAAGGATCGCGCAATCAGGCGTCTGGCGGGTATGGCTTGGGGTTGAGCATCGCCCAGCGCATCGCGGCCAGTCATGGCGGCGAGTTGCTGCTGTACAACCGCGACGGCGGCGGCTTGCGGGCCAGTGTGCAGTTGCCCGAATAACCTGCCATCACGGCCTTGCGTCGCGAAAGGGTCGCGCAGGGCAAACCTGCGATCAGGTAACAGTCTTTTACCGATTCACCAGGTTTTCCGCAGCCTGCCTTTGCCTATCCTAGGCCCGGTCATCCTGCCTGCGATGGACCCATGAAACACTCACTGCCCAGCCGCTACGCCTGCCTCGTCACCTGCCTGCTGTTCACCTTCGCCAGCCTGCCGCTACTGCCCCAACAGGCCTGGCTCTGGCCGTTCACCGTGCTCACCGCCCTGCTCAGCCTGGTCGGCCTCAATGACCTGCGCCAGAGCCACCATGCGGTGCGGCGCAACTACCCGATCCTGGGCAACATCCGCTACCTGATCGAAACCATCCGCCCGGAAATCCGCCAATACCTGATCGAAGGCGACGACGACAAGCTGCCGTTCTCCCGCTCCCAGCGCTCGCTGGTGTACGCCCGGGCCAAGAATGAAAGCGCCGAAAAAGCCTTTGGCACACTCAACGATGCCTACAAGCCGGGCTTCGAATTCATCAGCCATTCGATGCTGCCGGTGGCCACCCCCGACCCTGCTTCGTTCCGCATCGCCATCGGCGGGCGGCAATGCCGGCTGCCCTACTCGGCCTCGATTTTCAACATCTCGGCCATGAGCTTCGGCGCCCTCAGCGCCAACGCCATCGCTGCCCTCAACCAGGGCGCACGCCTGGGCCGCTTTGCCCATGACACCGGTGAAGGCAGCATCAGCCCTTACCACCGCGAACATGGTGGCGACCTGATCTGGGAGATCGGCAGCGGTTACTTTGGCTGCCGTACCGAAGAGGGCCGTTTCGACCCGCAACGCTTCGCCGAGCAAGCCCGCTCGGCGCAAGTGAAGATGATCGAGATCAAGCTCAGCCAGGGCGCCAAACCCGGCCACGGCGGCATCCTGCCAGGGCACAAGGTGAGCCCGGAAATCGCCGCGACCCGGGGCGTGCGCGAAGGCCAGGACTGCATTTCCCCGGCTGCGCACAGCGCCTTCCGCACGCCGGTCGAATTGCTCAAGTTCGTTGCCAGCCTGCGCGAACTGTCGGGCGGCAAGCCAGTGGGCTTCAAGTTCTGCCTGGGGCACCCGTGGGAGTTCATGGGCATTGCCAAAGCCATGCTGGCCACCGGCATCACCCCCGACTTCATCGTCGTCGACGGCAAGGAAGGCGGCACCGGCGCGGCACCACGCGAGTTCAGCGACAACATGGGCGTGCCCATGCGCGAAGGGCTGATGTTCGTGCACAACACCTTGGTCGGCCTGAACCTGCGTTCGAGCATCCGCATTGGCGCAGCGGGCAAGATCGTCAGCGCCTTCGATATCGCCAGCGTGCTGGCCATTGGTGCCGACTGGGTGAATTCGGCGCGCGGCTTCATGTTCGCCATCGGCTGCATCCAGTCGCAAAGCTGCCACACCAACAAGTGCCCGACCGGGGTTGCCACGCAAGACCCGTTACGCCAGCGCGCATTGGTGGTACCGGACAAGGCCCAACGCGTGGCCAGCTTTCATCGCAACACGCTGCACACCTTGGCCGAGATGCTGGCGGCCGCAGGGCTGGAGCACCCAAGCGAACTCAAGCCCAAGCACCTGGCACGGCGTGTCAGCGCCAGTGAAATCGGCTTGTTCTCGGATTTGCATACGTTTCTCAAGCCTGGCGAATTGCTCAGTGGCTCGATTGAAAGCGAGTTTTATGCGCGGATGTGGCGGATGGCGCGTAGCGACAGCTTTGCACCGGAGACGGGGGAAGTTGAAAAAGCAGCAGGGGTACGACGTAGACAGGCGGAGCCGGCTTGAAGGCTGGGGGCGCTTTGCGCCCCTTTCGCGGCACAAGGCCGCTCCCACAGGGGTTGCGCCGGCCTTGAAGGTTTAGAGCCAGCCAGTGTGGGAGCGGCCTTGCGCCGCGATAGGGCTGCAAAGCAGCCCCAGCGGGATCAGATCAGAAGATGCTGATCGGGTACTCGACGAATACGCGGACTTCGTTGCCGTCGTCGTTGTAGCCGTTCTGCTGTACCGCATTGTTGGTACGCACGAACGAGCTACGCAGCTTGATCGACAGGTCCTTGGCCGGGCCGTCCTGAACCACGTAACGGATCTGGTTGAAGATCTCGCGCTCTTTACCTTCACCGAAACCTTGCGGGTTGGCGACGTTGCGGGTGTTGATGTTGTCACCCACCACGTAGGCCAGCTTGTAGGTCAGGCCCGGAACGCCATAGGCGCCGAAGTCCAGGCCGTAGCCCAGCTGCCAGGAGCGCTCGTCTTCGGCGTTGAAGTCGGACCAGTACGAGTTGGCCAGGTAGATGGTCGAACCACCGTCACCCACGCCACCGGCGTTCTGGTAGAAGCCGTAGTTGTAGCCGGTGCTGCCGGTGCTGCGCTGATGCGCGAGGGTGAACGAGTGGGCACCGTACGCGTAAGTGGCAGCCAGGCTCCAGATGGTGTTGGAGTCGCCGTTCAGGCCAGCGGCCTGGACGTACTGCTTGTCGATGTCCGACTTGTAGCCGTTGAAGTCCAGGGTCAGCGACTGGTCGCTGGCGATCGGGAAGACGTAGTTCAAGCCCAGGTAGTGCTTCTTCATCACGTCTTCGTTGTCTGCGGTGTACAGCGAAGCGGTGAAGTTGTCGGTGAACTTGTAGCTACCGCCGAAGACGTTGATCGACTTCAGGCCACCACCGTCACGACGCTCGGCGCTCTTGCGCGCTTCCTGGGTGAAACGACCGGCGTTCAGCTCCAGGCCCTCGATCTCTTTCGAGGTGAGCAAGGTGCCGGTGAAGCTTTCTGGCAGCAGACGTGCATCGTCGTACTGCAGCACAGGCAGTGCCGGCATCTGGTCACCGTACTTCAGCACGGTGTTGGAGATGCGGAATTTCACGGCAGCGCCGCCACGGGCAAGGTTATGCGGCGAGCTGGCGTTGCCCTCGGCATTGGTGGTTTCGTGCGGTTTGAAGAAGTCGACGCCGCCACCACCGTTGTGGCCCTTGCCGCCGTCCAGACGCACGGCATACAGGCCGAATGCGTCGACGCCGACACCGACGGTGCCCTGGGTGAAACCGGAGGAGAAGTTGGCGATGACGCCTTGGCCCCATTCGATCTGGTCATCGGTACCGTGCTTCTTGTCACGGTTGATGTAGGCGTTGCGCAGCAGCACATTGGCGTGGCTGTCTTCGATGAAGCCCTTGCTGTCGGCCTGCTCATTGGCCTGTGCCTGGGTCGCGGCGATCATCGCCAAGGCGACCAGGCTGATCCTGGTTTTCAACATGTTATTTTCCTTATTTCTTAATCAAAAACGCTCTGCAATATGACGCCAGGAACCAACGCCCCTTCGTAGGTTCGACGCTATGCGGATCCAAACTGGAAGGCTTTGCCGGCAATCGCACGGTGGCCTTTAACAGCAGCATGGCCATGTCATGGCCAGCAGGCGTTGGCCGAATCCTAGCGGTGTGCGATTACAAATGTCAAAAAATCGTGAAATGCAGGTTGATATAACCAAAATAACCGGCAGGTCTGGTGCATTTCCATGCCTGTTCGCGCTATCGGTGGGCAATTTTTCTCTTGTCAGGTAAGTCAGCTGACGTTGTGGGAGCAATCTTGGGCTGGGGGATTATACAAAGTACCTAGTTACAAAGTGATACATATGTAAAGACAACCCTTTACAAATACCCAAGCAACAGTAAATAGCAAGCATTACCATTCGCACCTTCTTTTCACCTGCCTCGGTCCGGATGTGTCCATGCTTGTACCCTGCCGCCTTTCCCCCCTGTCGCTGGGCCTGTCGCTGCTGTTCAGCGCCAGCCTCGCCAACGCCGCCACCACTACCCTGCCGGAACTGTCGGTCACCGCCGAAAGCGAGCGTGAACAGGACAACCCGCGGGTCAAGGAGGTGAGTACCGCGACGCGCACCTCAACGCCGGTGCGCTATGTACCCCAGGCCATCGACACGGTGAAAACCGCCAACGTGCTGGATTACGGCAGCAACACCTTGGGCAAGGCACTCGAGGGTATCCCCAACGTCAGCAGCGGCGCCGACACCCGTTTCGACAGCGTGCGCATCCGCGGCTTCGATGCCAGCAACGACTTCTATCTGGACGGTGTTCGCGATGACAGCCAGTACATTCGCGACCTCAACAACATCGAGCGTGTCGAAGTGCTCAAAGGGCCGGCCGCAGTGCTGTACGGCCGTGGCAGCCAGGGTGGCATCGTCAACCGCGTCAGCAAGGCGCCCGAGCACGGCCGCCGTTCGAGCATCGAGGCGCAAGGCGGCAGCCAAGACCTGCGCAGCCTGTACGCCGACCTGAGTGCCGACCCCAGCGACACCATCAGCCTGCGCCTGAACCTGGGCAACGAGGACAGCAACAGCTTCCGCGATGGCATCGATGGCAGCCGCCAACTGTTCGCGCCCTCGATGAGCTGGCAACTGACGCCTGACCTGAACTGGCTGGTGCAATACGAATACAGCCGCTACAACCGCACGCCCGACCGCGGCATCCCTGGCGTCAACGGCCGCCCGGCAGACGTAAGCCGCAGCACCACCTATGGCGATACCCAGCGCGACTACATCGACGACCGCGCCCAGTCGCTGCGCTCGCGGTTGAACTACCAGATAAACGAAGCCTGGCAACTGCGCCACACCCTTGGCCTGTTCAAGCTCGACAGCGAGTTCGACAACACCTACGCCACGGGCTACAACGCCAGCAACAACACCGTCACCCGCCAGCGCTGGCAGCAAGACCTGAACACCCGCAACCTGTTCAACAACCTGGAAGCCGAGGGCGACTTCAACACCCTGGGGCTGGAGCACAAACTGCTGGTGGGCCTGGAGTTCGGCAGCCAACGGCGTGACCCGACCCTGTACACCGCCCCGACGGGTACGGTGCCGAGCCTGGACGTGGGTAACCCCAACCGTAACCTGCAGCACAATGGGCCGCTGCTGGTGTCGAGCAACAACCACACCGTAGTCGAAAGCCGTGGCCTGTACCTTCAGGACCAGGTCCGCCTGAACGATCAATGGCAAATCCTCGCGGGCGTGCGCTTCGACCAGTTCGAGGTGGAAACCACCAACAAGATCAAGGGCATTTCCGAGCCGCAGGACAGCAACACCACCAGCCCGCGCCTGGGTGTGGTGTATACGCCGTGGCGTGATCACTCGTTCTATGCGTCGTGGAGCAAGACCTTCTCGCCCGTGGGCGGTGGCCTGATCGGCATCACCCCGGGCGCGCCGGGCAACACCAACGACACCGGGCCAGAGATGACCCGGCAGAAGGAAATCGGGGTCAAGAGCGACTGGCTCGACCAGCGCCTGACCACCACCCTCGCGGTGTATGAACTGGAGCTGTACAACCGCCGCACGCGTGACGCCAACAACCCGGAAATCATTGTGCTCACCGGCTTGCAACGCTCGCGCGGCATCGAGCTGACCGCTACCGGCAACATCGTCGGCAACTGGTACGTGCGCGGGGGCATCGGCCTGCAGGATGCAACCATCGTCAAGGACAACAACAACCAGGAAGGCAACCGCATCAACGACGTGGCCAAGCGTAACGCCAGCCTGTTCGTGACCTGGAAGCCGGAGCTGGGCTGGTACGCCGAGACGGGGCTGACGCTGGTGGGTGACCGTTATGCCGACAACCAGAACACCACGGTAATGCCGGGTTATGGCCGCTGGGATGCGCTCGCGGGCTACCGCACGCACGATTGGGATGTGCGCGCGGCGTTAAACAACATTGCCGACAAGACCTACTACAGCTCGGCGACCAGCGCCGCGCAGATTCAACCGGGTGACCCGCGCAGCCTGGTGGTGACGAGCACTTACCGCTTCTGATGTTTACTGCCTGCACCGGTGTCAGGGCCGGTGCAGGCTAGCCCGATACGGTCAGTGCCACACCGCCATCAGCGCTTGCATCTCCGCTTCACTGATCAGCCCTTGGGGGTATCGCCCGGCAAGCAGACGTCGTGGGTCGGTCGTCCTGACCTGTTTGCTTCCATGGTGCTTCAACCACTGCGCCAGAACCTTGAGCGATTGATGATTCACTGCCGATGGGCACAAAGCCGACTCACTTGCTGCGTTCATTTCCACACGTACTCCCTTGCCCGTGAGCGGCTAATCTACGTAGGTATTGTTACAGATCCAAGCGCCCGGCCAAGCCGAGCTATCTCTTTGAAAAACAATACAAAACATATGCCATTCGCGGCGCCGGACGTCGCCTGGAAATAAAAAGCCCGTCAGATGACGGGCCTCTTCGTTCAGCGTGGTTTCAGCGCTTGAGCGGCGCGGGTTGCTGTTGGGTCAGGCAATGGATATTGCCCCCGCCCAGCAGCAGCTCACGGCCAGGGATCATCACCACCTCGTGGTCCGGGAAGATCTTGGCCAGGATCGCTCTGGCCTGGGCATCTGCAGGGTCATCGAAGCTGGGCGCGATGATGCCGCCGTTGACGATCAGGAAGTTCACATACGAGCCGGCCAGGCGTACCGACGGGTCGCGCTCCTGGCTACCGGCCACCTGGTCGACACCGTCACATTCTTCGGCGGTGGCATACAGCGGGCCCGGAATCGGCATCTTGTGCACCACGAACTCACGGCCTTTGGCATCGCGGGTGTTTTTCAGCACCTCCAGCGCGGCGTGGCAGCGTGCGTAGTTGGGGTCGTTGGAATCATCGGTCCAGGCCAGTAACACTTCACCTGGGCGCACGTAACAGCAGAAGTTGTCGACGTGGCCGTCGGTTTCGTCGTTGTACAGGCCGTCCGGCAGCCAGACCACGGTGTCGACCGCCAGGTGCTCGCGCAGCACCGCCTCGATCTGTTCGCGGCCCAGGTGCGGGTTGCGGTTGCGGTTGAGCAGGCATTCCTCGGTGGTGATCACGGTGCCTTCGCCGTCCACGTGGATCGAGCCACCTTCCAGCACGAAGCCCTCGGTCTGGTAGCGCTGGCAGCGCTCCATTTCCAGTACCTTGGCGGCCAGTTCCTCGTCACGGTTCCAGGGCGCGTAGAGGCCGCCCTCGAAACCGCCCCAGGCATTGAAGCCCCAGTCCACACCGCGCACTTCGCCGTGGTCGTTGATGACGAAGGTTGGGCCGGTATCGCGCACCCAGGCATCGTCATTGCTGATTTCCACCACGCGGATGTTCGGCAGGTCGAGTTGGCGACGGGCGTTTTCGTACTGGCCAGCGGAAACCCCCACGGTCACCGGCTCGAAGCGGGCGATGGCCTTGGCCAGCGTCACATGCGCAGCCTGCGCCGGTTTGCCACCCAGGCGCCAGTTGTCCGAACGCTCCGGCCAGACCATCCAGACCTGGGTCTGCGGCGCCCATTCAGCGGGCATATGGAAGCCGTCGGCACGGGGGGTGGAGTTGAGGGTTTTCATGGTTAACCTCTGCGTAGGCCCTGAGCCGATGTGCACTGGGGCGTTGGTAGTGTGTGTGTGTGTGTAGGAGCGGCCTTGCGTCGCGATGGGGCGCAAAGCGCCCCCGGCTATCGCAAATTTATAACCGATATATATCGGCATTAAAAGCAAAAAAACCTGCTTAAGAAAACCATTCAACCAATTATGCCGATATCAATCGAAATAACCCCAAGCCTTCCCGCCAAACCCATGATATTTGTCTGCCACCACCCTAGCCGACGAGCTAGGCTGCATGCCATAGAACTTGGTTTTCCAGAGGCCACTTGAGATGCGCATACTCGTCACAGGCGGCGCCGGCTTCATTGGCTCGGCGCTGGTCCGCCACCTGATCGACAACACCGAACACGAAGTGCTCAACCTCGACAAGCTGACCTACGCCGGCAACCTCGAATCGCTGCAGAGCATCGCCAACAACACCCGATACGAATTCGTCCAGGCCGATATCGCCGACTCGGCAACCGTCAGCGCCGTGCTCGAACGCTTTCAGCCTGGGGCGATCATGCACCTGGCAGCCGAGTCCCATGTGGACCGGTCGATCGACGGCCCGGCCGCGTTCATCCAGACCAACATCGTCGGCACTTACGCCCTGCTCGAAGCCACCCGCGCCTGGTGGAGCCAGCTGCCGGCCGAGCAGCGCCGTGCGTTCCGTTTTCACCATATCTCCACGGACGAAGTCTATGGCGACCTGCATGGCGCCAACGACCTGTTTCACGAGACCACGCCGTATGCGCCCAGCTCACCCTATTCGGCGAGCAAGGCCGCCTCGGACCACCTGGTGCGCGCCTGGCACCGCACCTACGGGCTGCCGGTGCTGATCACCAACTGCTCGAACAACTACGGCCCTTACCATTTCCCCGAAAAGCTGATCCCGCTGATGATCCTCAATGCCTTGGCCGGTAAGCCACTGCCGGTGTATGGCAATGGCCAGCAAGTACGTGACTGGCTGTTCGTCGAAGACCACGCCCGGGCGTTGCTTGAAGTAGTGAGCCACGGACAGGTCGGCGAAACGTACAATATCGGCGGCCACAACGAGCAGAAGAACCTCGACGTGGTGCACGCCATCTGCGCCCTGCTCGAAGAGCTGGCGCCGCAGCACCCGCAAGGCGTGGCCCGCTATGCAGACCTGATCAGCTACGTCCAGGACCGCCCCGGCCACGACCTGCGCTATGCCATCGATGCCAGCAAGATCGAACGGGAACTGGGCTGGGTACCGCAAGAAACCTTCGCCAGCGGGCTGCGCAAGACGGTGCAGTGGTACCTGGACAACCTGCAATGGTGCCGTCATGTCCAGGATGGCAGCTACCAGGGTGAACGCCTGGGCAATACCGACATCAAGGAGCTCATTGCATGACCAAGGGCATCGTCCTGGCCGGAGGATCCGGCACACGCCTGCACCCCATCACCCTTGGGGTCTCCAAGCAACTGCTGCCGATTTACGACAAACCGATGATCTACTACCCGATTTCGGTGCTGATGCTCGCCGATATCCGCGAAATCCTGCTGATCTCGACACCTCAGGACCTGCCCCAGTATCGCCAGCTGTTCGGCGACGGCAGTCAGTTCGGCATCCACATCAACTATGCCGAGCAACCCTCGCCCGATGGCCTGGCCCAGGCATTTCTGATCGGCGAGCAGTTCATCGGCGATGACTCGGTGTGCCTCATTCTTGGCGACAACATCTTCCACGGCCAGAGCTTCACCGAACAGTTGCAGCGCGCGGTCAACCACCCGAGTGGCGCCACGGTATTCGGCTATTGGGTCAAGGACCCGGAGCGCTTCGGCGTGGTCGAGTTCGACGAGCAAGGCAATGCCCTGTCCATCGAAGAAAAGCCCCTCAAGCCCAAGTCCAGCTATGCGGTGACGGGCCTGTACTTCTACGACAACGACGTAATCGAAATTGCCAAGGGCATCCGCCCCTCCGAGCGGGGCGAACTTGAAATCACCGATGTCACCAATGCCTACCTCAAGCGCGGCGACCTGCGCGTGGAGCGCTTTGGCCGCGGCTTTGCCTGGCTCGATACCGGGACTCACGAGAGCCTGCTGGATGCCTCGCAATATGTGCAAACCATCGAGAATCGCCAGGGGCTGAAGGTGGCCTGCCTGGAAGAAATCGCCTTCAACAAGGGCTGGATCACCCGTGACCAGTTGCTGGCCAAGGCTGAAAAACTCAAAAAGACCGGTTACGGTCAGTACCTGGGCAAACTGGCTAACGAGTCTGCATGAACATCATCCCCACCGAGATCCCTGATGTACTGATCATCGAACCGACGGTATACGGTGACAGCCGAGGCTTCTTCTTCGAAGCCTTCAACGCCCGTGAGTTTGCCAAGCAGACCGGCGTTGCCGTGGACTTCGTCCAGGACAACCACTCCCGCTCCCTCAAGGGCGTGTTGCGCGGCCTGCACTATCAGGTAGAAAACACCCAAGGCAAACTGGTGCGCGTGGTACAGGGCGAGATCCGCGATATTGCCGTGGATGTGCGCAAGAGCTCGCCAACTTTCGGCCAGTGGGTTGCCGTGCACCTGTCGGCCGACAATCATCGCCAATTGTGGATTCCGCCTGGCTTTGCCCACGGTTTTGCGGTGGTCAGCGAAACGGCCGAGTTCCTCTACAAGACCACCGACTACTACAACCCAGGCGCCGACCGTTGCATCCGCTGGGACGACGCGCAGCTGGCCATCGACTGGCAACTCGAAGGGCCGCCGGTGCTGTCGGAAAAGGACAAGGTCGGCGTACCGCTGAGTGAGGCGCAACTGCTGCCATGAAGATTGTCGTATGTGGCCGTAACGGCCAGGTAGCCCAGGCGCTGCAGGCGCAGCTGGTCGGCCTTGGCGAGCTTCACGTGCTCGGGCGCGAGCAACTGGACCTGGCCCAGCCCGAGGCCCTGCGTGGTCCGCTGCGCCAGCTGGCCCCCGACCTGATCATCAATGCGGGTGCCTACACGGCGGTCGACCAGGCCGAGCACGAGCCAGAGCGCGCCTTTGCGATCAATGCCCACGGCCCTGGCGTACTTGCCGAAGAAGCGGCACGGCTCGGCGCGCCGCTTATCCACTACTCCACCGACTACGTCTTCGACGGCAGCAAGGCCACGCCCTATACCGAACAAGACGCCCCCAACCCCCTGGGGGTCTACGGCCAAAGCAAACTTGCAGGCGAGCAGGCGATTGCCGCAGTGGCCGGCCAGCACTTGATCCTGCGTACCAGCTGGGTTTATTCGCTGTACGGGCGCAACTTTCTGCTGACCCTGCAGCGCCTGCTGCAAGAGAAGCCTCAACTGCGCATTGTCGACGATCAGATCGGCGCACCGACCTGGGCCGCTAGCATTGCCGCCAGCACCCGTGTATTGGTCGAACGTTGGCAGGCCGGGCAAGCGGGCGCCTGGGGCACCTACCACCTTACCGCGCAAGGCGAGACGTCCTGGTTCGGCTTCGCCCAGGCCATCGCCGAGCAACTCAAGGCCCAAGGCCTGCCCTGCGCCGAACTGCTGCCAATCCCGTCCAGCGACTACCCGACGCCGGCCCGCAGGCCGCTCAACTCACGCCTGGACTGCTCACGCCTGGCCCACGAATGGCACATCCGCCTGCCGCACTGGCAGCAGGCGCTGATCGACTGCCTCAAGTAGCGCATAATTGCGTCAGACTTTTCTGGCGCACTTACGTGATGATTGCAAAACCCACGCCCCCACGCCGTCCCCGCTGGCGCAGCCTGGCCCTGCTGGCCCTGTGCCTCGCACAGCTGCTGTGGCCGCTGCATCACCTGGCCGAGCGCTACTACCAGGAAGAACTGGCCTCACAGAACCGCCAGACCCTCGACCTGTACGTCGCCAACCTGCTCGGCACCCTGCACCGCTACGAAACCCTGCCGCAGATCCTCGGCGACCTGCCGGCCCTGCGCGGCGTGCTGGCTGACCCGTTCCGCCTGGAAGCGGTGACCAACGCCAACCGCCTGCTCAAGGGCATCGTCCAGCAGACCGGTGCCGAGGTCATGTACCTGATGGACGTCAGCGGCAACACCCTGGCCGCCTCCAACTGGGACAAGCACGACAGTTTCGTCGGCCGTAACTTCGCCTTCCGCCCTTACTTCAACGAGGCCATGGCCGGCCACCTGGGGCGTTTCTTCGGCCAGGGCACCACCTCGGCCAAGCGTGGCTACTTCTTTGCCGCAGCGGTGCGGGACCGCGAGCGCATCGTTGGCGTGCTGGTGGTCAAGGTCGACCTGGACCACACCGAAACCCTCTGGGGCCGCACCCCCGAGCAACTGTTGCTGACCGACCATAACGGCGTGGTGATCCTGACCTCACGGCCCGACTGGCGCTTCCGTGCCACCCGCGCGCTGACCGAGGCCGAGCGCCAGGCGATCATCGCCATCCAGCCGTACCCGACCCAGGCCCCGCAGCCGCTGCTGCTCAGCCAGGATGCGTGGATCACCCAGACCCGCGACATCAAGGAAACCGGCTGGCAAGTCAGCATCCTCGCGCCACGCATGCTGGTCGACCGCTCGGTGCAGACGGTGATGGCCATCGGCGCCGGCACGCTGCTGGTGATGATGCTGCTGGCAGGTCTGGTGATGCAGCGGCGGCGCCACTACATCGACCGTATCGACTTCGAGGCCCGTGGCCGCCAAGAGCTGGAAAAGCGCGTGGCCGAACGTACCGCCGACCTCGAAGGCCTCAATACCCGCCTCAAAAGTGCCGTGCTGGAACGTGAAAATGCCCAGCAGGAAGCCGTGCGGGCCCAGGACGAACTGGTCCAGGCCGGCAAGCTGTCGGTGCTGGGCACCATGTCGGCGAGTATCAGCCACGAGCTCAACCAGCCGCTGGCGGCCATTCGCAGTTACGCCGAGAACGCCGAGATCTTGCTTGACCATCAACGCACCGACGACGCCCGCGGCAACCTCAAGCTGATCGGTGAACTGACCGGGCGCATGGCCTCTATCATCGCCCACCTGCGCGCCTTCGCCCGCCGCGACCGCCACGCCCCGGAGAGCGTGGCCCTGCAGCCGGCACTGGACGATGCCCTGGCGTTGCTGGCCAAGCGCCGCCGCGCGATGGCCGTCGAGCTGATCCGCGACCTGCCAGAGGCCACGTTGTGGGTACAGGCGGGCGAAACCCGCCTGCGCCAGGTACTGGGCAACTTGCTGGCCAACGCCCTCGACGCCCTGACCGAAAAGGCCAACCCGCGCCGTCTGTGGCTGAGTGCCGAACAGCGCGATGGCTACGTCTACCTGTTCATCCGCGACAACGGCCCTGGCTTCAGCCGCCAGGCGCTGGAGCATGCCAAGGAGCCGTTCTTCACCACCAAGACCCGCACCCAGGGCCTGGGCCTGGGGCTGGCCATCTGCGAAAGCCTGATGCGCGCGCTGGGCGGTGAACTGCTACTGGCCAACCACCCTGAAGGCGGCGCCTTGCTTACCCTGCAACTGCGCGTGGCCGCACCCGGCGCTACCCTGCCCAATTCGGAGGACCCCTCGGCATGACCCCCGAGACACTGATCGACAGCCAAGCCCAGGTCATTCTGGTCGACGACGACCCCCACCTGCGCCAAGCGCTGAGCCAGACCTTGGACCTTGCCGGGCTCAAGGTGGTGGCGCTGGCCGATGCCCAAGGCCTGGCCGAGCGTATCGAAGCCGACTGGCCCGGTGTGGTGGTCAGCGACATCCGCATGCCTGGCATCGATGGCCTGCAATTGCTGGAGCAACTGCACGGGCGCGACAGCGAGCTGCCGGTGCTGCTGATTACCGGCCACGGCGATGTGCCGTTGGCGGTACAGGCGATGCGCGCCGGTGCCTATGACTTCCTTGAAAAACCGTTTGCCAGCGACGCCCTGCTCGACAGCGTGCGCCGCGCCCTGGCCCTGCGCCGCCTGGTGCTGGACAACCGCAGCCTGCGCCTGGCCTTGAGCGACCGCCAGCAACTGGCCACGCGCCTGGTGGGCCAGTCGCCGTCGATGCTGCGCCTGCGCGAGCAGATCGGCGCCTTGGCAGGTACCCGCGCCGATGTGCTGATACTGGGTGAGACCGGTGCCGGCAAAGAGGTGGTGGCCCGCGCCCTGCACGACCTGTCCAGCCGCCGTGACGGGCCATTCGTGGCGATCAACGCCGGGGCACTGGCCGAGTCGGTGGTCGAGAGCGAGTTGTTCGGCCACGAACCTGGCGCCTTCACCGGTGCGCAGAAGCGGCGCATCGGCAAGTTCGAATTCGCCAATGGCGGCACGCTGTTTCTCGATGAAATCGAAAGCATGAGCCTGGATGTACAGGTCAAACTGCTGCGCATGTTGCAGGAGCGGGTGGTCGAGCGCCTGGGCGGCAACCAGCTGATCCCGCTGGATATCCGCATCATTGCGGCCACCAAGGAAGACCTGCGCCAGTCCGCCGACCAGGGGCGCTTCCGCGCCGACCTGTATTACCGCCTGAACGTGGCGCCGCTGCGCATACCCCCGCTGCGTGAGCGCGGTGACGACATCCTGGTGTTGTTCCAGCACTTCGCCGATGCCGCCAGCCAGCGCCACGGCTTGACGCCGCACACCCTGCAGCCCGCCCAGCGCGCCATGCTGCTGCGCCACGCCTGGCCTGGCAATGTGCGGGAGCTGCAGAACGCTGCCGAACGCTTTGCCCTGGGCCTTGAGCTTGCCCTCGACGGCCAGGCACCGGCTGCGGCAACGCCAGCGCCGGTGGTCGTGACCGGCAACCTCAGCGAACAGGTCGAGCAGTTCGAGCGCTCGCTGATTGCCGCCGAGCTTGCCCAACCCCACAGCTCCATGCGCAGCCTGGCCGAGGCTCTGGGCATTCCACGCAAGACCTTGCATGACAAGCTGCGCAAGCACAGCCTCAGTTTTGACGGCGGCAGCGGCGGGCACGACGACCAGGAGGACAACCGTCCATGAGCACCGACAGCCAGTACCTGCAGGGCGTACTGCACAGCGACATCCCCCTCACGCGGGAAATGGGCCTGGAGGTCATCGACTGGCAGCAGCACACCCTGCGCCTGCAACTGCCGCTGGCGGCCAACGTCAACCACAAGAGCACCATGTTCGGCGGCAGCTTGTACTGCGCTGCGGTACTGGTGGGCTGGGGGTGGCTGCACCTGCGCCTGCGCGAGTTGGGCATCGATGACGGGCATATCGTCATCCAGGAGGGGCAGATCAGTTACCCGTTGCCGGTCACCGGTACGGCAGTGGCCCGCTGTGCGGCGCCGGATGAAAAGAGCTGGGCGCGCTTCGTGACGATGTACCAGCGCCGTGGGCGGGCGCGGCTGACGCTGGAGACTACCGTCAGCAATGCCGGCAGCGACGAACCGGCCGTGCAGTTCAGCGGGCAGTACGTTCTGCACCGCTGATTGCCTGCACGCACCCTAGTTGTTGTAGGCGCGGCGCGACAGGTCGATCAAGGCCTGGCGCCAGCTGGCAGCGCTGGGCAAGGCCAGGAAAAACGGGTTCAGCAGTGACTCACGCGGCGGATAGCGGAACGGCTGGCCGTCCAGCTCGATGACCTCGCCACCGGCACCTTCGACCACACCCTGCGCCGCAGCAGTGTCCCACTGCGAAGTCGGCGCCAGGCGCGGGTAGCAATCGGCGCTGCCTTCGGCCAGCAGGCAGAACTTCAGCGAGCTGCCGATATTGGCCAGCGCCAGGTCCCCCACCGCAGCCCCTAGCCCGGCCAGCAGCGCTTCTTGCTCCGGGCTGGAATGACGACGGCTGGCGACCACGGTGAAACGGCCATCGGCAGGCGGTGCATTGCGTACCTGGATCGGCTCGGCCGCTTCACCCGCCTCGGCACGCCAGGCACCCAACTGGCGGCCGCCAAAGTAACAGCGCCCGTTGGTCGGCATCGACACCACGCCAAACACCACCTCAGCATTGTCGATCAGCGCGATGTTGACCGTGAACTCTTCACTGCCTGCAATGAATTCCTTGGTACCGTCCAGCGGGTCGACCAGCCACCAACGGCTCCAGCCCTGGCGCTCGGCCAGCGATATGTCGCAGTCTTCTTCGGACAGCACCGGGATGTGCGGCGCCAGCGCCAGCAAGCCATCGGCAATGACCCGGTGCGCCGCCAGGTCTGCCGCAGTGACCGGTGAATCGTCGGCCTTGTTGCTGACCGCCACATCGGCGCGCCAGAACGGCAGAGTCGCCTGGCCCGCCACCTGGGCCAGCTTGACCACTTCGTGCATCAGCTGCAGGTCGTTCATAGCTCCAGCAGCCCCCGCTGGCTCAGCAGGTCGCGCGCCAGGTAAAGCGCCGCCAAGGCGCGGCCCTCGGTGAACTGCGGGTGCATGGCCAGGGCCGACAACTCGCGCAGGTTGACCTTGTCGACCCGCATCGGCTCCGGCTCATCGCCTTCAAGCTGCTCTTCATACAGGTCGGTCGCCAGCACCACCTGGATCTTCTGGCTCATGTAGCCAGGCGACAGCGACAGTTCGGTCAGGTGCTCCAGTTGCCGCGCCCCAAAACCGGCCTCTTCCTTGAGCTCCCGGTCTGCCGCCGCCAGCACGTCCTCGCCCGGTTCGATGAGGCCCTTGGGCAACGACAGCTCGTATTCGTCCGTGCCGCCGCAGTATTCCTCGACCAGCACAGCATGTTCGGCGTCGAGCATCGCCACGATCATCACCGCCCCGTAACCGTTGCCCCGGCCGACCAGGCGCTCGTAGGTGCGCTCGGCACCATTACTGAAGCGCAGTTGCACGGCCTCGACGCGGAACAGGCGGCTGCTGGCGACGATTTCGCGGTTGAGGACGGTGGGTTTCTGGCGCATGGGGCAGCTCCTTGGCGTGAACGGGTTACTATACCGTGGCTAGCCGACTGAACGAGAGTTTCCCATGTCTGTTCTTCCCTGGTCTGCCATCGATACCGTCCTGCTGGACATGGACGGCACGCTGCTCGACCTGCACTACGACAACCGATTCTGGCTGGAGCACCTGCCCCAGCGCTATGCCGAGCTGCATGGCGTCAGCCGGGCCATGGCAGAAATGGAGCTGCAGCCGCTGTTCGAGCGCAATGCTGGCACGCTCAACTGGTACTGCCTGGACTTCTGGAGCCGTGAGCTGAAGCTTCCGATCCGTGAGCTCAAGCGCGAGATCGCCGACCTGATCGCCCTACGCCCGGATGCCGACACCTTCCTGGCCGCCATCCGCCAGGCGGGCAAGCGCGTGGTGATGATCACCAATGCCCACCGCGATTCGTTGTCACTGAAGTTGGAGCGGGTAGAACTGGCGCCGTACTTCGAGCGGCTGATCAGTTCGCATGACTATGGCTACCCCAAGGAAAGCCCACAGTTCTGGGATGCGTTGCAGGCGGATATCGGCTTCGACCCGGCGCGCAGCCTGTTTATCGACGACACCCTGGCCATTTTGCGCAGCGCACGGCAGTTTGGGGTCGGGCACTTGCTGGCAGTGAGGCAACCGGACAGCCAGGCAGCGCCGCGCGATACTCAGGAGTTTGCCGCGGTAGAGGATTACCGGGATTTGTTGTCGGGGCTTTGAGGGCCTCTTCGCGGGGCAAGCCCGCCCCCACAGGTAAGCAAAACCCTTGAGCATTGCAGGGTACCTGTGGGGGCGGGCTTGCCCCGCGAAAGAGCCAGCACGATCTATCAGTCCGGAATGCGCAACACCTGCCCCGGATAGATCTTGTCCGGGTGCGACAGCATCGGCTTGTTGGCCTCGAAGATCTTGTTGTACTGGTTGGCATTGCCATACACGACTACGGCAATGGCTGACAGCGTGTCACCCTTTTTCACGGTAACGAAACGCGCAGCCTGAACGACCGGCCCTGTTACGGTGATCTGATCATCAACGCTGGCCACACCGTTGATGTTGCCCGCCGCCAGAATGATCTTCTCTTTCTCCTCCTGGCTGGCAACCTCGCCTTTGAGGATGATCTTGTCGCCCTCTACAGTGGCGGTGATGTCCGGATTACCCAGGCCGACGCTTTCCACGTGCTTTTTCAACTGCTCCTCGGCATTGGCATTACCGGGGGTCAGCAGGTCGATCAACTTCTCGCCGGCTTCCTTCACGAAACTGAACAGGCTCATTGCGTTCTCCTTGTTGATAAAACCTCGGAGCCAGGAGTCTAGGCCAGGATTACCCGACCTGCCCCTGCCGCGACCAATCGACGCGGTCTATCAAGGCATAGACCCTAGCGATTAGACGAGACCGTCCCACAGGCCTAGGCTTGGGCTATCAAATCGCCGCCGGTAGCCAGCCCCGATGAACAGCAAACCTCCGGTCTGCGCGGCCTCATCGCCTTTGGCCTTGCCCGCCGCCAGCAACACCTACGATTATGCCCAGCTCGGCGACGCCGAGCGCGCCAGTACGCCCCTGGCCGAAGAAGTGGCCTTGGCCATTGCCTACAACGGCCTCAACCAAGCGGTGATGCTGGTCAGCCCTACCGACCTTGAAGACTTTGCCGTCGGCTTCAGCGTCGGCGCCGGGCTTGTCGAAGGCCCCCACGAGATCTATGACCTCAAGCTGTCCGGCAGCGGTTCGGCCCTGTACGCCGATCTGGAAATCTCCAGCCGGGCCTTCTGGAACCTGAAGAACCAGCGCCGCCAGCTGGCCGGCACTAGCGGCTGCGGCCTGTGCGGGGTCGAAGCACTCGAGCAGGCACTGCCCGAGCTGGCCGAACTGCCCGGCGCGCCCTTGCCGCCTGCGCACTGGCTGGCAGGCCTGCGTGGGCGTATCGACGCCTTCCAGCCGCTCGGCCAGCATTGCGGCGCGGTGCATGCGGCACTGTTCATGGACCGTAACGGCGAACTGCTGCTCGGCCGCGAAGACATCGGCCGGCACAACGCCCTCGACAAACTGATCGGAGCCCTGCTGCGCCAAGGCATCGACAGCACCGGCGGCCTGGCCATCGTCACCAGCCGCTGCAGCCTGGAGCTGATCCAGAAGGTGCTGCGTGCCGGCATCCAGACCCTGGTCAGCCTCTCGGCACCCACCGGCCTGGCCCTGCAATGGGCGCGCAAGCACAACCTCAACCTCATTCACTTGCCCAAACACAGTGCACCGCGGGTCTACAGCCCAGCGGCGGAGTCGTAACAGCCGTGACCTCGTACCAGCCCCTCCCTGACAACGCCCCAGCCGCCCCCCCTCGCTACAAGCCCTACCACGGCCCCGCCGGAGGCTGGGGCGCGTTGCGCAGCGTGGCCAAGGCTTGGGTCGGCAGCGATAATGCACTGAAGAACCTCCGCGCGCTGCTCAAGACCAACCAGAACGGCGGCTTCGACTGCCCCGGCTGCGCCTGGGGCGATTCGCCGGAAAGCGGCATGGTCAAGTTCTGCGAGAACGGCGCCAAGGCGGTCAACTGGGAAGCCACCAAGCGCCGCGTGGACGCCGCCTTTTTCGCCCGCTACAGCGTCAGCGCGCTGCGCGAGCAGAGCGATTACTGGCTGGAGTACCAGGGGCGCCTGACCGAACCGATGGTCTACGACGCACAACAGGACCGCTACCAGCCCATCAGTTGGGATGCCGCCTTTGCCCTGATCGCCCGCGAACTGAACAACCTGGCCACCCCTGACCAGGCCGAGTTCTACACCTCGGGCCGGGCCAGCAACGAAGCCGCCTACCTCTACCAGCTGTTCGTGCGGGCCTACGGCACCAACAACTTCCCCGATTGCTCGAACATGTGCCACGAAGCCAGCGGCGTGGCCCTGGGGCAAAGCGTCGGCGTCGGCAAGGGCACGGTCACCTACGACGACTTCGAGCATGCCGATGCGATCTTCGTCTGGGGCCAGAACCCGGGCACCAACCACCCACGCATGCTCGACCCGCTGCGCGATGCGGTGAAACGCGGCGCCCAGGTGGTGTGCGTAAACCCCCTGAAAGAGCGTGGCCTGGAGCGTTTCCAGCACCCGCAGAACCCGCTGGAGATGTTGACCAACAGCGACCGGCCGACCAACACCGCGTTCTTCCGCCCGGCCCTTGGTGGCGATATGGCGCTGCTGCGCGGCATGGCCAAGTTCGTCCTGCAGTGGGAACGTGAGGCCCAGGCCAACGGCGAACCTGCCGTGTTCGACCACGCCTTCATCGCCGAGCATGGTCACGGCATCGATGACTACCTGGCAGTGGTCGATGCCACGCCGTGGGCGCATATCCAGACGCAATCCGGCCTGGCCCTGGCCGACATCGAGCTGGCCGCGCGCATGTATTGCCGTGGCAAGCGGGTGATCATGTGCTGGGCGATGGGCATCACCCAGCATCGCCATTCGGTGCCGACCATCCAGGAAATCGTCAACCTGCAGATGCTGCGCGGCAACATCGGCGCGCCAGGCGCCGGCCTGTGCCCGGTGCGTGGCCACAGCAACGTGCAGGGCGACCGCACCATGGGTATCAACGAGCGCCCGCCGCTGGCACTGCTCGACGCCCTCGAGAAGCGCTTCAACTTCCCCATGCCGCGGCACAATGGCCACAACACCGTCGAAGCCATCCACGCCATGCTCGACGGCCGTGCCAAGGTGTTCATCGGCTTGGGCGGCAACTTCGCCCAGGCCACGCCAGACACCGCGCGTACCGCGCAGGCGCTGCGCAACTGCGAGCTGACCGTGCACATCAGCACCAAACTCAACCGCAGCCACCTGGTGCACGGCAAGCAGGCACTGATCCTGCCGTGCCTGGGCCGTACCGATATCGACCTGCAGGCCGACGGGCCACAGGCGGTGACCGTGGAAGACTCGTTCAGCATGGTCCATGCCTCCAACGGCCAGTTGAAGCCGCTGACGACGCAGATGCGCTCGGAGCCTGCGGTGGTTGCCGGTATCGCTGCCGCCACCCTGGGCAAGCAGCCGGTCGACTGGCACTGGCTGGTCGCCGACTACGACCGCATCCGCGACCTGATCGGCGACACCATTGCCGGGTTCAGCGGCTTCAACCAGCGCCTGCGCGAGCCGGGTGGCTTCTACCTGGGCAACAGCGCCGCCAACCGCGAATGGCAGACCAGCACCGGGCGCGCCAATTTCAAGGCCAACTTGCTGCCGGACACCTTGCTTGATGAGCGCGTGCGGGCCAGCGGCCAATTGCCCGACCTGGTCATGCAGTCGATGCGTTCGCACGATCAGTACAACACCACCATCTATGGCCTGGATGACCGCTACCGAGGCGTGCGCGGCCAGCGTGAGGTGCTGTTCGTCAACGAGGCCGACATCATCCGCCTTGGCTTCCAGCCGGGGCAGAAGGTCGACATCGTCTCGTTGTGGGGGGATGAACATGTGCGCCGTGTGCACGGCTTCACCTTGCTGGCCTTCGATATCCCGGCCGGGCAGGCGGCGGCCTATTATCCAGAGGTGAACCCGCTGGTGCCGTTGGAGAGCATTGGCGATGGCAGCCATACGCCGACGTCCAAATTCATTGCCATCAAGCTGGAACGTGCGCGGGACGACGGGCGTATTCTGTAGCGCTCGAAAGGCTTACGGCAAAAACGAAAAAGCCCTGTTCCGTAACGGTTCAGGGCTTTGTCATAAGTACCTCTGACAGCCAAAAAACAATAAAGTTTCACCTAGAAAACAGTAACTTAGAGAATTGTGTACAACTCGTGCTACTCGTCGGATTTCAATTGCCAGCCGCCCTCCAGAGCCTCAAATTCGCCTCGTCATCCTTATGAGGCTCTCTTGATGAAGAAGTACTCCTCGATTCTGTTGTTGTCTTTCAGCTTGCTCAGCGGCGTTGCCATGGCCGGTGGCAATACCGAGGCCGGCATTGGCGGCGCATTGGGTGGGGTACTCGGCTCCGTAGTGGGCAACTCCATCGGTGGTAGCACGGGCGGCGCTATTGGTGCCGGCCTGGGCGGCGCAGCCGGCGGTGCCCTGGGTGCCGACAAACGCCAGCGTGGCGAAGCCGCCATCGGTGGCGCGCTGGGCGCCGCAGGCGGCAACGTGGTTGGTCGCTCGGTGGGCGGCACCACCGGTAGCTATATTGGTGCGGCAGCCGGCGGCGGTGCCGGTGGCGCGCTGGGTAACTACATGGGCAACAAGGCCGACGACGACGAACGCCATGACGATCGCCGCTACCGCCGTAGCTACGACGACCGTCGTCACTATGACCGTGGCAACCATTACGGCCACCGCAAGCACAAGCGCCACTGGCGCCACTGATGCCTGAGGGCTTGGCCCTGGCAGCAAAAGCCCCGCCCCGCCCGGCGGGGCTTTTTTATGCCTGCGGGGCGAGCTGAAGGCCGCTGAGAATGGCCTGCAGCGCCTCAGGCAGCGGCACAGGCCGGCCGCTTGAGCGCTCGATGAACACCTGCACCACCGTCCCCGCCGCACACGCATCCCTTTCGCCAGGGCGATACAGCGCCAACCGGTATTCCACGGTACTGCCGGCCAACCGCGTCACCCCCAGGCCCACCTCAAGCACATCCGGAAAACCCGGCAGCGCGAAAAAGTCCGCAGCCGAACTGACCACGAACGCCGCCAGCGCACCTTCACGCAGGTCCAGCTCAGCTTGCTCGACGAGGAAGGCCTGGATGGCGGTTTCGAAAAAGCCATGCACGGTGGCACCGGCGATGTGGCCGTTCAGGTCGTTGTCCTGGGGGCGGGTGAGGATGGGATGGAAGTGGGCGAATGCACTGCGCTGTGGGGCTTCGGTCATCTGTCTGTCTCGCGAGGTCGCAATGGATGCTAACAGTGAAACAGAAAATCCAGACTGGAGGATGTCTTTACGTCCTTTTTGCGGGCAGCCCGCGAAAAGGCCATTAGTAATCGTGCAAAAGCATCAGGCACAAAAAAGCCGCCATCTCAGGCGGCTTTTCTTTACAGCTAACGACAGCTTACAGCTGTGGGCCAGCAGCCTTGATGGCGTCGGAAACTTCGAACTTCTTGAAGTTTTCGATGAACAGCTTGGCCAGGCCTTTGGCGGCCTCGTCGTAGGCAGCTTTGTCAGCCCAGTTGGTGCGCGGGTTGAGCAGCTCGGTTTCAACGCCCGGGACGACTTTTGGCACGTCCAGGTTGATGATGTCCAGGTGCTCGGTTTCGGCACCGACCAGCGCGCCGCTCTGGATCGCAGCGATCACCGCACGGGTGGTCGGGATGCTGAAGCGCTTGCCAACGCCGTAGCCACCGCCGGTCCAGCCGGTGTTGACCAGGTAGACCTTGGAGTTGAAGCCATTGATACGCTTGATCAGCAGCTCGGCGTACTCGCCAGCCGGGCGCGGGAAGAACGGGGCGCCGAAGCAGGTGGAGAAGGTCGACTTGATGCCGCCGCCCGAACCCATTTCGGTAGAACCCACCAGCGCGGTGTAACCGGACAGGAAGTGGTAGGCCGCCTGTTCGTTGTTCAGGATCGAAACCGGAGGCAGAACACCGGTCAGGTCGCAGGTCAGGAAGATGACCGCATTAGGCTCGCCGCCCAGGTTCGCTTCGGAACGCTTGGCAACGTGCTCCAGCGGGTACGCTGCACGGCTGTTCTGGGTCAGGCTGACGTCGGTGTAGTCGGCGTGCTTGTTGGCGTCGAGAACGACGTTTTCCAGCACAGCGCCGTGCTTGATGGCTTTCCAGATGACCGGCTCGTTCTTCTCGGACAGGTCGATGCACTTGGCGTAGCAGCCGCCTTCCATGTTGAAGACAACGCCTTCGCCCCAACCGTGCTCGTCGTCACCGATCAGGTAACGGCTTTCGTCGGCCGACAGGGTGGTTTTGCCAGTGCCGGACAGGCCGAAGAACAGGGTTACATCGCCTTCTTCGCCGATGTTGGCCGCGCAGTGCATTGGCAGTACGTCGGCCGCCGGCAGCAGGAAGTTCTGCACCGAGAACATGGCTTTCTTCATTTCGCCGGCGTAACGCATGCCAGCGATCAGCACTTTCTTGGCGGCGAAGTTGATGATCACGCAACCGTCGGAGTTGGTGCCGTCACGCTCAGGCTCGCACACGAAGTTGGCAACGTTGAGCACCTGCCACTGGTCGCGGCCAGCCGGGTTGAACTGCTCCGGGTTGATGAACAGGCAACGGCCGAACAGGTTCTGCCAGGCAGTCTGGGTGGTCATCTTCACCGGCAGGTAGTGCTCGGCGGCTGCCCCTACGTGAACGTAGGAAACGAAGTGATCCTGGGCGTTGTTGAACGCCTCGACGCGGTCCCACAGGGCATCGAACTTGTCGGCCGGGAACTTGCGGTTGATCGGGCCCCAGGAAATGGCGTCCTGGGTGGAAGGTTCTTCGACGATGAAACGGTCAGCCGGCGAACGGCCAGTACGGTGACCAGTCTCTACGACCAGTGCGCCAGTATCGGCTAGTACGCCTTCACCGCGTTGCAGCGCTTCTTTTACCAGCTCATCGACGCTCAGGTCGGTGTACACGGTGTTGTTGGCTTGCGTCATGAGATACCCCATCCGGCCCGAGGCCGAGTGCTCCAAACGTTTTGTAGTTGTCTGTAAAAAACTACTACAGCGAAAAAAGTGGCCGGATTATGCCAGAAACGCCCAAAAAAAGTAGGCCCCTCCTGTCGTTACTGCGCTTTTGCGCAATTCGACAGCAGAATTCCCTGTAGTTAATCGTTTCAGTGCCGAGTTTCTGACGCCGTGTCTGTCCCGCCACCGGCAAACAGTTGCGCGACATCGCTTGCATCGAAGAAATAGCGCTCGTTGCAGAACTGGCAATCGATTTCCACCTTGCCACCGCACTCTTCGACCAACTGCTCGGCGTCGTGCTGGCCGAGGCTTACCAGCGCATTGCCGGAGCGCTCGCGCGAGCAACTGCAGTGGAAGCGCAGCGGCTCGATATCGAACAGGCGCACGGCGTCTTCATGGTAGAGGCGGTGCAGCAGGGTTTCGTTGTCCAGCACCCACTCTTCGGCTTTGAGCGTGCTGGCGAGGGCCGTTACATGCTGCCAGCTCTCGGCGCGCTCTTCTTCGTCGCGCTGGCGGTCTACCGGCAACTGTTGCAACAGCAGGCCGCGCGCCTTGCCGTCCTTGGCATCAAGCCAGAAACGGGTATTGAGCTGCTGCGACTGAACGAAGTAGTTGGTGAAGCATTCCGACAGGTTGGCGCCATCCAGGTCGACGGTACCCTGGTAACGCTGGCCTTTGACCGGGTCGATGGTCAGGGTCAGGTGGCCGTCGGGCATCAGCTGGGCCAAGGTCGCCTCTGCGCCGATCTGGTCCGCCTCGTAACGGGCAACGCCGCGAATCTCGCGATCACCGGAGCATTCCACCATCAGCAGCGGGATCGGCCCCTGGGAACGTGCCTGCAGGATCAGCAGGCCATCGAACTTCAGCGCGCCCACCAGCAATGCGGTGGCAGCCATCAGCTCACCGAGCAGCGCGGCCACAGGTTGGGGGTACGGGTGACGCGCCAGCACTTCGGCATAGCTGCGGTCGAGCCCCACCCACTCACCGCGGATATCGCGGTCGTCGAAGATGAAGCGTTGGGTGAAATCGGTATCCGGCAATTCGGTCATAGGTTCTGGCTATCTAAAAATGATGACAAAATGGTTACACGGGATTTCGAAACACTTGCGAAGCCCGTGACAGAGCGCTCACAAGGCGCTCCGATTCCTGTTGGCAATAGAGGTATCTTATGGACAATCGACCACTGTTCCAAGCAAGGTGGTCCTTGGGACCCTTGGCAGCCTGCACGCTGCTGCCCATCGCTCTACTGTGTTTCTGGTTATGGCCTATTGGCCAGATCCTGTGCCTGACTTTCGACGAATGGCTGTTTCACAGCCTCAATGCGCCGCTGGCCGACAACACCGCCTGGCGCTACATCTGGACCCTTGGCAGCCTGCGCCCGTTCGACATCGTGGTCGGGTTGATCCTGCTGGCAGTGCTGATCCGTGGCAACTGGGTGTTCAAAGCCTGCCAGGTGCGTGAGGCCTTTTTCGGCTTTTTGGTCACCCTGGTTCTATTAGTGGTGATTCGCGCGCTGTTTTCCAAGTGGGTCGATGCCGCTGGATGGCAACACAAGAGCCCGTCGATGATCTTCGATGACGTCGTGCACCTCAGTGACTACTACCCGAACCTGGAGGCTGCCTGGGAACTCAAGGACCGCTCCAGCAAGAGCTTCCCGGGTGATCACGCCTCGGTGTTGCTGATCTGGGCGTTGTTCATGAGCCTGTTCAGCCGGCGCCTGGTGCACTACCTGGTGGTCTGGGGGCTGGCGGTGGTGTTCATGCTGCCGCGTTTGGTGGCAGGCGCCCATTGGGGCCAGGATGACTACATCGGCGGGTTGCTGATGGCGATACTGGCGTTGGGGTGGAGCTGCTATACACCGTTGGCGGCCAAGGGCAGTGCGGCATTGATGCGCTGGACGGCGCCGCTGTTCCGGTTGGCAGCCAAGCTGCCGTTGGTCGGGCGGTTGGCTGTGGTTCGCTGATGCTTGGGGCCGCAATGCGGCCCCGTTCACTCGAAGCTGCCGTGCAGCTGATGAATCTGCCGCCGCTGTTTCTTGTTAGGCCGGCCGTCGGTGGTCACACCCATCGCACCGGCCTTGCGCAGCTCGGCAGCCTGTTCACGGCGCCGCACGCTCTCTTCGGTTTCGGCGTACAGCGCCTGCGCCTCCGGCGCCCCACGGCGCACTACCGACAGCGCCTTGACCACGACCGTACGCTCGTCGAACCCGGTGCGCAGGACGAACTCATCGCCTACCCTCGGCTCCTTGCCTGGCTTGCAGCGCTCGCCCCGGCAATGCACCTTGCCACTCTCGATCGCCGCCTTGGCCAGCGCTCGGGTTTTGTAGAACCGCGCCGCCCACAGCCATTTGTCCAGGCGAACCTTGTCGTCTTCTTCCGCCTTGTGTGCCATCCCATTACCTCGAATTCAGTCTTTCATCGAACTGTACTACCGTATCTTGCGGATGCAAAAAGTCCACGCCGTGCTTACAGTTCACCACCTTATCCCCTGGGTGCGCTTCGTGAAGACATTTGACCATTTGACTGTGATCGGCCTGCGCGAGTGGGTGGCCCTGCCCGACCTCGGGCTGGCCGGGCTGCGCGCCAAGATCGACACCGGGGCCAGCACCTCAAGCCTGCACGCCACCGAGGTGGAACCATTCGAGCGTGACGGCCAGCCGTGGGTCCGTTTTACCGCGCACCTGGGCTCGGTGGTTCAGTTGCGCCACCGCCGTTGCGAAGCCCCGCTGGTGACCATGAAGACTATCAAGAGCTCCAACGGCCATGCCCAGGCTCGTTATGTGATCCGCACTTCGCTGGCATTGGGCGATGCTGTATGGGAAGTGGAGTTCACCCTGGCTTGCCGCAAGGACATGCGCTACCGCCTGCTGCTCGGCTCCAAGGCACTTATTCACGGCCAACTGGTGGTCAACCCTGGCCTGAAGTACGTACAAGACAAACCGGCCTTTCCGGCCACCCTTTCCCCTGTCACAGGTGCTGCATGAAGATCGCTGTGCTGTCGCGCAATCCGCGTCTGTATTCCACCCGCCGCCTGGTCGAAGCCGGTACCCAGCGTGGCCACGAAATGGTGGTGATCGATACCCTGCGGGCCTACATGAACATCGCCAGCCACAAGCCGCAGATCCACTACCGGGGCAAGCCGCTGGAAGGCTTCGATGCGGTAATCCCGCGCATCGGTGCCTCGGTCACCTTTTACGGGTGCGCGGTATTGCGCCAGTTCGAAATGATGGGCGTGTACCCGCTCAACGAGTCGGTGGCCATCGCCCGCTCGCGCGACAAGCTGCGCTCGCTGCAGTTGCTGTCGCGGCGCGGCATCGGCCTGCCGATCACCGGCTTCGCCCACTCGCCCGACGACATCCCGGACTTGATCCAGATGGTCAATGGCGCCCCCCTGGTGATCAAGGTGCTCGAAGGCACCCAGGGCATCGGCGTGGTGCTGTGCGAGACTACCCAGGCGGCCGAGTCGGTGATCGAAGCCTTCATGGGCCTGAAGCAGAACATCATGGTGCAGGAATACATCAAGGAGGCCGGTGGTGCCGACATTCGCTGCTTCGTGGTGGGCGACAAGGTGATTGCCTCGATGAAGCGTCAGGCCAAGCCAGGGGAGTTTCGCTCCAACCTGCACCGGGGTGGGGTCGCCAGCCTGATCAAGATCACGCCAGAAGAGCGCATCACCGCTATTCGTGCGGCCAAGGTGATGGGTTTGAGCGTGGCGGGGGTAGACATTCTGCGCTCCAACCACGGGCCGTTGGTGATGGAGGTGAACTCGTCGCCGGGGCTGGAGGGGATCGAGGTGACCACAGGCAAGAACGTGGCCGGGATGATCATCGAACACCTGGAGAAGAACGGCGGGCCGAATCAGACCCGGACCAAGGGTAAGGGCTGAGATTCGGGGCTGCTTTGCAGCCCATCGCGACACAAGGCCGCTCCTACAGGGGATCGCGTAACCCTTGTAGGAGCGGCCTTGTGTCGCGATGGGCCGCAAAGCGGCCCCGGCAATCACACGGCATTACGCGGCAGCAAAAGCCCCAACGGCAACCTCACCCGCGCCTCGATCCCGCCACCGGACCGATTGCGCAGCTCGACATTGCCGCCATGCTGGGCCGCGATCCGCTTGACGATCGCCAGGCCCAACCCGGTGCCCTTGCCACCCCGGGCGCGGTCCCCACGAATGAACGGGTTGAAGATGGTCTCCAGCTCCGACTCGTCGATCCCCGTGCCCCGGTCCAGCACGCTGAGCACCACGTAAGGCGCGCTCTCGTCGCCCGAAACATAGGCGGCCACTTCGACCCCTTTGCCGGCATGGTGCAAGGCGTTGCCGATCAGGTTGCCCAGCATGCGCTTGAGCGAAACCCGGCGCAGCGGGAACGGCGGTATCGGCTCAAGGCACAGGCGTACCCGCTCGTGCGGCTGGTTGTACGGCGCCACCACTTCGCGCACCAGGTCGGCCAGGTCGACCTCCTCCACCGGCTCGTCACGGCCATCACGGATGAACGCCAGGAACTGGTCGAGAATCGCGTCCATGTCCTCGATGTCGCGAACCATGTCATCGCTCAAGTCGTTGTCGCTGTCCAACAGCGAAAGCGACAGGCGCAGCCGCGTCAGCGGTGTACGCAGGTCGTGGGAAACCCCTGCCAGCATCAACTCACGCTCACGCCCTGCCTGCTCGACATCCTCGGCCATCTGGTTGAACGCGCGGTACACCTCGGTCATTTCGCTGGGAGTGTCGCTGATCGGCAAGCGCACGCTACGCCCCTGGCCCAGTTGCCGGGCGGCGAACACCAAGCGCTTGAGCGGCTGGTTCAGCTGGCGTACGAAAATCCAGGCCGACGCGGTGGACAGCAGGCCGATGGCCAGGAACCAGCCGAGCACGTTCCAGATCTTCTGCCCACGCAGCGGATGCGGGTACAACGGCACCTTGAGCCAGCCAGGGCCGAGGCTCGGCGCATTGACCCACAACGCCGGTGGCGCGTGGATGCGCAGACGTACCTCGGTGTCTTCGCCCAGCTCGGCCTGCATCTGCCGCTGGTAAATCTCGCTGTAAGGCCAGTGTTGCTCGCCTTCGGGTACCCCAGAGCCGGTCACCCGGATCAGCCCTGCGGCTTCGGCGATCTTGTCGCGGTTCTCTTCATCGGCAGCCCAATAGGCGCGCAAGGTCAGTGCCACACCATGGCTGTACTGACGGTCGACCAGCACATCCTCGTTCATCAGCAGATAAACGAGGGTCAGCGCCTTGGAAAACAGGACGACGATCAGCACCAGCCACAGCGTGCGGGCGAAGAAGCTTTGCGGAAACCACAGCGGTGTTTTCATCGACGGCAAGGCATCATTTGCCGGCGTTTCCGTCTGGTACGAAGACGTAGCCCACGCCCCAGACCGTCTGGATATAACGTGGCTTGGACGGGTCCGGCTCGATCATGCGGCGCAGGCGCGAGATCTGTACGTCGATGGAGCGCTCCAGGGCGTCCCATTCACGGCCACGGGCCAGGTTCATCAGCTTGTCGCGGGTCAGCGGTTCACGCGCATGCATGACCAGCGCCTTGAGCACGGCGAACTCACCGGTGGTGAGCATGTGCACTTCGTCGCCGCGTTTGAGCTCGCGGGTAGCCAGGGACAGCTCGTAATCACCGAAGGTGACCGATTCGTCCTCGCTGCCCGGGGCGCCGGGCACACTCGGCGCCTGGCGGCGCAGCACGGCCTTGACCCGGGCCATCAGCTCGTCGGGGTTGAACGGCTTACCCAGGTAATCGTCGGCGCCCAGCTCCAGCCCCTTGATGCGGCTGAGCTCGTCGCCCTTGGCGGTGAGCATGATGATCGGGATCTGGTTGTTCGACTGGCGCAGGCGCCTGCACGCGGTCAGGCCGTCCTCGCCAGGCAGCATCAGGTCGAGCACGACCAGGTTGAAGACCTCACGCGACAGCAGGCGGTCCATCTGCTCGGTATTGGGCACCGCGCGGGCACGGTAGCCCTTGCTGGTGAAGAAACGTTCCAGCAGGCTGCTCAGCCCGGGATCGTCGTCGACGATGAGAATCTTGTCACCTTCAGCGGTGTTTGCAGTGCCGGTCATGAATAACTCCTCTGGTATCGCCGCGCATTATGGCGTAGCCATTGCAACGCGTGCCGTGAGCATTGTTAGCAGATTTTTCCCCCAGCGCCAGTTCCGGGCCTCTCGGGCTGGCTTGGCGCCATCACCGCAAGCCGATCACGATGGGTATAATGCGCGGCTTTCATCCAGCGCCGTCAGGCTCCGAGCCCGCGCGCGGCCCCCGTATTCACAATTGTCAGGTGGTTTACATGGACAGCATCAACAGCCGTATCGCCGAGGAACTGGGCGTACGCCCACAACAGGTCGAAGCGGCCGTGGGCCTGTTGGACGAAG
>Ga0213828_1000167_pt1 | contig 74656 bp, 52 predicted proteins | sample MC6MC0897MG_FD_180664 | JGI IMG/M metagenome (GOLD analysis project Ga0213828, IMG submission 180664) | Enriched soil aggregate microbial communities from Iowa State University, Ames, United States - MC6-MC0897-MG | ecosystem: Environmental > Terrestrial > Soil > Unclassified | place: USA: Iowa...
TCATCGACGACCCGTTCAGCACTCGCCCCGGCGCACGCCTGTACCGCACCGGCGACCTGGCGCGGCACCTGAGCGATGGCAATATCGAGTACCTGGGCCGCAACGACGACCAGGTGAAAATCCATGGCTTGCGCATCGAGCTGGGTGAAATCCAGGCCGGCCTGACCGCCATCGAGGGAGTGAAGGAAGCGGTTGTAATCGCCCGCGACCAGCGTCTGGTGGCGTACTACACCGGCGAGCAGCAGGCCGTGGAAGCCCTGCGCAGTGCACTGCTGGCTCATCTGCCAGCGTTCATGGTGCCCGCGCTGTTCATGCACTTGGAGGCCCTGCCGCTAAGCCCCAACGGCAAGCTCGACCGCAAGGCCTTGCCGCTGCCGGACGCCGAAGCCCTGCAACACCGCGAATACCAAGCCCCCGAAGGCGACACCGAGACCCTGCTGGCCACGATCTGGGCCGAACTGCTGGGCGTGGAGCGGGTAGGTCGCCACGACAATTTCTTCGAACTGGGCGGCCACTCACTGCTGGCAGTGACCCTGACCTCCCGCCTGCGCGACCAAGGCCTGGAAGCCGATGTGCGCGCCCTGTTCGACCAACCGACATTGGCAGGCTACGCAGCCATCACAGACAGAATGGAGATCGTCCTGTGAGCATCAACCAACTACTGGCAACACTGACGGCCAAAAACGTGCAGCTGGCGCTGAAGGACGGCCAGCTGGCCGTCCAGGGCAACCGCCAGGCCTTGACCGACGCCACACTGGTGGCGCAACTGCGCGAGCACAAGCCGGCGCTGGTGGCGATGATCGAGCGCGGCGAGTACGTGGCCGTGAGACAGGGCGCGGTGCAGGTGCCGGCAAACCTGATCGCGCCTGGCTGCACACGCATCACCCCGCAAATGCTCAACCTGATCGACCTCGACCAGGACACCCTCGATGGCATCGTTGCCTGCATCCCCGGCGGCGCGGCCAATGTGCAGGACATCTACCCGCTAGCACCCTTGCAGCAGGGCATGTTGTTCCACCATGCCAGCGCCACCGACAGCGACCCTTACGTGATGCAGGCGCGTTTCGTGTTCGCCAGCGAAGCACGCCTGCAGGCGTTCGCCGAGGCCCTGCGTGGGGTGATCGCCCGCCACGATATCCTGCGCACTTCGGTACACTGGGAAGGGCTGGAAACACCGGTACAGGTGGTGTGGCGCCGTGCCGACCTGCAAGTGGCGACACTGCCCGCCAGCGACCCCCAGCGCGGCATGCTCGACTTGACCCAGGCGCCGCTGATCCGCCTGCTGCGTGAGGCCCCAGAGGCCGATGGCGCATTGAGTGCCACCCTGCAGTTTCATCACATCGCCATGGACCACAGTGCCCTGGAGGTGGTGCGCCACGAACTGATCGCGTTTCTGGCGGGCGAGGGCGAGCGCCTGGGCACGCCGGTGCCGTTTCGCAACTACGTGGCGCAGGCCGTGCTGGGGATCAGCGAGGCCGAGCACGAGGCGTTCTTCCGCGACATGCTGGAGGGCATTGATGAATCGACTCTGGCGTATGGCATCCAGGATGTGCAAGGCGTTGGCGAAGTGCACAACGAGCACTCGCTCGACCTGCCGCTCGCCCTGTGCCAGCAACTGCGCACCCTGGCGCGCAGCCTGGGGGTGAGCGTCGCCAGCGTGTTCCACCTGGCCTGGGGGCGTGTGCTGGGGGGGCTGACCGGCCGTGAGCAGGTGGTGTTCGGCACGGTACTGATGGGGCGCCTGCAAGGGGCCGAAGCCACTGACCGGGCGTTGGGGATTTTCATCAACACCCTGCCAGTACGTGTGGACCTGGGCAGCGAGGACCTGGCAACGGCCATTCGCGCCACCCACCAGCGGCTGAGTGCATTGATGCGCCACGAACACGCGCCTCTGGCGCTGGCCCAGCGTTGCAGCGGTGTGGCAGCGCCGGCGCCGCTGTTCAATGCCTTGCTCAACTACCGTCACAGCGCGGTGGACACTACCCAACCACGCCGCGCAGCCCTGGCGGGTATCGACATCGTCGAGTCCGCCGAGGCCACCAACTACCCGTTGACCCTGAGCGTCGATGACCTGGGTGAGGGCTTTCGCCTGACCTTGCTGGCCAGTGCCGAGGTCCCGGCGCAGCGCGTCTGCGGCTATTTGCAGCAGGTCCTTGAAGGCCTGTTGCAGGCCCCTCAGGCAGCGGTCACGGCGCTTGCCATGCTGCCTGACAGCGAGCGCCAGGAACTGCTGGAAACGTTCAACGATTACCCGGCCAGCTACGAACGGCAGCTGGCGCTGCACCAGCGCATCGCACAACTGGCCGAGCAGTACCCTGACCACGTTGCCGCCACCTGCGCCGGCGCGTGCCTGACTTACGCCGCGCTCAACCGCCAGGCCAATGCCCTTGCGCAGCACCTGATCAGCCTGGGGGTGCGGCCCGATGACCGTGTCGCCGTGGTCGCCCGGCGCAGCCTGGAGACGCTGGTTGGCTTGTTGGCTGTGCTCAAGGCAGGGGCGGGCTACGTGCCGGTAGACCCGGCCCACCCGGATGAGCGCGTGCACTACCTGCTCAGCGACAGCGGCCCGGTGGTGGTACTGACGCAACAGGCATTGCAGGCGCGCCTGGGGCCCGTCGAGGTGCCGGTGCTGCTGCTGGACCAGCCGGGCTGGCCCGCCTGCGACAGCAACCCCCTTGTGCCCGGCCTGGATGCAAGCAACCTGGCCTATGTGATCTACACCTCGGGCTCGACCGGTCAGCCCAAGGGGGTGATGGTCGAGCACCGCACTGTCAACAACCTGGTCGACTGGCATTGCCGCGCCTTTGACCTGTGCCCTGGCCGGCACACGTCGAGCCTGGCCGGCTTTGGTTTCGATGCCATGGCCTGGGAAGTCTGGCCGGCGTTGTGTGCCGGGGCCACGTTGCACCTGGCGCCAGCATCCCAGGGCAACGAAGACCTCGACGCCATGCTCGCCTGGTGGCAGGCACAGCCGCTGGACGTCAGTTTCCTGCCCACGCCGGTGGCCGAATACGCCTTCAATCACCAGCTCGAACACCCGACTTTGCGCACTCTGTTGATCGGCGGCGACCGCCTGCGCCAGTTCAACCGCACCCAGCGCTTTGCCGTGGTCAACAACTACGGCCCCACTGAAACCACCGTGGTGGCCAGCTCTGGCGTGTTGGAGCCCGGCGCGGCGCTGCACATCGGCCGGCCGGTCGACAACGCGCGCCTGTATGTCCTCGACGCCCATCAGCAACCTGTCGCGCTGGGCGTGCCAGGGGAGCTGTACATTGGCGGTGCCGGGGTCGCCCGGGGCTACCTGAACCGCCCGGCATTGACCGCCGAGCGCTTCCTTGACGACCCCTTCGTCGCCACGGCCGGCGGGCGTATGTACCGCACGGGCGACCTGGTGCGCTGGTTGCCCGACGGCACCCTGGACTACCTGGGGCGCAACGACGACCAGGTCAAGATCCGCGGCGTACGCATCGAACTGGGCGAAATCGAAAGCCGCCTGAGCGCCTTGGCCGGCATCGATGAGGCGGTGGTGCTGGCCCGCGAGGACCAGCCCGGCCAGCCACGGCTGGTGGCTTACTTCACCGCCCAGGCCGACGTCAAGCCGCTCACCCCCGAAGGCCTGCGTGCCCAGTTGCAGGCGCACTTGCCCGAATACATGGTGCCGGTGGCGTTCGTCGCGCTGCAGGCGTTGCCGCTGACTGCCAATGGCAAACTCGACCGCCGGGCATTGCCGCAGCCTGACCGCTCGGCATTGTTCGAGCAGGGTTACGAGGCCCCCGAGGGCGAGCTGGAGCAGGCCCTGGCGCACGTGTGGGCCGAGCTGCTGCAGGTCGAACGCGTCGGCCGTCGCGACCATTTCTTCAGCCTTGGCGGCCATTCCTTGCTGGCCATGCGCATGGTCTCCCAAGTGCGCGTGCGCCTGGGCGTCGAGCTGAGCCTGAGCGAACTGTTCGCCAACCCGGAGCTGGCTGCGGTGGCCGACGTGCTGGCCAAGGCCGTGCGCAGCGAGCTGCCGGCGATATGCCCGGTGCCGCGCGATGCGCCGCTGCCAATGTCGTTTGCCCAGCAGCGGTTGTGGTTTCTGGCGCAGATGGACGGCGGCAACCAGGCTTACAACGTGCCGATGGCCCTGGTCCTGCGCGGGCCACTGGACGCGGATGCCCTCGAGACTGCATTGCTGCGGATCATCGAGCGCCACGAAACCTTGCGCAGCCGCTTCGTGCCGCGTGATGCCAGTGCCGAGGTGGTGTTTGCCGCCACAGCGGGTGGCGAGTGGTTCCAGCGCGAAGACATTGGCGCCGATGCCCTGCCAGCCCGCTTGCATGAAGCGGCCAGTGCACCGTTCGACCTGGCCCACGGGCCGTTGCTGCGGGCGTGTCTGCTGCGCCTGGGCGCCGAGCATCATGTGCTGGCCCTGACCGTGCACCACATCGTCGCCGACGGCTGGTCGCTGGGTGTGCTCACGCACGAGTTGAGCGCGCTGTACACCGCCATCTGCCAAGGCAGGGATGAACCACTGCCGGCGTTGGCCATTCAGTATGGCGATTACGCCGTTTGGCAGCGCCGCTGGCTATCCGGCGCCCAGTTGCAGCGCCAGGCCGATTACTGGCGCCAGGCCCTGGACGGCGTGCCCAGCCTGCTCAAGCTACCCAGCGACCGCCCACGCCCCGAGCGCCAGGACTTTGCCGGGGCAAGCCTGCCACTGCAGCTGGAGCCACGCCTGGCGGCGGGCCTGCGCACCCTGGCCCAGCGTCATGGGGTGACGCTGTACATGGCCGTGCTCAGCGCCTGGGCTGGCGTGCTGTCGCGGTTGTCCGGCCAAGCTGAGGTGGTGATCGGTTGCCCTGTAGCGGGCCGCGGCCGAGCCGAGCTGGAGCCCTTGGTGGGCTTGTTCGTCAATACCCTGGCCGTGCGCATCGACACTGCAACAGCACCGACAGCGCACGCCCTGCTAGAGCAGGTGCGCGCGCGTGTACTGGACGCCCAGGCGCACCAGGACTTGCCGTTCGAACAGGTGGTGGAAATCGTCCGGCCGCTGCGCAGCCTGGGCCATACGCCGTTGTTCCAGGCCACCCTGAACTGGCAGGCCACCGAGGGTGCCGCCTTGCAGTTGCCGGGCCTGCAACTGGAAGCCGTGGCCCAGGCTGGCCAGGTGGCCAAGTTCGACCTGACGCTGAACCTTGGCGAGCATGGCGACAACTTGCGTGGCAGCCTCGACTACGCCACTTCGCTGTTCGACGAAGCCACCGTGCGGCGCTATGTGGGCTACTTCGAGACGTTGATGTGGGCCATGATCGATAACGATCAACAGCCACTGGCGCAGGTGCAGCTGGTTGGCGACGCAGAACGCCAGGCCTTGCTGAATGGCTTCAATGCCACCCAGCGCGACTACCCCCGCGAATGTGCGGTGCAGCGCTTGTTCGAACAGCGCGTGGCCCGCCACCCGCTGGCACTGGCGGCGGTGCATGGCGACCAGGCCGTGGACTACGCCACGCTTAATGAACGCGCCAACCGCCTGGCGCATTACCTGAAGGGCACCGGTGTGGCGCCGGGCGCCTGCGTTGCGGTGCTGTTGCCGCGCTCGTTGCAACTGCTGGTGGCGCAACTGGCAGTGCTCAAGTGTGGTGCGGTCTATGTACCGTTGGACATCCATGCCCCCGCCGATCGCCAGGCGTTCGTGGTCGAGGACTGCCAGGCCGCCGCAGTGCTGACGCTTGCCGCTACGCCAGTCGATCTTGCGGTGCGGCGTGTGAACCTCGACCAACTGTCACTCGACGACCAGCCCGGCCACAACCCTGGGCTGGCCCAGGACGCTGGGAGCACGGCCTATGTGATGTACACCTCCGGCACCACCGGCAAACCCAAGGGCGTTTGCGTCACGCACCGGGGCATCGCGCGGCTTGTGCTGAACGACAGCTTTGCCGAATTGACGGCGGGCGACCGTATCGCCTTCGCCTCCAACCCGGCATTCGATGCCAGCACCCTGGAGGTCTGGGGCGCACTGCTCAACGGCGGGCAGGTGCGGGTGATCGATCACCACACGCTGGTCGATCCGCAGCGTTTCGCGGCGGCGCTGGTGGACCAAGGCATCACCGTACTGTTCCTGACCACGGCGCTGTTCAACCAGTACGTGCAACTGATCCCCGAGGCCTTGGCGCTGCTGCGCGTGTTGATCAGCGGCGGTGAGCGTGCAGAGCCCGCAGCCTTCCGTACGCTGCTGCAGAAGGCGCCTGGGTTGCGCCTGGTCAATGGCTACGGGCCGACCGAAACCACCACCTTCGCGGTCACTTTCGAAGTGCATGAACTGGCGCCGAACGCGCCTCAGGTGCCGATTGGCCGGCCTATCGGCAACACCCAGGTGTATGTGCTGGACGCCTGGCAGCAACCCGTGCCGCAGGGGGTGGTCGGTGAGCTGTACATCGGCGGTGACGGTGTGGCCCTGGGCTACCTGAATCGCCCGGAGCTCACGGCGCAGCGTTTCATCGATGACCCGTTCAGCCAGCAACCCGGTGCCAGGCTGTACCGCACCGGCGACCTGGTGCGCTGGCAGCCTGACGGCCAATTGGAGTGCCTGGGGCGCAATGACGACCAGGTCAAGATCCGCGGCTACCGGATCGAGCTGGGTGAAATCGAGCAGCAGTTGGCCTTGGCACCGGGGGTTGGCGAGGTGGTGGTGATGGCCGTGCCTGGCGAACAGGGGCCGCTGCGGCTGGTGGCCTGGTTCACCCGGCTCGAGGCAGCGCTGCAGGCCACAGAGCTGCGCGCGTTCCTGCGTGGCCGCTTGCCGGAATACATGGTGCCGAGCGCCTTTGTCGCGCTGCCACGGATGCCGCTGAACAACAACGGCAAGGTCGATCGCCAGGCCTTGCCGGCACCGGGGCCCCAGGACCTTGCGCTGACGGCTTACGAGGCGCCGGAAGGCGAGCGCGAGCAGGCGTTGGCCACGCTGTGGGGCGAACTGCTGCAACTGCAGAGCGTCGGGCGCCAGGACCGCTTCTTCGAACTGGGGGGCCATTCGTTGCTGGCGATGCGCATGGTGGCCCAGGTTCGCCAACGCCTGGGCCTTGAGCTGGCCCTGGGTGATCTGTTCGCCGATGACAGCCTGGCGGCGGTTGCGGCGCGCCTTGCCCATGACGGCAATGCGTTGCCGGCTATCCAGCCGGGCCCACGCCAGGGTGCCTTGCCGCTGTCGTTCGCCCAGCAGCGGCTGTGGTTTTTGGCGCAGATGGAGGAGGCCAGTGCGGCCTATCACATTCCGCTGGCCCTGCGCTTGCAGGGCCGCCTGGACTGCGCGGCGCTGGAGCGGGCCTTGCGGCGCCTGGTCGAGCGCCATGAGAGTTTGCGCAGCCATTTTGTGAAGCGGGACGGCGAGCCGCAGGTGGTACTGGCCAGCGGCAGCGATGGCTTCCAGCTTGGTTGGGAAATCTGCAATGGGCTGGATGAGCTAGCGCTGGCGGCGCTGATTCGCGAGGAGGCCGGCCGACCCTTCGCCCTGGCCAGGGACTTGCCGGTGCGGGCGCGCATGCTGCAGCTCGCCCCGGACCACCATGTGCTGTTGCTGACCTTGCATCATCTGGTGGCCGACGGCTGGTCGCTGGCCGTGTTGGTACGCGAGTTGGGGGCGCTGTACCAGGCTTTCGGCAGCGGTGGCGACGACCCGTTGCCAGCCTTGCCTGTGCAGTACATCGACTATGCCCTGTGGCAGCGGCGCTGGCTGAGCGGCGATGCGCTGCGCCAGCAGGCCGATTACTGGGTCGGCCAGTTGGCCGGGGCACCGGCGCTGATCAGCCTGCCCTGGGACCACCCACGGCCCGAGCGCCAGCAGTATGCCGGTGGCAGCGTCGCGGTGTGCCTGGAGCCGCGCTTGAGCCGCGACCTGAAAGCGCTGTGCCGGCGCCATGGTGTGACGCCTTACATGCTGTTCATGGCGGCCTGGGCGGTGCTGTTGAGCCGGCTTGCCGGCCAGGACGAAGTGGTGATCGGCTCGCCCGTGGCCAACCGCAGGCAAGCCGAAGTGGATGGCCTGGTCGGCATGTTCGTGAACGCCATGGCGTTGCGCGTGCAGACTTCGGATGCACCGGATGTCGCCACGTTGCTGGCCAGGGTCAAGGCCGTGGTGCTGGCCGGGCAGGCGCACCAGGACCTGCCGTTCGAGCAGGTGGTCGAGCTGCTGCGCCCACGCCGCAGCCTGGCGCATACGCCGCTCTACCAGGCCACCCTGGACTGGGACGCCAGCCCGGAGCGGCAGGCGCTGCAGTTGGCGGACCTGGCGGTGAGCGCAGTGGGTGGGCCGGCATGCATTGCCAAGTTCGACCTGAGCCTGAGCCTGGGCGAGGCTGGCGAAGGCTTTGCCGGCGGTATCGTCTACGCGACAGCCCTGTTCGAGCGGGCCACCATCGAGCGTTATGCGGGGTATTTCGAACAGTTACTGTGGACCTTCGTTGAAAGTGATCGGGCCATCCCTGCCCATACCGGGTTGCCCGATGCCGATGAGCGCAAGCGGTTGCTGCAGGGCTTCAACGATACTGCGGTGGCTTACGACCTTGAGCAGACCCTGCATGGGCTGATTGAAGCTCAGGTCGTGCGCACACCGGATGCGGTTGCAGTGCTGGCCGAGGAAGGTTCGCTCAGCTATCGCGAGTTGAATGAACAGGCCAACCGCCTGGCACATCACCTGATCGCGTTGGGCGTGAAGCCTGATGATCGGGTGGCGATCTGCGTCGAACGTGGGCTGTCGATGGTGGTTGGCCTGTTGGCCATCCTCAAGGCGGGCGGCGCCTATGTGCCGGTGGACCCGGATTACCCGACCGAACGCGTGCGCCACATGCTGAGCGACAGCGCGCCAGTGGCGGTGCTGGTGCACAGCGCTACGCGCCACGTACCGGAGGCGGTCCGGCTTATTGATCTGGACCAGCCAACCTGGAACGCGCAGCCTTCCAGCAACCCGGTAGTTCCTACGTTGACCCCACGTCATCTGGCCTATGTGATCTACACCTCTGGCTCCACCGGCTTGCCGAAGGGTGTGATGAACGAGCACGCCGGTGTGGTCAACCGCCTGCTGTGGATGCAGGACGCCTACAACCTCGGCGCAGAAGACGTTGTCTTGCAAAAGACCCCATTCAGCTTCGACGTGTCGGTGTGGGAGTTCCTCTGGCCGCTGCAAACCGGCGCATGCCTGGTCATGGCTCGCCCCGGTGGCCATCGTGACCCTGAGTACCTGCGCCAAGTGATCCGCAGCGAAGGCGTCACCACCTTGCACTTCGTGCCATCGATGCTGGATGTGTTCCTTGCTCATGGCGACGCTTCGGCAGATGCCCTCAAGCGCGTGCTGTGCAGCGGTGAAGCCTTGCCGGGCAGCCTGGTACGGCGTTTCCACGCGCAGTTGCCAACGGTCGAGCTGCATAACCTGTATGGCCCGACAGAAGCGGCGGTGGACGTCAGCGCCTGGCATTGCATGACGGCGCCGGACAACACCCCAATCGGCAAGCCCATCGCCAACACCACGCTGTACGTGCTCGATACGCTGGGCCAGCCGGTACCGCAAGGCGTCGCTGGCGAGCTGTTCATCGGCGGCGTGCAAGTCGCCCGTGGCTACCTCAACCGCGCCGAACTGACCGCCGAACGCTTCATCGACGACCCGTTCAGCACTCGCCCCGGCGCACGCCTGTACCGTACCGGCGACCTGGCGCGGCACCTGAGCGATGGCAATATCGAGTACCTGGGCCGCAACGACGACCAAGTGAAAATCCATGGCCTGCGCATCGAGCTGGGTGAAATCCAGGCCTGCCTGACGCGGATAGAGGGGATCAAGGAAGCCGTGGTGATCGCCCGCGAACAGCAGCTGCTCGCGTACTACACGGGCCAATTCCATCCGGTGGAGGCGCTGCGCTCGTCGTTGCTCGGGCACCTGCCGACGTTCATGGTGCCCGCGCTGTTCATGCACCTGGAGGTGCTACCGCTAAGCCCCAACGGCAAGCTCGACCGCAAGGCCTTGCCGCTGCCGGACGCCGAAGCCCTGCAACACCGCGAATACCAAGCCCCCGAAGGCGACACCGAGACCCTGCTGGCCGCGATCTGGGCCGAACTGCTGGGCGTGGAGCGGGTAGGGCGCCACGACAACTTCTTCGAACTCGGCGGCCATTCCCTGGCCGCGATCCGGCTGGTCGACAAGATCACCAAGGCGGGTTTGCAAGTGGCCATCAACGATGTGTTCCAGCAGCCCAGCGTCGCCTTGCTGGCGGCGCGGCTGGGCAACCGGGATGCCGCGCCGCGTGGTGTGATCACGGTGCGGGCCAGCGGTACGCAGACGCCGCTGTTCCTGGTTCACGAATTCACCGGCCTGGACTTCTACTTCCCGGTGCTGGCCCAGCACCTGCCCGGTGACTTCGCTATCTACGGACTGCCCGGCGTACCGGGTGACCGCCCACAACCGCGCACCCTGGAGTGCCTGGCCCGCTACCACATCGAGCAGATGCGCAGCGTACAGCCGCAAGGGCCGTACCGCCTGGCCGGCTGGTCGTTCGGTGGGGTACTGGCCTTCGAGATCGCCAACCAGTTGCTGGGTGTGGACGAGCCGGTCGAGTTCCTGGGCTTGATCGACACCTATGTGCCGCGCCTGGCCGACCAAGGCAAGGCGCGCTGGGAGGGGCCGCGTGCACTGGAGCGGCAGTTGCTGGCCAACTGCAGCCTGTTCTGGCGCACGCAGGGCCCGGCAGGCGCCGACAAGCTGGCGCGGCTGCAGCACCTGGAAGCCGGGGAGGCCGATTTTGCCGCCCTGGTAGCCAGTTGCCGCGAACATCAGCTGCTGTATGGGCTGTGGGCGAGCATGACGGATGCGCAACTGCAGCACTACTTCACCCGCGAACTGGCGCACGGCCGAGCATTGGCGCATTACCGCCCTGCGCCGCTGAGTGTACCGGTGCACCTGCTGCGCGCCGAGCAGGGCAGCGACAGCCTGTCGGCCCTGGGTTGGGGCGAGACGCTGCCGACTCAGGCGCTGGTTGCCCTGGGCGTGCCGGGCGACCACCGCAGCGTGATGCAGGCGCCCCATGTGGCCGCGCTGGGGCAGGTGCTCGGGCAGGCGTTGGGCGCGGTGCCTAACGCCGAGGTGGCGGCTTATCAGCCGTTGGTAGCGATCCAGACCGGTCAGGCTGGGCACGCGCCGGTGTTCTGCGTGCCGGGGGCCGGCGACAGCGTCACCAGCTTCATTGGCCTGGCCGAAGCGCTGGGGCCGGACTGGCCGCTGTATGGCTTGCAGGCCCGCGGGCTGGATGGCTGCTCGGTGCCGCACAGCACGGTGGAAGCCGCTGCCGATTGCCATGTGCTGGCGATCGAGGCGCTGTACCCGCAGGGGCCGTTGAACCTGGTCGGGCATTCGTTCGGGGGCTGGGTGGCACATGCCATCGCCGCCAGGTTGCAAGCCAAAGGGCGTCAGGTGCGCTCATTGACGCTGATCGACAGCGAGGCCCCGGGCGAGGGTGGCACCTGTGGTCAGCCCTACACCTTCGGCGAAGCGTTGCAGCGGCTGATCGACGCGCTGCAGCTTTCCACTGGCAAAGCGCTGGGCATCGACCCAGGTGCATTTGCCGACGCCAGCGACGATCAACAGTTGAGCCAACTGCACGCGGCCATGGTCCGGGTCGGCTTGATGCCGGCACGGTCGCAGCCCGCTGCGCTGCACGGCACCGTGCGCACCTTCGCCACGGCATTGCGCACGGCCTACCGGCCAACGCTGGCCTACAGCGGCGCGGTCGGGCTGGTATTGGTGGACGACCCGGGCCTGGATGCCTTGGGCAATGCGCGCGAGCATGCCGCCATGCAGGCCGGCTGGCAGCAACTGATGCCGAAGCTGGCGCTGTGGCAGGGGCCGGGTGACCACTTCAGCATCCTCAAGGTGCCGGACGTGTTCAGCCTGGCAGCCTGGTGGCACGACGGGCAGGCGCTGCAGCACGGCAAGGTTACCCCGTAATGATCGGCCTCCCCGACCCCGCTGGGGTCGGGTTATGCGAATCCCGAGAGAAAGTGAGTGTTCATGGAAAAGTCCAGATTCCGCAAATTCGGCCTCGGCATCGCCGTGGCCCTGGTGGCCGGCATCACGCTGTATGCCATCCAGGCCCCGGCCAAGCCGCCGCAGTACATCACCGCCACGGTCGAGCGTGGCGATATCGAGAACGCCGTGCTGGCCACCGGCACGTTGGAGGGCATCAAGCAGGTGGACGTCGGTGCCCAGGTTTCGGGCCAGCTGAGGTCGCTGAAGGTCAAGCTGGGCGACAAGGTCAGCGAGGGCCAGTGGCTGGCCGAGATCGACCCGCTGGTGCTGCGCAACACCTTGCGCCAGGCCGAAGTCGACGAGGACAAGCTGCAGGCCGAACGGCGTTCGACCCTGGCCCAGCTCAAGCAGGCCCGGCGGGTGTATGAGCGTTATCGCGAACTGCAGGCCGACGAGTCGGTGTCGCGCCAGGACTTCGAGAATGCCGAGTCGGAGTACGAAGTGCAGCAGGCCGCCGTGCGCTCGCTCGATGCGCAGATCCAAAGTGCCCGGGTCGAAATCGACACCGCCAAGGTCAACCTGGGTTACACCCGCATCAATGCGCCGATCAACGGCCATGTGGTGGGCATCGTCACCCAGGAAGGGCAGACCGTGATCGCCAACCAGCTGGCCCCGGTGCTGCTCAAGCTGGCCGACCTCGACACCATGACCGTGAAGGCGCAGGTGTCGGAAGCTGACGTGATCCACATCAGCCCCGGCCAGCAGGTGTACTTCACTATCCTGGGCGAAGACAAACGCTACTACGCCAAGCTGCGCGGCACCGAGCCTGCCCCGCAGAACTACGCGCAAAGCGCCGACAACAGCGATGGCAGCGCCGCCAAACCCAATGGTGCGGTGTTCTACAACGCGTTGTTCGAAGTGCCGAACCCCGAGCATCGCCTGCGCATCTCGATGACGGCCCAGGTGCATATCGTCCTCGACACCGCCCAAGGGGTGCTGACCGTGCCGGTGGCAGCGCTGGGCGCACGCAATGGCGACGGCAGCTTCCCGGTGCGGGTGCTCGATGCCAAGGGCTTTGCCCAGGTGCGCAACGTGCAAGCGGGGATCAACAACAACGTCAAGGTACAGGTGAAGGACGGCCTGGCCGAAGGTGATCGGGTGGTGATTGGTGAGCCGGTGTCCGGCGAAGCAGGGGCGTGAGCATGAACATGAATGTCGAGCTGAGCGCGCCTCTGGCCGTGGCCAACGGCAACGGCGAACCGTTATTGCGCCTGCAGGGCGTCAGCCGCAGCTTCCTGGCGGGCGACCGCGAGTTCCTGGCACTCAAGGGCATCGACCTGCAGATTCACAGTGGCGAGCTGGTGGCGATCATCGGCGCATCAGGCTCGGGCAAGTCGACCTTGATGAACATCCTCGGCTGCCTGGACAACGCCAGCAGCGGCAGCTACCAGGTTGGCGGGCAGGAGACCCGCACGCTGGGCGATGATGCCCTGGCAGCGCTGCGCCGCGACCACTTCGGTTTCATCTTCCAGCGCTACCACCTGCTGCCGCACCTGGATGCCCTGCACAACGTCGAGATCCCTGCGGTGTATGCCGGCACCCCACAAGCGCAGCGCCACGCGCGGGCACGTGAGTTGCTCACGCGTCTGGGCCTTGTAGGGCACCTGGGGCACCGCCCCAGCCAGCTTTCCGGGGGGCAGCAGCAGCGGGTAAGTATCTGCCGGGCGCTGATGAACGGCGGCCAGGTGATCCTCGCCGATGAGCCGACCGGTGCGCTGGACACTGCCAGTGGCAAAGAGGTGATGAACATCCTGCTGGAGCTGCACGCGGCCGGGCACACGGTAATCCTGGTAACCCACGACCCCAAGGTCGCCGCCCATGCCGAACGGATCATCGAGGTCAGCGACGGGCAGATTGTCAGCGACCGGCGCACTGGCACGGCAGCCGTGCCCACCCCGGCCGCGGAGCCGCCACGGGCCGCCGAACCTGCCCGGCGCCTGGTGGCCAGCCTGGGGATGTTCCGCGAGGCCTTCAAGATGGCCTGGATCGCCTTGATCTCGCACCGCATGCGCACCTTGCTGACCATGCTCGGGATCGTCATCGGTATCACTTCGGTGGTGTCCATCTCGGCCATCGGCGAGGGCGCCAAGGGCTATGTGCTCAAGGACATCCAGGCGATCGGCAGCAACACCATCGATATTTATTCGGGCAGCAACTTCGGTGATAGCCGGGCCAAGACCATCGAGACCCTGGTGCCGGCCGACGTGACCGCGCTCAACGCGCTGTACTACGTTGACAGTGCCACCCCGGTGATCGGCCAGAGCACCTTGGTGCGCTACCGCAACCTGGACGTCGACGTGCAGCTCAATGGCGTCAGCGAACACTACTTCCAGGTGCGCAACATACCCCTGGCTGCAGGCATCGTGTTCAGTGCCGACGACGCCCGGCGCCAGGCCCAGGTGGTGGTGATCGACCACAACACCCGCAAGCGGCTGTTCGGCCCCCATGTCGACCCGCTCGGACAGGTGATCCTGGTAGGCAACCTGCCGTGCACGGTGATCGGCGTCACGGCCGAGAACAAGAACCTGTTCGTCGCCAGCAACCAGCTGAACATCTGGGTGCCCTACGAGACCGCCGCTGGCCGCGTACTCGGCCAGCGCCATCTGGACAGCATCAGCGTGCGCATCAAGGACGGCGTGCCGAGCAAGCGGGTGGAGGAGGAGGTGACCAAACTGATGCTGCAACGGCACGGCACCAAGGACTTCTTTACCAACAACCTCGACAGCATCATGCAGACGGTGCAGAAGACCAGCCGCTCGCTGACCTTGCTGCTGTCGCTGATTGCCGTGATCTCGCTGGTGGTCGGTGGTATCGGGGTGATGAACATCATGCTGGTGTCGGTGACCGAACGCACCCGGGAAATCGGTATTCGCATGGCGGTGGGGGCGCGGCAGTCGGATATCCGCCAGCAGTTTCTGGTAGAGGCGGTGATGGTCTGCCTGTTTGGCGGGGTGGTTGGCATTGGTTTGTCGTACGGGATCGGCTATCTGTTCGAGTTGTTCGTCAAACAGTGGGAGATGGTGTTCTCGCCGGCCTCGATCGTGATGGCGTTTGCCTGTTCGACCTTGATTGGCGTGTTGTTCGGGTTTGTGCCGGCGCGCAATGCTGCGCGGCTTGATCCGATCGAGGCGTTGGCGCGGGATTGAGTTTTGCCTTGTCCGGCCTCTTCGCGGGGCAAGCCCGCTCCCACAGAGACTGCACTCCTAGAGAGACTGCACTCCTACAGAGACTGCACTCCTAGAGAGACTGCACTCCTACAGAGACTGCACTCCTACAGAGATTGTGCTTACTCTGTGGGAGCGGGCTTGCCCCGCGAAGAGGCCGTGACAGGCAACACATGATCAATCGGCGGTATACATCCAGCGCATCAACGAATGCCGCCCGCTGATCCCCAGCTTGATCGCCGCCCGGCGCAAATAGCTCTCGACGGTATTCACCTTCAAGGCCAACCGCTCGGCCTGCTCCGGGGCGGTAAGCCCGGCCAGCAGGCCAAGGCACACCTGGCACTCACGTTCTGACAACTTCAGCCCCGATTGCCCCAGGCGGTCGGTAAAGCGCTGCTCCAGGCTCTCCTGGGGGGGGCGCTCTGGGGCGGGTTGCAAGGCATTGATGTGTTTCTCCAGCATCGGCAACAGCAGCGGCGAGATATCGTCCAGGCGGTTGCGTTCGAAGGCCGAAAACCCGTAGGTCGAGTCGGCGCGCAGGACATGGATCTCATAGCGCGAATCGCCTTTGCGGCGGATCATGTGCAAGCGCGAAGGGTCGCTGAAATCCCTGGCCGGCGGCTCGTCCGAGGAAAACACCGTCTCGTCGATCAGGGTGGCGTGGCTGTCATAGCCGGCCGGTGCCATTGGCAACAGGCGTATGTGCGTGGCATCGATGGTCAGGTGGGCCTGGATCAGGTCGTGCAGCATGCGCGGGAACTGGCGGCTGCCGGTGCTGGCAATCACTTTGCCAATTTGCGGGTAGAGCAGGTGCGAATTCATCGTGTCATCCATGAGGTTCGGTGGTGCAAATCCCCGTCTGCCTGCTGGCCCGCATCCTGGGCCGCATTCGGGAGGTGATGGGTATCCTAGTACAACGATTGGGTGACGGTTAAATGAAGTGGCGATAATGTCATAATAGTGGCCATGGTGCTGGGCGGCTGGTGCGGCGCGGCTTGTCGGGTATGATGCTGGCCCCACTATCTTCAAGAGGCCTGCCCCATGTCCCTGAGTGCTGAACAGATCGTCGAATACCGCGCCTTTGCCGAGCAGCTGGCTGATGCCGCCGCGCTGGCGATCAAGCCGTATTTTCGCGCCAGCCTGGACGTCGAGGACAAGGGCGGGCGCTTGTACGACCCGGTGACGGTGGCCGACAAGGCGGCCGAAGACGCCATGCGCGAACTGATCCAGGCCCGCTACCCCGAGCACGGCATTCTGGGTGAAGAGCAGGGCGTGGCGGTGGGGACCAGCCCGCTGACCTGGGTGCTCGACCCGATCGACGGCACCCGCGCCTTCATCACCGGCTTGCCGCTGTGGGGCACGTTGATTGCCCTGAACGACGGTGTACGCCCGGTCGTAGGCGTGATGAACCAGCCCTTCACCGGCGAACGCTTCGTCGGCACCCCGCAAGGTGCCTGGAGCAGCGGCACCCCGCTGAAGACCCGCGCCTGCGCCGACCTGGCCTCGGCCACGCTGATGTGCACCACGCCGGACATGTTCGACACCGCCGAACGCAAGGCGGCCTTCGAGGCGGTTGCCGGCAAGGCCCGGCTGATGCGTTATGGTGGTGACTGCTATGCGTACTGCATGCTGGCTTCGGGCTTTGTCGATGTGATCGTCGAAGCCAGCCTGCAGCCGTATGACGTGCAGGCATTGATGCCGATCATCGAAGGGGCGGGCGGGCTGATCACGGCTTGGGACGGCAGCTCGGCGCAGCATGGCGGCTGTGTGGTGGCGTGTGGTGACCCGGTACTGCACGCGCAGATGGTGGAGATGCTGCGCCACGCCCTGTAAGTGCTGTGTTGTCGATGGCGGCCTCTTCGCGGGGCAAGTCCTGATACCCAGTTACCGCAACCATCGCACTTTTTCCGGTTTGTGCGCTCTATGCTTGGCCAGGCCGCGCTGATCCCCGGTGCGGCCGCCGAATATCGACCCGGTGCCGATGGTTGCAAGCCCTTTCAAAACCCTCCCCGGCCTGCTGCTGGCAGGCGCCTTGACCTGCCTGTGTGCCTGCACCCAGGAGCAGGGCCGTGACATCGTCAGCCAGTTTGGCAACGGCAAGCCCAGCGAGCTGTTCCAGACCAGTGTCGACCGCCTGGCGACGCTGTCCATGCGCGACAACCTGCAAAGCCTGTACCTGCTGATGAACAAGCTGTACCTGCGCAACCCGAACCAGTGGAAGATGTCCGGCTACGTCGATGCCGCCACGGCTGAGCGGCAGATTCGCATCGCCATCGAGCAGCGCCAACCCTTGGCGCAGTTGGGCAATCGGCGCGACCTTGCGGCCCTGAGTTACGCCCTGAGCCCGGAGTTTCGTGGCGATCGGGTCGGTGCGTTCATCTACGCCATCGGCAGCATGTTGATCACCGCCCATGGCGGGCGCTCCGAGTTCTACATGACCGACACCATCGACCCGCTGTTCGTCAACAACGCGGCGCGCAATATCGAGAAGGCCACCTGGATGCTCAGCCAGCGCCAGGATGCCAATGGCGTGCTGTTGCTGTTCTCCAACGAGATTTCAGAGGAGGGCAGCAACCTGAGTTTCGCCGTTGAGTTCGGCAAGATCGTCGCGCGCCTGGATTTGCTCGCAGAGCTGCTGGATGAGCGCTATCGGCGGATCGGGCTCAACTATGCGCAAAGCCTGTTGCTGATGAATTTTTTGCCGGTGCAGTGAATGCCCTGCCTTCACAACAACGCCTGAATCGCCCGCCGATACCGTTGCCCTGCCAGGCTCATGCTGTTGTTGTGGGTAGCCCCCGGCACCAGCAACAAGGTCTTCGGCTCTTGCGCTGCGTTGAACAGCTGTCGGCTGAACCGCGAGGGTACAAAGCGATCGTCCAGCCCGTGCACCAGCAGCAACGGCAGGCCTACGTCCTTGATCTTGTCCAGCGAATCGAATTTTTGCGACATCAGCCAACGCACGGGCAGGGTGGTATCGGCAACAGCCGCAGCGACGTCGCCCAGGGAGGTGAAGGTGGATTCGAGTATCAAACCCCGGGCGGGGGGCGGGCTGCCGTCCTTGTGTGCTTGCCGTGCAAGCGCCGTGGCCAGCTCGACCGCGACCGCGCCCCCCAGGGAGTGGCCGAAGATCAACCGCTTGTTGGCATCAGGTTGCAGCTGGGCGAAGCGTGCCCAGGCGATCTGCGCATCTTCGTACACCGTCGCCTCGGAGGGCAGGCCGCCACGGCTCTGGCCAAAGCCGCGGTAATCCACGGCCAGCACCGAATAGCCCATGGCATGCAACTGCTCGATGCGGAACAATTGCCCGGTAAGGTTCCAGCGCACGCCGTGCAGGTAAAGGATTGCAGGCGCATCGGCGCGTTTAGCCGGCCACCACCAGGCGTGCAGGCTCTGGTTTTCGGTGAAGCTGTGCGGGCGCAGGTCAAGTTCCTGCACCCCGCTGGGCAGGCCGCGGAACCAGCTGGCCTGGCCCGGCTCGATGCGGAACACCAGCTCGCGCTCTTTGTGTTGCAGAACGGCGCAGCCGGTGGGGAGGCCGATGACCAGCAGGGTGGCGCACAGCCAGGTGAGCCAACGGCGGCGCAGGTGGGTAAGGAAGAAGGTAGGCATGGCGCGGTTGTACCAGATGCATGGGGTTGGATGTCGGGAAAAACGCCGAGCGGTAGCTGCGCCCTTGCGCGACGCAAGGCCGCTCTAAAACAGCGGCTGGAACGCTGACAGCAGCCAATCGCGCAGGCGTCGGCAGCTGGGCTCATGTTCCTTGTCTTCGTTGAAGGCCAGGAAGTGGAAGGTGTCCTTGAGCTCCAATTGCTGCGCCACCGGCCGCACCAGCAACCCTTGGGCAACGAGCGGGGCCACCAGATGGTGCCAGCCCAACGCCACGCCCTGGCTGCCCAAGGCAAGCTGCACCAGCAGGTTGTAGTCATTGGCATTGAAGAAATGCGGCGCCGTGCTGGAGCGGCTTTTCAGGTCGACATCATGGAACGCCAACCAAACGTTCCAGTCCACGTGTTCGGCCACCTGCGAGCGGCCATAAGGGCTGAGGTTGAGCAGCGAGCCGTCGCGAATGCCTTCCAGGGTGGCCAGCTGCGGGTGCTGGGCCAGGTAGTGCGGGCTGCACACCGGGTAGATCAGGTCATGGTTGAGCGGGTGGCAGCTATAGCCCGCCTGGATCTTGCCCAGCTTGGTGATGTAGATGTCCGGCCGCACTCCCGGCTCCATCGACAAAAAGTTCTGGGTGGTCACCAGGTTGATGTCGATATCCGGGTTCTCGTCGAAGAACTTCGGCATCCGTGGCCCCAGCCACAAGGCGGCAAACGCCGGTGAGCAGCACAGGGTGACCACGTGCTTGGTGTTGGTATTGCTGCGGATTCGCTCGGCCGCCTGGGAGATGTTGACGAACGATAACTGCACCGCATCGAAGAAGATCGACCCGGCCACGGTCAGCTCCACCGCGCGGCCGACCCGGGTGAACAGTTCGGCACCCAGGTAGGTCTCCAGCTCGCGGATCTGCCGGCTTACCGCCGCCTGGGTCACGCACAGCGCTTCCGCGGCACGGGTGAAGTTCTGGTATTTGGCGGCCGCGACGAACACTTTGACCGCGCGCAGCGAAGGCATCTTGAGCAGGGTCTGATCGGGTTCGGAGTGTCTGACCATGGTGCTGGGGTGGGGTCCTTCGTCTAGCCAAGGCCCTCACTCTAGCCTTTGCGCACCCTGCGGTAAATGCACAAGCGCTCTGCCACCGGGGCTGCCGCCCAATTGATAACTTCAGGTAATGGTTAGCGCCCTGCAAATGTCGTTGGACCCGCTCTGGAGCTAGGCATAACGTGAAATACCGGCGCGACATTGAGACATCGATGTCGAATAACTTTTTGAAGCAGGACTTTCTGCGTGCCGGTTTTGACTCACGTTCGATTTTGAACGGACTGCCAAGCGTACTCGCACTGATCTACCCGCCTTATTGAAAGTGCGAAGTTGATAGATTGGTTATAAGCATAATAAAGAGGGTCGTATGAGCCATGCCGATGAGATTCTTTCGGTAAACAACATCTTCAAAGTGTTCGGCCCCAACCCGAACATGGCCATGGAGATGCTCCGCAAGGGCGCCGACAAGAACGAAATCTTCAGCAAGACCGGCCACGTCGTCGGCGTGTTCGATGCAAGCTTTTCCGTCAAGCGTGGCGAAATCTTCGTCATCATGGGCCTGTCAGGCTCGGGCAAGTCGACCATGGTGCGGCTGTTCAACCGCCTGATCGAACCCACCTCTGGCAGCATCCACCTCAACGGCCGTGAAATCACCGGGCTGTCCGATAAAGCCTTGCTTGATGTGCGCCGCAAGGAAATGGGCATGGTGTTCCAGTCCTTTGCCCTGATGCCGCACATGAGCGTGCTGCAGAACACGGCCTTTGGCCTGGAAATCGCCGGCGTCGGCGAAGCCGAGCGCCACAGCCGTGCTCGCGAAGCGCTGAGCCAGGTTGGCCTGGCCGGCCACGAGCACAGCTACCCGCACCAGCTTTCCGGTGGTATGCAACAACGGGTGGGGCTGGCCCGGGCGCTGGCCAACGACCCGACCATCCTGCTGATGGACGAAGCGTTCTCGGCCCTCGACCCGTTGATCCGCAGCGAGATGCAGGGCGAACTGATGCGCCTGCAGGCCGAACAGCAGCGCACCATCATCTTCATTTCCCACGACATCGAGGAGGCTATCCGCATTGGCCACCGCATCGCGATCATGGAGGGCGGACGGGTGGTGCAGATCGGCACGCCGCAAGCGCTGATCAACCAGCCGGCCAACGACTATGTGCGCGCGTTCTTCAAGACCTTCAATAGCCGCTGCCAGTGCGCCAGCCTGGCAAACAGCGCGCCGTTGCAGTCCCTGAGCCGCCACTGAACCTACGCGAGGTTGTCCCATGTCCGAATTCAGCCTGCTCGACCCGTTCCAGGCGGCCACCATCCCCCTGGGTGACTGGGTCACCGCCACCCTCAACTTCCTTGTGCACAACTTCCGCGAGGTGTTCCGCGCCATTCGCTGGCCGATCGACCAGGTGCTCAATGGCATCGAGTTCACCCTGCAGAGCATTCCACCCACCATTGGCATCCTGCTGTCGTCGTTGCTCGGCTGGCAGCTGGCCGGCAAGCGCATGGCGCTGCTGTGCTTTGTCACCCTGACCCTGCTCGGTTTGATTGGCGTCTGGTCGGAGTCGATGACCACCCTGGCACTGGTGCTCACCTCGGTGTTCTTCTGCGCGGTGATCGGTATTCCGCTGGGCATCGTCTGCGCCCGCAGCAACCGCCTGGAAAGTATCATTCGCCCGCTGCTCGATGCCATGCAGACGCTGCCGGCGTTCGTCTACCTGGTGCCGGTAGTGATGCTGTTCGGCATCGGCAACGTGCCGGGCGTGCTGGTGACCATCGTGTTTGCCCTGCCGCCGCTGGTGCGCCTGACCAACCTGGGCATCCGCCAGGTGCCGGAAGACAAGATCGAAGCCGCCCGCGCCTTTGGCTGCACGCCGCGGCAGATGCTGACCCGGGTGCAGCTGCCGCTGGCCACCTCGACCATCATGGCCGGGCTCAACCAGACCCTGATGCTGTCGCTGTCGATGGTGGTCATCGCCTCGATGATCTCGGTCGGCGGCCTGGGCCAGATGGTGCTGCGCGGCATCGGCCGGCTGGACATGGGCCTGGCCACGGTCGGTGGCGTCGGGCTGGTGCTGCTGGCGATCTTCCTCGACCGCCTGACCCAGGCCATGGGCGCGCGCAGCAGCGCCGACCCGAGCCTGCGCTGGTACCACACCGGGCCGGTGGGCGTGGTGCTGCGCCTGAGCGGTGCAGGGCAAGCTGCAGGGCGGCGCAAGACCGCCTGATACAACCCCATTTCGAACTGCCGCACACGCTATAAAAACCACAAGAAGGTACGCGACGATGTTGGAATCCATGTTTTCCCGCAGCATCCTGCAAGGCGCCAGTGCCTTGGCCCTGATCATCGCCTCGCTGTGCGCCAACGCTTCGGCCGACCAGCCGGGCGAAGGCGTGAAGGTGACGCCGATCTTCCCCTCCATTGCCGAGGAGCGCTTCCGTGGCGAGGTGGCCATGGAGGGCCTGCGCGAACTGGGCTACAAGGTCCAGGAACCCAAGGAAACCGAATACGGCGTGATGATGGTGGCGCTGGCCAACGGCGATGCCGACTTCACCGTGCACCTGTGGGACAAGCTGCACGACAAGTTCTACCAGCAGGCCGGTGGCAATGACGTGATGGTCAAGGCCGGCGACATCATGCCAGGCGTGCTGCAGGGCTACCTGATCGACAAGAAGACCGCTGAGCAGTACCACATCAAGTCCATCACCGACCTTAAAAAGCCAGAGATCGCCAAGTTGTTCGACACCGACGGCGATGGCAAGGCCAACCTCACCGGCTGCAACCCCGGCTGGGGCTGCGAGCTGGTCATCGCCCACCACATGAAGGCCTACGACCTGGGCGATAGCGTGCACGTGGACCAGGGTTCGTACTTCGCGCTGATGGCCGACACCATCACCCGCTACAAGGAAGGCAAGCCGATCCTGTACTTCACCTGGGTGCCACAGTGGATTTCCACCGTGCTGGTCGAGGACAAGGATGTGGTCTGGCTGGAAGTGCCGAAGACCGATCTACCCGATGGCAACAACGCGGTCGACACGATGTACAAGGGCAAGAACCTGGGCTTTGCGGTCGACAAGGTCGAGGCTGTGATGAACAAGGAGTTTGCCGAAGAGAACCCGGCGGCCACCAAGTTCCTGTCACTGATGCAGATCACCACGGCTGACGAGAGCGCGCAGAACCTGAAGATGCAGCAGGGCGAGAAGAAGCCTGCCGACATCACCCGGCATGCCAAGGAGTGGGTGGCGGCGCACCGCCAGCAGTTCGATGAATGGCTGCAGGCGTCGCGCGCAGCGGCGACCCAGGCTAGCAAGTAACCTGGTCCATCGGTGTTGGCTTCATCGCGGGTTCACCTGCGATGAAGGGCACCGCGATTTTCGCAGTAGAGTTGAAACCATGAGCCATTTCGAAAGCACCCTCAAGAACGCCAACCTGGCCCACCTGGACGCGGCTGGCCGCAGCGCGCTGTCGATGCCGTGCCAACGCGTCGCCTTCGTGCTGCGCGAGCACTTCTCCATGATGGCCTTCACCGCCGCCATGGACACCTTGGTCACCGCCAACCTGATGAGCGCCACGCCACTGTTTCAGATCCAGGTGGTAGGGGATGGGGCGCAGGTCATGAGCGACCTGGGCATCGCCTTGCCGGTCAACACGCCACTGGCTGAGCTGGATGTGCTGGCCCTGGACAGCCTGTTGGTGTGCGGTGGGTTTCGGGTGCGCCTGGAAAGCGCGCCGCTGCTGCGCGCCAAGTTGCGCCAGGCCGACCTGCATGGCTGCCAGCTCGGCGGTTTGTGGAACGGCGCCTACTTCCTGGCCGAGGCGGGCCTGCTCAATGATCACGACTGCGCCTTCCACCCCGATGGCCGGGCGATGATGAGCGAGCTGTTCCCCAAGGTACGGGTCAGCCGCCAGGCCCATGTCCTGGACCGCCGGCGTTTGAGCTGCGCGGGCGCCAGCAGTGCCTTGGACATGATGCTGGCGTTGCTTGAACACAGCGGCGGCCCGCTATTGCGCCGGGCAGTGGAGCAGATGCTGGCGTGCGACCGCGCGCGGGTGATGAGTGATGCGCCGGCCAGCGCAGCGGAAATCGACCCGAGCCTGCCCAAGGGTGTACGTTTGGCCCTTGAGCTGATGCATGCCAATATCGAAGACCCGATCGGCATCGACGAAATCGCCGAGCATGCGGGGTTGTCGCGTCGTCACCTGGAGCGCTTGTTCCGCCGCCACGTGCAGGCGACACCGCCGCGCTATTACCTGGAGCTGCGCCTGACCCATGCACGCCAGCTGCTGCAACACACCAGCAAGTCACTGACCGAGGTGGCGGTGGCTAGTGGGTTTGTGAGTTTTCCGCATTTCTACCGGCGCTTTAGGGAGCTGTTCGCCATCGCCCCGCGCCAGTTCCGGGCGCGCAGCCAAGGCTGGGCGGTGCAGCAGAGCGCATAATAGTGTTCGGTAATCGAACATTAAGCATTGACGCCTTGTCCGCTATCCGCACGCCCATTCCAATCGTCGCATTGCCCAACCCCCGCCTTTTTGCTTAAGTGTGGCCATTCACCGGCTGTCGCCTGCCCCAATTCCCTGCGCCCAGCCCGATAGAATGACCGTGATCGACCGCAACCACTGGCCACAAGCCCGTAGGGAGCGGCGCCCAGAACAATAACGAAACCGAGTGCCTTGCCTATGGAAAGCCGCCTGCTGAGCGAGCGCAGTAGCGTGTTTCATCACGCCGACCCCTATGCTGTGTCCGACTATGTGAACCAGCACGTGGGCCAGCATTGCATCGGCTTGTCCCGCACCACCCATCCCCAGGCCAGCCTCAGCCACCGCAAGTTCGCCGAACTCGACCTGTGCCGCATCAGCTACGGCGGTAGCGTGCGCGTCACCTCGCCAGCGCTGGAAACCATCTACCACCTGCAGGTGCTGCTCAACGGCAACTGCCTGTGGCGCGGGCACCAGCGCGAGCATCACCTGGTGCCCGGCGAGCTGCTGCTGATCAACCCCGACGACCCGGTTGACCTGACCTACTCGGAAGACTGCGAGAAATTCATCCTCAAGGTGCCGACCCGGTTGCTCGATTCGATCTGTGACGAGCACCGCTGGCAGCGGCCTGATGGCGGCGTGCGGTTCTTGCGCAACCATTACCGGTTGGAGGAGCTGGACGGGTTCGTCAACTTGCTGGCCATGGTCTGCCATGAAGCCGAGGTGAATGAGCCGTTGCCCCGCGTGCAGGGGCACTACAGCCAGATTGTCGCGAGCAAACTGCTGACCTTGATGAGCACCAACATTCGGCGCGAAAGCCTGAATACGCCGGCGGCGAGCCTGGAGCGGATACTGGATTACATCGAGCGCAACCTGAAGCTTGAACTGTCAGCCGAGGTGCTCGCAGAGCAGGCCTGCATGAGCTTGCGGTCGCTGTATGCGCTGTTTGATCGGCACCTAGGTACCACGCCCAAACATTATGTGCGGCTGCGCAAGCTGGAGCGGGTGCATGCATGCCTGAGCGATGCCAGTTGCAGCGTGAGGAGTGTGACCGAGCTTGCCATGGACTATGGCTTCCTGCACTTGGGACGCTTTTCGGAAACCTACCGGCAGCGCTATGGGGTATTGCCCTCGGTAACGCTGCGCAACCGCGGTTGATGTGCACAAAGCGGATAGCACTCTGCACGAAAAGGATATTGCCACCACGCCTTGATCCCTAACCTGACATGGTCTGAACAATAACAATGGAGACCCTGGCCATGTCCCTGGGATTCGACTACCTCAATGCCATGCTCGAGGACGACCGTGAACAGGGCATCTACCGCTGCAAGCGCGAGATGTTCACCGACCCACGGCTGTTCGACCTGGAGATGAAACACATCTTCGAGGGCAACTGGATCTACCTGGCCCATGAAAGCCAGATCCCCGAAAAGAACGACTTCCTCACCCTGACCATGGGGCGCCAGCCGATCTTCATCGCGCGCAACAAGGACGGGGTGCTCAACGCCTTCCTCAATGCCTGCAGCCACCGTGGTGCCATGCTGTGCCGGCACAAACGCGGCAACCGCGCCAGCTACACCTGCCCGTTCCACGGCTGGACCTTCAACAACAGCGGCAAACTGCTCAAGGTCAAAGACCCGAGCAACGCCGGCTACCCCGACAGCTTCAATTGCGATGGCTCCCACGACCTGACCAAGGTCGCGCGTTTCGAGTCGTACCGGGGCTTCCTGTTCGGCAGCCTGAAGGCCGATGTCAAACCGCTGGTGGAGCACCTTGGCGAGTCGGCCAAGATCATCGACATGATCGTCGACCAGTCGCCTGAAGGCCTGGAAGTGCTGCGCGGCGCCAGTTCGTACATCTACGAAGGCAACTGGAAGCTCACTGCCGAGAACGGCGCCGACGGCTACCACGTCAGCTCCGTGCACTGGAACTACGCCGCCACCCAGAACCAGCGCAAACAGCGCGAGTCGGGTGACGAGATCAAGACCATGAGCGCCGGTGCCTGGGCCAAGCAAGGCGGGGGCTTCTATTCCTTCGACCACGGCCACCTGCTGCTGTGGACCCGTTGGGCCAACCCCGAGGACCGCCCGGCATTCGAGCGCCGTGATGAGCTGGTCACCGACTTCGGCCAGGCACGCGCCGACTGGATGATCGAAAACTCGCGCAACCTGTGCCTGTACCCCAATGTGTACCTGATGGACCAGTTCAGTTCGCAGATCCGCATTGCCCGGCCGATTTCGGTGAACAAGACCGAAATCACCATCTACTGCATTGCGCCCAAAGGCGAAAGCACCGATGCCCGCGCCAAGCGCATCCGCCAGTACGAGGACTTCTTCAACGTCAGTGGCATGGCCACCCCGGACGACCTGGAAGAGTTCCGCTCGTGCCAGACCGGCTACGGCGGCGGTACCGGCTGGAACGACATGTCCCGCGGCGCTGCGCACTGGGTCGAAGGCGCCGACGAGGCGGCCCGCGAAATCGAGCTCAAACCGCTGCTGTCGGGTGTGCGCACCGAGGACGAAGGCCTGTTCGTGCTGCAGCACAAGTACTGGCAGGACACCATGATCCAGGCGCTCAAGGATGACCAGCAACTGATCCCCGTGGAGGCCGTGCAATGAGCCTCTACGAAACCGTGCGCGACTTCCTCTACCGCGAAGCGCGCTTCCTGGACGATGCCCAGTGGGACCAGTGGCTGGAGCTGTATGCCGCCGATGCCAGCTTCTGGATGCCGGCGTGGGACGATGACGACCGCCTCACCACCGACCCGCAAAGCGAGATATCGCTGATCTGGTACGGCAACCGTGGCGGCCTCGAGGACCGGGTGTTCCGCATCAAGACCGAGCGCTCCAGTGCGACCGTGCCGGATACCCGCACCTCGCACAACATCAGCAACATCGAGATCGTCGAGCAAGGCGAGGGCTACTGCCAGGTGCGCTTCAACTGGCACACCCTGAGCTTTCGCTACAAGACCACCGACAGCTACTTCGGCAGCAGCTTCTACACCCTTGACCTGCGCGGCGAGCAACCGCTGATCCAGGCCAAGAAGGTGGTGCTGAAGAACGACTACGTGCGCCAGGTCATCGACATCTACCACATCTGATCCGAGGTAACGCGAGCCGCTCGGTGTGCCGCTTGGCGCGCCGTGGCGACGCTCGCCCGCGAGGTGCTACATGAGCTTCCAGATCGCACTGAATTTCGAAGACGGGGTGACCCGCTTCATCGAGGCCGATGGCCATGAAACCGTGGCCGACGCTGCCTATCGCCAGGGCATCAACATCCCGCTGGACTGCCGCGACGGCGCCTGCGGCACCTGCAAGTGCAAGGCCGAAGCCGGGCGTTACGACCTGGGCGACAACTTCATCGAAGACGCCCTGAACGAGGACGAAATCGCCGAAGGCTACGTGCTGACCTGCCAGATGCGCGCCGAAGCCGACTGCGTGCTACGCATCCCGGCGTCTTCGCAACTGTGCAAGACCGAGCAGGCCAGCTTCGAGGCCGCCATCAGCGATGTGCGCCAGTTGTCGGCGAGCACCATTGCCCTGTCCATCAAAGGCGAGGCGTTGAGCCGGCTGGCGTTTCTGCCGGGGCAGTACGTCAACCTCAAGGTGCCGGGCAGCGAGCAGAGCCGTGCCTACTCGTTCAGCTCGCTGCAGAAGGACGGCGAAGTCAGCTTCCTGATCCGTAACGTACCCGGCGGGCTGATGAGCAGTTTCCTTACCAGCCTGGCCAAGGCCGGCGACAGCATGAGCCTGGCAGGGCCGCTGGGCAGCTTCTACCTGCGGCCGATCCAGCGGCCGCTGTTGCTGCTGGCCGGTGGTACCGGGCTGGCACCGTTCACCGCGATGCTGGAGAAGATCGCCGAGCAGGGCAGCGAACACCCGTTGCACCTGATCTACGGGGTGACCAACGACTTCGACCTGGTCGAACTGGACCGCCTGCAGGCCTTGGCGGCGCGCATCCCCAACTTCACCTTCAGTGCCTGCGTGGCCAACCCTGACAGCCAGCATCCGCAGAAGGGTTACGTCACCCAGCACATCGAGCCGCGCCACCTCAACGACGGCGATGTGGATGTGTACCTGTGCGGGCCGCCGCCGATGGTCGAGGCGGTCAGCCAGTACGTGCGTGAGCAGGGGATTACGCCGGTGAACTTCTACTACGAGAAGTTCGCGGCGGCTGCGGCCTGAGCGTTCGTGGGGGCTGCCGCTCCCACACAGACAGCATCAATATGGAGCGTTTCAGATGACGACAAGATTTCACGATAAAGTCGCCCTGGTCACCGGTGCTGCCCAGGGCATTGGCCGAGGGGTGTGCTGGCGGCTGAAGGCCGAAGGCGCGCAAGTGGTGGCGGTGGACCGTTCCGAGCTGGTGCACGAACTGGCCGGGGAGGGCATGCTGACCCTCACCGCCGACCTCGAGCAGCACAGCGATTGTGCCCGGGTCATGGCCGCTGCAGTCGAGGCCTTCGGGCGCCTCGACATCCTGGTCAACAACGTCGGCGGGACCATTTGGGCCAAGCCCTTCGAACACTATGAAGTGGAACAGATCGAGGCCGAAGTGCGCCGCTCACTGTTCCCGACCTTATGGTGCTGCCACGCCGCCTTGCCCTACATGCTGGAACGGGGGGCAGGGGCCATCGTCAACGTTTCGTCCATCGCCACCCGTGGCGTCAACCGCGTGCCCTACGGCGCGGCCAAAGGCGGCGTGAACGCACTGACCGCCTGCCTGGCCTTCGAAACCGCCGGCCGCGGTATCCGCGTCAATGCCACCGCCCCTGGCGGCACCGAGGCGCCGCCGCGGCGGGTGCCACGCAACAGCGCCGAGCAGAGCGAGCAGGAAAAGGCCTGGTACCAGCAAATCGTCGACCAGACCCTCGACAGCAGCCTGATGCACCGCTACGGCAGCATCGACGAGCAGGTTGGCGCAATCCTCTTCCTGGCCTCCGACGAGGCCTCCTACATCACCGGTGTGACCCTGCCGGTAGGGGGCGGCGACCTCGGCTGAGCCACCCCCTAAGGCAAAGGTTTTCTTCAACAACAAAAACAATAGAGACAGCTGCCATGCGAACCCTTGACGTACACCCGATCATCGATAACGCGCGCTTCACACCCTTCCACTGGATGGTCATGGCCTGGTGCGGCCTGTTGCTGATCTTCGACGGTTATGACTTGTTCATCTACGGCGTGGTGTTGCCGGTGATCATGAAGGAGTGGGGGCTGACGCCACTGCAGGCCGGCGCCTTGGGCAGCTACGCGTTGTTCGGGATGATGTTCGGTGCCCTGGTATTCGGCAGCCTGGCCGACCGGATCGGGCGCAAGAAGGGCATCGCCCTGTGCTTTGCCCTGTTTTCCACGGCAACCATCCTCAACGGCTTCGCCAGCAGCCCCAGCGAGTTTGGCATCTACCGCTTTATCGCCGGCCTGGGCTGCGGTGGGTTGATGCCCAACGCCGTGGCACTGATGAACGAATATGCGCCAAAACGCCTGCGCAGCACGCTGGTGGCGATCATGTTCAGTGGCTACTCGATGGGCGGCATGCTTTCGGCAGGCGTCGGTATCTTCATGTTGCCGCGTTTCGGTTGGGAGTCGATGTTCTTCGCCGCAGCCGTACCCCTGTTGCTGTTGCCGGTGATTCTCTACTACCTGCCAGAATCCATTGGTTTTCTGGTACGCCAAGGGCGCACCGATGAAGCCCGCGCACTGCTCAAGAAGCTCGACCCCGCTTGCGACATACAGCCTGGCGACACGCTGCAGGCAACGGACCGCAAGGGCGGCGGCAACGCTGTCGTGGAGCTGTTTCGCAACGGCCTTGCCGTGCGCACCCTGGCCCTGTGGCTGGCGTTTTTCTGCTGCCTGCTGATGGTCTACGCACTCAGCTCGTGGCTGCCAAAACTGATGGCCAACGCAGGTTACAGCCTGGGTTCGAGCCTGTCGTTCCTGCTGGTGCTGAACTTTGGCGGCATGGCCGGGGCTATTCTGGGGGGCTGGTTGGGCGACCGCTACAACCTGGTGAAGGTCAAGGTCGGCTTCTTCATCGCTGCGGCACTGTCGATCAGCTTGCTGGGCGTGAACAGCCCGATGCCGGTGCTGTACCTGCTGATCTTCATCGCCGGCGCCACCACCATCGGCACGCAAATACTGCTGTACGCCGGCGCGGCGCAGATGTACGGCCTGTCGGTACGCTCCACCGGCCTTGGCTGGGCCTCGGGGATCGGCCGCAACGGGGCCATCGTCGGCCCGCTGCTGGGGGGCGCACTGATGGGCATCAACCTGCCGTTGCAACTCAATTTCATCGCGTTCGCCATCCCTGGCGCAATTGCTGCGCTGGCCATGGCCGTGCACCTGGTCAGTGGCCGGCGGCATGGCCTGGCTACGGCTGCGCAGGCCTAGCAAGACCACAGGCCTTGCAAGAGGCCTGATCCACACACCCGCCCCAAGCCTTGCGAGAGGTGCCATGAAAACCCTGTTCAAGGACAGCTCGCTGTCCGCCATCGTCGCCGGTTGCCTGGCGACGATGATTTCCTACGCCGGCCCGCTGGTGATCATCTTCCACGCCGCCGAGGCCGCGCACATGCCTCACGGCCAGCTGTCGTCCTGGGTGTGGGCCGTTTCCATGGGCAGCGGTGTGCTCGGCGCATTGCTGAGCCTGCGCTATCGGGTGCCGGTGGTGATCGCCTGGTCGATCCCGGGTTCGGCCCTGTTGGTGACTGCCTTGCCGGCACTAGGGCTGGAGCAGGCCGTGGGGGCCTACCTGGTGGCGAACCTGATCCTGCTGCTGATCGGCATCAGCGGGGCCTTCGACCGCATCATCACACGCCTGCCCGGGTCCATCGCTGCTGGCATGCAGGCGGGCATCCTGTTCAGTTTCGGCACCGAGGTGTTCCGCGCCTTGCCCGTGCAACCGCTGCTGGTACTGGCGATGTTCGTTACCTATGTGCTGATGCGCAGGGTTCAGCCGCGTTATGCGGTGGCCGCCGTATTGTGCATAGGGGCCGTCGTCACCGTGGCCAGCGGCGCGTTCCGCAGTGAGGCCCTGGTGCTGCAACTGGCCTCGCCACAGTGGGTTACCCCGCAGTTCAGCCTGGCGGCGGTGTTCAGCCTGGCGCTGCCACTGGTGCTGGTGGCCCTGACCGGGCAGTTCATGCCAGGGATGGCGGTGCTGCGTAACGCCGGGTACGCCACACCGGCCAGCCCTTTGATCGGTGCCAGCGCCATCGGCGGCGCCTTGCTGGCACCTTTCGGTTGCCACGGCCTGAACCTGGCAGCCGTCACCGCCAGCCTGTGCACCGGCCATGAGGCCCATGAAAACCCGCGCCGGCGGTATGTCGCGGCCGTCGCCGGCAGCGTGTTGTACCTGCTGTTGGGGGTTGCCGGTGCCACGTTGATGTCGCTGTTTGCTGCCTTCCCTGCGGCATTGATCGCGGCCCTTGCCGGGCTTGCCCTGTACGGGGCGATCAGCGAAGCCCTGGCGCGCAGCCTGGCCGAGCCTACGGAGCGCGATGCCGGCCTGTTCACCTTCCTGGTCACCGCCTCGGGGGTGTCTTTCCTTGGCCTGTCGGCGGCGTTCTGGGGGCTGCTGTTCGGCCTGTTGGCGCACGCGCTGCTCAGGCTGCGTCGGCCGCAAGCGAGCGAGGTATTGCGCCGTACCCCATGAGCCCCGTGTTCCCAGCGCTTTACCCATAACAACAAGATCAAGAGAGCTTCGGAATGAACCACACCCCTTGCGTTGCCATCGGCCTGACCTTGCTCAGCCAACCTGCGCTGGCCGCTGATGGCGGCTTCTTCGAGGATTCGAAAGCCAGCCTCAGCGCCCGTAATTACTACTTCAGCCGTGACTTTTCGGACATCGTCGAGGCCAATCAGCAGTCCAAGGCTGAGGAGTGGGCCCAGGGCTTCATTCTCGACTTCAAGTCGGGGTACACCCCCGGCACGGTCGGCTTTGGCGTGGATGCCCTGGGCCTGTTGGGCATCAAGCTCGACAGCAGCCCTGACCGGGTCAATACCGGCCTGCTGCCGGTGCATGGCGATGGCCGCGCCGCAGACGACTACAGCCGCCTGGCACCGACGTTCAAGGCCAGGGTGTCGAAGACCGAGCTGCGTGTTGGCGAGCTGCAACCCAACTTGCCGGTGCTGACCTTCAGCGATATCCGCCTGTTACCTCCGACTTACCAGGGGGTGAGCCTAAGCACGTCCGAGCTGCAAGGCCTGACCCTGCAGGGCGGGCATTTGCGGTCCACGCACCTGCGCAACGAAGGCGGCGACGGCAAGATGAGCGCCATGCTCGGCCATGTGCCGATGCGCCAGGCACAAAGCGATGCGTTCAACTATGTCGGGGGCGACTACGCGTTCAATGCGAACCAGAGCAGTGTCAGCCTGTGGTACGGGCAGCTGGAAGACATCTACGAACAAGGTTTTGTCGGCTTCAAGCACAGCAAACCCGTGGGGGACTGGGTGCTGAGTGCCAACCTGGGGTACTTCACCGCCCGCGAAGACGGCGACGCACTGCTCGGCACCATCGACAACCAGGCCTTCTTCTCGCTGTTCACCGCCCGGCAGGGTGGGCACAGCGTGCATGTGGGGTACCAGGGCATCTACGGCGACAGCCCGTTCCCCCGGGTATTCGCCAACATCTCACCGTTGGGTAACGAGGTCCCCACCTACGAGTTCGCGTATACCGACGAGCGCTCCTATCAGCTGCGCTACGACTACAATTTCGCCGCCATGGGCGTACCCGGGTTGACGGCAGGGGTGCGTTATATCACCGGCAACAATGTCGATACCGGGCTGGGCTATGAGGGCCGTGACCGCGAGCGGGACCTGGATATCGGCTACGCGGTGCAGAGCGGGCTGCTGAAAGGGTTGGGGATCCGGCTGCGCAATGCCATGGCCCGCTCCAACTACCGCAGTGATATCGATGAGAACCGCCTGATCCTGGTGTACACCTGGCAGTTGCTGTGAATACCCATCGCCCGGCTGTTGCCACCTTTTGTCACTGAACCGCATTTGCACCGCAGGGCTGGAGAGGGGTAGTTTTCCTGGGTCATCCACACAGGAACTCCCCCTTGGACTCATTGACCCAAGCCGTACTCGGCGCCGCCCTGCAGGGCACTGTGCTCGGCCGCATCCAGGGCCGCCGTTCGCTGCTGTATGGCGCCGCGCTGGGCACCCTGCCTGACCTGGACGTGATCATCCGCTACGCCGACCCGGTCTCGCAGATGACCTACCACCGGGGTTTCTCCCATTCCCTGTTCGTCCTCACCGGGCTGGCGCTGTTGCTGGCCTGGTGCGTCAACAGGTACTGGCCGGGCAAAGGCTACACCTTGCCGCGGCTGTTCCTGGCGTTCTGGCTGGTGCTGGTCACCCACCCGGTGCTCGATGCCTTTACCGTGTATGGCACGCAACTGTTCTGGCCGCTGTCGGTTACCCCGCAAAGCTGGGCGGCGGTATTCATCATCGACCCGGTCTATACCGTGCCGCTGCTGGCCGCAGTGGTCTACACCCTTGCCAAGGGGGTGACGGGCAAGGCCGTGAGGCTGATGACCCTGGCACTGGTCTTCAGTACCGCCTACCTGGGCTTTGGCCTGGCCGGGCGCATGCAGGCGGAGCAGCGTTTTCAGGCAGCCCTGGACCACCAAGGCATCCCGGCCAGTGACGTACGCGCCGTGCCTATCGCCTTCAACAGCCTGATCTGGCGCGTGCTGGCCAAGACCCCGGACGGGGCGTACTACGAAGGTGTCAGCAGTTGGCTCGATCAACATCCGCCGGAAATGCAGCGCCTGCCCCGCAACCTTGAACTGGCTTCGGCGCTTGCCGTTGCGCCACTGCATCAACGCCTGCGCTGGTTCACCGGTGACTGGCTGCGTTACGACGAGGTCGACGGCGCGCTGGTGGTGACCGACCTGCGCATGGGGATTCCAGGCAACTACACCTTCCGTTTCAACATGGCCCACCGCGACAGCCAGGGGCACTGGGTTGCCGATACCCCCACGGCATGGCAGGGGGCAGGGGTAGCGTCGATGTTCAACAGCCATGACCTGGCCTTGATCTGGCGGCGCATCGTCGACCAGCAACCGCCGCTGCCGCTGGCTGCCTGGACCTCCCGCTACCTGGCGCCGACGGCGGCACAGCGCGGGCACTAGGGGATGCGCTCGGCAGGGCTGGACCTGGTCAAGTGGGTGGCGATCGTGACCATGGTCGCCGACCACCTGCGCTTCATATGGCCGCGTGCCGAAGGTTTGTTCATCCTTGGCAGGTTGGCCTTCCCGCTGTTTTGCCTGGCTATCGCCGTCAATGTCGGGCGCCGGCACGGGGGGGCGCTGTCAACCGGCGTCAACCTGCGCTACCTGGGCGCGATGCTGGTGTTTTCAGTAGTGTCCGAATGGCCCTACCGTTGGCTGGACAGCGGTTCGCAAACGTTCAGTGTGATGCCGACGCTGGCCCTTGGGCTCCTGGTAGCTTTGGGCGTGCAGCAGCATCAGGTGGCAGCACGGGTACTTGGCCTGGTAGCCCTGGCGGCTGCGGCCCTGTTCAGTGAACGCCTGATGTACGGCCTGGCCGGCGTGCTGTTGCCGGCCGCCTGGCTCATGGCCCGCCGCCTGGGCGCGCTGACGTGGCTGCTGCCGTGCCTGCTGGCAATGGCGGGCAACCTGACCAACGGCTGGTTGCGCGAACATCCGCTCGCGCCGTTCACCCTGCTGACTTTGGCCGCCGCTGCCCTGGCGGTGCCGTTCGGCTGTTTGCTATTACGTCGTGATGAGTGGCGCGTGCCAGCGGTGGGGCGCTGGGGGTACCTGTTCTACCCGGTGCATTTGCTGGTGATCAATGCGCTTATTTGAAGGGGTACAGGGGCATTTTGCCGGTGAATTCGGGTACAGGATTCAGCTATTTTCGATACTGGTAAAATTGTTAGTAGCTTCTCGCCGACAAAGCGCTCAATATGTGGCTTGCAGGGGCTTGTTGTTTGACATGGCCCTCGTTGTAAATTTCACGGAAAACGCATCAAAACAGCCATCGAGGGCTCAGAGCATGTCCAACAGACAAACCGGTACAGTTAAATGGTTCAACGATGAAAAAGGCTTCGGCTTCATCACCCCACAGGGCGGTGGCGACGATCTCTTCGTTCATTTCAAAGCCATTGAATCGGACGGCTTCAAGTCGCTGAAAGAAGGCCAGACTGTCAGCTTCGTTGCCGAAAAAGGGCAAAAAGGCATGCAGGCCGCCCAAGTGCGTCCTGAGTAAGACACGTACCAGCCGGCTCAACGTTCGAACAGGCACCCGCAACCTTGCGGGTTGACCGAGGTACTTGATCGAACGATGTGAAGCCAGGCAATTGTGTAACGTGTAAAAAAAGCTCCGTATCGAAAGATATGGGGCTTTTTTCGTTTTGGCTGGACAGTAGCCGTGGTCGCCCGATCAACAGGGATTACCTGGTAATAGTGCTAGTAGCCGTCTGCTTGCCGATGGGCGATTATTTACAGTGATCCGTGAATAGTTTGCTCCAGGCTACTGATAACAGTGACCAGTCAAACACAACAGGAGGTGCTGCTCATGCCCAAAAAAGCGCAGTCGCTGACCGCAATGTCGTTAGCACAGGTTGATCCCCAGTTTGTAGCACCGGGGGTTGGCGAGGTGGTGTTTCTGATGGGGGACGGCGGCCAAGGTGCCCCAATCATCCGCGAGGGTCAGCACGTAAGTTATGAAATCGAGCAGCGGGAAGATGGGCTGTTCTATGCGGTGAACATCGTCATCGAAGATGAGCCACCCTTGAACTAGATTAACTGCTCGATGGCTGGCCAGGGGGCTTCATAGCCCCTTGCCGATCTGCCTTCAACCGCGCGCCAGTCGTCCGCTGACAAAGTGCGCCACATCATTGAAACCTGGGGTAGATGCATGCCCCGGCGTCACCAGCGAATCGATGAACGCTTCATCCTCTGCCGTGATCTTCACCTCCAGTGCCCCGGCATAGGTGTCCCATTGCGCTTCGGTGCGGGGCCCGACAATCGCCGAACTGACCTGTTGGTTGTTGAGCACCCAGGCAATCGCAAATTCCACGATACCCACGCCCTTGGCCTCGACGTATGCCTGGATCTGGCGAGCGATGGCCAGTGACTCCTGGCGCCACTCCACTTCCATGATGCGCTTGTCCTGGCGCCCGGCACGGCTGCCGGCATCCGGTACCGAGCCAGGTGCGTACTTGCCGCTTAGCACGCCGCGGGCCAAGGGGCTGAACGGTACCACGCCCAGGCCATGGTAGGCCGCTGCGGTCAATTGCTCGGGTTCTGCCTGGCGGTTGACGATGTTGTACAGCGGCTGGCTCACTACCGGCTTGGCCACGCCCAGGCGCTCGGCCAGGTTGCAGATATCGGCAATACGCCAGCCGCGGAAGTTGGACACGCCCCAGTAACGGATCTTGCCCTGGCGCAGCAGGTCGCCGATCGCCTGCACGGTCTCCTCCAGCGGCACCTTGTGGTCCTCGCGGTGCAGGTAGTAGATGTCCAGGTAGTCCAGGTCCATGCGCGTCAACGTGGCATCGATGGCATTGAACACATGTTTACGCGACAACCCGCTGCGGTTGGGCAGGCCGTCGGCGGGGCCAAAACCAACCTTGGAGGCGACGATCCAGTCCTGGCGATGACGTGCCACGGCTTCGCCGACAATTTCTTCCGAGCGCCCAGCGTTGTAGACATCGGCGGTGTCGATGAAGTTGATGCCCTGATCCCAGGCTTTTTCGATGATCCGCAGGGCGTCTTCGGTGCTGGTCTGCTCGCCGAACATCATGCTGCCCAAGGTAAGGGCGGAAACCTGCAGGCCACTTTGGCCGAGGGGACGGTAGATCATGCGGGTGAGTCCTTTGCAGTGGGCTGATGTGCCTGTTTTACACAGAACCAAGCGGCATTGAAAGCCTGCAGCAAGGGCTGACACACCTGTGTCACGGCCGCATCAGCTGTGCCATGGCTGCTGCAGCCACAGCCTGCAGACAAGCGCAGGCCGTTTGCGCTCGAACCGCTCTGGCATGGCTGTTTCGACGGGGCTGGGCGACGCTGGCACAACCGTTGCTCTGTCTGTTGCAGGCGCCTGCCATGGCGTCGCCATAACAAGAACGGAGAAGCCACCATGAACCGAACAGGCCCGCACCGCCGGCCCCTCCCGCACGCCCTGGGCTGCCTGGCCCTAGCCTTGGCCTGCTGCGCACCTGCCTATGCCGCCGACGTCGATGGCAAACGCATCATCGCCGCCGACCAGGAACCCGGCAACTGGATGAGCCACGGCCGCACCTACGATGAGCAACGCTTCAGCCCCCTCAAAGCCATCAACCAGGACAACGTCAATCAGCTAGGCCTGGCCTGGAGCTACAAACTCGACCTGGACCGTGGGGTGGAGGCCACGCCCATTGTGGTAGATGGGGTGATGTACACCACGGGGCCGTTTTCGGTGGTGTACGCGCTGGATGCCCGCAACGGCAAGCTGCTCTGGAAATACGACCCGCAGTCGGATCGCAACCGTGCCGGTGAGGCCTGCTGCGATGCGGTAAACCGAGGCGTGGCGGTGTGGCAGGGCAAGGTCTACGTCGGCGTATTGGACGGGCGCCTGGAGGCGATCGATGCCAAGACCGGCAAGCGGGTCTGGTCGGTGGACACCCGCAGCGACCATAAACGCAGCTACACCATCACCGGCGCGCCGCGGGTGGTCAACGGCAAGGTCATCATCGGCAATGGTGGGGCGGAGTATGGCGTGCGCGGCTATGTAACGGCCTATGACGCCGAAACCGGCAAGCAGGCCTGGCGCTTCTTCACCGTGCCAGGTGACCCCAAGCTGCCGCCGGAAGACAAGGCCATGGAAATCGCCAGCAAGACCTGGCACGGCGATGCCTTCGTCGAGTGGGGCGGTGGCGGCACGGCCTGGGACTCGTTCGCCTACGACCCGGAGTTGAACCTGCTGTACATCGGCGTCGGCAATGGCTCGATGTGGGACCCGAAATGGCGCAGCCAGGCCAAAGGCGACAACCTGTTCCTGTCGTCGATCGTCGCGGTCAATGCCGACACGGGCGAATACGCCTGGCACTACCAGACCACCCCGGGCGATGCCTGGGACTTCACCGCCACCCAGCACATGATCCTTGCCGAACTGCCGATCGACGGCAAGCAACGCAAGGTGCTGATGCAGGCACCCAAGAATGGCTTTTTCTATGTGCTGGACCGCGCCACTGGCGAGCTGCTGTCGGCCAAGAACATCGTGCCGGTGAACTGGGCCAAGGGCATCGACATGAAGACCGGGCGGCCCATCCTCGACGACGAGGCGGCGGCCTACTGGAAGGACGGCAAGCGCAAGTTGGTGACCCCGGCATTCTGGGGCGCTCATGATTGGCACCCGATGTCGTACAACCCGAACACGGGGCTGGTGTACATCCCGGCGCATATCATGTCGGCCTACTACGAGCACATTCCCGACGCACCCAAGCGCAACCCGTTCAAAAGCGTGTACCAGCTCGGCCTACGCACCGGCATGATGCCCGAGGGTGCCGAAGGCCTGCTGGAGATGGCCAAGACCTGGTCCGGCAAGCTGATCGCCTGGGACCCGGTTAAACAGGCGCCAGCCTGGGAAGTGCCCTACATCACTATCTTCAACGGTGGCACCTTGAGCACCGCCGGCAACCTGGTGTTCGAAGGCAGCGCCGATGGCCGGGTGATCGCCTACGCCGCCGACACCGGCAAGAAACTCTGGGAGTCACCGGCCGCCAGTGGCGTGATGGCGGCACCGATCAGCTACTCGGTCGATGGCGAGCAGTACGTCACCTTCATGGCCGGTTGGGGCGGGGCATTCTCGACGTTTGCCGGGGCACTGTCGCTGCGCGCCGGGGTACAGCCTTTCTCCCAGGTGCTGACCTACAAGCTTGGCGGTAATGCCACGTTGCGTGAGCCGGCACCGCCCGCCAACGCGCCCGAACCACCACCCCTGACCGCTGATGCCAACGCAGTGGCCGCCGGTGCTGCCCTGTACGACGGCAACTGTTCGCAGTGCCATGGTATTCATGCCGTCAGCGGCGGCGTACTGCCTGACCTGCGCAAGCTCAGCGCGGAAAAACACCAGATGTTCCTCGGCATCCTCTATGGCGGCCGCGTGCCCGATGGCATGCCGTCGTTTGCCGACAACCTCAAGCCCGAGCAGGTGGAACAGGTGCACCAGTACCTCATCAAGCGTGCCCATGACCTCAAGCGCGAGGGCAGTACCTGGCAGCAGTTCAGCGCCAAGCCGGCTGCCCAGTCGCCACTGGCCGACAACCACCCACAGGAGTGAATGACCATGACTGCAACGATCTACCAGAACTACATCGACAATGCCTTCATGCCCAGCGAGCAACTGATCGAGGTGTACAACCCGGCCAACGCACAGCTGCTGGGGCGTGTCCCGGAGTCGCCGGTGGAGCACGTGGAGCGGGCCATTGCCGCAGCGCGTCAAGCGCAAAAAGGCTGGGCGGCCAAGCCTGCCATCGAGCGCGCCGGGTATCTGCGCCAGATCGCGACAAAGGTACGCGCCAATGCCGAACGCCTGGCGCGCATCATTACCCTGGAAGGCGGCAAGGTGCCGGGGCTGGCGCAGGTCGAGGTCAACTTCACGGCCGACTACCTCGACTACATGGCTGAATGGGCGCGACGCCTGGAAGGCGAGGTGCTGACCAGCGACCGCGCCAATGAGCACATCTTCCTGATGCGCAAACCCTTGGGTGTGGTGGCTGGGATTTTGCCGTGGAACTTCCCGTTCTTTTTGATCGCCCGCAAGATGGCCCCGGCGTTGTTGGCGGGGAACACCATCGTAATCAAACCCAGTGAGGAAACGCCGATCAATTGCTATGAGTTCGCGAAGTTGGTGGCCGAGACCGACCTGCCGGCGGGTGTGTTCAACGTAGTCGGCGGCAAGGGGGCGAGCGTCGGCCATGGGCTGTCCAGCCATGCCGGCATCGACCTTGTGAGCTTTACCGGTAGCGTCGCCACCGGCGCACGGATCATGGCTGCTGCGGCGCCGAACATTACCAAGCTCAACCTTGAACTGGGCGGCAAGGCCCCGGCGATCGTGCTGGCGGACGCCGACCTGGACCTGGCGGTGAACGCCATCGTCGCCTCGCGGGTGATCAATACTGGCCAAGTGTGCAACTGCGCCGAGCGGGTGTACGTGGAGCGCCAGGTGGCCGACGTCTTCGTCGACAAGGTGGCCCAGGCCATGGCGGCCACCCGTTATGGCGACCCGTCGAGCCGTGCCGACCTGGACATGGGGCCGCTGATCAACCAGGCCGGGCTCGACAAGGTGGCGCAGATGGTGCGAACGGCGGTCGGGCAGGGCGCCCAACTGGTGACCGGCGGGCAGGTGGCCGACCTGGGTGCCGGGTTCCATTACCAGCCGACTGTGCTTGCGGGCTGTGCGTCGGACATGGAGATCATGCGCAAGGAAATCTTCGGGCCGGTGTTGCCGATCCAGGTGGTCGATGACCTGGACGAGGCGATTGCCTTGGCCAACGACAGCGAGTATGGGCTGACGTCTTCGCTTTACACCCGCGACCTGAATGCAGCGCTGAAGGCCTGCCGCGAGATCGACTTTGGCGAGACCTACATCAACCGCGAGAACTTCGAGGCCATGCAGGGCTTCCACGCCGGGGCGCGCAAGTCCGGGGTCGGCGGGGCGGATGGCAAGCACGGCTTGTATGAGTACATGCGCACGCAGGTGGTGTACATCCAAGGGTAGAGGGTGGCTCTGCAGGCCTCTTCGCGGGGCAAGCCCGCTCCCACTGAACAACTGCTAACTCATCGATTTAGCGAGACGCTGTGGGAGCGGGCTTGCCCCGCGAACACCGGCGAAGCCGGTGCCAGGCACCGTGCACGGCCATTCGAGGAACAGGTGTTTTACCTGTGTGCGTGCTTTCCTGCTCAGTAGCAGATTGATCAATGGCGTATGGGGCAGTACCTGCACGCTGCTTGTAGGGTAATTCTGATTTTCGCAGGCCCAGGCTTTTGCATGTTTTTCCAGTGTTAGCTTCCAGCTTTCTACGGCCGGAGGCTATTCATGACGCGCATATCGATACATGGAAAAGGGCAAGCGCTGGATGGCGATATCACCACCACAGGCGCGGTCTGCATTGCCAGCAGTACGAACTTCCGGGGGAACAACCGACGTGCGCTGCGCTTGGGCGATGCCACGACCGAGTGCCCGAACTGCAAGAAGGTCGGTGTCACTGTAGAAGGGGTGAATGCTTTCGTCATCGGAGGTAAGCCGGCTGTTGTCGATGGGGCGCTGGTCAAGTGTGATTGCCCAAACGGCAGCAACCGGGTCATCGCGCAGTCAGCCATGCACCGGGCTGGCAGCCGTCCTGCTCAAGTGTACAACGCATCTCCCGTCGGCTCATTATCGATACTTGAGCCTGGCTTCCATATTGTGCAAAGCAGCATGTCGTTCGAGCAGGTGCTTCAGAGCCTTGGCGCGACGCACAGCCCTTTGCCAGTGGCGTTATTGCAGCGCTTGAATCCTACCTTCCCAGATGGTTTCAAGGCGGGCGAGATATTTGTGCTGGGCAGCCCAAGCAGTGGGCATGCCTGCAGCGCGCTGGAAAACGAACTGATCATGGTGGCCGAAAAGACGAGGGAGTCCCTGTCGATTCTCTCCCGTGAAGAAGCTAACTTCATGATGAAGCACATCGGTGAGATTGCCGGGGTGCTCAATGGCGCCAGCCGGTCGATGGGGTGGGCAAGGACATGCTTGAGCGTGGACTGGGGCAGGTCAAGGACACGTTGAAGGGCATTGAGGCTTTGCACCAACAGCAGTTTGTTTTGCATGGCCACTTGAACAGTGCGGAGTTCTTCGCCAAGCGCAGGGGGCTTTATGAGCAACTGAGCGCCCAGTTGCGCGTAGGTTTTCTGAACAAGACATTGAACCTCGGCAGTTACGACACGCTCCGCCGCGACCTGGGTATCTCCACCAAAAGCCTGGTGCATCATTGGACCAAGGCAGGCGTGCCGGGCCAGATACCAGGATATGCGAGCCACCTGGATGAGGTGGCCAAGATGTCGAATTACTTAAAATATGGTGGGTTTGCGGCGATTGGACTTGGTGCGGGTTCTTCTTATTTGAAAGTTCAGGCGGCGTGTCGGGCTGGAGAAACTGAGGCTTGTAAGAAAATTAGATTTACCGAGACGGGGAGCTTTTCAGGTGGGTTAACTGGCGGAATAGTCGGCGCAAAGATAGCTGGTGAGGCTGCTCGGCTAGTCTGCTCATTCGGGGTGTATGGTAAAGTTGCTTGCGGAGTCGTTCTCGTTGGCAGTGGGTCCTTTGCTTTTAGTAAGGGTGGCGAAAAGCGTGGGGAGACATCTGGAGAGGCAATCTTCGAGAGACTTTATGACTGATTTAACTACATGGCCTGCAAGCCTGCATATTGCGTTTCTTCTCGCACCATTTCTTATTGGATTGATTGGTCTGGGCATTCATTACCATATTGCCGGCTCACGTCACTTTGAAGTGCTTTGCTCGGCGTTTCAGAACAGCCCTGGTCTTATTGAGGACTTAAGGTACTGGAGCACGATATCAATTCGAACCAGGGCCATGATAGTGGCTGGTGTAACACTAGCAGCGGTTTGCCCAACGCTGGTGGTACGTCGAGGTTGGTTGAGTGCTGAAGATTGCAAAAATTGCCCAGCCTACCTCAAACGTCGGCTACAGATTTCATTCTGGTGCACTGCAATAGCGGGCTTTTGGATTATGGCTGGGTGGGTACTTATCGAATTCGATGAGCTATAAAGAAAAACTCACGGTGGTGGGTCGCCCATGGGATAGTCGCTGTCTTAAAAGCGGCGCTTTACCTATGTGCACGCACATCGATACTGGGGAGGTACTTCATGATTGACTTATCAAATCTACCAGCTGGCGTAAAGATCGTGCTGGGGGTTGTGCCTTTTACCCTGAGTGTCGTGGGTATTGGCATGGGTCTTTACATTGCGGGTTCACGTCACTTCGGACTCTAGGGTCATCACGCTGAGTGATGCGGGGGAGCGGTTCGGGGAAGTGGGGTACGAGGAGCGCTATGATTGATTTTTCAAATGTGCCCATGGGTTTGAAAATGGCTTTTGTACTCGCACCTTTCATTATTGGGCTCGCCGGGGTGGGCATAAGTTATCATATAGCCGCTACTCGGCATTTCGATGTGCTTTGCACGGCATTTAGAAATAGCCAGGGGCTAGTGGATGACTTGAAATATTGGAGTACTATTTCGCTTGGGACAAGAACGAGAATAGTGTATGGCGTGACGTTGGCATCGGTATGGCCGAGTTTGGGCGTTCGCCAAGGCTGGTTAGATGCTGATGATTGTAAAAACTGTCCGCTCTATCTCAAACGTCGACTGCAGGTCTCGTTTTGGTGTCTATTAATCGGTTGTTCATGCCTTTTTGTGGTCTGGGCTCTAATTGAGTCGGGCGGGTTGTAAGGCCGAAAGGGCCTCCCGTCAGCGGGTCGTTTGCCGATTACTTCGTGAATTTTGGCTGCTCATTTGGATGGCGGCCAAAGCCATGGCTGTACGACATTTCTGAACTTGAAACTAAATACTTCAGGAATGGCCTGCTTTGGAATTATCCTACGCGGGCTGCTGAAGTATCGCTGTTGTCGGGGAAACCTCTCAGGGATAACGTTTTCGGGCCGCCTAACCGGGTGGCCGGGTGTGAGAACCCGCTTCGAATTTCATGCAGCAGCACTGCTATGGCAGCTGTGCGCGGGCAGGCTTCGGCCTGGCCGGGCTTTGCATGGTTCACCGGTTTCTCACCCCGCGTACCGCTGCCACCCTCACCCCGTGAGAAGGTTGAGATGGTAGGTCTCGATAACGAACTGTGAGATCGATCATGAAAAAAATTGTTCCTGACCCACCTCGCCGCAAACCGATCACCTCCCCATTCTTCACCGTCCAATCTGACATGTACCCACCCCATGCCCTCGCGCACGTCAGCGAGTTGCTCCGCGGCGTCATCGAAACCATCGACGACCATTGCCGCGGCCACGTCGGCGAACCTGGCCTGAACATGCTGAGCAACGCCTTGCATGCCAGCGAAATCGCCCGTTCGCTGGTAGAGCATGTACACAACCGTCTCTATGGCCAACAGGCCGAGGAGTGAGCCCATGGCCGACGAACCCAAGCCCCTCACCACCGCTGGCCTGGCAACCTTCCTTGATGTGGGCAACCCATCGTTGAACTTGCTGCGTGTGCAGCCTGGCATCCCGATTGATGTTGCATACGAGCAGGTGTCGGTGCTGCTGGGCTACATCAAGCACCTGGTGCGTGAAGGCGATATGGACGATGACCACAAGTTGCTCGGCGCGGCTGACTATCTGAGTGTCCTGGCCAAGGCGCTGATGGACGATATCGAGTTAGCCAAGAACCGGTTGCACTGATCTTGCTGGCCTCTTCGCGGCTGCACCCGCGAAGGGGCAGCTACAGTCAGCCCAACTGGTTGGGCTGGACGATGCCGTACCGCTTCATCTTGCGATACAGCGTTGACCGCGAAACCCCCGCGGCCTCTGCCGCTGCGCTCATGTTCCAGCGCTCTCGCTTCAACACCTCCAGCAAATGCCGCGCCTCGGCAGCCTCGACTTGCTGCTCTAGCACCTTTGGCCGCGCAGGCGCTGCAGGGTCGGCCACTACCTCCGGCAGGTCAGCCACTTCGATCAGCCCACCTTCGGCCAGCGCGACGGCCTGACGCAACGCATTGAGCAACTGCCGCACGTTCCCCGGCCAGGCGTGCCCGAGCAAGCAGCGCCACGCTTCATCGCTCAGGCGCATACCAGCGCCCCCCGGCAGCCCTGCCAACAACCCTTCGATCAATGCGCGCCGGTCACTGCGTTCACGCAGTGCCGGCAACGTCATGCGCATCCCGCACAACCGGTAGTAGAGGTCTTCGCGAAAGCGCCTGTCGCCGATCATTGCCTGCAGGTCCTGGTGGGTTGCCGAAATCACCTGGAGGTCCAGTGCTACCGGCGCTTCGGCACCCAGCGGCACCAGCTCGCGCTCGGCAAGCACCCGCAGCAGGCGCGTTTGCAGGTGCGCCGGCATGTCGCCGATCTCGTCGAGGAACAGCGTGCCGCCATTAGCCTGCTCCAGCTTGCCTTTCATGCCCTTGCGGTTGGCCCCGGTGAAGCTGCCGGCACGGTAGCCGAACAGTTCGCTTTCGATCAGTGATTCGGGTATCGCCGCACAGTTGAGCGCCACAAACGGTTTGGCATGGCGCTGGCTAGCCTGGTGCAAGGCACGGGCGAATGCCTCTTTGCCGGTGCCGGTTTCGCCGTTCAGAAGAATCGCGATGTCTCGGTCCAGCACCTTGCGCAGGCGTTTCACGCCTTGTTGCAGCTGTGTGTCCTGGCCTGCCAGTTGCTCAAGCGTGGGGTGTGCAGTGCGGGTGGGCGCGGGCCGCGCAGAAGGCGCTTGGCGGTAACCGGCCGGTACGCGCAGGCCCACATCCAGCAGGTGCGCTTGTTCATGACCGCGCAGTTGAGTGCCACGTGCACCGCCGCGCGTCAGGTCCAGCAACTGGTCGATGGTGGCAGGCAGCAGTTGCTCGATGGCCACGCCCAACAGCTTGCCGGTATGCGCCAGGAACGCTGCCCGATTGGCGCCGATCACCCGGCCGCTTTCGTCCAGTGCCAGCAGTTGCTCAGCGGCCAGGTCGCAGAAGTCGTCGCGTGGTTTGATGGCCAAGGTCAGGCGGTCGCGGTAGCGCTGGCGGAAATGGCTGTTCTCGATCAACCGGGCGTACAGGGTCACCAGCTGCAAGGTCAGGTGCTGGGCTTGCTTGGGGCCGTCGTTGTACAGGCAGGTCGCGTTGAGGCAGCCGAGCAGTTGGTTGTGGGCATCGAAGATCGGTGATACCGAGCAACTGAGCCGAGCATTGGCCGCAAGGAAGTGCTCCTGACGATGGATGGTCAGTGCCTGCTGAGAGGCCAAGGCGGTGCCGATGCCGTTGGTGCCGGCAATCGACTCGTCCCACCGCGCGCCGACGATCAGCCCGGAACGGGTGTAGCTTTGTGGGTCGGCGGGCAGGCGGGCAGCCAGCGTGATGCCGTCGGCGTCACTGAGCAGCACGGCGAAACCGGCGTCCACCACGCGCTTGGCCAGGCCACTGACGCCCTGGCTGGCGATGGCCAGGTAGGCCTCGTGCTGGGCTTGGTGCTGGCGGATTTCAGTGGCGCTGAGGATGTTGTCGACGTGGCGCAGGGTGGGGTCCAGGTGGTGCTGATTGATGCTGCGGTACCAGGATTCAGCGACCACCGGTTCTGGCGTCAGGCCACGTTCGGCAAAGTGGCAGTCGACGAAGGCGGCCAGTTCACTGGCGCGGGGTTTGGCCATGGGCGCTCTACCAAGTTCTTGTTATTTGAGTTGGGGAAACCATAGCTGATTTTGGGTTTGGGAGTTGCTTGTCTTTAGCTTTGCAGGGGGGCGGATATCGAGCGCCGCCCGCGCGGCGCTCGATATCCGCCCCCCCGAAGAACCCAAGCAAAAAAGCAGGCGTGTTTCAGCCGATCAGCTTGAGTGCCTCATCCAGACCCAGCGGCCGCTTCATCCGCTGCGACAGCTGCGCCATGGCATCCGAATACCCCTTGGCCACCACCGCTTCAACCTGCTCCGCGACACACTGCAAGGCAATGAAGTCACCTTTCTCCGGCTCGCCGACGAACTCGATTCGGTCCCAGTCCCGGGCATGCCCCAGCACTTCATAGGTGCGCCCATGCTGATAGGTCCAGAAAAACGGCACATCCGCGTAACGACGCTGCTCGCCCAGCATGTTGGCCGCGGCGATTACGCCATGCTGCTGGGCCAGGCGCCAGTGTTCGATGCGCACCGGGCGGCCAGCGAGGGGGAAGGTGGCGATGTCGCCGGCGGCCCATAGGCGGTCGGCGGCATGCAGTTCGGCGTCGACCCGCAACGAACGATCCTCGGCCAGTTCCACGCCCTGCACGAACGCAGTGGCCGGTGCGACACCGGTACCCAGCAACACCAACGACGTCGTCAGCTTCTCGCCATTGGCCAGCAGCACGGCGTCGACCCGTTCTTCACCGAGGAAGCGCTCGACCTCGGTCGGGCCGTGGAACACCACGCCCTTGCGCTCATGCAGCGCGCGTATGCTGCGCCCGATACGCTCACCTAACTGTTTGCTCAAGGGCACCGCGTGGCGGCTGACCACATGCACCTGCGCGCCATACTTGCGCAAGGCCGAGGCCGCCTCCAGGCCGATGAACCCGTCGCCGACGATCACCACAGGCTGCCCCGGCTCGGCGGCATCCAGCAGGCGTGCTGCATCTTCGCGTGAGCGCAGGGTCATGACCCCTGCCAGGTCGACACCGGGCAGATCGGGGCGTTGCGGTTTGCCGCCAGTGGCCAGCAAGGCGGCGTCATAGTCGATGCGGTGGCCGTCGCTGAGGGTGATTTGGCGCTTTTTCACGTCCAGTGTGCGCACCTTGCCCAAGCACCGCTCCAACTGGCCCGCGCGCAACTGGCCAGCCTCCAGCAGCGCCGGGACTTCATCGGGCGGCATCTCCCCGGCGATGACGAATTTGCTCAGCGCAGTGCGGTCGTAGGCGGGCTGGCGTTCATGGTCAAGCCAGACCAGACGCCCGCCGAAGCCATGGGCCAGTAGCGTGGCCACCGCCGCCGAGCCTGCGGCCCCGGCACCGATGACGACGAAGCAGCGCGCGTCACTGTGGCGTGGTGGCTCGGCCTTTGGCAGCGGCTGGTCATCGACCCAGACTTCACCGTCCTTGACCCACGCCCGGTAGCGGCGCAGGTCGGCCAGTGCCGGCGGTTCGCACACCGCGCCTTCGTCCACGGCAAACGCCGCCTTGTGCCACGGGCAGACCAGCAAGCCTGCGCAGATCACGCCTTCTTCCAGCGGGGCGCCGGCATGGGGGCAGTTGGCCTGGTAGGCCTGCACCAGGTCGCCCTGGCGGATGAGGATGAGTTCTTCGTTGCCGGCCTGCACACGCAGAGGGCGGTGGGGGTCGAGCTGATCGAGGCGGGCCACGGTGTGCTGGGTCATGAGGCTTCTCCAAAGGGGGCCTTTGGAACCATTTGACGCCTGTGCCGTTGAGATGCTGACCCGAGCCGACGATCGGGGCATTATTCTGAAGCACCGTGTGGGGGCGGGTTTGCCGGCTCCCACACGGGCTGTGGCGCATTGCAGGTGTTTTAGGTGGACTTTACCGTGGCCAGCGCGCCAGCGCGCGTTACCCGCAAGGCCACCAGGCTACCCACCACGATCAATGCCGCCAACGAATACAGCGCGGCATCGGTCGACCCGGTCTGGTCCTTGATGAAACCGACCAGATACGGGCTGAGGAAGCCCGCCATCTGCCCCACCGAGTTGATCACCGCCAGCCCGGCCACGGCCGCACCGGCGCTGAGCAGCGCGGTGGGCATTGGCCAGAACATTGGCAGGCCGGTGAGCGCGCCCATGGTGGCGATCGACAGGCCGAGGATGGCAATCGGCGGGTTGCCGGCGAAGTTCACGGCGATCAGCAAGCCGATGGCGCCCATCAGCATTGGCACTACAAGGTGCCAGCGGCGCTCGTTGCGCAGGTCGGCCGAGCGCCCGCAGACGATCATGAACACCCCAGCCAGCAAGTACGGAATGGCGCTCAGCCAGCCAATCAGCAAGGGGTTGTCGAAGCCCATGCTCTTGATGATCGACGGCAGCCAGAAGTTGATCGCGTACACACCGCTCTGGATACAGAAGTAAACGAAACCGAACGTCCAGATCAGCGGGTTGGTCAGCACTGCGAGCACGCTGTCACCGCTGGTGGCGGGCTTGCTGGCGGCATCGGCTTTAAGGTCGGCCTCGATCAGTTGGCGCTCGGTCGGGTTCAGCCACGTGGCTTTCTGGTAGCCGTCGCTGAGCAGGCGGATGGCCAGGAAACCCAGGATGACGGTGGGCACGCCCTGGATCAGGAACATCCATTGCCAGCCGGCAAGGCCATGCTGGCCGGCGGCGAAATGTTCGAGGATCCAGCCGGAGAACGGCCCGCCCAGCAGCCCCGACACCGGGATCGCCGACATGAACAGGGCCATGATGCGGCCACGGCGGGCGGCCGGGAACCAGCGCGAGAGGTACAGCACCACGCCTGGGAAGAAGCCGGCTTCGGCGGCGCCAGTCAGCAGGCGCAACGTGTAGAACTCGGTGGGTGTGGTGACGAACAGCAGGCAGGTCGAGAGGCTGCCCCAGGCGATCATCATCAACGCGATCCAGCGCCGTGGGCCGAAGCGGTTGAGTGCCAGGTTGCTCGGCAGGCCGCAGAGCACGTAGCCGATGAAAAAGATACCGGCGCCGAGGCCGTAAACGGTTTCGCTGAAGTTCAGGGCGTCGAGCATCTGCAGCTTGGCGAAGCCGACGTTGACGCGGTCCAGGTAGTTGAACAGGTAGCAGATGAAAATGAACGGAATCAGCCGCAGGGTGATGCGCCGGTACAGCGCGTTACGGGTGGTGTCCGTGCCTTGGTCAGGGGCGGGGCTGTGTGCCATGATCGGGTTCTCTGTTGTTATGGTTGTCACCGCGTCGCCTGTTCCGGCGCTCGCCCTGACGAGTCTGGCGGGACTGCGGCGTGCCTGTCTTTGTGCTTTTGCACAGCGCTTGGCCAAGGCTGCTGTGCCCGCGACCAAAGCCTACCACCCCAAGGACCGTTGAATGTTCGAACTCGACCATGACCTGGCGCAGGATATCGTTGATCGGGCGATGGCCATCCTGCCCTGCAACGTCAATGTCATGGACAGCCAGGGGCTGATCCTTGGCAGTGGCGAGCCGGAGCGTATCAACACCCGTCACGAAGGCGCGCAACTGGTGCTGGCCAACGGCCGCATCGTCGAGCTGGATGTGGACGCGGCAAAGTGCCTCAAGGGCGTACAGCCAGGGGTGAACCTGCCGCTGATGCTCGATGGGCGGCTGATGGGGGTGCTGGGCCTGACCGGCGACCCACAGCAGTTGCGCACCTATGGCGAGCTGGTGCGCATGACCGCCGAGATGCTCCTGGCCCAGCGCCATCTGCAGGTCGAGCAGCAATGGCGGCGGCAGCGTTGTGACGATTTGCTGGCCTTGTTGCTGGGTGGCAGCGGCGATTCACCCAGGTTGCTCGACGAAGCCCGGCAGTTGGGCCTGAAACCCCAGCTGCCCAGGGTGCCCTGCCTGTTCGAGCTGGAGTCGGGGCCAACCGCCGAAGCCTTGTCGGCCTGGCTGACCAGCCGCTACCCGGACAGCTGGTGCGTCAGCCCCGCACGCCAGTCGCTATTGTGGTGCCGCCCGGCAGCCTTGGTGCTGGACGAAGCGCGGCTGCTCGAGCGCCTGCAGCGCCACGGCTGGCAGGTCGAGCGCCTGGCCCTTGGTTGCGTGGCGCAGAGCCTGGAGCAGTTGCGCCGAGGCTATCGCCGGGTGCGCGACTTGCTGGCCTATGGGCAGGAGGTGCTGCCCGCCGAACGCCTGCTCAGCCTTGAGCGCTATCGGTTACCGGCCTTGCTGTGGCGCCATCGCAATGACGATGCCCTGGATGAACTGCTCGAACCGCTGCAACGCATCCGGGCCAAGGACGCGAGTGGTCAGCTGATTGCGACCTTGCGGGCCTGGTGCGCCCATGATGGCCAGAGCCAGGCCTGTGCCGATGCCTTGGGCATTCACCGCAACAGCCTGCGCTACCGGCTGGAACGGGTCGCCGAGCTGGGCGAAGTCGACCCGCTGCGGATGGAAGGCATGCTCAGTTTGTACCTGGGGTTGCAACTGCTGCCGGCCGGTTGAGGGGGGGGGGGCGAAGGCATTTGCCCAAACAACGCCTCTGCTGTTTTGTGCATTTGACCGAGGCCAGCTTGCCAGGCAACTGTCAGCATGCCGCTCATCTGGACAGGAGAATCCCCATGAAGATCGTCATCGCCCCCGACTCGTTCAAGGACAGCCTCGACGCTGCCGGTGTCACCCGCGCCATTGCCCTGGGCCTGGCCGAGGTGTGGCCGGATGCCGAGCTGGTCGAATGCCCCATGGCCGATGGCGGTGAAGGCACCATGGAGGCCATTCTTGCCGCCAGCCAGGGCGAACTTCGCCGCCTGGCCGTGCGTGGGCCTTTGGGGCAAACCGTCGAGGCCGGTTGGGGGTGGCTGGCGCCGAGCCGCACCGCAATCATCGAGATGGCCCAGGCCAGTGGCCTGCAATGGGTGCCGACCGAGCAGCGTGATGCGTGCCGCAGCAGCACCTGGGGTACTGGCGAGCTGATCGCTGCCGCGTTGGCCGCTGGTGCCAGGCGTATCGTGCTGGCAATTGGCGGCAGCGCTACCAATGACGGTGGCAGCGGCATGTTGCGCGCCCTGGGCTTGCGCCTCCTGGATACCGATGGCAAAGCGCTGGAAGAAGGGGGCCTGGCCCTGGCAAGGCTGGCGCACATCGATGCCAGCGACCTGGACCCACGGCTGGCCGAAGTGCAGGTCGAAGTGGCTGCTGACGTTGACAACCCGCTGTGTGGGCCCAATGGCGCCTCGGCGATCTTCGGCCCGCAGAAAGGCGCAAGCCCGCAACAGGTGCAGGCGCTGGACCAGGCGCTGGGGCATTTTGCCGATCACTGTGCGCGGTTGCGCGGTGAGGATGTGCGCGACTTCCCTGGCTGTGGCGCCGCAGGCGGCATGGGGTTCGCGGCCAAGGCGTTCATGGGCGCGCAATTTCGCCCTGGGGTGGAGGTGGTGGCGGAGCTGGCCGGGCTCGATGCGCTGGTGCAGGGTGCTGACCTGGTGGTGACCGGCGAAGGACGCTTCGACGCCCAGACCCTGCGTGGCAAGACGCCGTTGGGCGTGGCCCGGGTCGCCAAGCGCCACGGTGTGCCGGTGGTTGTACTGGCCGGCACGCTGGGGGAGGGCTACCAGCAGCTGTATGCCCATGGGATTGACGCCGCTTTTGCCTTGGTCAACGGGCCGATGAGCCTGGAGCAGGCATGCGCCAACGCGCCAACGCTACTGCAGGCGCGCGCGGGTGATATCGCCCGGCTGTGGCGCTGCGCTCCTGCAGCCCCCAAAACGCATGTGAAATATTAAAAACATCTTAGTCTGATACCTCGCCCAAAACACAAGGCGAATCGGGTGCTTTTGCCAGAAAAGTACTACATACAGCGAGCGTAAAAGCCCCTATTTAGGCCGATTAATACCTGGCAACTCTCACCGTCGCCGAGAAATAAGTATTTTACTAACCCCCTGTCGCTCGCCAATTCTCTGCGCTGCACATTTGAGAGGGCGAGTCGATGTTGGTTCATGGCGATAAGGATTTCGAAGTATTGAAGAACGCCGAGCGCGAACTTCAACAGCAGGTCGGGCATATCCCCGATGCCGGGTTTTATGAGCGAAAGTTGCAAGCAGCCTGGATGCGAGCACAGCACAGCGCCCACTACGCAGAGATAGGCCCCTACCGTTTTTCGGCGTTTCAGCAATTACCGCTGACCCCCAAGGCCTTGCTTAAACGTCAACCATTGGCGTTCTGTACCGTGGCCCTGGGCGATGCGGCCAAGTACTACGCCACTACCGGCACCACGGGCGAGCCGACCCCGACCCCGCGCCTGAAACAAGACATCATCTGGAATGCTGTCAGCGTCGCCGCCCACTGGCGCTCGGTGCTGCGCCCGGGAGCACGGGTGGCCAACCTGATGCCATCGGACATCGTCCCGGTCGGCGACCTGATCGCCAATGTCTGCGAATACCTGGATGTTTCCCATGTGCGGCTGTATCCGTTCACCACCGGCATCACCGACTGGGAGCGGGTGTGCAACACCTTCGACACCTACCGGCCAACGGTGCTGTTCATCGCCCCCGGCGTGCTGGTACAGCTGACCCGCTACCTCAAGCAGCGGGACCTGTTGCACACCTTCGCCCAGTCGGTGCGCTCGATCATGCTGCTGGGCGAGGTCAACACTCAGCCGTTTCGTGAACGTCTGGCCCGTGGCTGGCAGTGCGAGGTGTTCGACGCCAGCTATGGCAGCACCGAAACCGGCACCTTGGCCGCCGTGGGCGAAGACCAGCAGATGCGCCTGGCCACAGCCACCCACTACTTCGAACTGCTGTTGCCCGACGGCAGGCTGGTGACGCCCGCCGAGGGCCTTACCGGGCGCCTCGTGGTCACCCCACTGAACCTGTATGCCCGCCCGTTGCTGCGGCTGGACACCGGCGACAGCGTGACCATCACCGCGCCGTGGCAGCCCGGGCAGCTCAGCCCCAGCTTGCTGATCAATGGCCGCGACAGTGACAGCATCATGATTGCGGGTGTCAGCCTTGAGATTCGCGCGGTCGAAGAGGTGGTCTACGGCACCTGTGACGCCACCGGCTACGTGATCGAGATCGACCGCCAGAACGACAGCGCCGCCCTGATCCTGGAGCGCGACGTGCACTGGGACAACGCGCAGGAAAGCCAACTGCAAGCGCAACTGCTGGAGCGCTCCCAACAGCTGATGGGCCTGCGCTGGAGCCGCGTGCTGTTCGTCAACAACCTGTCGGCCATCAACAAAAGTGGTGGCTCGCAAAAAAGCTGGAAGAAGACCAACCTGCGCTTCGTGGGGGGCAAGCAATGACCGCACCACGCTTTGCGCAAGGGCGCGGCCTGGGCAATGGCCAGCCTGACCTGTGGTGCACCTACGCCGCCGTGCGCAGCCTGGCCTGGGTCGAGCGCCTCGACAGCGTCGATACGGCCAGCCTGCACACCTACATTCAGTCCCGCCGCAACCGTGACGCTGGCTTCGCCTGGAGCAAAGGCATGCCGTCCGACGCCTGGGCCACGTTCTATTGCTGCGAAACGCTCAAAGACTTGGGCATTGCCATCGAGCAAGGCACCCAGACCGCCGAATGGCTGCATACCCTGTTCGACGGTGACGCCTACGCCATGTGCCCGGGGCAGACCGCAGACGTCTGGGCCACCCACTATGCGGTGCGCACCTTGGTCGAGGTTTGCGATGGCCGCGTGGCCGACCCCGATGCCTTGTATGCCTGGCTGGAAGGGCTGCAGTGCAGCAATGGCGGCCTGAGCTGGTCGGCGGACTTTGCCCGGCGCAACCTGGCCGATACCCGTGCCTGCTTCTATGGCGTGATGGCTGCGCGCGCGCTGGCTCGGCAAGGGCTGCCAGCGCCGGCCTGGGACGTGCCGCGGTTGATAGGCTGGTTGCAGGCGCAACAGATGGACGACGGTGGCTTTCGCTTCAGCGAAGCCGCCGAACGGCCTTGCCTGTGGGCGACCTACCGCGCCACGGCCAGCCTCGCAGCATTACAGGCGCAGCCGCTGGGGCCCGGCGAGTGCGTCGCCTGGATCGAGGCGCTGCGTGGCCCGAGCGGCGCCTTCGTGCGCTGGCAGAGCTATGACGTCGAAGATGTCTGGGCCGCCTTTTGTGCGGTGGGCTCGCTCAAGGCGCTGGGTGAGCCGGTCGCACACCTGGCAGATGCCATCGCAAGCTTCATCGCGACCCTGGCGTTGCCTCAGGGTGGTTACACCTATCGGCAGGTCGACGCTGCGGCTGATGTGCTGACCACGGCGGCCGCAGTGATCGGTGGACAGATGACGGATGCACAGCGGGCGGATGCGCTGCGCTGGATCGAGGGCTGCCAGATGCCGAACGAGCCCGGGATCATGTACATGCCGGGGCGTGGGGCCGAAGTGCGTTGCACCAATTGGGGCCTGGCTGCCGGTGCCTTCGCTGACCGCCCCGACGCACGCAAGGCAGTCGGACACTGGCTGGCCTCGCTGCAGAACCCCGACGGTGGCTTCGGTTTCTGGGAGGGGCGTGGTTCTGACCTGGTGTCCACTGCATCGGCGGTGGCGATTCTGCAGCAACTGGGTAACAACGCCGGTGTCGACCTTGTCGAGCTCGAAGCCTTTGTCGCCAGCTGCTGCCAGCAGGGCCGCCATGCCGCGTACCCGCGTGGGCAGGTCTCTTTGCGCGCCAGCCTGCAGGCATTGATCTGCCTGCGCCATGGTGGCCGGGATGTTCGCGCGCAGGCAAGCGACCTGCTGGCCGCGCACAAGGTGCGCCAGGGCGGCTTCGCCAACCAGGGGCAGCGCATCCCTGATCTGCTCAGCACCTACCAGGCCGTGGCGTTGGCCGCAGCGCTGGGGTTGCCGGTCGACCTGGCGCACCTGCGCTTCTTCCTCGACAAGGTGCGCAGCGGCCCGGGGTATGCCTGGTCGCCGCTCTACCTGCAGGGGCACGACGCGTTGTCGGGCTGCCTGGGGCGCCTGTTGCAGGCGTTTGCCGACGGCAAGTGCCTGCACCTGCCCAACTTGCAGCTGTCGTGAGGAGCAGGCATGCCGACCATCACTGTTACCTGCGCGCCGCTGCAGGCCATTGAACGCAAGCGCCTGGCCCTGGCCTTCACGCGCCAGCTCAAGGCGCTGGGTGCCGAGCCTGCGCACTGCATGGTGTTTTTCAACCCGCTGACGCCTGGCTGCGTGTTCGGCGCGGGCATGCCGTTGCCTACCGTGGACGGTGACGGCGCCGCCTTGCAGTTCTACCTGCGCATCACCTTGTCGGTGGCGCGCGATGCAATAGCCCACGCGGTATTGGCTGAGGGCCTGCACCGCTGCCTAGCCACGCACTACCCGGATGCTTTTGTCTATCTGCAGTTCGACCCGATCCTGCCGGAACAGGTGTTCTACAGCACGGGAGCGGAACTTATCAATGCCGGCAACCCACAAGGAACAACAGGCCCGTGAGCAACTTATCTATTGAACAGCGTATTCGTCAGGCATTGGCGCAGTTACTGGGCGACGAAGTCCTTGCCATCGAGAAACAGGATAGTTTTCGCGACTTCATTGGCGAGCGTTTCGACAGCCTGATGGCCGTCGAAGTCATTACCGCCATTGAAGGCTGTTTTGAAATCGAAGTGGATTACCTGAGTGACGATGTCCGCTACTGGTTTGAAACCTTGGAGAAGATGGAAACGTTCGTCGCCCAGAAGCTTGAAGATCAATTGACCCTGCAGGCCGCTGAATGAGCAGCGACCATTTGTTCACCACATCGGGCTCTACCGGTGTGCCCCGCCAGTGGCTGCGCAGCCACGCGCAGATGACCCAGGAGGCGGCCTTGATACTCGGCCACTGGGCGGCTGGCGCGACCGAGGTCCTGTCATTTGCGCCGAGCACGCACAGCTACGGCATGATCCTGGGCGAGGTCGGCGCGCAATGGCTGAACGCGCGGCTGCAAGCCTGCTCCCTGGAGCAGCAGGTATTGCCGCAACTCGATGGCGACGGGCCTTGTGTGATCCTCGCCATTGCCAGTACCTGGCGGCTGTTGCCCACCCTGTTGGCGCGCCTGTCGGCACGGCGCTCGGTGCTGGTGGTGCACAGCGCTTCGCTGCTGCCCCCCGACGCCTTGGCCATCGTCCAGCGCCTTGCCGGGCCGCAGGTGCGCTTCATCGAACTGCTGGGCGCCACCGAAACCGGCGCCATGGCCGTTCGCGAGCTGGATGCGCAAAGCAACGCGGAGCAACCCTGGACGCTGTTGGGCGACGTCACGTTGCTCAGCCCGATCGGCGCGCCGAGCCCGCTGGAAGTCAGCAGCCCGCGTATCGCCCGGGAGCAGGGGGCTGCGGCACCGGCCAGCCGTCACCGTTGCGATGACCTGGTGCTGGCGTTGGACGCCCGACGCTTTCAATGGCTGGGCCGTGCCAGCAGCCTGATCAAGGTCAACGGGGTACGGCTCGACCTGGCACGTGTGGCCAGCGAGCTGAGCCAGCAACTGCACTGCCCGACCCTGGCCTGCGTGGCGGTGCGCGATGCGCTGCGCGCCGAGGCGTTTGAAGTGCTGTTCAGCTCGGCAACGTTGACCGAGCGGGCAGTGCGTGAAGCGTTCACACACTGGCCAGCGCACCACCCGCGACCGGTCGCCGTGCGCCGGGTCGCCCATCTGCCTCTGTCTGCCACCGGCAAGCCCCAGCCGTGGGCGGCCGCAACTTCTGTCAAGGAATACACCCATGAGCCACGCTGATACCCAGAACACCATCGCCCATTACCTGAACCACTGCGGTGCGCCGCTGGACAGTGGCCGCGAGCAACCCGAATACCTTGGCCTCAGCCTGCGCAAGCGCCTCGAACTGCTGCAGCGCAGCCCCGCGCTGGCGGCTGACTGGGCCGCGCAGTACGACGCCTGGCGCGACCATGCCGACAGCCACTATCGGTGCCTGACCAGCACCCGCCCGGCCGAGGCACCGTGGTTTCGGCTGGGGGTCAAGGACACCGTGGATGTCGCCGGCCTGCCGACCCGTCTGGGGCTGCGCAGCTACCGTCACTACCCGCAGCGCAGCGCCAAGGCGCTGACCTGCCTCGATTCGCGCATCGTGCTGACCAGCAAGGTGGCGACCACCGAGTTGAACATTGCGTTCGGCGCAGGCTGTCGCAACCCGCACTACCCGAGCATCGATCCGTCAGGGTCCAGTACAGGGTCTGCGGTCTCCGTGGCGGCGGGCCTGTGCGATATTTCGTTGGGTACCGATGTACTCGGTTCGGTGCGCTGGCCGGCATCGCACTGCGGCATGGTCGGCTTGCGCATGACCCAGAAGGCCGCCAGCCTAGCCGGCGTATTCCCACTGTCGCCACGCATGGACGCCCTCGGTTGGGTCACCCGCAGTGCCGACGACCTCGACTTGCTACTGCCATGGCTGGGCCTGGCACCGCTGCTGGGGGATCAGCAACCGCTCAAGCCGCACTACCGAGTTGGCCTGTTGGCGCACGCCCTGGACCCGGCACTGACCAGCGCGCCCATGCTCGACATGCTGGGCCAGGCCCGAACCGCCTTTGCCGACCTGGGCATGACGCCGCGCGACGTCGCCATGCCTGAACTGTGGGCCTGCCGTGGCGATGCCTGGCAGCTGTGTGCGCGTGACGCCTGGCTGGCCTCGGCCGCCTGGGCACGCCGCTTCGACAGCGAACTGCACTGGTCGACCCTCAGTGCGCTCAAGGTCGGTGAAGGGGTGAGCGACAGCGATTATCAGCGCATTCATGGGCGCATGGACGCCGTGCGCGCGGGCATCGATGCCTGGTTCGACAGCGCCCAGGTGGACTTCGTGGTCTTTCCGATGGACCCGAACCGGCCATTCGACCGGCGCAACCCGCAACCGGGTGACTCGACCATTCCGTCACCCCACGATCACGATTACCCGCAGAAGATCGGCTTCACCCCACTGGCCAGTTTCAGCGGCCTGCCAGCCATCACCGTGCCGGTTGCCCTCAGTGCCGACGGCAAGGCGCCGTTGGCCATCCAGATCATGGGCCGACGCGACAGCGAGCAGCAGCTGCTGGACATCGCCAAACGGCTACAGGCGTTGATCGGCCTGCTGCCTACCCGCCGTCTTCAGGTGTAAGGAGCGAGCCATGTGCGGAATTACCGGCTGGGTGGACTACACCCGCGACCTGAGCCAACAGCGCCAGGTGCTCGGCGCCATGACCGACACCCTGGCCCTGCGCGGGCCAGATGCCAGCGGCAGCTGGCAGCACCGGCATGCCTTGCTGGGCCACCGGCGCCTGGCGATCATCGACCTGAGCGGTGGCGTGCAGCCGATGACCTACCGCTTCGCCAGTGGTGAGGAAGTGGCGCTGGTGTATACCGGCGAGGTCTATAACCACAATGCCCTGCGCGAGCGCCTGCGCCAGGCCGGGCACACCTTTCAGACGCGCAGCGACACCGAAGTGGTGCTGCACGCTTACCTGGAGTGGGGCGAGCAGTGCTGCGACTACCTCAATGGCATGTTCGCCTTTGCCGTGTTCGACGGGCGCGATGGCCATTTCCTGCTGGTACGTGATCGCCTGGGGGTCAAGCCGCTGTACTACGCCCGCCACCAGCAGGGGCTGCTGTTCGGCTCGGAGATCAAGGCGGTGCTGGCGCACCCCGACTTCGCCAGTGCCCTGGACGCGGTCGGCCTGGTGGATGCCCTGAGCCTGAGCCGGGGTACCACCCGCACGGCGTTGCGCGGGGTCAGCGAACTGCCGCCCGGGCATCGGTTGTCCTTGCGGCCCCAGGGGCAGGTCAGAATCAGCCGCTATTGGCAACTGCAACGCCGAGCGCACGAGGACGACCTGGCGACCACGGTCGAGCGCACCCGCGAGCTGCTCGACAACGCGCTGGGCGAGCAGCTGCACGCCGATGTGCCGGTCTGCTCGCTGCTGTCCGGTGGCCTGGACTCGACCCTGCTCACCGCCATGGCGCAACAACGGCTTCAGGCGGAGCAGGGCGGGGCGGTGAACTCGTTCTCGGTGGATTTCGTCGGCCAGGCCGAACAGTTTCAGAGCGACGCGTTTCGCCCGGAGCGCGATCAACCTTACGCCCTGGCTGCCGCGCAGTACATCGGCAGCCAGCACCAGACCATCCTGATCGACAACCGCGAGCTGGTAGCGGACGCAGCGCGTCTGGCGGTGTACCGCGCCAATGACAGCGCGGCAACCTTCGGCGACGTGGATACCTCGCTGTACCTGCTGTTCAAGGCCATCCGCGCGCACTCTACGGTGGCAATATCCGGTGAGGCGGCAGACGAGGTATTTGGCGGCTATGCCTGGTTCCGCGATCCGCAGGCCGTGGCGGCAGCGCGCTTCCCTTGGTTGTCGCGCATGCAACTGCTGCAGCCTGGGCTGATCAACCCGGAGTTCAACCGTACCTGCGACTTTGCCGGCTATCAGGACAGCTGCTATCACCAGGCCATGGACAGCGTCGAGCACCTGCCGGGTGACAGCCCGCTGGAGCGGCGCATGCGCGAGATCTGCCACATGCACCTGCAGCGTTGGCTGCCGATTCTGCTCGACCGCAAGGACCGCCTGAGCATGGCCGCCAGCCTCGAAGTGCGGGTGCCGTTCACGGACCACACCTTGGTGGAGTACGTGTACAACGTGCCGTGGTCGATCAAGGGCAAGGATGGCGAGGAAAAATGGTTGCTCAAGCAAGCCAGCGCCGGCCTGGTGCCGCCTGCGGTCTTGCAGCGGCGCAAGAGCCCGTACCCGACGTCGGCCAACCTGGCCTATGAACGCTTCCTGCGGGGGCGCATCGGGCAGTTGCTGAATGCGCCAGGCCAGCCGGTGTTTCAGGTCATCGACCGTGGCCAGCTGGCCGCCGAGTTGCGCCAGCCCGAGGGCTACTTCAACTCGCAGCTGCGGCGCAACAACCTGGAGACCGCCTTGGCGCTCGATACCTGGCTGCAGGAGTATCGCCTGACGCTGTAGGGCTACAGGATCAAAGGGCTCTGCAGGGTGTCGCTGAAGCGCTTCGGCGCGCCCTGGTCGAGCATGGCGATGAAGCTGCCCAAGGCAGGCGAGGCGTTCTGAGTGTTCCAGTTCATGTACAGGCCCATGGTCGGGGTCGGCTGGTCCTTGATCGGGCGTATCGGCCGGAACTGCACACGGTCGCGCAGCGTGGAGTAGGCGATCGACTCGGGCACCAGGGCCACGCCGAAACCACAGGCCACCAGGCCGATCAAGGTATGGATCTGCGCCGCTTCCTGGACAACCTTGGGGTAGAAACCGGCCGACTCGCACAGGGCGATCAACTGGCTGTGGTAGCCACTGCCCAGGGCTTGCGGGGTGAACACGAAGTCCTCTTCGGCGAAGTCGCGCAGGTCGACCAGGGGCTGCTGCGCTTTGGCGTGGCTGGCCGGCAGGGCCATGATGATCTGCTCGTTCAGCAACAGCCGCGATGCGATGATGTCGGGCGGCATCGGCAGTTTACGCATGAAGCCGATGTCGGCTTCGCCGGCCAACAAGGCCTTGGCCTGGGAGGCTGAGGGCATCTCCCGGATGGTCAGGCGCACATTCGGGTAGACCTCGCGGAACCTGCGCAAGGTGGTGAGCAGCGACTCGTAGTACGCGATGGAAATGGCCGTGATGGTCAGCTTGCCGCAGATGCCTTCGGAAACATTGCGCGCGTACTCGATGCCTTGCTCCAGTTCCTTGAGCGTGCGGTAGGCGGTTTCCAGGAAGGCCATGCCGGCGGCGGTCAGCTTGACCCCACGCTTGTTGCGCAGGAACAGGCTGAAGCCGAGCTTTTCTTCAAGGCGGTTGATCGCTTGGCTCAGGGGCGGCTGCGCCATGTGCAGGCGGATGGCAGCCTTGTGGAAGTGCAGTTCCTCGGCCACGGCAATGAACTGCCTGAGCAAACGTGTTTCGATCATTCTACGTTCCTTCATCGACATGCAGGGTGCCCGGAAGGCGGCCGGGCCGCCCCTGCAAGGCGGCCATCATAGTGCGTGGCACCCGAGTGACAAAGCCCGGTGATATCCCTGAGATATCAAAGTTGCATGCTTTTAATATTAAGTCATTGATTTTTTTATTGTTATCGTAAAAAAGGAGAATCTGAAGGTGCCCCGCAATGCCCATGACAGACCCTTTCAATAATAAAGTTGCCATCATTACCGGTGCCGCCCAAGGGCTGGGCCTGGCCTATGCCATGGCGCTGGCCGAGCGTGGCGCCCGGGTGGTGATCAGCGACCTGGGGACTGACCGCGCTGGCCAAGGGCAAGACCCGTCAGCACTGGACCAGGCGCTCGAGGCCCTGCAGGCCAAGGGCTGCAACGTGGTCGCCCATGCCGGGCAACTGGAAGACGAACGTGAATGCCAGCAGTTGATCGAGCTGGCCATCGAGCATTTCGGTGCGCTGGACATCCTCATTCACAATGCCGGTTGGGTCGATTACCAGGGGATCGAGGCGCAGGAAGAGGGCTTTCTTCAGCGTGCGCTGGGCATCAGCGTGCACGCCCCGGTGTGGCTGGCCAAGCATGCCTGGAAGTACCTCAAGCACTCGGCGGCGCCGCGTGTGGTGCTGACCACCTCGGACCGCGCCATGTACCAGCGCTATTCGCAGCCCGGCCTGGTGGCCTACTCGGCCGGCAAGATGGCCCAGGTCGGCATCATGAACGCGTTGAGCATGGAAGGGCAGGCGCACGGCATTCTGGTCAATGCCATCTCGCCCGTGGCCAAGACCCGCATGTGGGGCGTGACCGACGCACCGGAAGAGCTCAAGCCCGAATGGGTCACGCCGGGGGTGTTGTACCTGGCCAGTTCACTGTGCCGTGACACGGGGTACATCCTGCGTGCCAGCAACGGGCAGTTCACCGCCACCCGTTTCACCGAGAACAGCGGCGTCAGCTACCCGCGCGACCTGGCGCGGGTGCAGGCGGGCAACCTCAAGGAAGTGGCCGAACGCTGGAGCCGTATCAAGGAATGCCACTATGTGCCGGTCAAGGTCGCCAACACCCGTGCCGACTTGGGCGAAAGCCCGGTCTGGGACGTGCACAGCGGCGCGCTGTACTTCGTCGACATCTCCGGTGGGCGCATCAATCGGCTGAACCCGGATGGTGAGGTCGAGAGCCTGTATGAATCGGCGGCGCGCATTGGTGCCCTGGCGTTGACCGACAAGGGCAACCTGATCTTCACCGAAGACTCCAGCGTCGCCATTCTTGACGTGAACGCGCGCAAGGTGCGGCAGTGTTCCGTGCCGGTCCATCCGCGTTCAACCTACCGCTTCAACGATGGCGCCTGCGACCCCCAGGGGCGTTTTGTCAGCGGCCTGATGGACGAAGCGCCCAGCGGCAATACCGGTGCCTTGTTCCGTTTCGAGGCACAGCTGAGCGACGAGGTGATCCACGACGGCATGGCACTGCCCAATGGCCTGGCCTGGTCGGAAGATGGGCACACCGTGTACTTCGTCGACTCGGTCGCCCGTTCCATCTACCGCGCCGAATACCTGCCGGAAGGCCGCCTGGCCGAAGTCGTGCTGTTCGCCGAAACCCCCGCCGAGCTGGGCCGCCCGGATGGCATTGCGCTGGACCGTGAGGGCGGGCTGTGGGTTTGCCAGTTCAATGGCAGTTGCCTGTTGCGTTACGACCGTAACGGCCACCTGACCGACCAGGTGGTGATGCCGGTGCCACGCCCGACCAGTTGCTGCTTTGGCGGCGAAGGCATGGCCACCTTGTACATCACCACGGCGCGTTTCGGCATGAACGCGGTTGAACTGCGGCACTATCCGGATGCCGGCGATCTCTACGCCATTCGCCCGGAGATCGCTGGCATCCACCGCCACGCCTTCAAGGAGTGAGCTGATGCACCCGGCTGGCCGGTAACACGGCCAGCTCGCCAAAGCGCTGCGCTGCATCGATGTAGCGCAGCGCCGACTTGGCGTCTTTCCAGCCCACGTAGCTCATCAACGCCTTCAGCTCCCAACCATTGGCCGTGGCCCAGGTGGCGAAACCGCGGCGCAGGGAGTGGCCGGTGTACAACGCCGCCGGCACCCCGGCACGCTCCAGCATGCGCCTGAGCAGGCCGACCAGGCTGTTGCTGTTGAGCGGCGCGTCGCCGAGGTTGCCCCAGCGGTCGAGCTTGCGAAACACCGGGCCATGCGCGATGCCGGCCACTTCCAGCCATTGCAGGTAGGCGGTGACCGGGCACAGCGCCTTGAGTGCCGGGGTGCGGTGCTGCACGCCAAGCGCTTCCCGGTCGCCCTTGCTGCGCGGCAGGAACAGCGTGATGCCGACACCCGCCTCGGCCTGGATATGTTCGATGCGCAGCCGGGCCAGCTCATCACCGCGAAACCCTCGCCAGAACCCCAGCAACAGCAACGCGGCATCGCGACGTGCGCGGCGCAGCGCGGTCAGGTCATGGTTTTCGAGTGCCTGGCGAGCTTCGTCCTCGAAGCACTGCACCGCCGTTTGCAGGTGCTGCAGCAACAGCGGTGCGGCCTGCTTCGGAGGGGTCGGGTGCAGGGTGCGGATACCGCGTAGCACCTGGCGCACCAGCGGTGCCTTGGTCGGGTCAGGGAAGCCCTGGCTGATATGCCATTGGCTAAGGGCCGCAAGGCGTTGGCGCAGTGTGCTCACGGCGTGCTGTCCGGCGTGGTCGGCCAGGTAGCGGGCTACCGCCTCGGCAGTGGCCGGCAGAAAGCCGCCCCATTGGGTCTCGAAATGGTCGATGGCAGCCTGGTAGCTGCGCCGCGTGTTGTCGCGGGTGGCGGCGCGGACGTAGCGCTCGATGTCGGTCATGGTGCGGTAGCCGGTATTCAGTGGTGACACGATAAACCGAATCGGCGGGTATGTCCTGGCACACTTAGCCGCTGTGGCCCATGGCACTGGTTTCGAGCGTATACGCGGGTGAACCCGCTGCCACCAAGTCCTCGATGCCGTTGAAGGGCGGGTAGTCGAGCAGTTGCGCCGGCGACAGCGGGCGGCTGAAGTGATACCCCTGAGCGATGTCGCAACCGGCGAGCTTCAGGCACACCACTTGCTCGCGGGTTTCCACGCCCTCGGCTACCACCTCCAGGCCCAGGCGCTTGGCCAGGATGATGGTGGAGGAGACGATCGGGCTGTCGTCGTGGCTGTTGGACAGCGGCGCAATCAGCGAGCGGTCGATCTTCAACTTGCTCAACGGCAGCGAATGCAGGTGGGCAAAGCCCGCATAACCGCGCCCGAAATCGTCCAGGCTGATGCCCAGGCCCGCGTCGCGCAGGCGGTGCAAGTGGCCGACTGCAGTGCCCTCGGGGTCGAGGATGGTGGTTTCGGTGATCTCCAGCTCCAGCCGTTGCGCGGCAATTCCGTACCCCTGCAACTGGCTTAGCAGCCGCGTGCTGAAGTCTGCCTGGCGCAGTTGCAGCGCCGAGACGTTGACCGCCAGGCGTGCTTCACGGCCCTGGGCGTGCCAGCGCGCCAGTGCCTCGCAGGCCAGGCGCAGCACCTCCCAGCCGAGCTCGATGATGAAGCCGCTGCGCTCGGCCAGGTCGATGAAGCGGTCCGGGTAGAGCAGGCCGAATTCAGGGTGGTCCCAACGCACCAGAGCCTCGTAGCCCAGCACCTGGTGGGTATCGAGGCGGATCTGCGGCTGGTAGTGCAGGACGAACTGGTGCTCGGCCAGGGCTGCGCCAAAGGCCTGTTCGAGGGTGAAGGCATGGATATCGATCAGGTTCAGCGAGGGGTCGAAGAAGCGGTACTGGGCACGCCCGGCCTGCTTGGCCGAGTACATGGCGGCATCGGCGCAGCGGATCAGGCTGTCGATCTCCTGGCCATCGCGTGGGCAGATGCTGACACCGACACTGGGGCTGGTGTTGACCTCCTGGCCATCCAGGGCATAGGTGGCCGAGAGTTTCTGCACCAGTTCGCGTACCCAGGCGTTGATCTGCTCTTCGCTGCGCTGCCCGGCTAGCAGCACCACGAACTCGTCACCGCCAAAGCGCGAGGCCTCGTCGCCGGGCTCCAGCAGGCGCTGAATACGCCCGGCCACGGCTTGCAGCAGCAGGTCGCCGATCTTGTGACCGAGTGAATCGTTGATCGACTTGAAACGGTCCATGTCGATGAACAGGATCGCCATCAGCCGGCGCTGGCCCCGTTGTCGGGTCAGCGCAAACCCCGCCACCTCGACGAACTGGCGGCGGTTGTGCAGGCCGCTGAGGTGATCGGTGGCGGCGGCATGGCTGCTGCGCCGGTGGGCCTCCTCGAGCCGCTCGATCAGTTGCTGGTTGACCTGTTGCGCATGCTCCAGGGCACTGAACGCTTCCTGGCGTTTGCGCAGCAGGCGCAAGGTCCAGGCCAGGCTGGCGAGAATCATCAGGGTCATGCTGAGGTTCAGCCAGAACTGGCGGGCGTAGGCCTGCGTCGAGGGCGCAAGAATCGCTTCGTAGCGCTGGCTGACCACCACGCTGAAGCCGCGTTCGGCAACCCGCCGGTACAGGCTCTGGTAGGCGCCACCGGGTGAGTACTGGGTCAGCGCCCCGGCGTCTGGCCCCGCTTGTGGCAGCCCGGGCTCGAGGTTGTCTGCGGCCATCAGCACGCCACTGGCGTCGATGCGCAGGCGTTCCTGGCCATCGTCCTGCAGCAGGCGCATCAGGCCCGTGCTGCCCAGGTCGATGTGCTGGAACAGTACCGCCAGGTAGCCGATGTCCAGTTGCACCACGAGGATGCTGTCGATTTCACGGCCAGGCAGGTCGGTCAGCGGCATTATGAACGGCAGGCGCCAGCTAGGCATGGCGTTGATGCCGGGTGCTTCGGCGCTGGGCAGGAAGGGTTTGAAGCCATAGCGGGCCACGTGCAACTGCAACTGGCGCAGCCAGTCTTCAGGCAGTGTCGCGGCCTCGTCGGCATGGCTGGCCGACACCAGCCGACCCTGCCGGTCGTACAGGCTCATGCGTTTGAACACCGGGTCTTCGGCGAGCAGCCGCGCCAGGTTGGCGTTGCCCTGGCGCAGCGCCTTCATGTCGCCCTGGGTGACGCGGCCCACGGCCTGGGCCCGGTCGACCAGCTGGCGCAGGCTCTGCGCGACAATGCTGGCCAGGTTCAGGTGTTCGGCAGCCTTGGCCGACAGTGCATCCTGGCGTGCGGCGGCCTTCTGCGAAACGTGCAGCCCCCAGAGAAAGGCCAGGGTGGCTGCACACAGCATCAGGACCAACAGGCGCAGAAGGCTTGCAGAAGAGAGCGAGCGGCGAATCACGGCGGAGGGTCCCGACCCAGGGTGATGCCGGCAAAATACGACAGCAAGATGACAGGCTAATGACTGATGGCCAATTGCTTCTAAGGTTTTGCCGTATCCGCCAAAGGCGTCTGCAGGCGCGTGGTTTCTTCTTCCATATAGGCCATCAACGCGCTGACCTCGGCATCGCCCAGGCGCAGGTTGGGCATCGCCAGGCGGTTGTACTGCTCATACAGCAGCATGGCCAGCGGGTCTTTCTGTGCAAGCATCTGGTCAGGCGCTTTCAGCCAACGGCTCAACCAGCTGGCATCGCGTTGGCGGGTTACCCCCAGCAAGTCGGGGCCGATGCCCTGTTGCATACCGGGCTCGGTGTTGCCCAAGGTGTGGCAGGAGGAGCAGCGGGTACGGAAGATCTGCTCGCCACTGCTGGGCGATCGCACTTCCGGCGCCTGGGCATAGTCGTTGGCCATGGCGCTGGCTTGTTTCCAGTTGTGCAGGCTGTTGCCCAGGCGGTCGGCGAGGATATAGGGGCTTTCGAAGGGCGAGGCTTTCATCCAGCGGCCGGTGGCCTGGTTGCCGATGATCAAGCTCAGGTTGTGGTCTTTGGAGCGGCCGTTTTCCAGGCCCTCTATGTACAGGCCCAGGCTTCTGCGCAATTGCTCGATGTCGTCGGGCTCGCCGGTGAGCAAGGTCCACCCGGGGCCGATGGCGAATTTTTCGGCGTAGCGTTTGAGGGTGGCGGGGGTGTCGTTGTAGGGGTCGATGCTGATGGAGTAGAGGAATATATCCTTGCCTACGCGGTCGCCGAGGATCTTCTGCACCTGGCGCAGGCGGGCGGTTTCAACCGGGCAGGAATCGGAGCAGCCGGTGAAGATGAAGTTGATGGCGACGACCTTGTCCTTGACCAGGTCGTCGAAGAAGCGGACCTTTTCGCCATCCTGAGTGAGCAGGGGGGGATTGGGGAAGTAGTCGGCGCCCCAGGGCGTAGCAGCTTCGTTGGTAGGGGCTTGCTGGGGCTGTACGGGCCAGAACGGGACACTGGCAGCGAACAGCGACAGCACGAGCAGAACACGCCATGAGCCGGTCATGATGCACGCCTCGGAAGGTGAGCCAGTGGGGCTGCGCAGCAGCCCCGTTTCGCCAAGCGATTACTTGTAACTGATCGGCACCGTCACGCTTTGCCCCAGCGTCGATTTCACGGTCGCCGTTGCGGGCGTTGCCGGGCCGTAGCCGGTGGTGGTGACCGACACCCGCCAACGGGCACCGGTGGTGGCTGCGGTCAGCGTGGCCGCGCCCAGGTTCAGCGGGCCGTTGGTGGTTGCCACCGACACATTGATGCTGTTGCCGGTGGCGATCGAGGTCGTCCCTATCAGCTCCCAGGTGTAACGGTTGCCGCTGCGCAATTGCACCGAGGCACTGCTGACCTGGATAACGTCGACGGGTGCTGCGGGGCTTACTGCAACGCTGACCGTGGCCGGGACCACCGACTCGGCACCTTTGGTATCACGTGCCGAGTAGGTGAAGCTGGCAGTGAACGGCGTGGCGACAGTGGCCGGTGGGGTGTAAGTCACCGTGGTGCCATTGGTACTGGTGGTACCCTGGCCAGAGTCCGGCTGGCTCAAGCCAATGATGGTCAAGGGCAGATTGCGCTCGGGGTCGGTGTCGTTGGCCAGCACACTCAGCGTAAGTGCCTTGCCTGCTGTGGTGGCTGCACTGTCGCTGACCGCAACCGGTGGCTTGTTGACATCGTCATCATCGTCATGGGCAGCCGTGCGGAAGGTCGGCAGGCCAACGGAGGCGACGTATTCTACGCCGTCCCAACCCGGCAACGGGGTTGGCATCACCTGGAATTGGCCAGGGTGTTCCAGGTCCCAGCGCAGCAGCATGGACGAATCCTCATGCTGGGTGTTGTGGCAGTGCTCCATGTAGGTCCCGGCGAACTCACGGAAGCGGATTGCCACATCCAGTTCTTCCGAGGAGTCGGTTTCCGAGCCGATGCGGTAGACGTCCTTGCGTGCCCATTTCTCCCATTCTGGCGGTGCCTTGCCGTCGCGGCTGAGCACGATGCCTTCCTCGAAGTGAACGTGGACTGGGTGGCTCCAACCATTACCGCCATTCTTGATCTTCCAAACCTCCAGGGTGCCATCGCCGCTGAAACCGGCGGGTGTGGCTTGGCTGGCCAACTGAGGGGCGGCATTGATGCGCCGTGGGTCCATGCTGTAGCCGAAGCCACCATCGGTCTTGATGGTCCAGGGCTGAGTGTCAGTACCATCCGAACGGCCAAAAAGGAATTCGCGGTGGCGAGCATCCTTGAGTTTGGCCTGGTCGGCAACGGCGTTGCGGTCGAGGGTCAACGGAACCATTTTCAGGCCTGCAGCCTTGCCCGGCTTGGCCGGTTCATAGGCAACTGGGTCCATACTCAGGTCCTGGCCACTGTAGGGCTGTACCAGCAACTGCAGGAACTTGCCCACCACCGGGTCGCCATTGTCCCATTGCGGGCCCTTGCTGGTCTGCTTGATGACAGCCTTGTATTTCTCCGACAGCACGTCCGCCAGCGCGATGGCCATGTTCGGGCCCTTGCCGGACTGGTGCTCCATCAGGTTGATGAAGTACAGCTTGTCGCCGGCCTTGATGCCGTTCTTGGCGAAGTTGATGATGATGTCGTAACGCTCGGCAATGCCTTGCACCGGCAGGATGCCGTTGTTGTCCTTGAGGTCGCCGTCGCCATTGAGGTCCAGGGTGCCGTCGAACGGCACGGCGTGTTCCATGATGTTGCCGTCGTTGGCGATCATGTGGAACGGCACGCGGGCATACGATAGGTTGGAACCGGTCGGCCCCCTGAATTCGCCGCTGGTGCCGGCGATTTCACGCACCACAGCGAACTTGAAGTAGCGCGAAACCGAGCCGTTGAGCAGGCGGAAACGGTAGCTGCGCGCCCGCACTTTAAGCTTTGGCTGGTACTGCCAGTTGACCAGGATCTGGTCGCCGAGGAAGCCGTCGGTGTTGAACGGGTTGAACCACAACTGGCCGTTGGCATCCCAGGCCTTGTCGGCGATCACCAGGTTGACGTCATAGTCGCGGTTGCCCCAGGGCATGCCCGAACCACTGGGCAAGCGCAGGTTGACGCCGTCCTGTAGGGCCTCGTTGCCGCGGTCGAGGGCGCTGTAATAGTTCATCATCGCGGCGTTGCCTTTGTAGACGTTCTGCGCCGTGAAATCCATCATGTGGTCGTGGAACCAGTGGCTACTCATGGTTTCGCGCCAGTCGCCACGAATCTTGATGCTGCCGTTTTCGCAGGTCTTCAGGCCAGGCGACGCATCATTCACAAACAAGGTTTCGCCAGGTGAGCAAGGGAACGCTGCACGCGGGTCCTGGGCACGGGTATTGATCGTGTCGTAGCCAGCCAACTGGACCGGCCAACGGTAGTCGTAGTACTGGCCGGGGAAAAAGTAGGCATTGGCAAAGCCATCGCTCTCGGCCGGTGAGTGGCCGTTATGCTCGTGGGTCGAGAGGGTGTGCAGGCCAAAGCCACCGTTGGCCGAAGGGTCGATCGGCAGGGCGTTGTAGTGGCGCATCAGGATCGGCTGGCCATACCGCACCATCAGCAGCTTGGGCGGGAAGGTGCCATCGAACGACCACAGCGATTTGTGGTTCTGCAGGGGCATGCTTGGGTGAAAACGGGTGTCGATGCCCTTGGTGGTGCCCAGCGTGGTAGGGATGTCCGAGGTCTGGTAGTACAGCCCGCCCGGCGCGAACTCGCCGGCCGCATAGTTGTGCAATTGCTTGCGGTCGCGCAGCCCGAGGTTGATGCGTGCACCGGCCTGGGCGGTCTTGAATGCAGCCTGGGGGTAGAACTCGTTCCAGCGCTGATGGGACCAGCCTTTTCCTGGTGGCCGGCCCTCAGCCGGCGAGCCGACCGGTTGGCGGTTGAGGAACATTTCGATCTGCGCCTTCCAGGGGTTGCGGTCGAGCACGTTGGCGTATTGGGTCGGGAAAGGGTACAGGCCAGGTTGCTTTAGAAACGCCTCCAGCGCCGTGCCACTAGGGCCGCTGCGGGCGACGATGTTGGGGTCTTGCGCAGGTGCAGCGCCGAGGGTGGGCACCGGGAACGTCAGGCTCGGTACTGGGATGCTTGGGTCGAGCTTCTCGGGGCCGAACTCTTCGAACAGCAGCAGTTGCTGGGTGAACGGCTGCGCACCGAACAGCGGGCTCGGTTTACCGTTGGTGGGGTATTTTTCGGAGGTTTGCAGGGCGGGCGGCAGCACGTTGCCCTTGCGCACGGTGGTGCGGTCGCCGTAGGCACCGTCGGTAAGTTCCAGTGAGCCTTCGTTGGCTTCCGGCAGGGTATACAAATTGAGTAACGCCGGGTTCGGGTCGGCCGGCTGATTGGAGTAAGCCGACGGGTCGGTCGGCGGGGGCTGGCTGACGTCATCAAGGGAGGAGGCGATGGCCGGGATCAGCCCAAGGCCGAGCATCAGCACGGTGACGGAAGACAGCCTGAAGGCGTGCCTGGTTGGGTGGATCACGGCAGGTGTTTTCATTGCCCTGTGCCTCGCTCGCGGCTAAATGGCTTGGAGCCATCAATGGCGTTTTGCCTGGTTTAGGGGCCTGAGCAACGGCTGTGCCAACAGATGTTTCGGTAATGCTTTGTTAAACAAATCCTTGCGGCGCCTGAGTCGCGCTAAATAATGGGGTGTCAAAAAATGGGTATAAGTCCCCACAAGCGGGGTACCCATGCCCACTATTTGGGTAGTGACAGCACCTTCGTACCTGCTGTATACCTGTGCGCCACCAAGGGGAGCCCCGGCAACGGGCTGAGAAACCGCTGAATGCTTTAGCGCGGTGACCCTTCGAACCTGATCCGGATCATGCCGGCGAAGGGATGGGACTTGCGACCTGCCTTTTTGCCGGCCTCACTGCGAGGCCAGTCCATGCCAGCTGCAACGGTCTCGCTGTCACCCCCTTCAGAGGACAGCATCATGACCGAACGCTTCACGCAAACCCTGCGCCGCCAAAGCGAGCCGACCTGGTCGGCGGCCGTCGGGCACCGTTTCGTTACCCAATTGTGTGACGGCAGCCTGCCGGACCCGATCATGGTCCGCTACCTGGTGCAGGATCATCGTTTTCTCGACAGCTTCCTGACCCTGCTCGGCGCAGCCATCGCGACCGCCGACACCTTCGAGGCACGCCTGCGCTTCGGCCAGTTCGCCGGGATGATCTCGAGTGATGAAAACACCTATTTCCTGCGTGCCTTCGAGGCGCTGGACGTAAGCCCGGCACAGCGCGTAGAAGCCGACGACACTGCCCCAACCGCAGGTTTCAAGGCCATCATGCGCGAAGCTGCGGCCACCCGTTCGTATGCCGCCGCGCTGGCTGTGCTGAACGTTGCCGAAGGCTTGTACCTGGATTGGGCAATCAAAGCCCCCAAGCCCTTGCCCGAGCACTTCGTGCATGCCGAATGGATCACCCTGCACGACAACCCGGCGTTCCAGGCCTTCGTTGCCTTTCTGCAAGCCGAGCTGGACCGCGTGGGGCCGCAGGAGGCTGAGCTGAGCACCGACTTCTACCTGCGTACCGTGGCCCTGGAACTGGCTTTCTTCGATGCCGTGTATGAGGGGGAGGCGTGAGCATGGATATTTTCGATCGCCTCAAAGCCGCCCGCGCCGGCCAGTGGAATCGCTATGTCGATCACGATTTCGTGCGGCAGATGGGCGAAGGCACGCTGAGCGAAGCTGCGTTTCGGACTTACCTGGTGCAGGACTACCTGTTCCTGATCCAGTTCGCCCGCGCCTGGGCGCTGGCCGCCTACAAAAGCCGCCTGCCGGCTGACATTCGTGCCGCCCAGGCAGGCCTGGCGGCGATTCTCGACGAAACCGAACTGCACCTGCGCCTGTGCGCCCGCTGGGGGCTGACCGAGGCCGATATCCAGGCTGCGCCGGAGCATCAGGCCACGGTGGCCTATACCCGCTATGTGCTCGATTGCGGCGCTGCGGGCGATCTGCTTGAACTGCACGTGGCGTTGGCCCCCTGTGTGATCGGCTATGCCGAAATCGGGCGCACGTTGGCTCAGCGTATTGGCGACCTGAGCCAGCACCCTTACCGTGAGTGGATTGGTGAGTACGCCGGGGAGGGCTATCAGGCCGTGGCGGCCAATGCGCGCAAGCACCTGGATGAACTGGCGGCGCGCAGCATGACCGAGCAACGGTTCGTCGAGCTGGCAGGCATCTTCGGCCAGGCCTCGAGCCTTGAAGCCGACTTCTGGCAGATGGGGCTCGATGGCGCTGCCTAGCAGACTGCCCCGTAAGCTGCGTAGCCTGTGGGAGCGGGCTTGCCCCGCGAATGGGGCACACGGTGCGTGGCACCGGCTTCGCCGGTGTTCGCGGGGCAAGCCCGCTCCCACAGCGCCCCCCCCATTACCTCGATTGGATCAATGCCCCCCCTTCATGCGACGGGCCACCAGGTAAATCCCCAAACCGACCAATGCCGTAGCCGCACCGATGTAACCCGTACTGGTCCAGCCCAGCCCCGCGGTGATGGCCATGCCACCCAACCACGGCCCAAGCGCGTTGGCCAGGTTGAACGCCGCATGGTTCGAAGCCGCCGCCAGGCTTGGCGCTTCATGGGCAATATCCATCAGGCGAATCTGCAACGGCGCGGCCAAGGCAATCATGGTGCCGACCAGGCCGACGCCCAGCAGCAGCGTCCAAAGCGATTGTGCCGCAAAGGTGAAAAACAGCAGCACAGCAATCGACCAGACCAACACCAGGCCCACGGCGCGGAACTGCAGGTGATCGAACAGCTTGCCACCGGCGATGTTGCCAACGATGCCACCCACGCCAAAGGCGGCCAGGCCAAAGGGGATCCACTGCGGCGACACCTGGGTCACGTGCAGCATGGTCGGTGCCAGGTAGCTGAACACACAGAACATGCCGGCAAAGCCGATCGAGGCAATCGCCAGTGCCATCCACACCTGGGGCAGGGCGAACGCCTGCAGCTCCTTGCGCGGGTCGCTGCGCACTTCATCGTGCGGTTGCGGCACGAAGCGCCAGACCAGGGCGATGGTGCACAGGGCAATCAGCCCGACCAACACAAACGCAGAGCGCCAGCCAAAGTACTGCCCCAGGAAGGTCGCAACCGGGTTGCCCAGCAGCATGGCCAACGTCAGGCCCATCATCACCCGCGCGACGGCGCCCGCCCGCTGGTTGTTCGCCACCATGCTCGATGCCACCACCGCCGCAATGCCGAAGTACGCGCCATGGGGCAGGCCGCTGATGAAGCGAAAGGCCACCAGGCCGCCGAAGGAGGGCGCAAATGCCGTGGCCAGGTTGCCCAAGGCATACAGCGCCATCAACAGCAGCAGCATGTGCTTGCGCAGCAGCTTGGCGCCGAGGATCGCCAGCGTCGGGGCACCGACCATCACGCCCAGCGCATAGGCACTGATGGCATGGCCCACCTCAGGCTCGCTCAATTGCAGGTTGCTGGCGATGTCCGGCATCAACCCCATGATGGCGAATTCGCCGGTGCCGATGGCAAAGCTGCCCAGCGCCATGGCGGCTTCCATCTTGGCGACAGTGCGTTTCGGGAGGGCTAGCGGTGGTGGTTCTTGGACAGACATTTGAATCCCTATTGAAACATGCTGAAACGTTCAAGGCGGAATCATAGTCAATCCGGGAGAGGCACGTCGAGGCTGCAGGGGGCTTGCGATGTGCTTGTCGCAAGTTCTTTGGCGCCTATGAGATCGAGCGCCGCCCGCGCGGCGCTTCGCGGCGCAAGGCCGCTCCCACATCTGTTTCGGGCCAGTGAGGCCTGTGATATTTGCGCGCGACCGCCTTGTTTGTACGACGCTATATAGGGGCGGGCGCCAAAGGGCCGCGCGGCAATGCTTCAGGAATAACTGGCCCGAAACAGATGTG
>Ga0213828_1000168_pt1 | contig 74285 bp, 65 predicted proteins | sample MC6MC0897MG_FD_180664 | JGI IMG/M metagenome (GOLD analysis project Ga0213828, IMG submission 180664) | Enriched soil aggregate microbial communities from Iowa State University, Ames, United States - MC6-MC0897-MG | ecosystem: Environmental > Terrestrial > Soil > Unclassified | place: USA: Iowa...
GACGCCGGTCGATCCCGGCGCCAGTCCAAGCTGGCGGGTATTGCGCGGCGTGATGTCCAGCGTGTCCAGTCCAAGTCCGCCGCGCTGCACCTGCCCGTGCTGCAACAGTTGCTGCATGACTTCGCCCGCCAGATTCGACGGAATGGCAAAGCCGATGCCTACATTCCCGCCCGACGGCGTGTAGATCATGGTGTTGATGCCGACCAGGTCGCCGTTCAGATTGACCAGCGCGCCGCCCGAGTTGCCGGGGTTGATGGACGCGTCGGTCTGAATGAAGTTCTGGTAGCCCGCGGCGCGCAGGCTGGACCGGTCCAGCGCGGACACGATGCCGGACGACGCCGACTGTCCGAGGCCGTAGGGATCACCGATCGCCACCACGAAATCGCCCACGCGCAGGTCGCTGGAGTCGGACAGGGTCAGCGCCTGCAGGTTTTGCGCGGCGATGCGCAGCACGGCCAGATCCGTGTCCGGATCGCTGCCCACCACCGTGGCGTGGAAGCTGCGCCCATCCTGCAGGGACACGCGGATGGCGGACGCCCCGCGCACCACGTGATGGTTGGTCAGGATGTTGCCCTGGGTGGCGTCGACGATGACGCCCGAACCCACGTTCTGCCGCAGGCTGCCGGGCGTGGACGCGCGGCCGCCGCTCGATGCCGCAGCGTCGGTAGACGCTGAAATATTGACGACGGCCGGCGTGACGCGTTCGAGCATGGGCGCCAGCGAAGGCAGCGGTTGACCACCGACGGCCACAGGCAGCGCGGCGCGGCCGGGCGTGGACGCGGACGCCAGCACCAGCAGGCCGACGGCGGCCAGCGTGGCGGGTAAGCGTTGCAGGGTCAGAAGAAAACGCTGCGCTGAGCGCGCGCGTTTGAGGCGGGGCGGTGAAGCCGGGTGGGGCATTTCGGTCCTTCATGCAGCGACGCGGCAGTATCGGGCGGCGCTGCTGCAGGGATGTGACGGCGCGCGAAGGCGGCAGGCTGCCAGCGCGCGGGCGCGCGCCGGCAGGTCACGGATTGTCGCCGAACTTCCGCAAGGGACGTCCGGCGAGCCCCGCCACGCGTCAGAAGCCGACGGCTTGCCCGTCGCGGCGCGAGTCCGACGCCGCCACGTAGCCGCCTTGCGGCAGGCGGCAGATGAGCTGCGCCGAGCCGAATTCCAGGCTGTCCACCGGGGCCACCGCGACGTTGTGGCCGCGCGCGCGCAGCGTGTCGACCACGTCGGCCGGCAGGTGCGATTCCACGTTCACGACCGGGCCCTTCTCGACGCGGAAGCGCGGCGCGTCGCTCATGGCCTGCGGGTTCTGGCCGAAGGCCGCCAGACGCGTGACCATCTGCAGATGGCCCTGCGCCTGCATCGACCCGCCCATCACGCCAAACGACATGACCGGCTGGCCGCCGCGCGTCACGAACGCGGGGATGATGGTGTGCATCGGCTTCTTGCGCGGCGCGACCTGGTTGACGTGGTCGGGCGTCAGCACGAAGTTCAAGCCGCGGTTGTGCAGGCTGATGCCGGTACCCGGCACGACCACGCCCGAACCAAAGCCGTGATAGTTGGACTGGATGAACGACACCATCGTGCCGCTGGCGTCCGCCGCGGTCAGGTAAACGGTGCCGCCGGTGGCGGGCGTGCCCGCAGTGGGCACGCTGGCGCGGTCCATGGAAATCAGGCGGGCGCGCTCGGCCAGGTAGGCGCGGTCGAGCAGGGCACGCGCGTCGGTGCGCATGTGGCGCGGATCGGCGACGTGATGGTGCAGGTCGGCAAACGCCAGCTTCATGGCTTCGATGCTGACGTGGTAGTAGTCGGCGCTGTCGCGGCCCATGCCTTCCAGGTCGAATTGTTCCAGCATGCCCAGCGCCATCAGCGCCGAGATGCCTTGGCCGCTGGGCGGGATTTCATGCATCTCGTAATCGCGGAACGATTGCGAGATGGGCTTGACCCATTCGGCCTGGTGTTCGGCCAAGTCGACGGCGCTGAGCGCGCCGCCCGTCTTGGCCGCGAAGTCCGCGATCTTGCGGGCCAGTTCGCCGCGGTAGAAGCTTTCACCGCCGGTTTCGGCGATGTCGCGCAAGGTCTTGGCCTGGTCGGGAAAGCGCCACCATTCGCCCGCCTGCGGCGCGCGGCCCTGCGGCAGGAAGGCCTCGGCAAAGCCCGGCTCGGCCGCAAGCTTGGGCGCCTGATTGGCCCATTGGCGCGCAATGGTGGGCGACACCGCAAAGCCTTCCTCGGCATACGCGATGGCGGGTTCGAAGAGCTTGGCGAAGGGAAGCTTGCCGAAGCGGTCGGACAAGGCCTTCCAGCCCGCGATCTGACCCGGCACCGTGACCGTGCCCCAGCCGGTGCCCGGCATGGCGTCGCGGCCCTTGAAGTACTCGGGCGTCCACGCGGCCGGCGCACAGCCGCTGGAGTTCAGGCCGTGAAGCTGGCCGTCGTGCCAGATCAGGGCAAACATGTCGCCGCCGATCCCGTTCATCACGGGCTCGACGACGGTCAGGGCGATCGCGGTGGCAATGGCGCTGTCAACGGCATTGCCACCGGCCAGCAGCATGCGTAGTCCCGCCTGCGCAGCCAGCGGCTGGCTGGTCGCGACCGCGTTGGCGGCCAGGACCGGCATTTTTCGGGAAGCGTACGGAAAAGACCAATCGAAGGGGGAGGACATGGGTGCTGGAACTCGTTGGAAAAATTACTGCGGGGTGATGCCGGCCTGGTCGATCAGCTGCTTGGTGCGCGGAATTTCGGCCTTGATGAAGGCGGCGAATTCCTCGCGGCTGCCGCCACGCGGCTCGGCGCCGGCTTCGGCGAGCTTACCGCGCAATGCGGGGTCGGCGAGCACTTTGTTGACGGCTTTGTTGAGCTTGTCGAGGATTGGTGCGGGCGTGCCTTGAGGCGCGACCAGACCGTACCACGGCGCGATGTCGTAGCCCGAGAAGCCTTGCTCGGCGATCGTCGGGATGTCCGGCGCCAGCGCCGAGCGCTGCGAATTGGACATGCCCAACGCCAGCAGCGAACCGCTCTTGGCTTGGGGCAGTCCGGTCATGATGGTGTCGAAGTACATCGACACCTGACCGCTCAGCAGGGCGGGGATGGCTTCGCCGGCGCCCTTGTAGGGCACGTGCAGGATGTCGATGCCAGCGACGGACTTGAGCATCTCGCCCGCCATGTGCGAGGTCGTGCCCGTGCCGAACGAGGCATAGGTCAGCTTGCCGGGATTGGCGCGCGCATAGGCCACCATTTCGGGCAGCGTCTTGAACGGCTGCGACGGATTGGCCAGCAGGATATTCGGCGTGTAGGCCACCATCGACACCAGCTCGAAAGCGTCGGGGTCGTAGGCCAGGCGTTTCTGCAGGAAGCGGTTGGTGACGACGGCGGCCGGACCGCCCATCAGCAACGTGTAGCCGTCCGCCGCCGACCGCGCGACCGACGCGCTGCCGATCGCTGCCGCGGCGCCCGGGCGGGCCTCGATGACGAAGGGCTGGCCCAGTTCGGCGGACAGCGCCGCGCCAAGCTGGCGCGAGATCAGGTCCGTGGCCGAGCCAGCCTGGAAGGGCACGACGATGCGCACGGGATGCTGCGGCCAGTCCGTGGCTTGCGCGGCCGCTTGCGCCCCGAAGGCCATCGCGGCGGCGCCTGCCAGCGCCCGGATGAGACGAAATTTCATGGATTCCCCTTGATCGCGTTATGGAAAGCGTATGGGCCGGGTCGGGTCTGATGCCCGTTCCGGCCGAGCGGGCGCGGTCTGCCGCGTCCTGCCCTGGATTAAACGCAACGCGCGAACCCCCGGCCATAGGTATTTGCATCCATGGATCATTGGATCCAATTTGTGTTATTTTCGCCCTTATCTATCATGGCGGCTTTCCAAGCCCGGGGACGTCAGTGCTGCAATTCCAGAAGACAGCCATCAGCGCCGAAGACGAGGCGTACCTGCATCTACAGCGTGAAATCCGCCTGGGCCGCTACGCGCCCGGCCAGCGCCTCGTGCCCGACGTGGTGGCCGCTGAGATCGGCACCAGCCGCATGCCCGTGCGCGGCGCGCTGCGCCGCCTGGCGTCGGAAGGTCTGGTCGAAATCCGCGCCAACCGCGGCGCCGTGGTGCGCGGCTTGAATCAGCAGGAGATGCTCGAGGTCTTCGAGATGCGCTCCGTGCTCGAAGGGTTGGCCACGCGCAATGCCGTGGAAAACATGGGCCCCGAGCACATCCGCCGGCTGTCGAACATGCTCGAGCAGCTGGACCAGGGCGCAAACGAAGATCTTGACTGGACCGCCGCGCACCGCGAATTCCATGAATACCTGTGCAGCTTCTGTAAACAACCGCGCCTGTTGAATCAGATCTCCGAACTGCATTCGGTTGTCGAACCCTACATGCGCCTCTGGGCTGCCCAACCCGGCCGCGTGCTGCGCGTGCGCGAATCGCATCAGGAACTGATCGACGCGCTACAGACCCGCGACGCGGCACGTTGCGAGGCCGCGATGCGCCAGCACGTGCTGAATACGGTGCCCGCTTTGCAGGCGTTTTTGGAGCAGGGTGGCTGATCCAGGTGTCGCTGCGATAGCCATCCCTTGGCGCATCGTGTCATGGGTGGCAGACACCGATCATTCGCAACTTCGACCGGCAGTGGGGCGGCCGGTCAATCCTTGCCTTGCGGTGCGTTTTGTCGGGTGATTTGATGTGCGCTTTGATGTGCGCCGTGATGGTGCGATTTGACGAGCGCTTTGGCCCGCGCCCCGATATGAAAACTTATTATCCAGCGCCTGGATTATTGAAATGAATTAGCGCCAGAAAAGAAAAAAGCCGCTAAAAGCGGCTGATTTCAAATGAATTCTTGGGGTGGCTGATGGGGCTCGAACCCACGACAACCGGAATCACAATCCGGGACTCTACCAACTGAGCTACAGCCACCTCTGGTACTGCGTTGCACTTCAGTTTCCTTCAGTGCTTTCGTCGTTTTGCGTCTTTGAATTTTGTTTCGAAAGCTGCTCAACAACGAAGAGGCCGAATTCTAGCACGTTTTTTTGAAGGGTGTGAAATCGCCTTCAAAAAGTAGTCTTGCCACTGGCGGCAGCCTTGCTATTCTTGCGCTGGTTAACCACTGGAGGCCGTGTTTCAAGCCATCGCCATGGATCGCATACACGCATTTTTGATCGAATACTGGCCTCATGTTGCCTTTGCCATCAGCATCGTGGCGGGCACGGGCGCGGCGGTGCATGCCGCGATGACCAAGCAGGATGTGCGGGCGGCCATTGGCTGGGTGGGGGTGGCGATGTTCTCGCCGATCCTCGGGGCGCTTTTCTATTTCGTGGCGGGGATCAACCGCATTCGCAAGACGCGGGTGTCGCAGCAGCGGGACGACGCGATGCTCGAGGACGCTGGGCAGGTCGCGACGGCGCCGGTGGATGTGGTGCCCATATCGGGCGAGCAGTTTGCGTCATTGAAAGTGCTTGGAGACCGCGTCAGCCGGTTCGAGCTGCTGGGCGGCAACCAGGTGCGGCCGCTGGCGGGTGGCGACGAGACGTATCCCGCGATGCTGCAGGCCATCCGCGAGGCGCGGCACACGGTAGCGATGCAGAGCTACATCTTCGATAACGATCCGATCGGGCGCGAGGTGGCCGAGGCGCTGATCGAAGCGCAGGCGCGCGGTGTGCAGGTGCGGGTGCTGATCGACGCCGTGGGTTCCAAGTATTCACGCCCGCCGATCGTGCGCATGCTGGCGAAGGCGAACGTGCCGGTGGCGCGGTTCATGACCAATCCGATGGGCGTGCTGCGCATGCCCTACGCCAATCTGCGCAGCCACCGCAAGGTGCTGGTGGTGGACGGACGTGTGGGGTTTACGGGCGGCATGAACGTGCGGGCGGCGTTTGTCAGCGCGCTGGCGGGGGATGCCACCAACCACGACACGCACTTCCGCGTGGAAGGGCCGATCGTGACGCAGTTGATGTCGGTGTTCGCGCACGACTGGAATTTCACGACGCACGAGTCGCTGTCCGCCAAGCCGTGGTTCGACCCTGACTACCTGCCGCCGTCGGGCCGTGTGCCAATCCGCTGCGTGCCGTCCGGCCCGGACCGCGCAATCGGCAGCACGCACAACATGCTGCTGGGCGCGTTGGCGGTGGCGCGGCATCACGTGCGGATCCAATCGCCTTACTTTCTGCCCGACCAGACGCTGATCGGCGCGCTGGCCACGGCGGCGCGACGTGGGATCGTCGTGGACATCGTGATTCCGGGCAAGAACAACCTGCGGCTGGTGGACTACGCGATGACGGCGCAGCTTGATCAGGTGGTGCGAACGGGCTGCCGCGTCTGGCGGTCGAGCGGTGCGTTCGATCACTCCAAGCTGATGACGGTGGACGGCGCGTGGACTTACGCCGGCTCGTCGAACCTGGATCCGCGCAGCCTGCGATTGAATTTTGAATTGGACACCGAGATCTACGATCCCGAGGTGGCGCGCTGGATCGGCGCGCGCGTTGATGCGTTGATCGCCAACGCGCACCGCGTGACGCTGGAAGATCTGCTGCAGGCGCCTTTTGCGAAGCGCCTGCGCAACAAGGTGATCTGGCTGGCCACGCCTTATCTGTAGCGTGGGTCCCTTGTAGCGCGGGTCCCGGCCGGCAAGCCTGTGCCGCCGGCCATGCCCGCTTCGTCGATCAGCCGTCCGAAGCCGGCACCGCCGCATGTCGCACCGCGAACACGGCGCTCGCCTTGAGCATGACGCGGCCCTCCACCTGAAGGCGGCAGGTCGCGTAGATGAGCCGCTTGCCCTGCTTGTCGATCTGCACGTGGGCTTCGAGCCAATCGCCCGGATTGACGGCATTCAGAAACTCGACGGACATCTGCGCCGTGACGACGGAGACGTGGGCGTCTTCGGAAATGACGAGGCCCAGCGCACTGTCGGCAAACGTAGCCAGAAATCCGCCATGTGCCATGCCGTGCATGTTGCCGTGCGCCGTGGTGACCCGCAGGGCCAACACGTTGTCTGCCTTGCGGCGGTAGAACGGGCCCAGGTCGTTCAGGTGGCGCATGAACTGGCTGCTGGGATACCAGGGCGTGAAACCGGCGGGAAGGGAGTCTGTCATGGCTGGCGATGCAAGAGTCCCGAAGGACGGATTTCCGAAAGTATTCCAGAAGCGCCCGCGCAGGCATAGCGCGGTGATCGGGGCGCGGACGCACGCGGAATTGTCACCACGCCGTGCAACCCCCCCCGGCCCAGCGCTCATCTTCTGAGGGTAAGATTTACGGCACAACAATCACCCTACATGGCAGGAGCATTTGAAGATGGCGAAAGTCGGCATGGTTGGTATCGGCCTCATGGGCCACGGCATTGCAAGCAACCTGGTCAAGCATGGTCACGCGCTGACCGTGCTCGAACACCCGGGCAACCAGCCGCTGGACGCGCTCAAGGCGGCCGGCGCGGTCAGCGTGACCAGCGGGGCCGAGCTGGCTGCGCAGTCGGATGTGATCATCCTGTGCGTCACCGGCAGCCCGCAGGTCGAAGCCGTGCTGCTGTCGCCGGCCGGTGTGCTCGAGGGGCTGCGTCCCGGCACCGTCATCATCGATTGCTCAACGGCCATTCCGTCGTCGACCGTGAAGGTCGCACAGGCCGTCACCGAAAGCGGCGGACGCTTTCTGGACGCGCCCATGACGCGCACCCCGAAAGAAGCCGCCGAAGGCCGTCTTAACCTGTTGGTGGGCGGCGATGCGGCGTTGTTTGACGAATGCAAGCCGCTCTTGGCCTGCTTCGCTGAAAACATCACGCATGCCGGCCCGGTGGGCGCCGGCCATCGCATGAAGCTGCTGCACAACTATGTGTCGCTGGGCGTGGTGGCGCTGCTGTCCGAAGCCGCGGCGTGCGCGCTGCGTTCGGACATCGACCCGGCCGTCTTTGCGGAAGTGCTGACCAAGGGCGGCGGCGGCGGTGTGGCGCTGGAGCGCATCAAGCCGTACCTGCTGGAGCAGGATCCGTCGTCCCTGCGATTTTTCATGTCGAACGCGCAGAAGGATCTTTCGTACTACAACACCATGGCCGCCGAAGCCGGGGCGGTCCGCGAGATCGGCGCCGCCGTGCAGCAAACGTTCGACCAGGCCGTTGCGCAAGGCGGCGGCGAACGTTATGTGCCCGAGCTGGTGTCGTTGCTGAAAGACCGTTAACGCCTGCGGGCCGGGGTGCGGCGCATCCCCGGCAAGTCGCCCAAGGCGCGGGCGATTCAGCGTCCGGCGGCAGGCACTGCCCGTGGCGCGCGCAGGATTCCGCGCGGCGGCAGGCGCATCGAGATGAATGCGGCCAGGAACAGCAGCGCGCCGGCCGACCCGAAGGCCACCCAGTGCGTGCCAAAGGTCTCGAACGCCCAGCCGCCCAGCCACGAGCTGATCATGCCGCCGATCTGGTGGCCCAGATACGTCAGCCCGTACAGCACGCCAACCAGCCGGATGCCATACACGTCCGCCAGGATGGCCGAGGACAGCGCAATGCTGCCGGCCCAGACGATGCCGCCGATGGTCGCAGCCAGATACAGTTCCCAATGTGCGCCCACCATGACCAGCGCGAAGAATCCCAGTCCCCGCACCAGATAGATGGCCGCAAGGATGTTGCGGCGTTCGACCTGGTCGGACATGCGGCCCAGCACCAAGGTGCTGAAAATGGCGACCAAGCCAATCAGGCCGATGCCCAGCGAACTGGTTGTGGCGTCAAAGCCGTGGTCCATCAGCATGGGCATGCCGTGCGTGCCCAGCAGGTTCATGCTGAAACCACAGGCAAACAGACCCAGCGCGACCTGCCAGAACGGCAACGTGCGCAGGGCATCACCCAGCCCGGGCGCGGGCGCCTTGGCTGTCGGCTTGGCCGTGCCGGTCTTTTCGATGATCTGATGGGGCAGCAGGTCGGTGTGCTCGGGCGCCTCGTCGCGCATCACGAAAAGCGCGACCGGCACGGTCAGCAGCGCAAACAGCACGGCAAATCCCAGCAGCGTTTCCTGCCAGCCGACCGCCGAGATGGCGTAGGTGAGCGTCGGGGTCATCAGCGCGATGCCGGCCATCGACCCGGTGGACAGGAAGAAGAGCGCCATGCCGCGCTGGCGCGTGAACCAGCGGCTGATCACCGGCGTCAGCGCGACCGGGCTGGTGAAGGCCAGACCCACGGATAGCGCAACGCCAAAGGCCAGCAAAAATTCGAGGGGTCCGCGCGCGAAGACGGTCCAGATAGAAGCCAATACCACGATGGCCGTGCCGGTCAGCAGGACGAAGCGCGTGCCGCGGATGCTGACCAGATAACCCGCCAGCGGCATGCCCAGGCCATAGCACAGCATGCCGATGGCGACGATGCCCGACAGCAGGCTGCGCGAAAAACCCAGGCTCTCGGCCATGGGCAGAAAGAACGGTCCGATGCCCATGCGCAGGCCGACCGTAAACAGGGTGAGTACCGTGGCGGCGCCGACGATGTTCCAGCCGAAATACCAGCCACCCGACTCTTGCTTGTCCAATCCGCTTCTCCTCGATGTCTTTTCTTGTGGCCGCTTGCGCGCCAGGACTTGCAGACACCGAGGGCAGGCACGGAGGGACGCTCCGCTGTCGACAGGGGGTGGGAAGGACCAGGCGTGAATCGGCTTGCTTGCGCCGGCGGGTTTGACGCCAGACGCGTCATATTACTCCTGGCTATAAAGCGATGGCGGCAAGATTGAGTAATCCCGTCCGGTGAGCGGTCACCCCAAGTTTTTAATAAATATCCGATTTCGGGACGGGGACTGCATACCTATACTCGCCTGCGCAGCGTGCTGGCAATTTGCCGGCCGTATTGGACACTTTTCAATTCTTCCTGGCTGTTCAACGATGCCGTATTCCGAACAACCGCTGCGGTGGAGGCAGTATCAATACCGGTCCATTCCGGACGAATTTCTGGCAACGCGTGATGCGGAGTCAGTCATTGGCCAAGCCAGCGCATTGCCCAGTGGCTCCAAAGCCTACATCGTGGACGAGGACGAGTCTTCGGTGTGGGCGGTGCGCCGGACGCTCGCCGACTTCTCCATCGAAGTCGTGCAAAGTCGAACAGTCAACGAATTCCTGTCTATTTATTCAGCGGGCGAGTGCGACTGTCTCATCATGGATTTCGGGAAGGCGGCTGCCGATACCGCGGTACAGCGCGACCTGGTTCAGGCCAACGCGGCGTTGCCAACCATCTTCATCAAGGCCGAGCCCGAATTCGGAGATGCCGTCGAAGCCATGCGGCGCGGCGCGGTCGATTTCTTTGCCAAGCCCTTGAACTCAAGCCGGCTCTGCCAAGCCATTCACCATGCACTGCGCCTGAGCCGCCGCGCTCACCTGAATCGGCTCCGATCAGACCAGGAAGAAGCACGCAAAGCGATGCTCACGCCGCGTGAACTGGTGATTGTCCAAGACGTCATCGCCGGGCATTCCAGCAAAGAGATCGCAGAGCATCTCCATATTTCAGTCCGTACCGTCGACAACCACAAGGCGCGCATTTACTCGAAGTTGAACATCAACACCTCGCTCGCCTTGGCCCGCCTTTTCATTGGTCTGATAAAGCCGGTCAGCGAGGGCAGGCTTACTGAGTCGCCTCGCCATTTTTTGCCTGCAAAGAGGTAGTTCTACTCTGCATTTCGGCCTGTTGATCTTGAAATAATGTGACGCCCAGTTTCCAGATTCGTTGACGCAGAACGTGGCCTGCAGCCTTGCGCGACGCCGTGATGTAAATGCAAAGCGGCAAAGCGGCGCATCAAGGTCTGATTGAAGGGCACGAGGTAATTGGGGGCTCGCACGCCAGGCTGCCGCGCCTGGCCTGTAGAGAGACGTGTAATGCGCACTGCGCATCGTTGATTAAGTCACAAGGACCGTTATGAATAAAAAGATAATCTCCCGATTCGCGTGCTTGGGAGCCGCTGTTGGACTGATCGCAGTCACGCCTGGCCAAGCCATCGCTGCCGAAGACTTCAAACCGCCCGTGGGGAAAATCACTCAGCGTGCCGCGCCTGCCAAGGGGGCACCTTCATCCGGCACCAAAGCGCCGGCGGCGTCCGCGGCAACCACGGGATCTCAAGACATCACCCGCGCCCGCCCGGCTGCCGTGGCACCGGACAAGGGCCTCTCCATCACCTCGGGCGCAACGCTCAATTCCCAGTTGATCCGGGTGCGCACGTCGGGCGGCACCGGGGCGTTGAACTTCCGGCTGCTTGATACCAGCGGCAAACCCGCCGAACTGCCGGCCGGGCTGGTGTTCGGATCCGACGGTTCGCTGTCTGGCGCCGCTCCTTCCGTGGCCAGCCCCAAGACGTTGACGTATCTCATCCAGGTTGAAGACAGCGGCGGCGGCAAGGCCAGCCGTACCGTGCAACTGACCATCAATCCGCCCTTGAACGTTGAGGGCGGCTCCATTCAAGCGACGGCGGGCGGGCGCATCAAGAGCCCCGTCAAGTTCATCAACGTCAGCGGCGGCACCGGCAACTACGCCGTTTCCTATTCCAATCCCGACGGCAGCGCCATGCGCATGCCTTCCGGGCTGGTGCTCGACGGCAGCGGCCGTGTCAGCGGCGCGGTGCCCAAGTCCCTGGAAAAAATGGCGGGGCTTACGGCCACCATCAGCGACGAGGGCGGCGCCCGCGTTTCCATTCCCGTCGATTTCAACCTGGCGCCCGCGCTGGAGGTCTCCACCCTTCCGATCGAACTCACGGCGGGCGCCACGATGCCGTCGGCGGTGCCGGTGGTAAACGCCACGGGCGGAAGCGGTGCGGTGCGCTACACGCTATTCGACAAGGACGGCACGACGCCCGCCCGGCTTCCGGAAGGCCTGCAGTTCGACGAGGCCACCGGCACGCTACGGGGCTTGGTGCCGCCGACCCCGCAAGAAGGCCGGTATGTGGTGTTGGCCCAGGACGCCGGCGGCGGCGAGGCCAGTGCCCGATTCGAATGGAAGATCAATCCTCAACTTCAGATTTCGTTCGAATAAGCTGATTGACCCGCAAGACGCCCGCCTTCTGCATTCGTATGCAGAAGGCGGGCGTTTTCTTGCGGGTTGCATTGCGCCTTTGTTACAGGGCCAAGCGGCGAGCCAGGCCGTGCAATCCCGCGCTGACCTCCTTCTGGTCGGACTTGAAGCCGCGATTCTCGTCCGATGGGTGCGATTCAGTACGTAACATATCTTTCGTGCTGGATGCCATTCGGGATTGACGATGGCGATATGCTTGCTTTCTCACTCGTTTTTACGGGAAAGCCATGAGCGCAACGATTGAAGAACAGACTGCGGCTTTCAAGCCAGACCCCCGAATTTCGACCGGAAACCTCGGCATCGATGACATTCTCGGCGGCGGCTTGGATCCCAACAAAATGTATCTTTGCGAGGGAAGGCCGGGCACGGGCAAGACGACCATGGGAATGCAATTCCTGTTGGAAGGCGTCCGTCACGGCGAGCGCGCGCTTTATGTCGCGCTTTCCGAAAGTCCGGCCGAACTCAGTCTGGTCGCCCATCGCCACGGGTGGTCATTGGACGGTGTCGAGATCCTGGAACTGGTGTCCGAAGACGTGTTGGATCCCGAGCGGGAACTCACCGTTCTGCACCCCGCCGAGATGGAGCTGACCGAGACCACGCGCCTGATCCTGGACAAGGTTGAACAGCTTGACCCAGCACGGGTCGTCATCGATAGCCTGTCGGAACTGCGCCTGCTGGCGCAGGGCTCGCTGCGTTATCGCCGGCAGATTCTGGCGATGAAGCATTTTTTCGCTAATCGCCGGTGTACGGTGATCCTGCTGGACGACCAGGCGGCCAAAGAGGACGACCTGCAATTGCACTCGATCTCGCACGGCGTGATCGCACTTGAGCAATTGGCGGTCGACTACGGCGCCCAGCGACGGCGGCTGCGCATACTGAAAATGCGCGGCATGGATTTTCGCGGTGGCTACCACGACTTCACGATCAGGAAGGGCGGGCTGGAGGTCTATCCGCGGCTCGTTGCGGCGGAGCATCACAAAGCGTTTTCCCCGACGCCCACGCCCAGTGGCAACGCCGAACTGGATAGCTTGCTGGGCGGCGGGTTGGACCGCGGGACGAATGTTCTGCTGATCGGCGCGGCGGGGGTGGGCAAGTCTTCGCTTGCGGCAACCTATGCGCTGGCATCGACGCAGCGCGGCGAGCACGCAGCCATTTTCGCGTTCGACGAGTCCCGGGCCACGTTCTTCGCGCGCTCACGTGCACTGGGAATGCCGCTGCAATCCGCGCTGGACGCAGGGCTTTTGACCTTCAGACAAGTCGATCCCGCGGAGATGGCGCCGGGCGAATTCACGGCGATGGTTCGCCGCGCGGTTGAAGATGATGGCGCGCGCGTGGTGGTGTTCGACAGTTTGAACGGCTATCTGAACGCCATGCCCGACGGGCGCTTTTTGATTCTGCAGATGCACGAATTGCTGAGCTACCTGGGGCAGCAGGGCGTGACGACGGTGATGATCCTGGCCCAGCACGGTCTGGTGGGCCCGATGGAAACGCCCATGGACATCAGCTATCTCAGCGATACGGTGATCATGTTGCGGTATTTCGAGCACGACGGACGCGTCCGGCGAGCCATCTCCGTCGTCAAGAAGCGCAGTGGCGCGCACGAACATGCCATCCGCGAGTTCAGCATGTCCGAAGATGGGCTGGTCGTTGGCCCGCCATTGACCTCGTTTCACGGAATATTTTCGGGAACGCCGCAATACACCGGCGACGATTTGCGCCTTCTGCTGAACAATCCCGATGCATCGACCTGAGGACGCTGAATCGCGCGTGCTCGTCTACGCACCGATCGGCCGCGACGGGGAAGCCGGCGCGCGGCTGCTGCAGCGCGCGGGTTTCGACACGTTCGTCTGTCGCAATATCGAGGAGCTGCTGGCGCAGGCGGACGCCGGCGCCCTGGCCGTCTGCTTGACCGAGGAAGGGCTGTTCGGCAAGAGCCTGGAACTGGTGTCCGAGTGGTTGAAGGCGCAGCCGGCGTGGTCGGGGCTGCCGTTCGTTGTGTTGACCGGCAAGACGCAAACCGGTCCCATCGTGCGCTGGCGCGAGAAAATGACCGAATTATTGGGCAATGTCTCGCTCCTGGAACGTCCGGTTCAGAGCCTCGCATTGACCACCACGGTTCAAACGGCGGCGCGCGCCCGGACCCGGCAATATGAAATCCGCACGTTGCTGCAAGCTGAGAAGCAGGCCGCGCAGGCGCTTGAGTCGGTCGTGGCAAGCCGGACGCGCGAACTGGAACTGGCCAACGCCGAGCTTCAGCAGCAGATGCGCGAGCGCAGCAGGATCGAGGAATCGCTGCGCCAGGCCCAGAAACTCGAAGCGCTGGGTCAGCTTACCGGTGGGGTGGCCCACGACTTCAATAACCTCCTGATGGTCATCTCCGGCGGGCTGCAAATGCTGCAGCGTCCCATCGACGACGCGCGGCGCACCCGCTTGTATGGCTCGATGCGGCAGGCGGTGGACCGCGGCGCCTCGTTGTCTCGCCAATTGCTGACGTTCGCGCGCCGCCAGGCGTTGCGTCCGGAGGTTCTCAACCTGAACACGGTCGTTCAAAACATGCTCGAGATGCTCGAGCGCAGCCTGCGCGGCGACATCGTCATTGCGTTGGCGCTGGCCGACGACCTCTGGCCGGTCGAAGTGGACCCTGGCGAGTTGGAACTCGTCATCCTGAATCTGGCGGTCAACGCGCGCGACGCCATGCCGGACGGCGGTGTGATCGAAATCCGGACCGAGAACATGACCGCATCCGGGAGGGGTGAATTGACCGTCGACCACATTGCGTTGCGGGTGTCGGACACGGGGACCGGCATGAGCCCGGCGGTGGCTGAACGCGTGTTTGAACCGTTTTTCACCACCAAGGATGTCGGCAAGGGATCGGGGCTGGGACTGGCGCAGGCGTACGGCTTTGCCAAACAATCGGGCGGCTCCATCGATCTCTCCACCGAGATGGACGTCGGCACCACGGTTTCGGTCTTGTTGCCGCGGTCGAAACGGCGGCTGGCTGCGCAGGGAAAATCGGGCGAGTCCGGCGTGGTCCAGGAGCGGCCGGCGGCCTTGAACGTGCTGCTGGTGGAAGACGACGCGGACGTTGCGACCCTGACCGCCAGCATGCTGGAAGAGCTGGGTTATGTCGTGACGCCCGCCGCCAGTGCCGCCGAAGCCTTGGACGTGTTGAATGACGGCGCCGCTATCGATGTGATGCTGACGGATGCCATGATGCCCGGCGGCAAGAGCGGCATTCAGCTGGCGCGGGAAGTGCGCGCCCAGAGGCCCGATCTTCCGGTGGCGTTGATGACCGGCTTTCTGGGCGAGGAAGTGAAAAGGGCGGGGCAAGAAGGTATTCCGCTGTTGTCCAAGCCTTATCGGCTGGAGCAACTGGCGGGGTTGCTGCTGCGCCTGACTGGCAGACGCGCTGCCGGGCGAGGATAGGGCGACACCTTCCAGCAGGATCGCGTCGCCGGCCAATCGCTCAGACTCCACGTGCAGCTCTGGCCGGCGCATTGGCGTTAACAGCCGCGTTGTGGCGTCTCGCGGGGCGAACGGGTATGAGATTTGCTGACATCGCCCGTCATCGCCCCAAGGAGACGCCATGATTTCAGAACGCTTGCGCAGATTGCGCCGCATCGCGGCTTTTGCTGCCGAACGCTCGGGGGACTATGTCGAGTTGGTCGGCATCGAACTGTCCCTGTACCGGGCCGCGCTCGTCGCCACGGTGATCAGCAGTGTGGCCCTGGTTTTCTGCGGTCTGGGCACGTTGGGGTTCGTGTCGGTGGCCGCCATCGTGAGCTTCTGGGACACGGAGCATCGCAAACTTGCCGCGTGGCTCGTTGCCGGCGCGTGGTTGCTCATCACGCTCATTTCGCTCGCCATTTCGACACGTAGCGCACCGAAGGGATCGCCCTTTGCGGAGCTGAGCCACCAGGTGCGCCTCGATACCGCTGCTGCACGGAGCCACTATGCCCAAGATGACCACGCTAGCTGACAAGGCGGCCCTTCTGGCCAAGATGGAACGTGACCGCCAGGCGCTCTCCGTTCCCATGGCGCGCAGCGCGCCCCGCAGCAAGGTCGGCGGGGCGTGGGCGCGGACGGCGGCACTGGCCGCGGGAGCTTCGCTCGGATGGCCAAAGTTTATACGGCAGCCCCTGCGCGCGATGGCTGCCGTGGCGCTGCGCGACCGCGTTAACGAGTTGATGGGCCGCATGCAGGTGCGGCGCGTCAGCAATCCATTGCCTGATCCGGACATGACGCGGCTGGAAAAGATGATTGAGGAAGTGCGCGCTGCCGCGTTGCGCTCGGCCGATGACGCGGAGATCGAGCGCCTGCGTGCGCAGCTGGACGACCAGGTGAGGCGGCTGCGGACAGCGCGGGCGTTGCAGGCCACGCAAGCCTCTCGCGCGTTGCGGCCTGCGGATCCGGCGAGTGTGTCACGTACGGGACGTCCGCCGATGCCTTCGGCCCGGTCGAGTCCGGCGCAGTTGTCGCGGCCGGCGCATCCTTCGGGCAATCTCGAGGCGCCTACCGGCCGGGATGTGTCGGCGATTCCATAGTTGGACACGGACAAGGCGGCGCTGTAGCCGTCTTGACACACAACCGACCAACTAGTAGATTGGCGAGCATTCGCATCGACTTGCCTCCCGCCAATCGGAGTCATTCTGGCCATGAGCCTGGAACTTTCTGCCCGCGCCGCCGAGATCGTCGCGCACACCAAACTGCTGCTCGCCGAAGGCGGCTATCACGGGTTCAGCTATGCCGACGTGTCCGAACGCGTGCGCATCGGCAAACCCAGCATCCATCATCACTTCCCGACGAAGGCCGAACTCGTCCTGACCGTCGTCGTCCGCCATCGCGAAGAAGCGCTCGCGGGTCTGGCGGCGCTGGATCAGAACGTGGCAGATCCGGTGGAACGCCTGACCGCCTACACGGACTACTGGGCCAAGTGCATCCGCGAAGGCGGCGCGTCGATGTGCATCTGCGCGATGCTGGCGGCGGAGTCGCCGATGATTCCCCAGGAAGTCGCGGCCGAGGTGCGGGCTTATTTCAAGGATTTGACCGCCTGGCTCGCCTCGGTGCTTGAAGCCGGGGCGAAGGCAGGGCAGTTTCAATTGCGCGATAGCGCGCAGGTCGAGGCGCAGGCCTTCATGTCCACCGTGCATGGCGCCATGCTGACCGCGCGTGCGTTCAACGATCCGAAGGCGTTTGCCGCGATCACCCAGGCCGCGATCCGGCAAATGGCTGTGCAGGCGTGAAAGCAGCACGACGCGTGCGAAAGTGCGCGCCCGACGGCCCGGTAATGGGTCAATCGCGGCGGCGGCCGCGTGCCCGTTGACGATGCTGTTTGCGGGCGCGGGCCGTCAATGCCGACGCCAAGGCAAGCAGCTTGTCTTCATCCAGACGCTCGGCGTCGACCAGTTGCTCGTCGGCCCCCTTGACCGCAATCAGCAGCTCGTCCAGTTTCAGATGCAGCGCCTCGCTGTCCTTGTTCTGGCTTTGCTGAATCAGGAAAACCATCAGGAAGGTGATGATGGTGGTGCCTGTGTTGATGACCAGTTGCCAGGTCTCGGAAAAGCCGAACGCGGGGCCCGAGATCGCCCATAACACCACCGCGATCAGCGCGATGCCAAAGGCGACGGGTGAGCCCGCCCACTTGGTCACAAGCGACGCGAAGCGGTCAAAAAAATGGGAAACCGGATTGGGTTTGCCGGTCTTCCGGGGTCGTGGTTGCGGCCTGGATCTCGTTTGCCGCATTGCTGCGTTCCTTTTCGGCATGGCGCTCCATCCATACATGCACGGACCCCATGGACAGCAAGCCGCATGCCCGATTCCGCGCGCCTCGGCTGGAACGGTGCGTGCTAGGCTCTCGATGTTCCGGCCCGCCACGTTGCGATGAAATCCCTACTGCATTCCGAAAAGTTCCTGCTGCTCGCCTGCCTGCTTGCGATCGCGGGGTTCATGATCGACCCGCAACTGGAGGGTCTAGGCCAAGCAGCAAGCCTGGCGGAAACGGCCGTGCTGATCGCGGCGATCCTTGCCGCCTCCCTGAGCGTTGCGCGCCATGCCGAACGCATCGCGCAGAAGCTCGGCGACCCGTACGGCAGCATGATCCTGACGCTGTCAGCGGTGTTGGTGGAAGTGATCGTGCTGGTGATCGTGTCGTCCAAGGCGGGCTCGCCGACGCTGGTTCGCGACAGCATCTATTCGGCGGTCATGCTGGATATCAACGGCATTCTTGGCGTGGCGGCCCTGATCGGCGGGTTCAAGCACGGCGAGCAGGCATACAACGACGATTCGGCGCGCACGTACAGCGTGATGATCCTGACTGCCGTCACGGTGTCGATGATCATTCCCGAGTTCGTGCCGCAGCCCAGTTGGCGCGCCTATAGCGCCTTCACCGTGGTGTCGATGCTGCTGATGTACGGCGTGTTCGTGCGCATGCAGACCGGGCCTCACAGCTATTTCTTCAGCTACAGCTATCCCGAAAAAAAGACGCGCACGCCCGTGCCGCCCGGCGGCGGTCCCGGATGGCGCCAGTCGGCCGCCGTGATGGCGGTCGGCATCGTGGCAGTGGGCGCGCTGGCCGAGCTGATGTCGCATGCGCTGAACCGCAGTCTGGAAGGAATGGACGTGCCGGTCGGGCTGATCGCGCTGGTGGTGGCGGGCATCTCGGCCGCGCCCGAGATGTTGACGGCCTTCCGGGCGGCGCTTGCCAATCGCATGCAGTCGGTGGTCAACATCGCGCTCGGCGCGTCGCTGTCGACCGTGATCCTGACCGTTCCGGCGATGGAGGCCATGGCCCTCTTCACCGGCCAGCGGATCGACATGGCGATGACGCCGCTGCAGACGCTGATGATGCTGGTCACGTTGATCGTGGCGGCCATCAACCTGAATGACGGCCAGACCAACGCTATCGAAGGCCTGACGCACTTTGTGCTGTTTGGCGCGTTCCTGATGCTGCTGACCCTGGGGCTATAGCGACGGAAGGTTTACTCCTTCGGCCCGGACTTCTCCGGCAGCACGGCCGGCGTGTCGTCGGCCGGCTTGAACATGCCGCCTTCCACGTCCGGCTGCGGCGCGGAATTGCCATCAATGGCCTGTTGCTCCACTGACGCATCTTGCCGGGCGCGCTCCCGGTCGTTGGCCTTGGCGAGATCCTTCTGCACACGATCCGCGATATCGACCTGGTCTTCGGTCGACGGGTCGGGGGCGGGATTGCCGTCTGCGGTCGTGGCGGCACGCGCCGGATCGTGGGCGTCTGCGGCCGTATCGCGGCCGCCGGGATGGATGGCGTTCATGGTGTTCTCCTTGAAAACGCATTCCGGCTGCAAGCCGCGTGCCTATCCGCGCGCCGACGCCAGTACCGGCTCGGCCGCTTCGTCACCTTGGGGTGCGTTGATGGGGACGATGCTACGCATGCTGCATGCGCTAGTCGGTTCTGGACCGTCTGCATCGCGAGGGCGACCGCGACACCGCCGATGGGCAGCGCGGGGGAAAAGCGTGAGGGAACGGGGGATTCAGCCAAATCCCCCGGAGCGCAGGCTCCAGGGGAGCGCGAACAATTATTTCTTCAGACCCGCCAGGGCGTCGCGCAGCATCTGTTTGGGGTTTTCGTTGCACTGCTTGACGAGCATCGGCGTGCGGGTGCTGATGCCCTCGACGTCAAGCACGGCCTCTTCGGGCTTGCCCTTGTTGTTAAGCGCTTCTGCATAGCTGACGACGACGGGGCGATAGGTCTCTTGGACGCCTAGGAAATCCTGGCATTGCCATAGCGCGAGAGGCTTTTTCGCATCAGCTGCCTGGCCGGTGACCGCGAAGGTCATTGAGCCAATAAGACCAATCATCAGTAGGTGCTTCTTCATATTCGAGCTCCTGGGGGTTGGCTTGCAGACGAAACGGCTTACTGAGAAACGGACAAAAACGGCCTATACAAAAAACGTGAGCGCGAGGCTCACCGGCCTAAATTACTGAAAACGGATGAGCGTCGTCAACGCACATTGCACCAAAGGGCGGAATGACGCGTGTATACCGGTTAAGCCGTATCGCTGGCCTGACGTCACTGCAGGGCCGTGTCCAGCACCATCATCAACACAAATCCCAGCATCAGACCGCAGGTGGCGGGGACTTCGTGACCTTTCCGATGGGTCTCGGGGATGATTTCGTGGCTGATGACGAACAGCATGGCGCCCGCGGCAAAGCCCAACCCCCACGGCAGCAACGACGCCGACCAGCCGACGATGGTTGCACCCAGCACTGCGCCCAGCGGTTCCACCAGGCCGGAGGCCATGCCGAATCCCACCGCGAACGCGCGCCGATACCCGGCGGCCAGCAGCGCGATGGCCACCACCAGGCCTTCGGGCACGTCCTGAATCGAGATCCCCAAGGCCAGCGAGCCGGCCTGCACGGGGTCTGCTCCGGCATAACCGACGCCGATCGCCAGGCCTTCGGGAAAGTTGTGCAGCGTGATCGCAAACACGAACAGCCACGTTCGCCGCAGGTTGCGGGCAGGCTTGCCTTCCTTGCCCTTGATGAAGTGCTCGTGCGGCAAGACGCGGTCCAGAATCAGCAGCGCCGACGCGCCGAGCAGGATGGCGCCGGCGATGGAGAGTCCGGCGCCCCATGGCCCTCTGCCGAGCTCGCGGGCGGCGTCCAGGCCCGGAATGATGAGAGAAAAGGCGCAGGCGGCCAGCATGATGCCGGCGCCGAATCCCAGCAACGTGTCCTGGACCCGTTCGGGCACCCGTTGCGAAAAGGCCACCGGCAACGCGCCCAGCGCGGTGGCGCCAGCGGCAAGCAAGCCGCCCAGCAGCGCTGCACCCACCGCCGGATGCGAGGCGTCCAGGTAACGCCACAGCGCGAAGACGCCGAACGCGCTGAGTGCGAGCAGACAGGTTCCAAGCAGGCCCTTCAGCGTGGACGCGCGCTGATCCGGCAGGGTTTGGCCGTCCTGCACGGCGGGGCGGGGCACTTAACGCGATCCCGGAAAGCGTCGCGACGTCAGCGGCCAAGATGGCCATGCGTATGCCGTAAGCGCTGAATCCTTTTGCGTGCGGTGGCGTGGCCGTTTCATGATGCTCCTCGGTTTGAAGGGCCGGCGCCTCGTTGCTGGGCTGCCGGCCATGTCGTGCTGTAGTCCTGCGGCGGTGCGATAGCGCATTGACACTACAGGACTGTGACGCCAGAGCAATGCGCGTGCCCGGACCCGCGGCGGGGGCGGAGTCAACGAAAAAAGAGCGCCCGAGGGCGCTCCAGAAGACTTAAGCGCGCAATGCGCCGGGTCTTGCAAAGATCAGGTCAGGCAGAACTGCGGGACGCCGCTGGCGTCGACGCGCCGGATGCCCTTGAGGATCCATTTGGCGTGACGCTCGGCCTCGTGCTGCGCCGAGAAAAGCTTGCCGCTCGGGATGGGCCAGACGGCCTTCCCGTCGTGTTCGCCGTCACGCCGGGTCGTGACGTCGAGCCGATACTTGCCGCTCGGCAACTCAATGACATCGCAGTGGACTTTGAATCCATCTACGCAAATACCCTTTTCAGTATTCATCGTGCGCTCCAGAGCGTGGTGTTCGGAAAATTTCCTGCCCGGGATTTTCCAAAAACTGCCTCCGCGCGGGTGCAACAAAGTGCAAGAATTCCCGACCAAGGCCCGCAAGCGAATTTGTTCGTGAAAACGCGCCGCCAAATGCCCGCCGGTTCTCCAAATGAATCGGGCCCTGGACGATGCCCAGGGCCCTGGCGGGATACGCACCGCAGGCAGTGACTACCTGCGGGTGATCGTGAAGGGGGATGACGGCGCGCGGCCGACGACGCGAGATCTGACGCCGTCTTTCCAGCCGGCTTTCCACATCTCGACGCGGCTGCGCCATTCATGGACTGATTCGCCGGTCTGCGCAGGCATGGCTGCGGAGCGAAGGTAGGGGCAATCCAAAAGGGTCAACCCTTGGCGCGCGGCGTCTGCTCCCAACTTCTGGATATCCACTTGCATGGCAACTCTCCCAAAAGATGCGAGCAGCTAGTGTGCCGATGGCACTGCGCTCGCGCAACGGAGGGCGTGTAACGCTGCGTTTCCTTGTTACATCGCCGTAAAACACGCTATTTCTGCCGCAAAAAAGCGCCCCGCGCGATGCGGGGCGAAGACTCACGGTCCAACAAAACGCAAAGGTCACAGCGACGTGGCGAGGCCGTGCCAGCCACCGGACTCCCCAACCAGAGACCGGTAACCCTGCCGCTGTGACTCCCGGATCGCCGCAACTATTGTTCCCGTCGCGCGTGGCGGAAAGATGACGGCGCGTCGCGCGTGCTGATGCGCATGCACTGCTGCGATTTCTACACGATCGGAAGATTTGACTTGCGCGGTGTGACGGAACACGACTTGCTGCCTTTGCCGCAAGCGCTCCGCACCGCGGCGCGTCTCCGACAACCACTCGCGAGGAGGGACCGAAATGAAATTCACCAAAGCGACCAACGCGAAAGCACAAGGCGATGCCATCGTATTCGAGATGGAAACGGCCGGTGTGACGCGGCAGTTCGAGATATCGGGCGATGTGCTGCGGCAGCGGTTCGGCGCCGCCGATGACACCGCGCCGGAATTGCTGCGTGCATTCGAAAGCGGCGCCGATGCGTTGCGCGAACTGGCGCACCGCACGCAGTGGGTGCCGACCGACGGTCCTATCCAGGTGGGCGAGGGCGATTTTGGCTAATGGCGAACGCGGACGCGTCGCTGGCAGGCCGCGCTTCGCGGCGCGGACGGGCATGACGTTTGCTGGATGTTCCTTGTTCGCCGGGCGGCATCAGGCCGACAGCCGGCGACTTATTTTCTACTGGAGGTCCGAATGAAAAACCGTCTTTTGAAAGCAGGGCTTGGCGCTGCAATTGTCCTCGGCATGAGTTCGGTTGCGCTTGCGCAAACCCCGGCGGCCCCTGGCGCCCAGGTGCCCGCTGCAACGAACAAGCTCGATAGCGAGGCTCGCGGCTTTTTGACAGACGCCGCGGAGTCCGGCCATCTCGAGGTTGCCGGCAGCAAGATGGCGCTGGAAAAGTCGCAGAACGCCGAGGTCAAGCAATTTGCGCAGAAGATGATCGACGATCACACCAAGGTGGCCCAGCAGCTCGAGGCCTTGGCCAAGAGCAAGGGCTTTGAGCCGCCCAAGGATCCTTCGATGATGCAGACGGCCAAGCTCAAGGCCTTGGGACTGCGTGACGAAGGCTTCGACAAGGCGTACGCCGACGAGATCGGCGTGGACGCGCACGAGGACGCGGTCAAGCTGTTTGAGAAGGCTTCGAAGGAAGTGAAGGACCCGGAGGTCAAGCAGTTCGCGATCGAAACGCTGCCCAGCCTGCAGCAGCACTTGCAGGCCGCAAAGACCTTGCAGCAAAGCGTGTCGGCCAAGAAGTAAATGCGTTGCGACGTGCCGGTGTCCCCACCGGCGACTGATGGATCAAGCGGGCCTGCCCGTTCGCTGTTTCGGTAAGACTCACCGGCATGCGTCTTGCTGTTTACCGCACGGGCAAGGCCCGCTTCCCCATCGATCCACACACAGGAGTGATCATGAGCCAGAAGACATTGAAGGACCTGTTTATTCACGAGCTATCGGATGTGTACAGCGCCGAAAAGCAACTGACGCGCGCCCTGCCGAAGATGGCACGCGCCGCTACTGACCCCACGCTGGCCGAAGCCTTCAACACGCACCTTGAAGAGACGCGCGGACAGATCGAACGCATCGACAAGATCGTCGAAGGCGCGGATTTCAGGCTGAAGCGGATCAAGTGCGCCGCCATGGAAGGCCTGGTGGAAGAAGGCAAAGACGTCATCGAAGACGTTGAGGAAGGCCCGGTGCGCGATGCTGCGTTGATCGCTGCGGCGCAGAAGGTCGAGCATTACGAGATCGCCAGCTACGGCACGCTTTGCACCTTCGCCAAGCAACTGGGCGAGACCGAAGCACTGAAGCTGTTGAAGGAAACGTTGGCCGAAGAAAAGGCCACCGACGAGAAGCTGAGCATGCTGGCGCTGCAGCAGACCAATGCTGAAGCGGCCAAGGCGGGCAAGGCAAAGTAATTGCAACCTGCATGAAGCGGGTGACGATGCTGATGCGGCCCTGTGTCCTCGCGACGCAGGGCCCTCATCGCCTCACCAGCGGGGCGTGGGGATCCGGGAGCGCATCATGAAACCTGTTGACGATACTTCCAGCCGCGCCCGCCCGGCGCGGCGCGGCGCCAGGACTGGCCGGGGACCGTGGCTGATGCTGGCCGTCTGGATTGGCGCCGTGGCCGTGCTGTTCATCGTTGGGCTGTTGATTCGCGGGATATAGCTGCGCTGCTTGATCCGGTCCGAGCGCACTAGGAGCACAGTCGCGATGCCACCATCGTGACGATCGTGCCGTCGGGCAGCTTGTAATGTCCGTCTCCCTGCCATGTCACGAGCTGCCCGTCAGGCAGGCAGCAATAAGAACTGGCCTTCGCATCTCCTTGGGGCTGCGAGCAATATCTGTCGATCCGGTAGGTGGTGCCATCGGCGGCGGCTGCCACCACCTCCATCACACGCTTATATGCGGGGTTCGCCATGTGTGCCTCCTGTTCGCCATTCGGGGTATTGGTGCATGCGGGCTTTGCGTGGTCAATACGCATCGCAGCATCCGGGATTCGTGCGCAGGGATCGGCGATCGTCGGACCGCCGCACGCATCGCGGCTTAATGGAGCGCAACCATGCATGAATTTGAGAGTCTGGACGGACGGGTAATCCTTGTGACCGGCGGCGGCAGCGGATTGGGTGCGGCGCTGTGCGAGCAGCTTGCGGCCGAAGGCGCCCGTATCGCGGTCAGCGACATCGACGAGCAGCGTGCCAATGCTGTCGCGGGCAAGCTGAAAGAAGGCGGCGCGGACGTCATGGCCTGCGTCATGGACGTGGGCGTGGCGGCCGACGTCGCCGAGTGCATGGACGCAGTCGTGCGGCAGTTCGGCAAGCTGGACGCGATCGTGAACAGCGCCGGCGTCGATGTCACCGCGTCCATCGACCAACTCGATCCCGACGTCTGGGAGCGCGTGCTGCGCACGAATCTGACGGGACCGTTCCTGATGGCAAAGCTGGGCAAGAACCGCCTCAGCCCCGGCGGCCATATCGTGAACGTGGCTTCTACCGCAGCGCGGCGTGCGTGGCCCAACGCCAGTGCCTACCACGCCAGCAAGTGGGGATTGCTAGGCCTGTCGCATGCCCTGCATGCTGAATTGCGCGGAATGGGTATCAAGGTCAGCGCCGTCATCGCCGGCGGCATGCGCACGCCGTTCCTCCTGGACCGGCTTCCGGATATCGATACGAGCACGCTGCAGGATCCCGCCAACGTCGCGCGTGCGGTGCGCTTCGTATTGACGCAACCGCCGGAAACCGTGGTGCCCGAGGTGATGGTGTTGCCGATGCAGGAAACGTCCTGGCCCTGAACACACCCCAAGGAGATGACCCATGAGCACGAAGCCCCATTCCCATCAGGACGACCCCGCCGACGCGGACCGCAAGCCGGTGCCGCCCGGCGAGCGCACGCTCTCGGACCGCCCGGCCGATCCGAACCGCACGGGCGCGGGCCGCCAGTTTCCGCCCGGCATGGACCCTGCGGACGTGTGGGACCCGGGAAGCGCCACGCCGGACGCCCCGCCCGTGGACAACCGGTCCGGACAAGGTCAGCCGCCCGACCGCAAAAAATGAAAGCCCGCCCGGCCGAAAGGGCGGGGCGGGCAAGGGATGCGCCGGGCTGCGGCGCGTCGCGTTACGGCTGCTTCAGTTCGTCGGCCGCATTCACCTGCCCGAGCTCCGTACCCGTCACCGGGTCGCTGCTCGGGTCCGACGCCGTGCGGGCCGCCATGGCCTGCAGGGCCAGCACTTCGTCTTCGGTCAGGTTCACATTGGGCATGCCGTCGCCGTCGATGGCGCCCTGTTCTTCGCGGTCCGAGATGTACTCGAAGTTGGCGTCGCTGTTCCACGGGCCGCGGGTGTCGCCGTCGCCCTGCGACATGTTGAAGTACACCGAGGCAAAGCGCGGGTCGCCGGGCAGCTTCCCGGGCGGGAAGTTTGGCTCGATCGAATACAGGGCCTTTTCGAAAGAGCGCTGGTGCGACACTTCACGGGTCATGAGGAAGCCCAGCGCGTCTTTGACGCCCGGATCATCGGTGGCGTTGATGAGGCGCTCGTAGATGATCTTGGCGCGTGCCTCGGCGGCGATGTTGGACCGCAGGTCCGCCGACGGATCGCCGATGGTGTCGATGTAGCCGGCATTCCAGAGCTGGCCGCCCGAATTGATCAATGCCGGACCGCCGCCATACAGCACCTGCGTGACGTGCGAGTCGTTGCCCGGGCCGTTCAGACGCCGGTAGATCTCGGCTTCGGATTCCGTGGCTTCGGCCAGTACGCCTTTGGCGCCTTTGTTCAGCATGGCGACGAGCGTGCCGATGACTTCCAGATGGCTCAGTTCTTCCGTGGCGATGTCGAGCAGCATGTCCTTGCGGCCCGGGTCGTCTTCGGCCAGCGCCTGCGTGAAATAGCGACAGGCCGCCGCCAGTTCGCCCTGCGGGCCGCCAAACTGTTCCAGCAACAGATTGGCAAGACCGGGGTTGGTCTCGCTGACACGTACCGTGTATTGCAGTCGCTTGTTGTGTGCAAACATAACGTTCTCCTGATACCCGGCGCTCTGCCGGGATGCGTGTGCGCGGCGCGTTCGGACGTGTGCCGCAGGGTGTGTGCTCCGTGGTTGGATCTGTCCTCTTGCAAGCCGCGGACAGCGAACCGATGCCGCAACAAATGTTCCTGACGGCCAGGCTTTCTCGCGATCACGCTTGCTTGAAGACCATCAGATAAAAGATCGCCAGGAAAGCCACGAAAGCGATCGCATCGAGCGCGACCCGCCAGCCGAACCAGCGCGGGAATGTTGCCGGCAACAGGGTTCCGCATGGTCCGCTGCGGCGGCTGCAGCACGGCGGCCGTTGCGTTGAAGCGCGAGTCGGCCACTACCACCAGGCGTCTTGCGACGGCGATTACCAACGCTGCCAGCATCGGTAAATTTTTCGACAACGGTCCGGATGGGTGCATCGAGAATTCGGGCAGCCAAATGATGGATGCGGACGGGGTGGCGTTTGGGGCGCGTTTCAGGAATGGGGATTGCTGGCCCGATCCGCTGCGCGGTTTTCGCGTTAGGAACCGGGAGCACTCAATGAAATTGAAACTGAAACCGCTACGTGAGCAGGTGATGGTGATTACGGGCGCGAGCAGCGGCATCGGCGCGGCGAGAGCGAAGATGGCGGCTGAACGCGGGGCGAAGGTGGTGTTGGTGGGACGCCAGGAAAACGGGCTGAACAGCGTGCTGAACGATATCGTGCGCGGCGGCGGTGTCGGTGACGCTGATCAAGCCGGCTTCGATCGCTACGGGGTTTACCTCGCACGCGCGCAACTATATGGACGTTCAGCCTAGCCTCCCAGCGCCGGTTTACGCGCCTGAGGCGGTGGCTGATGCGATTCTGCACGCGGCGGAGCATCCGACGCGGGATTTGTACGTGGGGAGCGCGTCGCGGGCTATTTCTACGCTGGGTCAGAATATGCCGGGGCTGGCGGACCGTATGGCTGGATGGCTGTTTCGGCAGCAGCGCGGTGGCGCGGTGGTTGACGGCGGATCTGATTCGCTGTATGAAGGCGGCGGGTCGCATTCCGCCGAGCAGCAGGTTGGCCGTCGGAGTATGTACACCAAGATGGCGGTGAATCAGCCTAGTACTTCGCTCGTTGCCGCTGCCGTCGTGATTGGTGGGGCGGCTTGCTGGTTGCTGCGGTCGCGGCGGTGAGTCGTTTTTCTGGCGTCGATCTTCTTATGCTTGGCGTGGTTCTCGGGGATGTCCGGCGGGGTTATTTTGACGGCCTTGGCGTTCTTTTGACGCCCGGCGCGGCGTCGGCCTGGGGCGCGCGGGGCTACGATTGCGGTCCGGAGCCTTCGCTCCGGACTGCCCCGTCGTCATCGTCGTTGTCGCCTTCGGCGACTGCCTTCCGATTCCCTCGGGCGCATCTACACGCCCCGCGCGCCCCAGGCCGACGCCACGCCGGGCTCCAATGGCTTGAGCTTGGCGGGCGCTGGGGTGGGTGGAGTTCTTGAGGTTCTTGGCTGCGTTCGTGTGGGTATGGAGCGTCTTTCGGGGCCCGTCCCACGACGGCCGCGCGGGCGGCCTGGTGGGACTTACGCGGTGTCTTGCGTTTGGCGATGACGCTTCGCGCCTGCGGGGGCGTGCGCTGTTCTCCGAACCGCAGATCGTTTTGCTGGGTGTCTGAGGGCGGCGCAGGAAAGCGCACGTCAACTGGTGGTGCCTGCCTTCAGCCACGCCGAACAACCGGCCGGTGCCACCGAGCCGCTGACGTACATCGCGCCGGCCGCAAACAACCGCAGCTTCTCCGCCGTCGGAATCGCGGTCATCACCCACACGGATCCCTGCGAATCTGACCACACGACGCGCGCATCGGTATCGGCCAGCGCCTGAAACATCGCCCCGGGCGATGCGCCGGGCCGCAGTGCGATGACGGTGGTGTTGGCGTCCGCGCGCAAGGGAAAAAGGTTCATCAGCCCGCCGGTCAGCACGCCTGCAACCAGCAAGCTGGCAAACGTCTTGCTCGTGCGTCCTGTGGGCGGCGGACGGCGATGGTTGCGTGTGCGCCAGCCGTACAGCAGCGGCAGCACGCCAAATACGACAAACCAGGCCAAGTCCCACACCAGCGGATTCTCCGCGTCCATCTTGATGCGATGGATGCCGGTGATCCAGTGCGAGAGCAGCGCGTCGATGATGTGCCAGGCGCCGAAGCCGATCCAGAAGTGGCCCCATCGCGGACGGAGCGCGGGGCCGGTCGTGGCGGCGGAGCGGGCGCGGTATAGCTCGATCAAGCCCGCGGCTGCGATGACGTACATGATGGCGTGGAAGATGCCGTCGGCGGCGACCTGGGCGGTCAGGCTGCCCAGGGGGCCGACCTGTATGTTGGAGAGCAGGTGATGCCATTGCAGGATCTGGTGCAGCAGGATGCCATCGAAGAAACCGCCCATGGCGAAGCCCAGCAGGAAGCTGGCGCGGCGCAGGCGGCGGGGGACGGTCGGATCATCGGTAGGGCGGACGAGTTCCATCAGGGCTCCTGGAATAGTCGGTAAAGGCGGTCAGGCGGTGGCGGGAATCGGGTGGATGCCGTCCTGGCTGCTGCGGCGGTCGTGACCGGCCTGCATGTCCCACAACGCACGGAGTGGCCCCCGCGCGGCCAGCAGTTCGTCGAGCGAGCCGTCTTCCACGATGCGGCCGGCGTCGATGACGACGATGCGGTCGTAACGCGTGAGGGAAGACAGCCGGTGGGCGACGGCGACGACGGTGCGGCTGCGCATGAGTTCGGCCAGGGCGTCCTTGATGAGCTGTTCGGAGTAGCTGTCCAGCGCGGAGGTGGCTTCGTCGAGCAGCAGGATGGGCGCGTCCTTCAGAAACGCGCGGGCGATGCCGATGCGCTGGCGTTCTCCGCCCGACAGCAGGGCGCCGCGTTCGCCGACGATGGTGGCGTAGCCGTCGGGCAGGCGCTGGATGAAGGTGTCGCAATGGGCCTGGCGCGCGGCGGTGATGACGTCTTCTTCGGTGGCGTCGGGCCGGCCGTAGCGGATGTTTTCCATGATGGTCCGGCGAAAGAGGCTGACGTCTTGCGGCACGACGGAGATGGCGTCTTTCAGGCTTGCTAGCGTGACCTCGCGGATGTCCTGGTCGCCGATCAGGATGCGGCCTTGTTGCGGTTCGTCGGCGCGCTGCAATAGCGAGAGCAGGGTCGACTTGCCGGCACCGGAGGCGCCGACCAGGCCTACTTTCATGCCGGGGCGGATGGATAGGGTGATGCCGCGCAGCGCATGGCAGCCGTCGGGGTAGGTGTATTGGACGCCTTCGAAGGCGATGGCGCCGGCGGGATCGCGCAGCGTTTGGGCGTTCTGTACATCGGGCACGGAGTGTGGCCGTCCGACCAGACGCAGCATCTCGGCGATGACGCCGAACTGCTGCGCGGTGCCGACGAGCGCGAGCGCGAGGTCGCGCGAGCCATGCAGGATGCGGAAGGTGAGCGCGCTGACGACGACGACGTCGCCGGGGCTGGCTTGGCCCTGTTCCCAGGCGCGCAGCACCCAGAGCAGCATGCCGCCGGCCACGAGCCACAGGCAGGCGTCATGGATGACGCGTGCCTTTTCGACGTACATCCAGCTTCGGCGTTGGGCGCGGGCTTCTTCGCCGAGCGCCTTTTCAAGGCGTGCACGCTCGCGCGCCTGGGCGGAGAAAGCCTGCACGGCCCAGATGTTGGAGATGGCGTCGACGATTTCTCCGCCGACGTGGGCGGCCTGCTCGCCGTACTGCTGGTGCAGGCTGCGCCCGCGCGCGCCGAAGGAGATGATGATGGCGGCCAGCACGAGGACGAAGCCGAGCAGGGCGGCGGCCATGCGCCAGTCGACCATGCTGAGCACGACGACGGCGCCCAGGAAGTCGACGCAGGGCGGCACGATGCTCCAGACCATGGCGCCGTAGATGGCGCCGGCGGCGCTTGCGGTGGACGAGATGCGGTTGGCGAGGGCGCCGGAGTGGTGCTGGCGGAAGTAGCGGGTGGAATGGTGGCTCAGGTGCTCGAAGACCTCGACCCGCAGCGCCGCGCAGGCGGCCACGATGTTGCGGCAACCCAGCCATCCGCCGCAGCGCCATAGTGCGGCTTCAATGGCGATGACGGCGAGGAACAGGCCGAGCGCCCACCACACCTGCACGGATGCGTCTGCGCCCAGGGCCATGGCGTCGACGATGAGCTTCATGGCGTACTGAACCGTCACCGAGCACACCCCGGCCAGGACGACGATCAACCCCAGCAAGCCGAACGCCCAGGGCCGCTGGCGGACGTACCGCCAGAGAAAGGCCGTGGGATGGGTGGGGAGGGCGGGCAGGTCTGGCATGGCTCAATCTCCGTCGGCGCTGCGTGCGGGCGCCGGGAGCAGGCCGGCGGGACCGCGGCCCGCGCGTACCGCCTGCGCGCGCAGTTCGATTTCGAGCGGGGCGTACACGCTGCGCCGGCCATCGGACGCGGGCGCGCTGAGGAGGCCGGTCGGGCAGTGGCGGTCGTCTTCCCAGCCGGGGTAGTCCGTCACCGGATACAGGCAGATGCCCGCGAAGTCGACGCCGCGCGCCTGCGCCAGCGCGACCTGGTCGGCGACATAGCGCATCCAGCGGGGGCGAGCGAGACCTTCGGCCCCGGTTTCTGCAATGAACAAGGGCTTGCCGTAGCGGTGCGCGCAACCCTGCAGAAGGTGGGCCAGGGACGTGTAGCGCGCGTCGTCCCATGGCAGGGGCGCGCCGCGGTGCAGCCATTGGTTGTGGGGGTAGTAGTTCAACCCGATGACGTCGACGTAGCGCTCGTCGCCGCCCAGGTCCGCGTGCCCGCGTCCGCACAGCATGTCGAGTGCTTCGAACTGGGCCTCGCTGGCCGCCGCGGCTTCCAGGGCGTCGCCGGGTTGCGCGGGCTGAATGGCAATCAGCGGCTCGGCGCAGACCAGACGCGCGTCCGGGTCGGCTTCCTGGATTGCATCGCTGGCCTGGATCGCGGCGCGGGCGAGCTGCCGTTTCAATTCCAGACCGCGGCCGAGCGTGCATGGGCCGAAGTGCGCCATGTCGCCGCCCGCCCAGCTCCAGTACGAGATTTCGTTCATCGGGCAATACCAGGTGGGCATATCGGTTTCTCCTGCAATCAGGCGGGCCGTTGCGGCGGCATATCGGGCGAACGCCTCGGGAAAGGAGGGCGACCAGATATCCAGCCACGCCGGCCAGCCGTAGTGGCACAGGTCCCAGATCACTTCGACTTTGCTGTCGCGGGCGGCGTGTAGCAGCGGCAGCAGGGAAGACCAGTCGTATACGTTGGCGGCGGGGCAGACGAGGTGCCAGCGCACCCCGTCCCTTGCCGTCCGCATGCCCAGCGCGGCGATGGCGGCGTAGTCCTGGGCCGCCCACTTCGCATGGCCCGTGGACTCGATCAGGTCAAGCTGCCGGCCATCGGGGAACCGGTGGCAGGAGCATTCGAATCCCGCCTGCAGGAAGCTCTGAAACGCCATGCCCCGATTCATTCGGCCACGACCGCACCGCGCGGTTCTGCCTGCCGGCTTGCCATCTCCTCGTACGTGGACAGGGCCTGCGCCACGACCTGGTCCATGTTGTAGTAGCGGTAAGTCGCCAGGCGGCCGACGAAATGCACGCCTTCGCAGGCATCCGCCAGCGCCTGGTACCGCCGGAACAGCGCAGCGTTTTCGGGGCGTGGAACGGGGTAGTACGGGTCCCCCTGCGCGCTGGGATACTCGTAGGTCACGGCGGTCTTCGCGTGGCGCTGGCCGGTCAGGTGCTTGTATTCCGTGATGCGGGTGTAAGGGACGTCTTCGGCCGGGTAGTTGACGACACCGACGGGCTGGTGCCATTCCTCGTTCAGCGTTTCATGCCGGAACTTGAGGGACCGGTACGGCAGCGGGCCGAAGCAGTAGCCGAAGTATTCGTCGATGGGGCCGGTATAGATCAGCTCGTCATAGCTGAACGCCGCCTTGGCTTCCTCGAAGTCCATCCCGAGCGCAAGGGATATGTTGGGATGGTCCAGCATGCGCTCGAACATGTGCGTGTAGCCTTTGAGCGGCATGCATTGATGGCGGTCAGTGAAGTAGCGGTCGTCGCGCGAGAGCCGCGTGGGTACGCGCGCGGCGACGGAACGGTCCAGTTGCGAGGGGTCCAGGCCCCATTGCTTGCGGGTGTAGCCGCGGAAGAACTTTTCGTACAGGTTGCGGCCGACCTGCGAGACAACGAAGTCTTCGGCGCTGGACACGACGGAAACCGGCTCGGCCACCGTTTGCAGAAATTGTTCGGCCTCGGCGGCGGTGAAGCACCGGCCGTTCAGCTGTTCCAGCGTCGTGAGGTTGATCGGCATCGGCACCAGCATGCCGTCGGTGCGGGCCAGGACCCGGTGTTCATAGGGCCGCCATTCCGTAAACCGGGACAGGTATTGCAGCACCTTGTCGGAGTTGGTGTGGAAGATGTGGGGACCGTAACGGTGCACGAGCAGTCCGGCTTCGTTATAGAAGTCGTACGCATTGCCCGCGATGTGTGGACGCCGGTCCACCACCATGACGCGCTTGCCGCTGCCGCGCGCCAGGCGTTCGGCCAGCACGCTGCCGGCATAGCCGGCCCCGACGATCAGGCAGTCATAGTGCGTGGGCGTCAGGCTTTGCGGCAGGCGCAGCGCGGCCGGCGCCGCGGACGCCTGACGGGCCCCGCGCGGGGAGCTGGTCCAGGCGCGATTCATCGCATCGCAGATGCCTTCCCAGCTTCGATCCCACGACATGCCGTCCAATGCGCGGTCGGCGTGCTGGGCCACCGTGTCCGGATCCGCCGCCGCGTCCAGCGCAAGCGCTATCGCGTTGACGAAGGCCGGCGCGTCCGCGGCGATGTGCACGACGGGGCAGCCGCCGTACGCGCGCACGACGTCCGCAATTGGCGTGGAGACGACGGGCTTGCCCGCCGCCAGGTATTCCGGCGTCTTGGTCGGGCTGATGTAGCGCGTGGACTCGTTCATCGCGAACGGCATCAGGGCAACGTCCCAGCCCGCCAGATAATCGGGAAGCTGGTCGTACGTGCGCGAGCCGAGGTAATGGATGTTGGGCGCCTGCGGCAACGTGGACGGGTCGATCTTGACCACCGGGCCGATCAGCACGAACTGCCACTCGGGCCGCATGCCGGCCGCCTGCGCCAGCAGTTCGGTGTCGAAGCGCTCGTCCAGCACGCCGTAAAAGCCCAGGCGCGGAGATGGAATTGCGAGCAGGCCGGCAGGGATGCTGGCCGACGTCCGGCCCCGCGCGAAATGCTGCCGGTCCACGCTGCTGGGGAACGCCTGAACATTCGGGTGCAGCTGTCGCTTGGACTCGTAAAGACTTTGTCCGCCCGTGAAGACAACGTCGGCGCGCGAGAGCAGTTGCCGTTCCAGCGCGACAAGTTCAGGCGGCGCGCCGCGAAACGCGGACAGTTCGTCCATGCAGTCGTACACCACGAGCCCGGCGTCAAGATCTTCGGTAAACGGCAGGCTCATCGGCGTGTAGTACCAAAGGACCGGTGTGGCAAGTCCGTGCTCGCGGACAAGCTCGGCAAGCAGGCGGCGCTGGTCTTGCTTGGCCGTTTCCCGCGCCACGTGCGGTGTGATGACGGTGACGCCATCGACGCGGCTGGACTCGAGCCAGCCGTGGCGGGCGGTGTCTTCCCAGACAGGTTCTTCGACGTAGTAGACGGCGTGGGCCCGCGCGAAACGCGTCATCAGATGCTGGGGCCGTTGGTGCACGAAATTCCAACGGAGATGGGAAAAGCACAATATCGCAGGGCGCTCGCGCGTCAGCCATCCGTTCGCCGCAGGTGCTTCCGGTGCGGTGGGAGGGCGGGCGTGGGGTGCGCCGCCAATTGAGGAATCGACGGTACGCATGGAAACTCCAGGAGATGGGGATGGGTCTGGTGATGGCGGGGCGGCTTGAGCCGGGGTATCACACCGAAAGCGTGTGAAAGGGCTTCGCAAGCATCGTGCCGAACGCGCGCGGGACGCGGGGCTGCGATAAATCGCGGGGATCAATGGCGATTGCGGCCCAAGGTGTTGACGCGTCGTGGATATTTTTCGACCGGCGTTGCAAGTTCTGCGTTCGCCCCGCGCCGCGCGCGAACATTTCGCATGAATCGTTTCGCGCGGCATGGCAGTTGCTGCGCCACGCTTGATCGCGTGTTGCGGTCACGTCAAAGGAGATTCTGATGAAAGCACTTTGCTGGCACGGCAAACACGACATCCGCTACGACACCGTTCCCGATCCCGTCATCGAGCACCCGCGCGACGCGATCATCAAGGTGAGCGCGTGCGCCATTTGCGGGTCCGACCTGCATCTGTTCGATGGCTTCATGCCCGGCATGAAATCCGGCGACGTCATGGGCCATGAATTCATGGGCGAAGTCGTGGAAGTCGGCGCGCAGGCGCAGAACCTGAAGATCGGCGACCGCGTGGTGATCCCGTTCACCATTACCTGCGGGGAGTGCGACCAGTGCAAGCGCGGCAACTTCTCGGTCTGCGAGCGCACGAACCGCAATGCGGCGCAGGCGGCCAAGATGTTCGGCCACACGACGGCGGGGCTGTTCGGCTACACGCATCTGACTGGCGGCTATGCCGGCGGCCAGGCGGAATACGTGCGCGTGCCGTTTGCGGATTCAACGCATGTGCAGGTGCCCGACGAGTTGTCGGATGAACAGGTGCTGTTTCTGGGAGACATTCTGCCCACCGGTTGGCAGGCCGCCAAGCAATGCGACATCGAATCGACCGACACGGTCGCGGTGTGGGGCGGTGGCCCCGTCGGCCAGATGGCGATCAAGAGCGCGATCCTGCTGGGCGCGCGCCAGGTGATCTGCATCGAATCCGTGCCGGAACGCCTGCAGATGGCGCGCGATGCTGGCGCAATCACGATCAACTTTCAGGACGAGGATGTCGTGGAGCGGTTGAAGGAACTGACCAACGGCAAAGGGCCGGAGAAATGCATCGACGCGGTCGGCATGGAGTCGCACGCCAGCAGCACGATGGAGCATATGTACGACCGCATGAAGCAGGCGGTGGGCGCCGAGACCGACCGGCCGCACGTGTTGCGCGAAATGATGTACGTGTGCCGGCCGGCGGGCATCCTGTCGGTGCCCGGCGTGTATGGCGGGATGATCGACAAGATTCCGTTTGGCGCGTCGATGAACAAGGGGCTGACGTGGCGCATGGGCCAGACCCACGTGCGGCGCTGGACGGACGAGCTGCTCGACCTCATCGTGCAGGGCAGGATCGATCCGTCGTTCGTCATCACGCATCGCGCCAAGCTGGAGGCTGGGCCTGAGTTGTACAAGACGTTCCGTGACAAGGAAGACCGCTGCATCAAGGTCGTGCTGACGCCTTGAAGTCTTGACGCGTTGACGCATTTAATCGTTGGGCTTTGACCACCGAGGCCGGAAATCCTGTATCCGGCCTCGCATTTGTCAGGACTCCGGCTGGACGGTGTCGCACAAGGCGTCCAGTTCACGCGTGACTTCCTGCCACGACCAGCGAATGAGATCCACGGCCACGCGTTCGCGGGCTGTGAAGCCGCCGCCGCTCGCGGCTTCCTCGACGGCGGCATCCAGTTTGGCAAATGGCTCACCGGTGCTGCACATGGGCGCTTCGGCGCCCTTGTCACGAATGACGCGGGCCAAGCCGTCGATCTGCTGCCGTGCCGCCATCGCGACGTCGTGCAGCGCGGGGCCCAGACGGCGGCAGACGTTGTCGGTCAGCTCCATGCCGCCGATGCGTTCCATCAGCGGCACGGTCAACCACAGTTCCTCGATCCGTTCCTGCAGCCGATGGGCCTGCGTGTCCGCGCCCAGAATACGAATGGGCACTGATCGCGACTGGCTTGCCATGTCGCGTGCGCGCCAGTGGGTACGTTCCAGGGCGGGCTTGTCGCGGGGCCGGGGCCGGGCACGGCCTTCGTTCACGGCGGCGGCCCATTCGACCAGCAGTTCGCCATAGAGCTGCAGCGACGCGGCCAGGTTGTAGCGCATGCTGTACCGGGCCGACAGGGGCAGCACCGCAAAAGCGGCCAGGATCCCGGCAATGGACCCCACGACGATGGCGAGCGTCTTGTTCACCGCGCCCGCGACGATGTCGGCGTCCGGCGTGACGGTCAGGATGGTTGCCGTGACCAGGCTGTAGTTCAGCGTCGGCCAGCGTATCGACAGGCAGGCGGCGGCCCCCACGCCGGCCACGATGCTCCATGGCGCCGGAATGTCGGCGGCGTGCGCCAACGGCACGAGCGTGATGCCCAGCGCCACCCCGATCAGTGCGCCCAGGATGCGGGCCGCGGCCTCGCCGACCGTGCCCTCGACCGTGGCGCGCACCACAAAAAGGGCGGAGAAGGCGCCCCACGCGACGTCCGGCATCTGCCACCACGTCATGCAGCCGAAGGCAAGCAGTACCGCCGCCACGGTCTGCAGCGGCAGGCGGACGCCGTCCTCGGCAATGGCGGCCCGGTAGGCGGCAGCGCGTTTCAATAAATGGGAAAAGAGGGGGCTCATCGGCAACTGATTCATCTACAGCATGGCGCGGGGGCGTCGGCATCGCCCGCGGGCACGGAAATACGGGCGCCAGATGGCAGCGACCGCACGCGGACGGCCCCGTGCGGTCGCTGAAGGCGCAAGGTGAATGCGGCGGGCAGGCTCAGGAATCGGACTGCTTGGGACGTCCGTACGGATCCTTGCCGGCCGGCGCTTGCGAGCCGCCGGCGGGGTATCCCGAATTGGAGTCGGGGTTCTGATTCACGTCCCCCGTCGGCGGCCCGTCCTCGGTCGGCTGGCCCGTGAAGCCGGTCTCGGCGCGGTCGACATGCGGTGACGGCGGCGGATTGGGCGGGGGGGCGGGTTTCGAATCGGTCATGGAAAGACTCCTTTCTCTCAGGCCAGGTTGTGGTACTTGCGCCCGATTTCCATCGTGGCGCGGTAAAAGCCTTCCTTGCTGCCGCAGTCATAGCGCACGCCGTCGTATTCGAAGCCGAAGACCTTGCGCGACTTGAGCAGGGCGGCGATGCCGTCGGTCAGCTGGATTTCGCCGCCCACGCCCGCCTGGGTGGCTTCCAGCAGCGCGAAGATCTGGGGTTCCAGGATGTAGCGTCCGACCACCGCCAGGTCGGTCGGCGCGTCCTCGGGCTTGGGCTTTTCCACGATGCCGGTCAGGCTCATGACGCTGTGCGCCTTGCGGCTGCCGGACACGATCCCGTACTGGTGCGTGTTGGTTTTTGGCACCTGCTGGATCGCCAGGACGCTGCCCTCGAATTCCCGGGCAACCTTCATCATTTCGCCGATCACGGGGGCGTCCGCGTCTATCATGTCGTCCGCCAGCAGCACGGCAAACGGTTCATTGCCTACAATGTTCGCCGCACAAAGCACGGCGTGGCCGAGCCCCAGGGCGGCGGGCTGTCGGGTGTACACGCATTTGACGCTGTCCGGAATGACGTTGCGGACGGTCTCCAGCAGGGCGTTCTTGTTCTTCGCCTCCAAGTCGTACTCAAGTTCGGGCACGCGGTCGAAATGATCCTCGATCGCCCGTTTGTTGCGGCCGGTGACGAAGATCAGTTCGGTGATGCCTGCCGCGACCGCTTCTTCAACGGCATACTGGATCAGCGGCCGGTCGACGATGGGCAGCATTTCCTTGGGCATGGCCTTGGTGGCGGGAAGAAAGCGGGTGCCCAGGCCCGCGACGGGAAATACAGCTTTACGAATCGGTTGCATTATTAAGGCCCTCTATGCCCGGGCGGCGCCTGGAATGGGCCGCCCACTGACTACGGGTTACAGCAAATTCTGTGCCCGTTTGGCGATTGCTGTAACAGGATTTTCTGAACGGCACGGCGTTTGCTGAGAGCGATGAGCATGAATAAACACGCAGGTGGGGACATTGCATGACTTCTTTACCGGATTTTCCGTCCGAGGACCGCTATCGCCTTCTAGTCGGCGCAGTGCGGGATTACGCTATCTATCTTCTCGACGCCAAGGGCCGCGTAAGCAGCTGGAATCCCGGCGCGGAACGGTTCAAGGGCTATGGCGCGGACGAGATCATCGGGCAGCACTTCTCCGTTTTTTACACACCTGAAGATCGAAATGCCGGCGTGCCGGAGCGTGCGTTGGAGACGGCGCGGCGTGAAGGGCGCTTTGAGGCCGAGGGTTGGCGCGTCCGCAAGGACGGCAGTACCTTCTGGTGCAGCGTGGTCATCGATCCGGTCCATGACGACCGGGGCGTTCTCGTCGGCTACGCCAAGATCACGCGCGACATCACCGAACAGAAGGAGCGGCATGAGCAACTGCAGGAAGCCCGCGATTCCATGCATCACGCCCAGCGCATGGAAGCCATCGGCCGCCTCACCGGCGGCGTTGCGCACGATTTCAACAACTTCCTGACCGCGATCCGCTTTTCCGCGGAGTTCATCAAGCGCTATCCGGAACTGCCCCCCTCGCTGATGCGCTACGTGGGCATCATCATCGACACCACCGAAAAGGCAGCTCAGCTGACCCGGCAGTTGCTGGCCTACGCCAAGCGGCAGCCGCTGCAGCCGCACGCGTTTGATGTGCGTGACAGCCTGGCGTCGATGCGGGAGCTTTTCGAGACCTCGGTCGGATCGCACGTGGCAATCAGCTACGAGTTCGGGCCGGGCGACTGCACGATCTTCGCGGACCCGGGGCAACTTGAATCCGCGTTGCTCAATCTGATCATGAATGCGCGCGACGCCATGCCGGCTGGCGGCCAACTCAAGATATTGGCTAAGGTTGTGCCGGACGCGTCGGAACTGGAAGACCATACCAAACTCAATGGCCCGCATGTGGCCCTCTCCGTGCAGGACACCGGCGCGGGTATCGCGCCCGGCGTGCTGGCGCACGTGTTCGAGCCTTTTTTCACCACCAAAGGCCAGCATGAGAATTCTGGTTTGGGTCTGAGCCAGGTGCAGGGCTTCGTGCAGCAGTCCGGCGGCGACGTGACCGTGGACAGCACGGTTGGCAAGGGATCCACGTTCACGCTCTACCTGCCGGCCGTCACGTCACCTGGCGAGGTGGTCGAGGCGCCTGCCGCCGGCGTCATCCTCAACGTGCCGGTGCGCCGCCAGGTGCTGCTGGTGGAAGACAACCGCATGGTCGGCGAGGTGGTGTCGGCATGGCTGGCGGAACTGGGCCAGGACCTGACGTGGACGGTCGATGCCGAGAAAGCCCTGCACGAACTGGAGCAACGCAACGGCGGCTTTGACCTGGCGATCCTGGATCTGGTGCTTCCCGGCATAAACGGGATGGAACTCGCCCGCCGGATCCGAGAAAATTGGCCCGGCATTCGGATCGTGCTGGCCAGCGGCTATAGCGATGCGATGGCCGGACCGCGGGCGCTGGGATTCCCGGTCATGCAAAAACCGTACTCCGTCGAGGCGCTGATGCAGGTGCTGACCGAGGATGCGCACACGATGCCGTAAGGGCCGACGCATGGCGCTGCGGTGATCCCCGCGGGCGGTGGCCGACGTCCCGACGGATGGGCGTCAGGCTGCGCGGCGTTAGGTCCGGCGAAAGCGGTTGTGCGCCCGGCGCTTGATGACGCTGATATCTCCATCCGGCTCCATATACGCGCGGCGCACCTCTGAAACTTCGAGGACGCCTTTCAGCCGGAGCTGGCTCATCAGCTCGTCTTCCGTCAGGTATTCGCGGCGCAGCGCGCGCTTGGCGATCACGCCGTCGCGCACGAGGCATACGCGGTCCGATTCGAGCAGGCGGCCAAGCGGCTTGAAAAAGTAGCCTACCCGGTCGACCAGCACGGTCCAACCGATGATCGTGGAGATCAGGACCATGCCGTCCAGAATGGATTTGTATTCGCCCGCCATCGCATTCTGCGCGGCGTCGGCGATCAGGACCAGCACCAGCATGTCGGCCACGCCCAGCGAGCCGACATCGCGCCGGCCGGCAAGCCGCAGCAGCAAGAAGATGAACCAATAGACGATCGTCCCGCGGATGAAAATCTCTAGCGGCGAGAGCGAAAACGAAAACATCGTCGACCAGTCCGGGTCCATCGTGGCGCCTCCGACAGTGAAACATCGAACGGCGAGCAAGTGCCGTGCCCGAACAAGCCTGGCGCGGCGCAGGGCATGAGTCGCACGCAGGAACGCTGATTGCTGCTCAGATGCGCCAACGTGGAGAAGTAAAAATGAATTCAGGTAACACCCCCTTGCGCTTGCGGGATGCCATCGCCGGAGAATTGGGAGTAACCCCGGACTTCGACGCGACCGAAGAGCTGGAAAGGCGCATTGCCTTCCTCGCCGACTACCTGATGCAGTCAGGCCGCGCAGGTTATGTCCTGGGAATCAGCGGCGGGGTGGATTCCACGGTCGCGGCGCGGATCGCGCAGCTTGCCGTCGAGCGCGTCCGCGGCCAGGGGAGACCGGCCACGTTCGTCGCCGTGCGCTTGCCCTACGGCGAGCAGCGCGACGAAGAAGACGCAGCGCAGGCACTGGATTTCATTGCACCCGATCGCCGTATGCGGATCGACATCAAGCCCGCCGTGGATGCGCAACGCGAGGCGCTGCGCGCCGCCGGCCTGGAATACGCCGACGACGCGGCCGAGGATTTCGGCGCGGGCAACATCAAGGCGCGGCAGCGCATGATTGCCCAGTACGCCATTGCGGGCGCGCTTGACTGCCTGGTGATCGGCACGGACCAGGCCGCCGAGGCCTTGATGGGGTTTTTCACCAAACATGGTGACGGCGCGGCGGACGTGCTGCCCCTGCGCGGTCTGACCAAGCGGCGGGTACGGGCGCTGGGGTCGCTGCTGGGCGCGCCGGACCGGCTGGTGCTCAAGGTGCCGACCGCCGACCTCGAGTCGTTGCGGCCGTTGCGCCCGGATGAGGACGCGTACGGTGTGACATACGCGCAGATCGATGGCTATCTGGAAGGCGAGGAGGTTGCCGAAGACGCGGTCGCGGTGATCGAGCGCCAGTACCGCGCCACGGCGCACAAGCGGATGCTGCCGCCGGGGCCCATCGAATGATTTGAAGACGCTGCGCGACGACGCCAAACATCTGTCTTTGAGACTGCTGTCGCGGCACCTCACGCAAACTGGCGGCTGTATCATGGCGGGTACTCCCACGCACGCAACCTACAGGCCCAAAATGTCCCAATCGCCGTCTGTTCCCAACAACAAACCGGGAGTCGTCCGAAGCGACCTGAACTTCCCGGTGGTCGGACTGGGGGCCTCTGCGGGAGGAATCGACGCGCTCAAGACTTTCTTCTCGAACATGCCGGCCAAACCCGGCATGGCCTTCGTCGTCGTGGTGCATCTGTCTCCCGATCACGAAAGCATTCTCGACAGGATTCTGCAGGCCTGCACGGGGCTACCGGTCGAGCAGGTCACCAAGCCGGTGCCGATCCTGCGTGATCACGTCTACGTGATTCCTCCGGCGGCCTCGCTGTCGATGAATGATGGCTACCTGCGTATTTCGGCGGGGGCCAGTCGCCCGGAAGGCCGCCAGATTGCGATCGACGAATTTTTCCGCACGCTGGCCGATGTGCATACGAACCGTGCCGTCGGCATCGTGCTGTCGGGGGGCGGGTCCGACGGATCGGTGGGCCTTGCCCGCATCAAGGAACAGGGCGGCGTGACGTTCGCGCAGTTGCCCGAGGAAGCCGAGCACGGCACCATGCCGCGCAATGCGATTGCCACCGGCATGGTGGACATCGTGCTGCCCGTGTCCACCATGCCGCAGCGCCTCAAGCAGATCGCGGAAAACATGGACAGCATCCATCTGCCGCCGCTGACCGAGGCCGAGGCCTCCGGCGCCGCGGATGCCGAGCAGGCGACGGACGGGGCGCAACAGGAACGCAATGCGTTGCGGGACATTCTTGCCCTCTTGCGCGCCCGCACGGCGCACGATTTCCGTCACTACAAGAAGGCCACGGTGCTCCGCCGAATCGAGCGCCGCATGCAGGTCACGGGCGTGTCAACCTTGCCCGAATACGGAAAGCTGCTTCAGGAGCGCATCGACGAGACCCCTAAACTGCTGTCCGATATGCTCATTGGCGTCACGCAGTTTTTCCGGGACAAGGAAGCTTTCGCCAATCTGGATGAATTCGTGTTGCCCAAGCTGCTGAAGTCGCTGAGCACCACGCCGGAAGTGGCGTTGCGCGCCTGGGTGGCCGGTTGTTCTACAGGTGAAGAGGCGTATTCGCTGGCCATGCTGATGAGCGCGCAGGCCGATGCGTTGCCCCACCCGCCCAAGATCCAGTTATTTGCCACCGACATCGACGAATCGGCGCTAGCCGTGGGCCGAGCGGCGGCTTATCCGATGGCAATCAAGGGCGACGTGCCTGAAGCCATGCTGCAAAGCTTCTTCAGCGAGCAGGACAACGAGTACTGCGTCAAGAAGGAAATCCGCGAGCGGGTGCTGTTTGCCGTGCACAACATCCTGCGCGATCCCCCGTTCTCGAAGCTGGATCTGGTCAGTTGCCGCAACCTCTTGATCTACCTGGACCGCGAAGTGCAGCGCGACGTGTTGCGCATGTTTCACTTCGCATTGAAGCCGGGCGGTTATCTTTTCCTCGGCAGTTCCGAATCGGCCGATGCGTGCCCGCAGCTTTTTCAGGTGGTGGACAAGCGCCACCGCATCTACATCGCTCGGGAAACGCCGTCGCAACTGAGCGGCATGCCCGAACTGGCCGACGGCGGGATTAATCACGTTCGGCCGGTGCACGCTTCGGCGGCGCCGGTTCGCCAGCCCAAGGTCTCGTATGCCGCCGTGCACCAGCGTGCGCTCGAAATGTTCGCGCCGCCTAGTGTCATCGTCGATGCTCACAGCGACATCGTGCACATTTCGGAGCGGGCAGGCCGCTTCCTGCGCCACCCGGGCGGCGAACCTTCCCGCAATCTGTCCTTGTCGGTGCATCCGGAATTGCGCACGGAATTGCGCACCGCGATGTTTCAGGCCCTGCATTCGCGAAAGAGTGTCGAGGCGCGGCGCGTGAGAATGACGCTTGGCGAGCGCCAGACCTACGTCAACATGGTGGTGCGGCCATTCCGGCACGATGAGACGGCCAGTGATTACCTGCTTGTGCTTTTCGAGGAAGTCGAGGACATCATGAGCGCAGAGGGCGCTGTCAGCCCCGCGACCGGCTCCGCGGTGGTACTGACGCAACTGGAGGCCGAACTCCAGCGCACCAAGGGCCAGTTGCAGGCGACCATTGAGCAGGCGGAAACCTCCACGGAAGAACTGAAGGCCTCCAACGAAGAGCTTCAGGCCATCAACGAAGAGTTGCGCTCCACCACCGAAGAACTTGAGACCGGCAAGGAAGAGCTGCAGTCCGTCAACGAGGAGCTGATCACGGTCAATGCGGAACTGAAGACCAAGGTCGATGAAACCGCGAAGATCAATGACGACCTGCAAAACCTGATCGCGTCCACCGACATTGCCACGGTGTTCGTGGATCGCATGATGCGCATCCAGTGGTTCACGCCCCGCGCGTCCGACATCTTCAATGTTATCCCGGCCGACGCTGGACGGTCGGTGCTCGACATCACGCACCGTCTGGAGTACCCGGATCTGGCCAAGGATGCCGCCGGCGTGTTCGAGCTGCTGCGCCCCTTGGAACGCGAGGTGCACAGCACGACGGACCGTTGGTATCTGGCGCGGCTGCTACCGTACCGGAGCGGTGACCACCGCATTGAGGGCGCGGTGCTTACGTTCATCGACATCACGGACCGGCGCAAGGCGGAAGAAAGCGTGCGACTGGGCGAGGCCCACTTGAAGCTGATGACCGAGAGCGCGCGCGATTTCGGCATCATGACGCTGGACAACGAAGGCATCATCACCAACTGGAATATCGGCGCCGAGCTGATGTTCGGCTACACCAGCGCCGAGGCGGAAGGCAAGCCTATCGCGATCATCTTCACCGACGAGGACATCGCGGCCGGCAGACCCGAGCATGAGCTGAATCGCGCCAGGAAGATCGGCTACGCCCCTGACGAACGCTGGCACAAGCGCAAGAACGGCAGCCTGGTGTTCTGCACGGGCGGCGTGAACCGGATGGATGATCCTGTCTATCAGGGGTTTGCCAAGATCGTGCGCGATGTCACTGACCTGAAGTTGCGCGACGCCGAGCAGGAGTCCCGTCTGGACCGCGCACATGCCGATAGCGTGCTGAAGGACGAGTTCTTCGCGGTTGTGTCGCACGAACTGAAGCACCCGCTCAACCTGATCCAGCTCAATGCAGAGCTGCTGGCCCGCACGCCGGCCGTGCGCAATTTCGGCCCCGCCGCGCGTGCCACGGACCTGATCCAGCGTTCGGTCAAAGGCCAGGCCCGCATCATTGACGATCTGCTGGATCTCTCGCGCGTCCGGACGGGCAAGCTGGCGCTCAACAAATCGATCATCGACGTCGTGGCCATCGCGAAAAACATCCTCGAGGTGCTCAAGCCCGTGGCGGCGTCGGCCGGCATCGATCTGCGCAGCGACTTTGATCCCGCGCTGGCGATCTACCTGGATGCGGATCCCGTGCGCATCGAACAGGTGATCTGGAACCTGCTGAACAACGGGATCAAGTTCACGCCCGAAGGCGGGTCAGTCGCGCTCACGCTGGCTGTCGAGGACAACCGCATGAAACTGGAAGTCGCCGACACGGGCCAGGGCATCGACCCGCTGTTCATCGGCCGGGTGTTCGACATGTTCAGCCAGGGCGATGTCCGCCAGAAGACGGGCGCCACCTCTGGACTGGGCATCGGCCTGGCGGTTGTCAGCGAGCTGGTGGGTGCGCATGGCGGCACGATTCAGGTCCATTCCGATGGCGTGGGACTTGGCGCGCGCTTCACGGTATGGCTGGATCTGGCCGGTTCCCTTGAAGCCGAGGACGCGCCGCAAGCCAACGCCGACATGCCTTTGGAAGGGCTGAAGGTGCTTTTGGTCGATGACTCCGAGGACGTCCTGCACATCATGCACGAGTTGCTGGACATGGAAGGGGCGGTAGTCACGGCCGCCTCCAACGGCCGGCAGGCGTTGGAAATCCTGGAGACCGCCCGCTTCGACCTGATGCTGTCGGACATCGGCATGCCGGAGATGGATGGCTATACGCTGATGCGCGCCATTCGCGAAAAAGACAGTGGCGCCGATCTGCCTTCCATCGCGCTCACCGGTTTTGGCGCCAAGGAAGACATGCGCGAAGCCGTCAGCGCAGGCTTTTCCGCCCACATCAGCAAGCCGGTGTCGCTGGACGATCTGCTCGAAGTGGTTCGCAAGCTGCGGTTGCGCGGGTGATCCGCGCGTTTGGGAAGTGGCCGGCACATGCGTTTGCCGCCACTTCCCGGCTCGTTTCGCCGGGGCGGATTCTTTCTGATCCTATTTGTTTAGTCTGGCAACAACTACTCAAGTGGACGCCCGACCCGGGGCACTTCTCCCCATCGCCCTGTCCTGCGACACCCGTTCCCAACGCATCGCTTTCGTTCCCGTTCGCCAACGGCGCAAACGAGAAAAGCTTGCACTAAGTGCCATCGCTACTTAAGCTGTGCTTTCGCGTCGCGCTCAGCACGTGCCGTGCCAGCGCCCGCAAGCGGATTCCCTATCCGCCGCTCGACCATGCAGCCCTATTTCAGCCAGTCTTCCTCGTCAACGACATAAAGGATGCTTGTGCGAAAGTCGATGGTCTTGTTCGTTTTGCATGGCGCCCGGCCGACGCCGGATCAGAGCCAGCCTGGCCTCAATTGGGCAGGTTCCGCCTGGGTCGGACTTTTCCCGATCGGCGGCATTCTCCGACTTCAATGCGATAGCCCCATGGCGCCTTGCTGCGCCCTCGCTTCATAAGCTGCACGTCCGTCAGTCCGGCGCGCCCAGACGCGCCCGCAAGATGTCCACCCATAAGCTGTTCCGCATACAAGCTGTCCAAGTAAGGCTCTTGCCTCCGCCATGAGGTGAGGGCAGCGCGAGACCCCGAGTTCGACCGCCTGGGAGTAGTGGATGACGCAAGTAAGCAGCAATGTCCGTCGTGTCATGTTGTATGCCTTGGGCGCCTGGACGCTTGCATTGGCGGGATGTGGTGACCGGAACGACGCGGCGGCCGTCACCATTGCGCCGATGAAGGTGTTCGTGATGACCGTCGGCCGCCAGCCGGTCGACCTGAACGTGGACCTGCCCGGGCGGATCGAACCGATTCGCACCGCTGAAGTGCGGGCACGCGTTGACGGCATCGTCGAGAAACTGCTGTACACCGAAGGCAGCGACGTACAGGCCGGCGATCCGCTGTTCCAGATAGACCCCAGCGACTACAAGGCGCAGCTGGCGCAGGCTAACGCCATGCTGCAGCGTGCGCAGGCCGTGCAGAAGAATGCGCGCTCGGTCACGGACCGGTTCCGTCCGCTGGTGCAGCGTCAAGCGGTCAGCGCGCAGGAATACGAAGCCGCGCTGGCGGCGCTGGGGCAGGCGCAGGCCAATGTGGCCGATGCGCAGGCCGCGGTTACGTTGGCGCAGTTGCGGCTGGACCGCTGCACGGTCAGGGCGCCCATCGCCGGTCGCGTGGGCCGCGCGCTGGTCACCGAAGGGGCGTTGGTCAGCGCATCGGCGGCCACGCTGCTGGCGCAGGTCAATCAGTTGTCGCCGATCAGCGCCACGTTCACCAAGTCCAACACCGCCATCATGGACCTGACCGACTACGCGCGCTCCGGCGCGCTGGCGACGGCGGGCAATACGTTTCCGGTGCGGCTTACGCTGGCCAACGGCCGGGAGTTTGGCGAGACCGGGGTCGTGGATTTCGCGGACCTGAGCGTCGACCGGACCACTGGCGCGCAGACCATCCGCGCCCGTTTCGACAACGCCAAGCGTGAGTTGCTGCCCGGGCAGTTCGTCAACGGTCAGATACTTGTCGGGGTGCGCCAGGAGGGCGTCCTGATTCCCGCGCGGGCGGCGCGGCTGAACGGCGATACGGCCACCGTGTTCGTCATCGGGCCCGACAACACGGCGGTGCCCAGGCAGATCGAGGTGGGTGAGCAGATCTCAGGAAGCTGGCTGGTGCGCCGCGGCCTTGAACCAGGGGAGAAAGTGGTCGTGGATGGCTGGCACAAGATAAGGCCAGGCCAACAGGTTGACCCGGTCGAACAGCAAGCCGCGAAACCCTAGCGGAGTCGGTCATGGGCTCATTCTTCGTCTTGCGGCCGGTATTTGCCTGGGTGGTGGCGTTGTTCCTGTTGCTGTTCGGGCTGATCGCGGTGGTGCTGCTGCCGGTGGAGCAATACCCGAACATCGCGCCGCCTTCGATCACGATCCAGGCGACCTTCCGGGGCGCCGACACCACCACCATCGACCGCACGGTCACCTCGATCATCGAGGAGGAGATGAACGGGGTCGACAACTTCCTGTACATGGCGTCGGTCAGCCGCGCCAACGGCACGTCGCAGATCACGGTGACGCTGCAGCCGGGCACGGACCTGGACGTGGCCCGCAGCCAGGTGCAGGACCGCCTGAGCCGGGTCGAACCCCGGCTGCCGCAGGAAGTCCGCCAGCTTGGCGTGGCGGTGACCAAGGCGTCGTCCGGCTTCCTGATGCTGCTGGCGCTGCAATCGGAAAGCGGCAACGTCAGCGCCGTCGAGATGGGCAATTTCGCGTCCAACAACATCCTCAACGAGCTGCGCCGCATCCGCGGGGTGGGCGACGTGCAGCTGTTCGGCTCGTCTTACGCGATGCGGATCTGGCTGGACGAACGCAAGCTGGCCAGCTTTCAGATGTCGGCCAGCGACGCGATGCGTGCGGTGCAGGAACAGAATGCGCAGACGATTGGCGGATCGCTGGGTGACCTGCCGCTGGCGCGCGGCGCGGACTTCAACGCGCAGATCGTGGCGCAGAGCCGCTTTTCCACACCGGAGCAGTTCCGGCAGGTCATCTTGCGGGTCAACAACGATGGCTCGCTGGTGCGGCTGGGCGACGTGGCGCGGGTGGAGCTGGGCAACGAAAGCTACAACTTCCGGCTCAGCGTCAACGGCAAGGAGGCCGCCGGCATCGCCATTCAGCTGGCCAACGACGCCAACGCGCTGGACGTGGCACGGCAGGTGCGGCAGCGCATGGCCGAGCTGGAGCCCGTGTTTCCGGCGGGCGTCGGCTGGACGGTGCCGTTCGACACCACGCCTTTCATCACCACGTCCATCAGCTCGGTGCTGGTCACCATGGTCGAGGCGCTGTTGCTGGTCACGGCAATGGTGTTCCTGTTCCTGCAAAGCTGGCGCAGCACGCTGATCCCCACGCTGATCGTGCCGATCGCGCTGATCGGCACCTGCGCGGGCCTGTTCCTGTTTGGCGCGTCCATCAACCTGCTGTCGCTTTTTGGCATGGTGGTGGCGATCGGGGTGCTGAACGATGACGCCATCGTGGTGTCGGAAAACGTCGCGCGGATCATGCAGGACGAGAAGATTTCTGCGCCGGAAGCGACGCGCAAGGCGGTCGGCCAGGTGTGGGGGCCGATCATCGCCAGCACGCTGGTGCTGGTGGCGGTGTTCGTGCCGATGGCGATGTTTCCCGGTTCCAGCGGCGCCATCTACCGCCAGTTTTCCATCACGCTGTCCGTGGCGATCGTGGTGTCGACCGTGCTGGCGCTGTCGCTGGGCGCCGCGTTGTGCGCCACGCTGCTCAAGCTGCCGGACGGCAAGCCGCCCAAGGGCCGGATATCGAAGGGCAAGCAGTGGGTCTTCGACAAGTTCAACAGCGGCTTTGACGCGATGACACGCCAGTACGTGCGCGCGGTCGAACACATGCTGGTGCGGCCGCTGCGCTGGATGCTGATATTCCTGGGCGTCTGCGGCCTGACGGTGTTTCTGTTCTCGCGCCTGCCGGGCGGCTATCTGCCGCTGGAAGACCAAGGCTACTTCTTCGTGTCGTACACCGGCGCGCCCGGCACCACGGCCGACCAGACCGAGGCCGCCGTGCAGCAGGCCGAAAGCCAGCTGCGCCAGTTGCCGGCCGTGCGCAACGTGGCGTCGGTGGTCGGCTTCAACTTCTTCGGCCAGGGGCAGACGGCGGCGCTGTCGTTCGTGGACCTGCACCCGTGGAGCGAGCGCACGGAGCGCGGCCAGGCGGTCGATGCGTTGGTCGGGCGCAGCAATTTGGCCTTCCGCTCGATTCCGCAGGCGATGATCTTTGCGCTGAATCCGCCGCCCATTCCGTCGATGGGCAACGCGTCGGGCTTTTCCATGAAGGTGCAGGACCGCACCGCGCAGGGTGGCGCGGGTCTTGCCGCCACCGGCGCGGCCATGATCGCGGCCGCTGCGGCCAGCCCCGTGCTGACCGGCGTGCGGCTGGACGGCATGCCGCCGGGACCGCGCCTGTATGTCGAGATCGATCGGGTGCACGCGCGCGCATTGGGGCTGCAGGTCGCGCAGGTCAACCAGGCGCTGACGCTGGCGTTCGGGTCGAACTACGTCAACGACTTCCTGCTCGACGGTTCGGTGCAGCGGGTGTTCATCCAGGCCGAGGCCGACCAGCGCATGCAGCCGCAGGACATTGCCGCCTTGCAGTTGCCGAACAACCGGGGCGAGATGGTGCCGTTCTCGGCGTTTTCGCGGATGCGCTGGATCGACGGGCCGCAGCAGCTGGAACGCTACAACGGCTTTCCATCTATCACCATCTCGGGCGAGGCCGCCGCGGGCCGCTCCAGCGGCGTGGCGCTGGCCGAGATGGAAGCCATTGCCGGGCGCGTCCTGCCGCAGGGCATCACCTATGAGTGGACCGGCACGGCGTACGAAGAACGCCAGGCGGGCAACCAGGTGGCGCTGCTGCTGGGCCTGTCGCTGATCGTGGTGTTCCTGCTGCTGTCGGCGCTCTACGAAAGCTGGTCCGTGCCGGTGTCCGTGCTGCTGATCCTGCCGTTCGGCATTCTGGGCGCGGCGGCGTTCACGCTGGGGCGGGGCATGTCGGCGGACATCTATTTCAATATCGGGCTGGTCACGATCATTGGCCTGGCCGCCAAGAACGGCATCCTGATCGTGGAGTTCGCCTTGAAAGAGGAACTGGAAGGGCGCGACCGCAAGGAGGCCGTGGTCGATGCCGCCCGGCAGCGTCTGCGTCCCATCATCATGACCAGCATCACCTTCGTGCTGGGCATGCTGCCGCTGGTGCTGGCCACCGGCGCCGGCGCGGCCAGCCGTCAGGCGGTGGGCACCAGCGTGATGGGCAGCATGCTGACCGCCACGCTGTTCGGCGTTTTCTTCACGCCGCTGTTCTACATGGTTGCGCGGCGCTGGTCGGGGCCGCGCAAGAATGCGGCCAAGCCCGGGTCCTCGCCTGCTGCCAGCGTTCCGGCCAAGGTCGAAGAGCGGGGAGAGACCCCATGAGGCCGGCGCGCATTGCCATCTTGGCGCTGATGGGCTGGGGGCTGACCGCCTGCAATTTCGCGCCGGAGCACCGCCAGCCGGAAGTCGCGACGCCTGCGGTATTTCCCGGCGAGGTCCCGCCGGATGCGGTGGCGGCGCAGGACGTCACGTGGGAGCAGTTCTTCGGCGATCCGCAACTCAAGCGCCTGATCGCCCGGTCGCTGGAACTGAACCAGGATCTGGCCGCAGCCACGGCCCGGATCGAGCAGGCGCGCGCCTTCTACCGCATCGAACGCGCCAACCAGCTGCCGCAACTGGATGCCGGCGCGGCCGCGTCGCGCAACCAGCAGCCGCTGACCGTACTGGATCCGGCGCTGGCGGGGTCGCGGCAGACCGTGCAGTTCAACCAGTTCAGCGCCCAGGTAATGGTCTCGTCCTTCGAGCTGGATTTCTGGGGGCGGATCCGCAACCTGACCGCCTCCGCGTTGCAGCAATACCTGGCGACCGTGGAAGGGCGGAGGGCATTCCGTCTGTCGCTGATTGCGAACGTGGCCTCGACCTATTACGACGCCCGGGCGGGCGAGGAAGGCATCGCGCTGGCGCAGCGCACGGTCGAAACCCGCAGCTATGCACTGCGCGTCGCCAAGGACCGGCTGGACGCCGGCGTGACCTCGCTGGTCGACTTCGAGCAGTCGGCCATCCTGCTGACGCAGGCGCAGACCCAGCTCGCTGAGTGGCAGCGCGCCACGGCGGCGCACTGGAACCGTCTGTGGGTGCTGGTGGGCGAAGACCTGCAGCGGGAGATGACCGTTGGGCCGCCGATTGAGGCCGCGGGCCAGTTCGATGCGCTCAGTCCCGGCCTGCCGTCGTCGCTGCTTGTCGTAAGACCCGACATCCGCCAGGCCGAGAACCGCTTGCGCAGCGCCAACGCCAATATCGGCGCCGCGCGTGCAGCCCTGTTTCCGCGCATTGCGCTGACCGGTTCGTTCGGCTATGCCTCCACCGAGCTGTCGGACCTCTTTTCGTCGCCCAGCCAGATCTGGAACATCGGCGCGGGAATCGGATGGCCGATCTTCGATTACGGGCAGCGGCGCGCGGCGGTGGATCTTGCCACGGCGCAGCGCGACGAACTGATCGCCAACTACCGCAAGACGGTGCAGACGGCGTTCAGCGAAGTGGCCACCGCGTTGGAGAACCGCAAGCGCTTCCAGGAGCAGGTGACCGCGCAGGAAACGGCGATCCAGGCGCAGCGCCGCCTGGCCGAGACTGCCGAGCTGCGCTACATGAACGGCATCTCGATCTACCTAGAAGTCGTGGACGCCCGGCGCGGATTGTTCAATGCAGAGCAACAGATGCTGACGCTGCGCGCGTCCCAGCTTCAGAACGGCGTGTCGCTGTATGTCGCGCTGGGGGGCGGGGATGAGCAGCCGCAGGTGGTGATGGCGGGATCGCCGCCGGGCGCGGGGGGGGCGGCAGGCGAACCTGCGGCCAAGGGTTCGCCCGCCATGTCTACCCCCGTTCCGCCGCCCGGCGTGGGAGCGCCCCAGTGAACGCCGGCAAGCCCGGCAGCGCCAGCCCGCGCCCGGGGTGGCGCAGGCTGCGCAAAGCCGTGTTCATCCTTGCCGGCCTTGCCGTGCTGGTCGTCGTCACGCTGATGGGGGTGCGCCTGTACGACATCCAGCAGGGCCCGCCGCTGGCCGCCTGGCACACGTATGTTCCCCAGGAGCTGGACGCCGAACGCCTGGACCACAGCACCTGGGACGATTACCTCGCGCACGAGGACGCGCTTTTCACGCTGGTCCGGCAGAACGTAGGCGACAAGCTGCTGCCGGAGGACAAGGTGGACAGCAACCGCTATTTCGCGGACGCCAAGGTCTACCCCGAACACTTCGCGCACGACTGGAACCGGTCCTTCGTCCTGACGCCGGCGGGAGAGCCGCAGGGCGTGGCCGTGCTGCTGCATGGCCTGACGGATTCGCCGTACAGCCTGCGCCATGTCGCCGCGCATTATCAGTCCGTCGGCTACGTGGCGATCGCCATCCGGATGCCGGGCCACGGCACGGTGCCGGGCGGGCTGACGGACGCGCACTGGGAGGATTGGGCGGCCGCGACGCGTCTGGCGGTGCGCGAAGCGCGGCGCCGGGTGCCCGCACCCAAGCCGCTGCACATGGTGGGCTTTTCCAACGGCGGGGCGCTGGCGCTGATGCACACGCTGGACGCGCTGGACAATCCCAAGCTCGACAAGCCCGACCGGCTGGTGCTGCTGTCGCCGATGGTCGGCATCACGTCGTTCGCGCGCTTTGCGGGCGTGGCCGGGCTGCCCGCCATCCTGCCCGCGTTCGCCAAGGCCGCGTGGCTGAGCATCGTGCCGGAGTTCAACCCGTTCAAGTACAACTCGTTCCCGGTCCACGCGGCGCGCCAGTCGTTCGAACTGACGCAGACGCTGCAGGACAGGCTGGTTGCGCAGCAGCGATCCGGCGGCCTGGAGCGTCTGCCGCCCATCATCACGTTCCATTCGGTGCTGGACTTCACCGTCAGCACGCGCGCGCTGATCAACGCCCTGTATGCGCGTCTGCCCGCCAACGGCAGCGACCTGGTGCTGTTCGACCTGAACCGCGCCACCAAGCTCGGGCCGCTGTTCCGCCGTGGCGTGGCCTGGCAGCTGGCGGGCACGCTGCCAGGGGAAAAGCGCAATTACCGGCTGACGCTCGTCACCAACGCCAGCCCCACGTCCAGCGCCATGATCGAGCGCGTCATCGAGCCGAACGCGACCGCGGTCGTGGAACGCGCCATCGGCATGGACTACCCGCGCGAGGTCTATTCGCTGTCGCACGTGGCGCTGCCGTTCCCGACGGACGACGCGCTGTACGGCACGCACCCGGACAACATCGAGGAATTCGGCATCAGCCTGGGCGCCATGTCCATGCGCGGCGAGGTCGGGGCTTTCGTGATCGGCATGGATACGCTGACCCGGCTGACCTCCAATCCGTTCTATGCCTATCTGGTCAAGCGCGTTGATGGGGTGATACCAAGATGATGTCTTTCGCACTGTCCGGCATTTTCGCCATCCTGCTGCTGGGGCTGTTGTACCTGGCCAGCCCGGTGTTCGTGCCGTTGACGTTCGCGCTGTTCGTGATCTGCCTGGTCGCGCCGCTGCGCCAGTACCTGGTCCGCAAGATGCCCGCGCCGCTCGCGGCGATCCTGGCGTTGGTGGTGACGCTGGTCGTGTCGGTGGTGTTCCTGTCGCTGGCGGCCTGGGGCTTCAGCCTGGTCGCGCAGTGGGTCATGGCCAACGCTGCGCGCTTCCAGCGCCTGTTCACGCTAGAGACCGAAACGCTGCACCCGCACGGCGCGATGGCGATCCAGATGTTCCAGGACAGCTTCAACGTGTCATGGCTGGTGCGGGCGATCCAGGAAGTGGCGCTGCGGATCAACAGCATGCTGGGCATGATCTTCATCGCCTTCGTGTTCATTGCGCTGGGGCTGTTCGAACTGGACGAGGCGCCGGAGCGGCTGACCCGCCTGCTGGGCGAGGCAAGGGCGCAGCGCTGGATGGCGGTCGCACGCGAGGTGGCGAGCAAGCTGCGCTGGTACATGGTGATCCGCACCATCGCCAGCGTGCTGACGGGTGTGACCGTCTGGCTGTTTGCGATCTACGCCGGGCTGGAGCTGGCGACCGCCTGGGGCGGGCTGGCGTTCCTGCTGAACTACATCCCATTTCTCGGACCGCTGGTGGCGACGGTGTTTCCGGCGTTCTTCGCGTTCGTGCAATACGGATCGTTGCAGACGAGCATTCTGGTGCTGGTGGTCTTGAACTGCATCCAGATCGTTTACGGCTGCTATCTGGAACCCCGGCTGGCCGGCAGCGCGTTTTCGCTGTCGCCGCTGATGGTGATGTTTGCGGTGTTTTTCTGGGGGTTGGTGTGGGGCATACCGGGCACGTTCATCGGCGTGCCGCTTCTTATCACGATGACCACGGTGTACGGCGCCAGCCGCAGTTTGCGCGTTACCCGCGGCTGAGCCGGCCGTCCCGGGCAGCATCCGGGACGGCGGCCGACCTGCTCACGTCTTTGCTCAATACTGGAGGTGCATGATGGAAAGCAGTACTCCCAAGAAGCTTGGATTGCTTGCCCTGACGGGCATGGTGGTGGGGTCGATGATCGGCGCCGGGATCTTTTCGCTGCCCCGGACCTTTGGCGGGGCAACGGGCGTGGTTGGGGCGGTGATCGCCTGGATCATCGCGGGCGCGGGCATGTACACGCTGGCCCGTGTGTTCCAGGCGCTGGCCGAGCGCAAGCCCGACCTGGACGCGGGCGTCTTTGCGTATGCCAAGGCCGGGTTTGGCAATTACCTGGGCTTTCTGTCCGCGTTTGGATACTGGATCGGCAGCTGCATCGGCAACGTGTCGTATTGGGTGCTGATCAAATCGACGCTCGGCGCCTTCTTTCCCGTCTTTGGCGACGGCAACACGGTCATCGCAATCGCTGTGGCGTCCGTGGGCATCTGGATGTTCCACTTCATGATCCTGCGCGGGGTGCAGCAGGCGGCGTTCATCAATGCCGTGGTGACCGTGGCCAAGATCATCCCGATCGTGGTGTTCATCATCGTGCTGTTCGTGGCCTTCAAGGTTGACCTCTTCCGCATCAATTTCTGGGGCGACATGAGCGGCTACAGCCTGTTTGAGCAGGTGAGGCGAACCATGCTGGTGACGGTCTTCGTCTTCCTGGGCATCGAGGGCGCGAGCGTTTATTCCCGCTTCGCGTCGAAGCGTTCGCACGTGGGGGTGGCCACGCTGATCGGGTTTGTGACCGCGCTGCTGCTGATGGTGCTGGTGTCTCTGCTGCCCTATGCCGCCATGCAACAGACCGACATCGCGGCGCTGCGCCAGCCGTCCATGGCCGGCGTGCTGGAGTCGGTGGTGGGGCCGTGGGGCGCCGTATTCGTCAGCGTCGGTCTGCTGATCTCGGTGCTGGGCGCGTATCTGGCCTGGTCGCTGATCTGCGCCGAAGTGATGCACGCGGCAGCAAAGACGGAAGACATGCCGCGCGCGTTCGCCCGCGAGAACAAGAACGGCGTGCCGGTCGTCGCGCTGTGGGTGACCAACATCATCGTGCAGCTTTTCGTCATCAGCACGTACTGGTCACGCGATGCATTTTCGCTGATGCTCAGCCTGACCAGCGCGATGTCGCTGATTCCGTACCTGCTGGTCGCGGGTTTCGGCTGGCAGCTCGCCAAGCGCGGCGAAACCTATGTCGGCGGCAAGGATCAGAAGCGCGATCTCACACTTGCCAGCATCGCGGCCGTCTATACGCTTTTCATGATCTTCGCCGGCGGCTTGAAGTTCCTGCTGTTGTCGGCGCTGTTGTATGCACCCGGGTCGGTCCTGTACTTCTGGGCCCGGCGTGAGCAGGGCCGGAAATTCTTCACCGGCTGGGAGTTGGTCGTTTTCATCGTGGCATGCGTCGGAGCCCTGGCCGCCATCGTGGGCCTGATCTACGGCTGGATTGCCATCTAACGTCTGGGAGCTAGTCATGGCTGATACCGAGGAATTTGGAGTCCATTCAGAAGTCGGGCAATTGCGCACGGTGATGGTCTGCGCGCCAGGACGCGCCCACGAAAGATTGACGCCCTCCAATTGTGATGCGCTGCTGTTTGACGATGTCATGTGGGTCGACAACGCGAAACGCGACCATTTCGACTTCATGACGAAGATGCGGGACCGCGGCGTGGACGTCGTGGAAATGCACAACCTGCTGGCCGAAACGGTCGCGATACCTGAAGCGAAGAAGTGGATCCTGGACAACCAGGTCGTGGCGAACCAGGTTGGCCTGGGCCTGCTCGACGAGATCCGCAGCTACCTGGACGGCTTGCCGGCGCGCAAGCTGGCCGAGACCTTGATCGGCGGGCTGTCGACCGAGGAGTTCCCCGAGTCGATCGGCGGCGAACAGCTCACGCTCATCAAGGAAGCCGCCGGCGTCACGGAGTACCTGCTGCCGCCGCTGCCCAACACGCTGTACACGCGTGATACGACCTGCTGGATCTATGGCGGCGTCACGCTCAATCCGCTTTATTGGCCCGCGCGGCACGAAGAGACGATCCTGACGTCGTCCATCTACAAGTTCCATCCGCGCTTTGCTGGCAAGGTGAACGTCTGGTGGGGCGACCCCACCGCCGACCATGGACTGGCCACGCTGGAGGGCGGCGACGTCATGCCCATCGGCAACCGGACGGTGATGATCGGCATGAGTGAACGCACGTCGCGCCAGGCCATCAGCCAGCTGGCGGCCAGCCTGTTCGCCAAGAATGCGGCAGACCGGGTGATCGTGGCGGCCATGCCCAAGCTGCGGGCGGCCATGCACCTGGACACCGTGCTGACCTTTGCCGACCGCGATTGCGTGCTGATGTATCCCGACATTGTCAACAACATCCAGGCGTTCTCCTACCGGCCGGGCAGCGCGCCGGGGTCGCTGGAGCTGCACAAGGACAAGGGGTCGCTCGTGGACGTGATCGGCGAGGCGTTGGGCATCAAGAAGATGCGCGTCGTCGAGACCGGCGGCAACGCCTATCTGCGCGAGCGCACGCAGTGGGACAGCGGCGCCAACCTGGTCTGCATCTCGCCCGGGGTCGTGCTGGCGTATGACCGCAATGTCTACACCAACACGCTCTTGCGCAAGGCGGGGATCGAGGTCGTCACCTTTGTCGGCGCCGAACTGGGCCGGGGCCGCGGCGGCGGGCACTGCATGACGTGCCCGATTTCGCGGGATCCCGCCTAGCGGCGCACTGCCGCGCGCGGCCATCCCTGAAAAGGGCGGCCGCGCGGGCGCGCAACCACCGGTCGCTTTCAGGAGAAGAACGTGAGCGGGGAAACTGCCAAACTTTCTCGCATGGCGCTGGCCGCCATGGTGGTGGGATCGATGGTGGGCGCGGGAATCTTTTCGCTGCCCAGCGTCTTTGCGCGCAATACCGGGCCGGTGGGCGGCCTGGTGGCCTGGGCCATTGCTGGCACGGGCATGTTGACGCTGGCGATGGTGTTCCAGTTCCTGTCGCGCCGGCGCCCCGATCTGGACGCCGGCATCTTCGCGTATGCCAAGGCCGGATTCGGGCTGTATCTGGGCTTTCTGGCGGCGCTGGGCTACTGGACGGCCGCCTGCCTGGGCAACGTCAGTTATTTCGTCATCTTCAAGGGAACGCTGGGCGCCGTCCTGCCGTTCTTCGGCGACGGCGATACCGTGGCCGCCGTGCTGGTGTCGTCGGTCCTGCTGTGGTCCACCCATTTCCTGATCCTGCGCGGCATCCGGCAGGCGGCGGGCATGAACACGGTCGTGACCATCGCCAAAGTCGTGCCCATCGCCATCTTCATTGTCTTCGCCGCGTTTGCCGTGGACCTGGACGTGCTGCGCGCCAACATTGCCGAAGGGCTCAGCGGCGGGGGCAAGGGCAGTCTTTTCGAACAGGTGCGCAACACGATGCTGGTCACGGTGTTCGTGTTCCTGGGCGTGGAGGGCGCCAGCGTCTACTCCCGCTACGCCAAGCGCCGAGAGGACGTGGCGGTGGCGACAATCGTCGGGTTCCTGCTGGTGCTGGCGCTGCTGGTGCTGGTGACGATGCTGTCGTATGGCGTGCTGCCGCGCGCGGAACTGGCCTCGCTGCGCAACCCGTCCATGGCGGGCGTGCTGCGGGCGGCGGTCGGACCGTGGGGCAGCATGCTGGTCAGCGTGGGGCTGATGGTGTCGGTGGCGGGCGCCTACCTGGCGTGGATCCTGCTGGCCGCCGAAGTGCTGCGCGCCGCGGCGGGCGCGGGCATCATGCCGTCGTTTCTGGGGCGGGAAAACCGCCACGGCGTGCCGGCGGCGGCACTGTGGCTCAGCAACGGCATCGTGCAGCTCTTTCTGATCGTCACGCTCTTCACCGAGGACACCTTTGTGCTGCTGAAGAACATGGCCAGTTCGATGAGCCTGATTCCGTACTTCTTCGTGGCGGCGTTCGGGCTGATGCTGGCGGTACGCGGCGAAACCTATGACGGCTGGAGTCGGCGGCGCAAGATCGAGCTGGGGCTGGCGGTGGCGGCCACGGTCTATGCGGCCGGGCTGGTGTATGCGGGCGGTTTCCGGTATTTCGTCCTGTCTTGCGTCATCTACGCGCCGGGCACCATTCTTTTCCTGATATCGCGCCGCGAACAGCGCGGCAACATCTTCGCGCCGTACGAGTGGCCGATCCTGCTGCTCGTGCTGGTGTCCTGCGGCATCGGCGTGTGGGCGATCAGCACGGGCAATACGGCGTTCTAGCCGAAAGGGGCAGGGGGCAGCACGGCAATGAGCAGCGAACTGGCGATTGTCCTCACCATCCTTTGTGCGGCCGTCGTGCTGTTCGTCATCGGGCGGCCGCGGTCGGATGCCGTCGCGCTGCTGGTCATGCTGCTGCTGCCGCTGAGTGGCACCGTAACCTACCGCGAGGCGCTGGACGGGTTCTCGAATCCCGCCATCATCCTGATCGCGTGCCTCTTCGTGGTCGGCGAGGGGCTGGTGCGGACCGGGGTGGCGCAGTCCGTCGGCGACCTGCTCCTGCGGCACGGCGGCAAGAGCGAGGGCTGGCTGGTGTTGCTGGTGATGGGGGCGGTCGGCGCGATGGGCGCCGTGATGAGCTCCACGGCCGTCGTGGCCATCTTCATTCCGATCGTGCTGCGGATCGCGCGCAAATCCGGCATGGCGGCCCGGCGGATCCTGATGCCGATGGGCGCGGCGGCGGCGATCAGCGGCATGCTGACGCTGGTGGCGACCACGCCGAATCTGGTGCTCAATAGCGCGCTCGGTTATGCGGGCTACGAGGGTTTCGGTTTTTTCGACTTCACGCCGATCGGGATCGTCGTCCTGGCGGGCGGCGTTGCCTACATGCTGTTCGCGCGCAAACTCATCGACGCGGGCCAGGGGCCGCGCGCGCTGAACCGGCCCAGCCTGGGCGACTGGGCGACCAAATATTCCCTGCAGAACCGGGCATGCCGCCTGCTGGTGCAGACCGACTCGGACCTGGTGGGACGCCAGCTCGGACTGTGGGCGGGCGAACTCGGCAAGGCAGCATTCGTCATCGCCATCGAGCGCAACACGCGGTTCGCGCGGGCCGTCATGCGCGCGACGGCGGACGACGTCCTGGAGGCGGGCGACATCCTGCTCCTGGACAGGGACGCAGAGGGGTTCGATATCGACGGCTTTTGCAGCCGGCATCACCTGCGGCGGCTGGAGATGTCCGGCGTGTACTTCACGGATCAGGCCCGTGATGTGGGGATGGTGGAGGTCATCATCCCGTCGGAATCGCGGCTGGACGGCGCGAATGCGCGCGATTCCGTGGTGCTGGGGCGGCATGGTCTTTTCGTCGTGGGCCTGTGGCGCGGCAAAGAGGCCAAGCGCGACCTGCCCGACGTGAAGATGCGCGTGGGCGACACGTTGCTGGTGGTCGGGCCGTGGGCGGGCATTTTTTCCCTGCAGGCCGAAGAGCACGATCTGGTCAGCCTGGCGATGCCGGTCGAAGCCGATTCGCTGGTGCCGGTGCCCAACCGCGCCATCCATGCGCTGCTCTCGCTGGCGACGGTGGTGTTCCTGATGCTGACCGACTGGGTGCCCAACGTGATGGCGGGGCTGATTGGCGCGCTGATGATGGGCCTGTTCGGCTGCGTGACGCTGGACGTGGCGTACCGGTCGATCAACTGGCGGGCGCTGATCCTGATCGTGGGCATGCTGCCGTTTGCGCTGGCGCTCAAGCGCAGCGGCGGCGTGGATCTGGCCGCGCAGTTCCTGCTGCACTATTCGGGCGATTGGGGCATCTACGGGCAGTTGGCGCTGGTGTTCGTGGCGACGGTGACGCTGGGCGTGGTGGTCTCCGGCACCGCGACCGCCGTGCTGATGGGCCCGGTCGCCATCAGCATCGCCGAAAGCCTGCACGCGTCTCCCTATGCATTTGCGATGACGGTGGCCATTGCGTCGTCGGCGGCGTTCATGTCGCCGGTGTCTACGCCCTCCAATGCGCTGGTCAGCGTGGCGGGCGGTTTCGGGTTTGCCGACTATCTGAAGATCGGGACACCACTTGCTGTGTTTTCGCTGGTGGTCAGCGTGCTGCTGATTCCGATCCTGTTTCCGTCCTGAGGGCGGATGACCCCATCCGGAGGTTCGATCATGTTTGTCAGGACTGGCATTGCATTCATGGCGGCATCGCTGCTTCTTGGCGCTTCGCTGGCGCATTCCCATAGCTTGCCTGCGGCGCCGGCTGCCACGGCGCCGCCGCCGACCGCGCAGGCCGCGGCGGATTCGCGGATCCTGTTTGAAAACGTGCGCATCTTCGACGGCGTGTCCGGCGACCTGAGCCCGGCGAGCAGTGTTCTGGTTCACGGCAACGTCATCGAAAAAGTGTCGCGGGACAAGGTTGCGGCAGACGGCGCGCGCGTCATCGATGGCGGCGGCCGCACACTGATGCCGGGGCTGATCGACATGCATTGGCACAGCATGTTCGTGGGCGTGCCGCTGGCGGTGGCGATGACGCAGGATCCCACTTACCTGAACATCGTCGCGGGCGTCGAGGCGAAGAAGACGCTGATGCGCGGCTTCACCACCGTGCGTGACCTGGGCGGCTCGGCCTTCAGCCTGAAGCTGGCGGTGGACCAGGGCGTGATCCCCGGTCCGCGCATCTATCCGTCCGGCGCGATGATCAGCGTCACCAGCGGGCATGGTGACTTCCGCTCGATGGCGGACCTGCCGCGAACCCTGGGCGCGCCGGGCTCGCGGCACGATCTGTCCGGCGATAGCACGATCGCCGACAGCCCCGACGAAGTGCGCCTTCGCACGCGCGAACAGCTGATGCAGGGCGCGACGCAGATCAAGCTGACCGGTGGCGGAGGGGTGTCGTCGCCGCACAGCCCGCTGGATGTGGTGACGTTCACCGAACCGGAGTTGCGCGCGGCGGTGGATGCCGCGACCGACTGGGGTACGTATGTGGCGGTGCACGCCTACACGCCCACCGCCATCCAGCGCGCCATCAAGGCGGGCGTGCAGAGCATCGAGCACGGCAGCATGATGGACGAGGAAACGGCCGAGCTGATGGCGCGCGCGGGCGTGTGGCTGAGCACGCAGCCCTTTCCGGACGAACTGGCCGACGCCTTTCCGCGAGGATCGGATCAATGGCAAAAGGCGCAGGAGGTCTTTGCCGGGACGGACCGGACCTACCAGCTGGCTATCAAGCACAAGCTCAAGACGGCGTTCGGCACGGACATCCTGTTTTCAAGCCAGTTGGCCGAGCAGCAGGGCCGCATCCTGGCAAGCCTGACGCGGTGGTACACGCCGGCGCAGACGCTCATCATGGCAACCGGCACGAACGCAGAACTGCTGAAACTGTCGGGCAAGCGCAATCCCTACCGCGGCGATCTGGGTGTCGTGCGCGAAGGCGCGCTTGCCGACCTGCTGCTGGTCGATGGCGACCCGATCCAGGACATCAAGCTGATCGGCGATCCGGACAAGAACTTCCTGGTCATCATGAAGGATGGCGTCATCTACAAGGACGCAGTGCCCGTCCGTTGAGCGAGGCGTCCGCTCGTGGCGCTTGCGGACTTCCGGCGCGTGACGCGTGGCCGAGGCCGAGGCCGGCGTTTCCTAGGCGGCGCCGTGGACCCGGATCATTCAGGCGCGATGCCGGGCACGCCCTGCCGGATGTTGCGGGAGAATTCGGCCGGGTCGGTGGTGGCGCGGGCGCGGTCCGTGTAGCGGCCGCGGCGCCGGTACTCTGCGGCGCTGCCGGCCCCGCGCAGGGCGTCCAGCTTGTACAGGTATTCCGGCAGGTACCCTGAAAGAAGCTGGCGGTAATCCATCGGCAATCCGGGCACGATGCGCCGGGCCATCTGGAAGACGATGGTGGTGCAGTTTGCCGTGAGCGTGTGATAGAAGCGGGGTGTTGTCCGGAGGCGGTTGGCGGCGTCGACGTAGGCCACGAAGAGTTCGCGCCCCGCGCCCTCGGGCATGTGGATGCGATACAGGTAGCTGTCTTCGCCGCGCACGTTGGTGCGCACCCGCAGGCTGTCCGCTTCGGTCGAGGCGATCACGCTCAGTTCGTACTGCTTGAAAAATCCGCCGATCTCGGAAAACCGGTCGCCCTGCTTGCGGCGGATTTCAACCGAGAACACCACGTGATCGTCGTCGCCAAACCCGAACGACACCAGCGCGTGGGCGATGGCGGGACGGCCCCAATACGACAGGGCCACGTCCACCGATTGCAGCGTGTCCAGCGCATAACGCCGGGTTTCCCAGCGGGGCGTGAAGTCGGTGCGCGATCGCCAGTCGAAGTTGCGCACGTTGTGCAGCGTGACGGTGTTGCCATTGACGACGCCGTGGGTTTGGCGGGCGACTTCGGCAAGCCAGGGGCGGTCGTTGGACGGGCGGATGCGCAGCCACCACACGAGCAGAACGGCTAGCGCCGCGCCATGCAGAACCAGGCCCGGCCACCAACGCGGCCATACCAGCCCGGCGATGGCCGCCAATGCCAACATCACCCAAGCCAGCACTGCGACCAATTTCCATGCAGATGAAAGCGGCGCGCGGATCCACAATGCCAGCGCACCCCAGCCCGTTTCCAGCGCAATGGCGATGCCCAGCAGGATGGAAACCGTCATTGCGCTCCTTGGACGGCGGTTGCGCCGCGCACTGCAATCAGAAGGTGCCTACCGTGACCAGTTGGTCGGACTCGAACATGGCGGCCGGGGAGATGATGGGTTCTTCCCACGGAATGTTCTTGCCGTAGCGTTCCCGCATCTTGGCCTGCACGGCAGGCGATGCGAGATCGAAGCTTTTCAGCGGCGCCAGCGCGCCGACCTTCACGCCCAGTACGCGCTGATAGATTTTCCACACCAGTTCGGAGCAGTAGATCTGATCGTCGGACCAGGCGAATACCAGATCGTAGGGCTTGCCGACGTAGGCGGCGCCCGCCTTCGCCAGCCGATCGCGCGCGTCGGGCGTCAGCAGGGAAGTGTCGCGCAGCCGCTTGACGACGTAATGGCCGCGCTCGCCTTGCGCGGTCCATTGAGAGAGGGGGGTGTAGCTGACGCGCGCCGCGGCCTCAAGCACGTAGGGCTGGCCTTGGCGCGTCACGATCATGCCCATGTGGCTGTAGGGCGAGTGCGTGGCTTGCTGGATGGCCAGGCTTTGCGCTGACCGGGACTGCTGGAACACCATGTCGCCCGTCTGGATGTCGGGCGCGGCGGCGGCCGCCATGGACAGCGCGGACAGCGCCGTCAGCGCTGCCGTACAGACCTTTGCCGCCAGCCTCACGGGCGCGCCCGCCCGGTCGCAGGCGTCTGCTTTTTGGCGCGCGGTTTGGCCGCGGGTTTTTCTTCCTTGGGCGGCGTGTCGAACTCTTGTTTGTTGCGTTCGCCGCGTGGCGTGTTTTCGGGGTGGGGTTTGGGAAATGCCCAGGGCTTCGTTTTCTGATCCATTGCATGTACTCCTTGCACAGGCGGAACAGTAGCATTAGCCGGCGGCCCTGGGTAAGTGAGGGTTGACGTCAATATTCATCACATCGTGATATGAAGGCGGAAAATGTCCGCCGCGCGTCATTTGGTCTTGGGTATTTCGCCGACCCAGATGCGGTCGAACTGCTCGCGGACCCGGCGCGCCCAGTCGTCGATGGCGCTTTGCACGTCGGCGGCGGTGGGCTTGCGGTTTTCCGGCAAATTGCTGCCTGTGACTGCGCCCAACGACGCGATCAGCAATTGGTTGGTGGTGGCGTCGCGCGCCGAGGCTTCGATCAGCAGCCGCGCCGACTGGTCGCGCAGGCCTGCAGCCTTGGCAGTCTGGCCCAGCACATAACCAATGGGCACATACTCGCCCGGCCGAGGATCGCGGTCGTTGCGGAAGGTGCCGGTGATGGCGGCGCGCAGCCGCACCGAGCGCGGGGCTGGCGCGGAGATCAGTTGATAGCCCGCCTGCGTGAACTCCCGGCGCAGGGCCGCGTTCATGTAGGCCAGCACGCGCTGGCGCATCTCGGCGTCGTCCCGGAAGTCCAGCTCGTCCGGCCGGTCGCCCGGAATGTAGGTGACGTCTTCCATGAGCAGCTTCTTGTCGAACTGGCTGCCGATCGGCGGACCTGGCCTGACCCAGATGCGGCCGCCGCTCCAGTTGGGATCCTGCTGAAGCTGGCTTTGCGGTTCGCCGAGCGCGGTGGAATAGTCCTTGGCCTTGGGCAGATTGGTGCAGCCGGCCAGTCCGATGAGCGCGCAGCAGGCCGCGCGCAGTGCGAGGTTGGGCTTCATGGCTTTTTCCCTTGTCAGAAAAACGGCGCCCACGGCAGGCAGGCGCAAAACCGGCACGATGCTTGCTGGAAATTATCTGCCTGAACCGCGGCGCGGCGCGGCAATTTTTTCGCTCGCGCAATGCATCGCTGCGTCGCCGCCACATCATCCATCTGGCCATGCGAAAACGCTGTCTCGCTGGTGTTGGCCAGCGCTACGATTGGGCTGTGCACATAGAAGGGGGAGAGTATCTATGGACACCGCTAACGAATGGTATGCCGCCGTCAAGGAATGGCAGCGGGCACGTGACGAACTGACCGACGCAATCGCTGCAATCCAGTGGCCCAATCCCACGGCAGGGTGCCTGGAAAACTACGACCGCGCTTTCGCGCATGAAACGCAGGCTCGCGAGCGCATGAACGCGGCGTACGGTCGATCCCGGCAATAGCGGCCGGACGGGCGCGGGCGGTGTTCCGGGTGTGCGCCGCACATGGCTCCATGAAAGGCAGGTTGGGTGGCTCTTTCAGTGGTGCCACGCGCGCGGTATGTTGTCGTTTTCCTCCCTTCTGATCGCGCCGCTGCCATGTACCTGCCGTCCGCTTTTCGCGAAGATTCGCTGGAAATCCAGCACGAGTTCATCCGCGCCCACCCGCTGGGGGTTGTCTTCACCAGCGGAGAGGGCGGATTGATGGCGAATCACATCCCCTGTCTGCTGTATCCCGAAGGCGAGCACGGCGTCCTGCGCCTGCACGTGGCGCGCGCCAATCCGCAGCTGGCCGAGCTGGCCGCGGGACGCGAGTGTCTGGTGGCTTTTCATGGCGCGCATGCGTACATCACGCCGTCCTGGTACGCGACCAAGGCGGAAACGCACAAGGTCGTGCCGACCTGGAACTTCGTGGCCGTGCATGTGTGGGGCACGCCGGTGATCCAGGACGATCCGGCCTGGCTGCGCGCGCAGCTTGAGGCGCTGACCGACAGCCAGGAAAAGGCGCGCGTCCAGCCGTGGCGCGTGGACGAGGCGCCCGCCGATTTCATTGCCGCGCAGATGCGCGCCATTATCGGCGTAGAGATCCCCATTGCCCGTATCGAAGGCAAGTGGAAGGTCAGCCAGAACCGCAATGCGGCGGATCGCGAGGGCGTCGCCGAAGGCCTGGTCAGCGAACGCGGCGACGCGGTCATGGCCGGCCTGGTGGCCCGGCGCGGCAAAGGCGCCTGAGGCATCAGGGCGCGCCGCGCTTGGCGTGCGCGCCCCGGCCGGCCGCAAAGCATGCGATGGCCGCGGCTTGCAGCAGGGCGGCCGCAGCCAGGAAGCCGGGAAGCGTCAATCCCGAAGGCTGCAGCCACGTGCGCAGCGCGCCGAATGCCGCGGGCGCAAAGGCATACGCGCCTTGCGACAGCGCGACGATCAGCGGCACCACGCGTGCCGCCTGCTCGCGGGAAAATTCCGTCTGCGCGATCAGCGGCGGCAGCGACGTGGCGTTGCCGATGCCCGACCCGAACAGCACGACGCCCGTCCACAGCGCCCACGCATGGTCGGCGGCCAGCATCAGCACCAGCGATCCCGCAATCTGCACGGCATATGCCGCGCAGGCTATCTTGCGGCGGTCGGCCCCTGGCGGCATCAGCCAGCCGACGAGCGAGCGGCCGGCGATGGCGCTGGCCGTTGCCAGTCCCATCGCCAGGCCTGCCGTCTGCGCACCCAAGATCGGCGCCAGCAGTGACAGCAGGTGCGCGATCAAACCGATCTGGGCGAACAGCCCCAATGCCATGCCGGCGGCCAGCGTCACGAACGCCCGGTCTTGGCGCAGCTTGATCGCAAGTCTTGGCGTGGGCGGTGCGGCGCTTTCCTGCGCGGCGCGCGATGGGGCGGTGGCCGGGGGCGTGCCGCTAGACTGGATGCCATCTGACGATGAGCCGTCTGACGATGAGCCGCCCGACGGGACGCCGCCCGACGGCACGCCGCCTGACGGGACGCCGCCCGACAAATCTCCGTCCGGCGCCTGGCCGATTTGCTGTGGGGTCACCTTGAACACCTTGTGCGACAGCACGGCAATGACGGCGACCATCGCAATGCCAACCCACAGGGCTGCCTGCGCGAAGCCGGCCTGCGCAATCAGGAACACCCATAGCGGTGAAAAGACGATGCCGCCGACGCTGGCGCCGTTGTACGCCATGCCCAGCGCGGCGGGTCGCCGCCGCACGAACCACGGGGCAATCAGCGCGTTGACGGCTGCCGCACCCAGCGTGACCCAGCCCATTCCGCTGACCACTGCGGCGGCATAAAGCTGCCACGGCGCCTGCGCCACCGCCCATCCCGTCACGCCCAGCGCCAACAGCGCCGCGCCGCCTGCGGTCGTACGGGCGACGCCGATGCGCCGGTACAGACGCGGCAGATTGGCCACCACCACCGTGCCCGCCAGAAAATGCAGGGTGACCGCGCCCGACACCAGCCCGACGCTCCAGCCGGTGCGCTGGACGACGGCATGCAGGAAGACCGGCGGCCCGTAAAAGCCGACGCCCCAGCCGAAAATGGCGAGCATGAAGGTGGCGTAGAGGACTTTCCAGCCGAAAAAGGAAGGGGAAGCAGGCATGGGATGGCGTGGATGTTGTTTTCGTTGAGTCGAAGTATGCTTACGTCCTGCACACAACACTTTGGTCCATACCGAATCATGGATTCCGAGTTCGCCGACATCAACCTGTCCGCCGTGGCGGGCGCCATTGCCGATCCCGCGAGGGCGCGCATGCTATGCGTGCTGCTGGATGGCCGCGCGCGCACCGCCACGGAATTGGCCGCAGCCGCCGACATCGGCGCGTCCACAGCCAGCAGCCATTTCCAGCGTCTGCGCGATCAGGGGCTGGTCGAAATGGCCGTGCAGGGCAAGCATCGCTACTACCGGCTGGCGAGCGGTGATGTCGGCCACGCGCTGGAGGCGCTGCTGGTGGTGGCCGGCGCCGATCGCACCCCGTTCAAGCCGACGACGCCTTCCGCGCTGCGCGACAGCCGCACCTGCTACGACCACATGGCCGGCACGCTGGCGGTGCAAATTCACGATGCGATGCTGGCCCGGCACTGGTTGACGCCGGACGGCCGCGACTATCTGCTGACGCCGCTGGGCGAGGCGTCGCTCGCGCAGGTGGGGGTTGATGCCGCGCAAGCGCGCCAGCGCCGCCGCCGCTTTGCCTGCGCGTGCCTGGATTGGAGCGTGCGGCGCTCGCATCTGGGAGGCGCGCTGGGCGCCGCGCTGCTCGATGCGCTCTTGGCGCGCGGCTGGATCAGCAAGGATCTGGACTCACGCGCGCTGCGCATCACGGCCAAGGGCGAACGCCAGTTTCCGGCCTTCTTCGGTCTTGCCGGCGACCAGCCCGCCGCCCAAAGGGACGCGCATGCAGCAGCCTGATCGCTTCCTCCGCGCCTCGCCCCATCCATACCGCCCCATACGGCGGTGCACCCGCACACAACCTTTCAAGCCGCGGATGCGGCTTTTTTTACGTCCCGTCCCTCGCGGACAGCTTCTCAACCCTGTACAGGAGGTGGCCTTGCCTACGCTGGCCCTGCACGCGTTCCGTCACGTCATGTCGATCGTGACGGAATTGCGCATCGACGTTAACCATAGTCCCGAAGAAGTGGATAAGGAACTCGATGCCATCCACAACCGCATGAATCGTCCAATGGACCGCCTGCATGGATTGCCGGAGGTCAAGACCGATATCCCTGGCATTGTGCTTCGCTACCGCGAGGCCGACGGCGAGTATTACGTGTATGTGGTGGACGTGCGGCGCGGCCGGCTGGCGGGTTATACCGTCTTCAACCGCCTGATCGAAGTGGGGCGGCGCGCCGATCCCTACGTGCGCGCGCCGCATTCCAAGTACGCCGCCCCTTACCAAGGCATGGGACTGGCCACCGCGGTGTACCGCTGGGCGCTGGATGCGGGTTTGTGCATCCTAAGCGGCGCCCGTCAGTCGGTGGGGGCGCATCGTCTGTGGATGGGGCTGGCGCGCGATTATGTGCTGGGCTTCGTGGACCTGCGCAGCAAGCAGCTCACGTATCTGGGAAGGGAGGTCAGTCCGGCCGTGCGGGACGACCTGCATACCCGCATGATCCTGCTCGGTAAAGGCTGGCGGCTGGACGATTACATGCGCATGACAGGGATGAAAGTGTCCCAGGATGCACTTTCGCAACAGGGCCTAGGGTAAATCCCCGGAAACCGCTTTTGATGCTGCACCGCTAAATGGCGGTGCAGCCCCGCAAGCCGCGTCTACGCTGACTCTCGGCAAAATGGCCATTTCGAATCCCAGCGGTTGAGAAACGGGGACGCGCTTGCGGCAGCGCAACAGTGTTTCCATTTTCTGCTTGGGTTACAAAACTTATCCGGATTGTCATCGAATCACGGAGTATGCTGCGACGGCAGATAGAGGACTACCGAAGTGCATCAGAACAACTTGATCTACAAGGGATACCGCCTCACGGCCAAGGTTTCCCGGGGCAGCGGCGCTATCGAAGTTCCGGCGCAATCCAGCGGCCCTGTCTTCATCGCATCGGTGATGGTCGTGCAGGCAGGCGCCATCCTTGAAGGCGGCGACGAATACCCCGTACCGCAATTTGCCGGCGGTGGCTTTGTCTACAGCCCGCGCGAGGCCGTCCATGCGGCCATTCTGCATGGCCGCGAAATCGTGGACGGCCTGACCAATCTGCCGTCCTGACCCGCCTGACTTTTGACGGCTACGTCGAAAACACTTCGCGCCAGTCGCGCGTCTTGGCCAGCGTCTGCACGGTGGCGGACTGCTCCAGGATCGTCACGGCCTTCTTGAATTCCTCGGCCGACGCGCCGTCTTCCAGAATCACCATGCGCGAGTTGCGCGCATCGGCCATCTTCACGTCCGACATCTTGCCGTGAGTCTGATAGACCTGCGTCCAGTCCATCTTCTTGCCCGCCTTCAGGGCGATGGGCTCGATGTAGGTGAGGGCGGTGCTGCCCGCCGCGCGCACCGCGTACGCGAAGTCCGCCGTGTGACCGCTGCTGCCCTTGGCGCGCGCGCCCTTGACCATGCGGTTCACGCCCACGCCTTCGGCCAGCGCGCGTCCCACCTGGGCGCGGAAGCGCAGCTGGCTGAAACGTGGCATCCACTTCGCGCACTGAAACGACAGGGCCATCGCCAGCTTTACCGCGTCCCATAGCGCTTCCTGCAACTGCTCATTCGGGCCCGACGCCACGATCGCGCCCGACCGGTCGAAGTGGGCGAGGGTGACGCCCGGCGTCTCGTTCAGGATGTCGATGCGCTTGGCCGCTACCTCGATGCCGAAGCTCGACGCGTGCATCGCGGTCTCACAGGCGTCGGTCAGGTAGAACGACGACTCGTCCGGATGCGCGATGAAAAAGGCCGCGTGCTGGCCGTCAAGGCCCAGCGTCATGGGAGACACGGCGCGGATGGCGTGTTCGCCCGCCGGCAGGACGGTCCAGCCGGAGGCTTCCAGAAAATTACTCATAGGATCAGTTCGATTTGGCGGCCTTTGAGGGGATGCGCAAAGCCGCCGGCCAGCGTCAGATTCGCTCGCGGCAGGAAATACTGCATCAGCGCCGCGATGGTGTCCAGCGCGGGCACGACGGGCTCGGCATAGCCTTCGCCTTCCTCGACCCAGATGTGTTCATGGCTGCGGTCGGCCAGCGGCTTGCGGTACTGCGGCCGGTCCGGGCCCACCAGGCTGGTGTGAAACGAGTCGTCGGTGTCCACCCCGTACACCCGGTGCGGCCCGACGAACAGGCTGGCACAGAACGCTTCCGTCAGAAAGATGGTGGCCTGGCCGTGCACGGCGGTGCGGGCGCCCCGGTACATGACGCGAAAGATCACGTCTTCGCGCACGTCGCCCTTGATCTTGCAAGGGCTGCTGAACTCCATCCACTGCGCGCTGCCCGCCGCCGGCTTCGGGACCCAGACGATGGGCTTCGCGGTTTCCTTGGGTTCGGCAAGAATCTCTTGCACCTCATCAACGGTGATCAGCGGTTCGAACTTGTTGGCCATGGAAACAGATAAAGGGTCTTGGAGGGCGCGTGGGCAAACCTGCGAGTGGCGTGCGCTGCGCCCGCCGCGCCGCGGAGATAAACACGCGCGCGCAGCATTGCGAGGGGGCGTAATCTTACAAGATGAAGACGGTAGGGGTTCGCTGACTGTATGGATATACAGTCAAGCGGGCGGCCGGCCTGGAATGATGACATGCCGACGCCGGCGCCCAGCGCGAATCTGCCGTCACAGCGATGTCGCACCAAACGTGTCGCACTGCTTGATGCTGCCGCTTTCCAGGCCGCGCTTGAACCACCGCACGCGCTGCGCGGAACTGCCGTGCGTGAAGGCATCGGGCACCACGTAGCCCTGGCTCTGCTTCTGCAGCCGGTCGTCGCCGATGGCGGTGGCCGCTGCCAGCGCTTCTTCGACGTCGCCGCCTTCAAGAATGTTGCGCGCCGCATCGGCGCGCTGCGCCCACAGGCCGGCAAAGCAGTCCGCCTGCAGCTCCAGCCGCACCGACAGCGCATTGGCCTGCGACGGGTTGCGACGGCGCAGTTGGTCAACTTGGTCCGAAATGCCCAGCAGGTGCTGCACATGATGGCCGACTTCATGCGCGATCACATACGCCTGCGCGAAATCGCCCGGCGCCTTGAACCGGTTCTGCAGCTCGTCAAAGAACGACAGGTCTATATAGACCTTGCTGTCGCCAGGGCAGTAGAAGGGCCCCATGGCCGATTGGCCGGTGCCGCAGGCCGTCGGCGTAGCGCCGCGAAAGAGCACCAGCTTGGGTTCGACGTACTGGCGGTTCAGTTCCTTCTGGAAGATGGCATTCCACACGTCCTCGGTTTCGCCCAGCACCTTGGACACGAAGACGGCCTGCGGATCGTTGGCCGGCGGGGCCGTGGCGGGCGCCTGCTCCTGCACCGCCGGCCCCTCGGCCATGTCCAGGACCACGCGGGGATCCACGCCGAAGTACATTGCGACAAGGGCAAGTACTATCGTGCCTATGCCGATGGTGCCGCGGCCCCCGATTCGCGGGCCGCCCGACCGGCGGTCTTCCACATTGTTGCTCTGGCGCGAATTTCCAAGGCGCATATTCGTTCTCCGGGGCGGATCGGCGATACCGCCATTTTGCATCGCCGCGCAATTGAGCGGCCTTCAAGGATGTTAGGATAAACCCATGGCTTTGTACTTCTCCGTTCACCCAGCAAATCCCCAGCCGCGGCTGCTCAAGCAAGCCGCGCAATGGCTTAATGACGGGGGCCTGGTGGCTGTGCCCACCGACTCCAGTTACGCCGTCGTCGCCCGCCTGGACGACAAAAGCGCCGCCGATGGACTGCGCCGCCTGCGCGGACTCGACGAACGCCACCACCTCACGCTTCTATGCCGCGACCTGGCTGAAATCGGCCACTTCGCCCGCGTCGACAACAAGCAGTACCGCCTGCTGAAAGCCGCGACCCCTGGCCCCTGGACCTTCATCCTCGAGGCCACCAAGGAAGTCCCGCGGCGCGTATCGCACCCATCGCGCAAGACCATCGGCATCCGCGTGCCGGATCACGCCGTCCTCCTGGGCTTGCTGGAGCAGGCGGGCTCGCCGCTCCTGTCCACGACGCTCATTCCCAAGGATGAAACCGAGGCGTTGAACGACGCCGAGGAAATCCGCGAGCGCTACGACCACGATCTGGCCGCCATCATCGATGCGGGCGCGTGCCCGCAGGCGCCCACCACGGTGATCGACCTCACGGCCGACGAGCCGGTTGTCGTGCGCCTGGGCCGCGGCGATCCCGCCACGCTCGGACTTGTCTGATTTCACCCCTCGCCTCGATGCACGAGACGTGCCGCGCGCGGGCGTGGCTCATCTACAATCCGGTTCGCCATGAATGACATCATCCAAACCATTGCGGTCTACGCGATACCGGTTATCTTCGCCATCACCCTGCACGAGGCCGCGCACGGCTACGTGGCGCGCATGTTGGGCGATCCGACCGCCTACCAGGCCGGACGGGTCAGCCTGAATCCGGCGCGGCACATCGACCCCGTCGGCACGCTGCTGGTGCCGGTCGCCATCCTGCTGGCCTCCAAGCTCATCGGCGGCTCCATGCTGCTCTTCGGCTGGGCCAAGCCGGTTCCCGTCGACTTCGGCCGCCTGCGCCGCCCCAAAAAGGACATGGCCTGGGTGGCGCTGGCCGGTCCGGCTGCCAATATGTTCATGGCCATCCTGTGGGCGCTGTCGCTGCGCCTGTTCATGGAAAGCGGCCTGCACGAAAGCTTCTGGTTCGAAATGGCGGTGGCGGGCGTCAACGTCAACCTCGTGCTGATGGCGCTGAACTTGCTGCCCATCCTGCCCCTGGACGGCGGACGCATCCTGTTCAGCCTGCTGCCCAATCGTCTGGCCTGGCAATACTCGAAAATCGAGCCGTATGGCTTGATCATCGTCATTGTGCTTTTGGTCACCGATGTGCTCTGGTTATTGATGCAACCGGTGCTCGGGCTGGGAACGACGATCGTTCAGTGGTTTCTGTAAGATTCCCCCCAATATCCGTTAAACTCAGCGGTTTCACTGAATCAGGCCCTGGGGCAATCCCGCCGCGGGGTTTTGGAGCCCGAATCTATGGCATCCCCTGCTACCGCCGCAGGCGTTAATTTCCAGGGCAGCATGGTGGCCCTGGTCACCCCAATGCAACCCGACGGCAGCCTGGACTACGCTGCCTACCGGTCGTTGATCGACTGGCACGTCCAGGAAGGCACCGACGCGCTGGTGGTGGTGGGCACCACCGGGGAGTCGCCCACGGTCTCCATGGAAGAACACGCGGAACTGATCCGCGTTGCCGTCGAACACGCCGCCGGCCGCATTCCGGTCATTGCTGGCGTGGGCGCCAACTCCACCGACGAAGCCATCCACCTGACGCGCCACGCCAAGGCGGTCGGCGCCCACGCGGGCTTGTCGGTCGTGCCTTACTACAACAAGCCGTCGCAAGAAGGCCTGTACCGCCACTTCCGCACCATCGCGGAAGCCGTCGACCTGCCTACCATCCTGTACAACGTGCCGGGCCGTACCGTTGCCGACATGAGCAACGACACGATCCTGCGTCTGGCGCAGGTGCCGGGCATCATCGGCATCAAGGACGCCACTGGCGACATCGCCCGCGGCGGC